>Ga0335085_10000512_pt1 | contig 108309 bp, 87 predicted proteins | sample Lox_Sample_45_FD_206712 | JGI IMG/M metagenome (GOLD analysis project Ga0335085, IMG submission 206712) | Soil microbial communities from Loxahatchee National Wildlife Refuge, Florida, United States - Lox_Sample_4.5 | ecosystem: Environmental > Terrestrial > Soil > Wetlands | place: USA...
ACTCCGATTGGGTAGGGGACCGGATCAGCCGCCCCGACGGGCGAATATTTCCCGAAGCATACCGGCTTAGCCTGCCGGCTTCCCCCCACATCGCCGCCCGAAAGGAAGGAGTGGTCATCGACATGAACCGGATCCTTCGCCAATTCGAGGGTATAAACGTGCGACCCCTTGTAATCGAAGGAGCCGGAGGCTTATTTGTCCCGCTGAACGAACGGCATTTCGTGATTGATCTGATCCAAAAGCTTGATGCTACCGTGCTGCTGGTCAGCCGCAACTATCTGGGAAGCATCAACCATTCGCTGCTGACCGCCGCCGCCTGCCGTCGCCAGGGGCTTCGTGTCGCCGGCTGGATCTTCAACGACCAGTATATGCGATATGAACAGGAGATTGCACAGTGGAGCGGGTTCCCGGCGATCGCATCCATTCCCTTCGAAAGTGATCTTAGCCGTGATTTTGTCCACGAACATGCGGCACTGCTTCGACCGGCGCTACAGGCGGCCCTGAAAGCCCAATCTCTAAATTTACCGTACCTTTGACGGAGCGGTATGAACGTCAATTCCTTTCTTCTGAGACCCATTCGGATCTTGTTGTTTCCCCTCTCCCTCATCTATGCGTTGATTGTGAAGGTCCGCAACTGGCTTTTTGACAAAGAGATCCTTCCCTCCGCCACTTTCAACCTGCCGCTGATTTGTGTAGGGAACCTGGCCGTAGGCGGCACGGGCAAGTCGCCGATGGTGGAATGGATCGTTGGTGAACTTAAGGACCGGTTCGCTGTCGGCGTGCTTAGCCGGGGGTACAAACGAAAGACCCGTGGCTACGCTCTGGCCGGAGACACCACTACCGCCCTCGATATCGGTGACGAACCAATGCAGTTCCATTCTAAGTTTCCCGATGTAGCCGTGGCGGTAGGCGAGGAACGGATTGTCGCTATCCCGCAGCTTCTTCACGACCGGCCGGATACAAAAGTCATTATCCTTGACGATGCTTTTCAGCATCGGGCGGTGAAAGCCGGGCTGAATATCCTGCTGACAGATTACTCCAATCTGTTTACCCGCGATTGGTGGCTTCCCAGTGGCGACCTGCGCGATGCCCCTTCGAGCTACCGCCGAGCCGACGTCATTGTTGTCACGAAATGCCGCGAAGATCTCAGCATCGACGAACGCCGGGATATCGCCGCGGAGATCAGACCGCTTTCGCATCAGCGCATTTTTTACACGGCCATCCGGTACGACCGGCCGTATCATATCACCAGCCGAAAGCCGGTAGTCATCGACGACCGCGCCGAAGTGCTGCTGGTCACCGGCATCGCCAACCCTGCTCCGCTGAAACGCTGGCTGGACGGACGTTCCGGCGCCTATTACGAGATGGCCTACAGCGATCACCATATTTACAGCATCGATGACCTTAAGACGATCCTTCGCCGGTTCACTGCCGTCACCGACCCCCGTAAGCTTATCCTGACGACGGAGAAGGACGCGGTCCGACTGATAAAATTCCATGCGGAGCTGGAAGGATTGCCGTTCTACGTCCTGCCCATCACACCATGCTTTTTGTTTGATGAAGAAGCGGCCTTTAGGGATTTAATCATTAAATTCATCACAGAAACCGGGCAGAGCCCTGTTCACACTTGACGACAATTTGTTGTCGAGTTTCAAATTTCAGCAGAATGAAGAGTAATAAGAAGAAACCAATCAAACAGAATAAACCCGACAAACACAAACAACCCCATACTTCCCGCCCGCTTACCGGCACGCTCGACGTCACCCGATCAGGAATGGGATTCGTCATCGTTGAAGGCCGCGACCAGGATATCCTCGTGCGCCCTTCCGACTTCAACACGGCGCTTCACGGCGATACGGTACAGGTTAAAGTGACGGGCCATCCCGGCCGCAGCGGCCGCGTGCAGGGGGAAGTCACAGAAGTGTTGCAGCGAAAACAGCTTGAGTTCCTCGGGCATATCGAGATAAGCCAATCCTTTGCGTTCTTTATCGCCGAGATGGACAAGCCCATGCCGGATATCTATGTCCCGTTATCCGAACTCAACGGTGCGGCCCACAACGACAAAGTCATCGTTCGGATCACGGAATGGGAGAAGAATAAGAAACCGCAGGGTACCGTAATCCAGGTCATGGACTCCTCGGATGTCAACGATCAGGCTATGAAGGAGATCCTGCTTGAGAACGGTTTCCCCATCTTTTTTCCCGAAAATGTCCTGGAAGAGTCCGAACGGCTGCCCGATCTGATTCCCGCGGCAGAGATTGCGCGGCGACGGGATATGCGTGACATCCTGACCTTTACCATCGACCCGGTAGACGCCCGCGACTTTGACGATGCCATTTCCATCCGGACCATCGACCACGGCCAGCTCGAGATCGGCATCCACATCGCCGACGTGAGCTATTTTGTAGAGACCGATACAGCCCTGGACAAGGAGGCGTATGAACGCGCCACTTCGGTATATCTCCCCGACCGTGTTAACCCTATGCTGCCGGAGCGCATCTCCAACGAGCTTTGCTCGCTTCGCCCGCATGAAGATAAACTGACCTTTTCCGCGGTATTCCGGATGACACCCAAAGGCGAAATCAAACATCGGTGGATCGGCCGGACCGTCATCCACTCCAATCACCGGTTTACCTACGAAGAAGTACAGGAGATCATCGAGCAGCAGACCGGGCTTTATCAGGCGGAAATTGCAACCCTCCACACCCTTGCCCAGCGCTTCCGCCGCCAGCGATTCAAAAAAGGAGCGATCAATTTCTCCTCCACCGAAGTCCGGTTCAAGCTGGATCCTTCCGGCAAACCGATCGGCGTCATCATAAAGGAGAGTAAGGATTCGCACCAGCTGATCGAAGAATTTATGCTGTTGGCCAACCGGGCCGTGGCCGAATACGTCGGGACGAAAGAAGTACACAAAAAACCTGTTCCCTTTCCCTATCGGGTGCACGATACGCCGGACAAAGAAAAACTCCTGCCGTTTGTCGAATTCGCAAAGAAATATGGGATCGTATTCGATTTAAAAACTCCCGAATCGATCGCCGCCTCGTTCAATCAGATGCTGGCCGACGTAAAGGGCAAACCCGAGCAGCACGTGCTGGAAACACTCGGCATCCGAACGATGGCCAAAGCAATTTATACAACGGAGAATATCGGTCATTACGGTCTCGGATTCGAGCACTACTGCCATTTCACTTCCCCCATCCGTCGCTACCCCGACGTGCTCGTCCATCGGATCCTGCAGCAATGTCTGGATCAAAAGGTCGAGCCGGACAAGAAGCTAGAGGCAAAATGCCGCCATAGCAGCGAGCGTGAACGGGCGGCGATGGACAGCGAGCGCGCGGCGAATAAGTACAAACAGGTAGAATACATGCAGAACTTCCTCGGCGAAGAATTCGAGGGCGTCATCAGCGGTGTCGCATCGTTCGGCTTTTGGGTGGAGACCGTCGAACATAAATGCGAAGGCCTCGTGAGCATCAACAGCCTGATGGACATCGATGATTTCCGGTATGTGGAATCGGACTATATGCTCGTCGGCCGGCGAAGCGGTCGCCAGTTCCGGATCGGCGACAAGCTGACGATCCGCATTGTATCCGGTAACCTCGGCAAACGCCAGCTGGACTATGAATGGGTAGTCACCGCACCGGAATCTGCGGATATTCCCCCGCCCCCGCACCGTAAACCCCGTGCACCCGGGCATGGTCAAAAAGCCACTCACCACAAATCGCACAAAAAGAAAAAATAACTGTTGCCATACCATGCACAGCTTCGAAGACTTGTCTGCCGCTTTCGCCGCCCGCTTTAACCACCGGCATTTCCCTGCGGAACCCGCAAGCCTTTACGAACCAGCCCACTATTTTCTGGGGATCGGCGGCAAACGGATCCGCCCCGTCCTTTGCCTCATGGGCAACGAGCTGTTCTCCCCGATTGAAGAAGATGCCTGGCAAATGGCGATGGCCATAGAGCTGTTTCACAATTTCACCCTGATTCATGACGACATCATGGACCGGGCACCCCTCCGCCGCGGCATGGCTACCGTCCACGAAAAATTCGGTCCGTCCACGGCGATCCTGAGCGGGGATGTTATGATGGTCGTTAGCTATGACTACATCAGCAAGGTAACATCCCCGCATATCCGCCGGATCCTGCACCTCTACAATCAAACCGCCAGCCACGTCTGTGAAGGTCAGCAACTGGATATGGACTTTGAGCGACGCGCCGATGTGCGGATGGAAGAATACCTGCATATGATCGGGCTGAAGACCTCCGTATTGCTTGCGGCCAGCTTGCAGATCGGTGCGATCCTCGGCGGCGCCGGTCTCGGTAACCAGGACAAGATCTACCAGTTCGGCAAGAACCTGGGCCTGGCCTTCCAGGTGCAGGACGACTATCTCGACTGCTATGGCGACGCCGCCAAATTCGGGAAAAAACCAGGCGGCGATATCCTCGCCGGCAAAAGGACTTTTCTCCTGGTCAAGACCCTTGAAGTCGCATCCGATCCCCAACGCCGTCGGATCCGGGAACTGGAGACCGCATCCGATACCGATAAGATTGCCGGGATGCTGGAGATCTTTCATTCCTGCGGCGCGGATGCGTGGGTCCGGGAGCTAAGGCAACAATACCGTCTGGCCGCCCATCAAAGCCTCGAGGACATCGCCGTACTCAACAGCCGTAAGGAGCCGCTCCGGCGTCTCACAGATTACCTTTTGCATCGCGAATACTGATTGTAACCCGGTACGCCCATCCCGATCAAAATTGTCTGTTTTGCCCTTTTTTCCCTAATTTTCACGATCATTTATGCCCAACTCACTTTTCCGCAAGAAATCGCTGGACAAGATCAGACAGGATGCCGAGTGCGGTTTGACCGACGGCCATGGAGGCGGCCTGAAGAAGGTACTGAACGTGAAAGACCTCACTTTCATGGGCATCGCCGCGGTCGTCGGCGCAGGGATCTTTTCGACGATCGGCGCGGCGGCCTACGACGGCGGGCCCGGGATCTCGTTACTGTTCGTTCTTACCGCCGTCACTTGCGGGTTCTCTGCCCTTTGTTATGCCGAATTTGCCAGCCGCGTTCCCATCGCGGGCAGCGCCTATACCTATGCTTATGTTTCCTTCGGCGAAATCATCGCCTGGATCATCGGTTGGGCCCTGATCCTGGAATATGCGATCGGCAATATTGTCGTGGCCATTTCCTGGAGCGGCTACTTTAACAACCTGCTTCTGGCCTTTAATATCCACCTTCCCCATTGGCTGATTACCGATCCCGGTACCGCCAAAGACGCCTTTCTGGCGGCAACCGAAACATTATCGAAGAACCCGCAGCTGACCGCCGATGCGAAAGCCCCGCTGCTCGAAGCCATTGGTACCTGGAACTCCGCCCCGACCCTGTTTGGGTCGCACGTGTTCATGAACGTGCCGGCGTTTTGTATCGTTGCCCTCATTTCCTATATCACATACATTGGTATACGCGAGAGCAAAAAAACCACCAATGCGATGGTCATCTTCAAGCTGTCGGTAGTCGTCCTCGTGATCATCCTTGGCGCCTTTTTTGTAAATACCGCCAACTGGCACCCCTTCCTCCCCAACGGGGTTGCCGGAGTACTGAAGGGGGTGTCTGCGGTCTTTTACGCCTATATCGGATTCGATGCGATCTCCACTACCGCGGAGGAATGTACCAACGCCCAACGGGATTTGCCCAAAGGAATGATCTATTCACTCCTGATATGCACTGTCCTTTATATCCTAATCGCGCTCGTCCTGACGGGGATGGTCTCTTATACCAAGCTGAACCTGTCGGACCCCCTGGCCTTCGTGTTCGAGGCAGTCCATCAGAAATGGATCAGCTACTTTATTTCTGTCAGTGCGGTGGTCGCCACCACCAGCGTGCTGCTTGTATTCCAGTTGGGGCAGCCCCGTATCTGGATGAGCATGTCCCGCGACGGCCTGCTGCCAAAAGCCTTTGGCAAGATCCACCCCAAATTTCATACGCCCTGGTTCTCCACGATAGTGACCGGGATCATCGTGGGTGTGCCCACCCTGTTCATGGGGAGCGGCCTCATGACCCAGCTGACAAGCATCGGCACTCTTTTCGCTTTTGTGCTGGTATCCTATGGAGTGCTCGTGCTTCCAAAAAGCAACCGGAAAAGCGGATTCCGCATGCCTTACGTCGATGGCCGGTTCATTGTCCCTGTGCTATATATCCTGTTTGTGTTTCTGATGTGGGGACGAATAAAGGGAACCTTCCGCGAATTTTCTTCCAAAGGGCTGCACGACTACTTCTTCCGGCCGGACGATAAAGGCCGGTTCGTGTTCTCCAACGAAGCACTGCAAGAAGTCCTCTTTATCGTTTATGTTACCCTGGCAGGTCTGTTGACCGTGGCGACGATCATCAGGAAATATTCGCTGATCCCGGTGCTTGGAGCGCTCTTTTGCGCCTATCTGCTCATCGAGATCCCTGCGATCGCCTGGATCTGGTTCTTCGCCTGGATGACCATCGGGCTGATCATTTATTTTCTATATGGCTACTGGAAGAGCCAGCTGGCTGCCCGCTCCGCTTCGTCGAATCCTGCCGTAACCACCGTTCCGCACGGATCAGGCGCAGCACCGCAGCCGCCCCGAGTCCCGGAGTCCTGATAAAATTGTAGCTTTGCACTCAGTATGAAGTTCGAGGTCGGCGACAAAGTAGTCGTCAAACATTCCAATGATGACGGAGAGGTCGTCGAGATCATCAATGACAACATGGTGCTTGTAGACGTCCGTGGCGTCAAGTTCCCCGCCTATACCGATCAGCTGGATTTTCCCTATTTCAAACGGTTTACGGAAAAGAAGCTCATCCCGCCGGAAAAGAAGCCAAAGAAATACGTCGACCAACTCCCACTGGAAAAGCCGCAGCAGGGAAAGAAAAGGGAACGCATCGCTACGTTGGGCGAAGGCGTCTGGCTGACGTTTCTGCCGGTATTCGACAATGACGAATTTGGCGACGACGTGGTCGAAACGTTGAAAATCTACCTGGTCAATAACGATACGCGCGGGTATCATTTTTTATACAAACTCAACTATTTCGGCGAGACCGATTTCGAACTGGACAATCAAATCCCCGCCGCGCACGATTTTTATCTGCACGATATCCCGTTTGCCAACCTCAACGACAACCCCGTTTTTGATTGTGATTTTTCACTTCTCACTCCGGACAAGGCGCGCGTCGAGCACTTCGAGACTTTCTTTAAACCGCGTGCCAGGCAAATCTTCAACCGCATCGAAGAGATCCGGAAGAAAGGCGAGGCCACGTTCTCCTTCAAGCTTTTCGACGAATATCCCTTCCGCCCGGCTGAAGAGACGGTCGATACGCGCGGCATCCTTTCGGGTTCGGGGTTTCGGGTATACGAAGCCTCCCGCGCCCGCCAGCATCTCGAACCCGCGCGCTCCGAGCTTGACCTTCATGCCGAAAAGCTGACCGACAACCCGAACGCGCTGGATCCCTTTGAGATCCTGACGCTGCAACTGCAAACCTTCGAAAAATACCTCGACCTGGCCGTCGCCCACCACCTCCTCTCCATGGTGGTGATCCATGGGGTAGGCTCGGGCAAACTCCGGGACGAGCTGCACGAGATCCTCCGCACAAATCGCCACGTCAAATCTTTTATAAACCGCTACGATCCCCGTTACGGGTATGGAGCCACCGAGATTTTTTTTCAATACGGTAAATAACGAACTTCATCGGAGCTGCCCAAACCTGCGTAACGGACCCCTCGCCCGGTTAATCGGAACGCAGGCTGTTTACCGGGTTGGCCATGGCCGCCCGGATGGCATTGAGGCTGATGGTCAGCAGTGCGATCAGAACCGCCAGCGAGCCGGCAACCAGGAAATCAAGCCAGCTGATCCGGATCCGATACGCGAAGTTTGTAAGCCAGCCATTCATCAGCCACCAGGTCAGTGGGGAAGCCACGACAAAAGCGATGACCACCAGCAACAGGAAGTCCCGCGAAAGAAGGTGGACGATCCCACCGACGGAAGCGCCCATCACTTTACGTACGGCAACCTCCCTTGTCCGCTGGACGATGCTGTAAGCAGACAGCCCCAGCAAACCCATACACGATATGCAGATGGCCAGCACCGTGAAGCAGAGGAATAGAGTCCCAAAACGCTCATCGGCGCGATATTGCTTGGCAAAGTATTCGTCCAGGAAGTAGTAGATGAACGGCCTGTAGGGAACAACGTCCCTCCATGTCGATTCGACCGCCTTCATCGTAGCCGGCAAACCTGCGGTTGCCACTTTCACGGCCACAAGCTCGCTGGCTTGCGGTTCGATTCGGACAGCAAGCGGCTGGATCTGCTCCTGCAACGACCGAAAATGGAAGTCTTGGATAACGCCGACGATCTTTCCGGCCCTGCCGAATTGCGTGAACCGCTTTCCGATGGCCTGTTGCGGTAGAGAATATCCGAACATCTTAACGGCTGACAGATTTAACAGCATGGCCTGTGTGGTGTCCGTCTGGAATTCGCGCGAAAAATCCCGGCCGGCAAGTATTTTGATCCGGAATTGCTTTACATAATCCCAATCTACGAAATATGAGTCCAGGTTGGCCACCTGCATGTCTCCCCTGGAATTTTCAATCTCGCAGTTGATAATGGGCACCTCCGTTCCGGGAACGTTGCTGCAAAGCGAGCTGGAAATGACACCCGGTACTCCTTTGAGCGCATTCTGGAACGCGACGCGGTGCGGATCTCCCTCGGTATCGATGATCATCATTTGGTCCTTACTGAAGCCCAGATCTTGCTTCCGCATATAGTTCAATTGCTGATAGACGATGATGGAGGCGATAATAAAGCTGATAGAAAGGCTGAACTGCACCAGTACCAACGCCTTTCGGAGCAGGTTTCCGCGCCCCCCCGTACTGAATCGACCCTTCAGGGCATAGGAAGGCTGAAAGGAGGAAAGAACGAGAGCGGGATAGAAGCCGGCCAGCAGCCCGATGGCCAGCGCGGCAGCCAGTAAATAGCAAATGTTGGCCGGATGCTCCGTGATGCCCTGGCTGACCGTCTTGCCGGCAAGCAGGTTGAATTGCGGGAGCAGCAGCGCCGCGGCGACAAGCGAAATTCCAAAAGCAAAGAGACACAGCATCAACGATTCACCGGCAAATTGCAGTGCCAGTTGAAGCCTGAGGGCGCCCATCACCTTTCGGACCCCGACCTCCCGGGCACGCTCAACCGAACGCGCGGTCGTGAGATTCACAAAGTTGATGCAGGCGATGAGCAGGATGATGACGGCAACAAAGGAAAAAAGATAGACATTCCGCGCATTCCCACCCTTGCTGCCGTCCCGCGTCGAATGGAGGTAGATGCCGGTAAGAGGTTCCAGCGAGAGCGTGGAGGCCATATGTTGTTTTCGCATCTCTTCGTTCTCCATTTTGGCCATCAAAGGCTCGAACCTGGTCTGAAGGATTCGCGCCTCCGCATGCGGCTTGAGCAAAACATAACAAACCGGGTGGTAAGTCCACCATAGCCAGGTGTCTTCCAGCCCCTGGTTGAGATGCATAGTCTCCGTACTCATCGACACAATAACATCTCCGGTGACCATGGAATTGACCGGCAGGTCTTTCATAATACCCGTAACCTTTACCGGCCATCCCTTCTGGGCAAGAAGAATGGTCTGCCCGATCGGATCGGCATCCCCAAAATATTTTTTTGCGGCTGTTACGGAGAATACGACGCTGAAAGGCTCCTTAAGGCAAGTGGCCGGATCGCCTTTCAACAGCGGAAAGTCGAAGACCCGGAAAAAATCCGGATCGGCCAGCAGCGAATTCTGCTCCTGGAACTTGATGTCTCCTTTCCGGAAAAGAAAACTGAGGTTCCTGGTCCGAACCGCGCTTTCTATCTCCGGGAATTCCCGCTTCAACGCTGGTCCGACGGGCCACGCAGGGCCATTGGCATGCACCGTTTCGCTGGATGTCTTTACATCGCAGACCACCCGATAGATCCGGTCCGCCCTGGAATGAAAAGAGTCATAACTCAACTCGAATCGAACATAAAGAAAGATCAGGAAACAAGCAGTCATCCCGACCGCCAGACCCACGACATTGATCAGCGAAAAAGCACGACGCTTCCAAAGATTTCGGAAGGCCGTCTTTAAGTAATTTCTCAGCATAAGTACTGGTTTTAAGTGAATGGATCGCTCACGTGAATCCGGGGGCGCCGTTTTGACGTAGAATATGCAGTAGAAGGGGAATGCGTAGCAGAAGGGAAGATCAGGAAGAAAATGGCCGGTTCCTTATAAAAATAAGGAAAATTTGAATATCTTGATTTCTGTGATATTCCTTTACCTTTTCAACACTGTCGTTCCCATCCTCCTGCTCTTATTGCTGAGCTCCTTTGTGCACGTGCTCGTACACGAAATTGGCCATGCCTTACCGGTACTCGCGAACCCCCGCGCCTGGGCGACCGTCTATATAGGTTCGTTTGGCGATCCACGGCAATCGGCAGGCTTTCGTTTGGGTCGGCTGAAAATATGGATCAAATACAATCCATTTTTGTGGTTCCGGGGGATGTGCCAGCCCGGAGGCGCTTCCTTTTCCATCAACCGGCAAATTCGCTATGTCCTCGCCGGACCGCTGGCTTCGGTACTACTCGGAACGCTCGCTTGCCTGCTCCTGCAGATCGCCGCGTTGCCGGGATTCCTGCGATTCTGGCTTGGTTTCATTATCCTCTTCGCCGCCTTCGGGCTGCTCGGCTCGACCTTCCCCGCTGGCCGCCGTCGGTACACCAGCAGTGGCACTCCCGTTTATCCCGACCTGGTCCTTGCCTTTAGGTTGTGGAGATCGAAAAGATTAGTTTAAATTGCCCGGATGAAACGCAAAACTTTCCTCCAACGATCGCTTCTTGCCGGCGCATCCCTTCTCGTTGCACCAGCTGCCGTCCCCGAACGGCCCGACAACAAACGCTTTTCCGCCCGGGAAGGCTTGCCCGCCCCGGCCCAGCCCTTCCACCTCAACTACGCCACCCACGACGGGATGTTCAAGAACAGCGCCGGCCCCAACTTCATCGATCAGATCAAATTTGCCTATGACCAGGGCTTCCGCTCCATCGAAGATAACGGAATGGCACAGCGGCCGGTGGACCAGCAACAACAGATCGGCGATACCCTCGCAAAACTTGGCATGTCCATGGGTGTGTTCGTCCTGGACAAAGGGGGCAACGGTGCGAACTCAACGGCCACCGGCAAACCCGAGAACCTGGAAATATTTCTAAAAGGCTGCCGTCAGGCGGTGGAGGTGTCCAAAAGATGCGGCGGAAAGCTGACCACCGTCGTCCCCGGCGATTTCGAACGTCATCTGCCGATTGGCATCCAGACCGCCAACGTGATCGAAGCGCTTCGAAAAGGCGTCGAGATCCTCGAGCCGCATGGAATAGTTATGGTGCTGGAGCCACTGAGTGATACCCCCGATCTCTTCCTGCGCACTTCCGACCAGGCCTTCGAGATCTGCCGCGCCGTCAACAATCCCTCCTGCAAAATACTCTTCGATATGTATCATATCCAGAGGAATACCGGCAATGTCATCCGGAATCTCGATCTGGCCTGGAGCGAAATCGCCTACTTCCAGATCGGTAATAACCCGGGTCGCAACGAACCCGGCACCGGGGAGATGGACTATCACAATATTTTTAAACATATCTATGGCAAGGGCTACAAAGGCATGCTCGGCATGGAGCATGGCAACGCACTGCCGGGCAAAGACGGGGAGACTGCACTGATAAAAGCTTACCGCGACGCCGACACCTTCTGACCCAACCCCTCGCCGCCCCTACCGCTCGCCCGTCACCCTCGCTCGCGCACCGCGCTAAAATCATGCGTATCTTTTGAAATCGTGCGCATAAAATTGCCGGGGTCCGCCAAACACTCTATCTGCCTCCCTTGCCGGATTTTTGTACCTTTGCCCTGCTACCAACCGGGTCATCGCTCCCTGCCAGCCAGGGGGAGGAAAGTCCGGACAGCATAGGGCAATGCACCGGTTAAGCGCCGGGGAGCGCAACACGTCGATCGACGCGCATGCGCTCACAGATAGTGCCACAGAAAATAACTGCCGCCCGGCGCAAGCCGGACGGTGAGGATGAAAACGTGGGGTAAGAGCCCACGGCGCCGCCAGGTAACTGGCGGCGCGGGTAAACCTTGCATGCTGAAATGCCACGTATACCGGCGACTGAGGGCGGCCCGCCCGATGCCGGAGGGTAGGCAGCTAGATCCCCGCAGCAATGCGGGGGCCAGATAAATGATGGCCACCCGCCAATGACGGGAACAGGATCCGGCTTACAGGTTGGTAGCTTTTTACTTCCGCACGTGGCCGCTGCTCTGCCCAATCCGCACACCCGTTGATCGGAATCGAACAGTTCGTTCGACGATCAGCTTTCAGGCCGCTAAAGCGGCTACCACCAACCCGGTGAAGGTACTTCGATCGGAGTAGGGGAGCGAAGAGCCCCGAAGGCCGGACCAGCGCGCAGGCCCCGACGAGCCGCGCCGGTATCCTAATGAAGATTGATAATCTGCGCGCTGTCCCATCCGGAAGGAGGCGTATTGTCGGGAAGCGCGTTGGGATACACCGCCTGGCAATCGCCTTGCAGGATATATTGCCCGGCAAACGACTCAAGCTCGTATTCTTGCAGGAAAAACGGTACCAACACCACTTTTTTCTTAAAGACATCCGAAGCGGAGAAAATCCCGAGGGCGAGGTCATTGCTGTCTCGGGCGTTGTATATATTTCCGATGACGGGGGACGGCAGGGGGTCCAATATACTCCCCGTCCGGTCAGTCTGTTCCTGATACCGTTGCCAAAACTGATAGCTTTCCAGGGTCAGCGAATACTGGTCGATTTCCACATAATGATCCCCGTACCAAAATACCGGGGAATAATAGGCAGGCTCTATGACTTCCTTCCCCTGCGACAACTGATTGGAAAAAATCTTCAATGCCCCTGCCGACGTATTCTCTTCTTCGCATAACGCATGGCATGTGCAGACAAACGGAGAACTACACGGGGGATCGTTGATGTTACATGGAGACCCGTAAGATTTGCGCGGAAAATATCCCGAAGAGGACCACCTGTAGTAGTGCGGACCGCTCCCCGGGTCATGCGTATTTACCGTAACGATTAACGGGGCGGGTACCATATTGGTCAGACCGGCGCTATCGTATCCTATCGAAAGACTGTCGATCGGTGAGACAGCCTGAAGGGTTTCCGGCTTCGAGAGATATTGCGATCCATTGGACAGATAGACAACCAGCGTATAGGTTCTCCCAACGACACCTGCGAATGGCGTGTCTGTACTGACATAGTTCCCAAAGTCCGTATAGGTACAGTTCGTGGAGTCGCCCAGGTTATCTCTGATCACAACTTTCGCATCGGTGATAAAATAAAGGGAATCCTGCCGGGAAGCCTGATAGCTATTGGTGTAGGGACCGGAATAGCTGAGATTGATGGTATAAGGGCCCGGCGCCGTTGTAATTAATCCCTGGACAACAAGAAGATGATTCGAATTTCTTGTCGGAACCTTCACCTGTCTTACACAGGCGGCCTGGAAAAGAAAAAAGGAGCAAAGCGCAACGATGATCTTCCTTTTTTTCATGCTCAGAAATAATAGGTTAAGCTGCAGGAAGGAATAATGGTCCCCAACACGGAAAGCTGGTAGGCATCCAGTACACCGCCGTTGCGCTGAAAGTAGATGGAGTAAGCATTTTGCCGCGCATACAAATTATAAATGGAGAAATTGAAAATGTAGTATTTCTTTTGACCTGGAAATCGCCGGCTGTCGTAAGCGAACGAAACATCGAGCCGGTTATAGGCCGGCAGCCGGTCTTCATTTCGTTCGGAATAGTTGGTGACTACGGTTCCATTGATCAGGTAGTTCCCGTCGGGATATGTTGTCGGCCTCCCTGAAAGATAAACAAAAGTCATTCCGAATTCCCAGCCATCACCCAGCTTGTATCCCCCCGATAACGCGAGATTGATCGGCCGGTCATAGTTGGAAGGATAGTATGCGCCGCCATTTATCGTTTGGGATGCGTAGACGGCAGCATCGGCAATCAGCGATCTCGACCAGGTGCCTGAAAATTGCCCGGTGATCCTTCCCTTTGGGCGCTTAATGTTCAACTCAACTCCGTACGACTTTCCCCTGGCCGACAACAGGTCGGCGTCGATCTGTGGATTCATCGAAAGGGATGCTCCATTCGCATAGTCGAGCAGGTGATCGGACTTCTTATAAAACCCTTCGATGGAAGTCTCAAACACATTGTCATCAAAATTCCTGAAAAACCCGAACGCCCACTGATTGGCCACCGCCGGCGGCAACGCGGGATCACTCAATTTCCAGAAATCCACGGGTGTAATGGCCGTGGTGTTGGTTACGAGCTGCAGGAACTGTTGTGTTTTGATATAACTCAATTTGATGGACGTCTTTTCGTCAAGTCCGATCTTCATAATGATCCTTGGCTCCCAGCCGTCGTAAGAGGCGATCGTTTTATGTTTCGCATAACTGATGGAATCGATGACGGTTTGAGGGGAAGGGGCGATGCCGGGTGCATATCGGTAGATCGTGTTGGGCCCGAGGTATTGAAAGCCGGAATGACGCAAGCCGGCTTCCAGACTGAGCAGCTGCGAGAAATCATATCTGGCGAGGCCATATTCCGCTACTTCGTTCCCGTACTCTTGCCTGAGGTCCCGGGCGTTGACCTGCGATTTGGCATCCGTAGGCTTCATCTTGCCGGGACTGACGATATAGTGGATATAATCGCCACCCCATTCGGCATAGATCTTTTCGGCAGCCTGATAATGCAGGCTTATTTTTCCTTCCTCGTTCTCGATAAAACTTTTTATGGTGAATTGATAGGAAGGCTGCTGCCCGTTGATATTTGATGTATTGTAACTGATATTCCCGCTGTAATACAGGCTGAGGCGATGGTTGATCTCATTCCGGCCGTTAAGCGCCGCTACATCGGATTGCCAGGTATAGCTGGTATCACCGGGGAACTTATATAGATCGTAACTCCGATACAACGAAAGCCCTAACTGGTTTCTGTCATTGAAGTGGTATACCATTTTTCCCGTTGCGTCGTAAAAAAAGGCATTGCTGTTCGATGCATTTCCGGGCAGGTTATTGATGATATATTTTGGTGCGGCAACCCTTGAATCGGCGGAAAAGGTAAGTTTTTGTTTCTTCACGGGTCCTTCTGCAAATAGGTGCAGGCTCACCGGGTTGATGCTAAACCCATATCGAAGCGTATCCGGGTTCCCAGGCCGAATATTAAGCGCTACAAACGAAGAAAGCCGGCCGCCAAATGAGGCCGGTATGGCGCCTTTATAAAGGGTGAAATCCTGGACAGCCTCCGGGCTGATGGAGGAGAAGAATCCAAGCAGATGCGATGTGTTGAATAGGGGGGCCCCGTCCAGCAGGATCAAATTTTGGTCGGCATTGCCACCGCGAACACTGAACCCGCCCGCCCCTTCACCAATGGTCGCAATCCCGGTTTGAAGCTGCAAAGCCTTTAGCAAGTCGGCCTCGCCAAACAGAATGGGCGCCTTCCGGATTTGAGCCAGGTTGATGTTCACCGTGCTCATCTTTGCTTCTGAAACATTGGCGTCTTTTTTCCGGCTTTCCACCGTGACCTCCGGAAGCTCGGTCGGATTTCTTTTCTTAAGTTCGACAACTATATAGCTTGTATCCAGCACATAGATAGGCCTCAAGAGCGATCGGTACCCCACCATGGTGAAGAGAAGAGAGTAGCTGTCCACGTCGACTTGAAATACGAACATTCCTTTCTCATCCGCGACCGTTGTCTTAATCGTGGTGACCGTGGTGACCGCGTTTTTTCCGATCAATTGCAGGCTGACCGTTACCCCGGCAATGGGTGCTTTGGTGTCGAAGTCGATGACTTTCCCCCTGAATACGGTCTTTGTTTGGGCAAAGACACTGTGTGAAGACAAAAAGAGAAAACAAATGAGGCAGTAGGCCCCCCGTCCAAGAAGAAAAAAATTAAACCCTTTCGCAGCCTGGCAAGAAAGCTTTGTATAACGATTCAAAATGGGGGAGCCTTTTAGCAATCCAAATGAAATTAGCCGTTTTGGGCAAACCTGCCAAAAAAATTGCGCCGGCTAATTCCTAGATCGGCCCCCCCAACCAACCTCCGACCTCCATCATCCACGCCAGCCCCAAATGAACGATCAGGCCCCCCAGCACGGTCCGGGTGCGGTAAGCAAGCACACCCAGGATCATTCCGCCCGCGAAGGACGTGATGCATTCACCTATGGGCTTGCCGAAATGGATCGTACAATACCATGCAGCCATCGGCAGTATCGCCCGCTCCCCGGCATAACGGATCAGCCCTACGACCAAAAGGCCGCGAAAGAAGAGCTCGATCGAAAAAAAATCCAGCCCGTACGCAAGCTCATATCCCGCCTGCCGAATCCATAACGGCCCGGGATAACCGCGCATAAAGGCGATATTCTTCACTTTTGGATATATGCGCAAAAAATCCGCCTGCGTGGACGCCAACGCCACCAGCGGAACAACGAGCAATAACAACCCAAAATAAGGCCCCGCATGAAACCCCGTCGTCTTTAAGCCGACCGCCTCCCGGAAACCGCCCCCCAAGGGACCTGCCAACCAGCCGGCCCGCCACAAGACCCAAATGACACTTACAAACACCACCAGCTTCGCCGGTAGCTGAGTCACGATCACCCAATATCGGTTTGCCGCCGAACCCGGGTCCCCCGGAAGCAAAGACGACAAATCCCAATGAACCATCTTTGCGCTAAACAGTAACACCGCCGCCACCAGCGGCCGCACAAGCGCGCCGCTCGCCCGCACCGGCACACCTTCGCCCGCTCCCCGGTGCGCTCCGTCTCCCACCCGCACCGACCTTCCCCAAAAAACCTGGAACCCCCAAACCACGACGACCACCGCCCCGAAAAAAAGCGCCTGGCACCCAAATACCCAATACCACTCGTCAAACGCCTGTATCCGCCGCTCGATCCCGATGGAATAATTGATCGCAATCAGCACAGCGACAAAAACCGTAGTCATCAATAGACTGCCGGATGATTGCCGTCGCCAATATTCCAGAAAATAACGGTAAAACGCGAGCATTAATAATTTCGGACTACGTCCGGTTTACGAAAGGAACCTTTCTTTCATCTTGCCGAGCAGATCCGTTTCCAGCATCTTCTGCGCCAGCTTCACCATATTCAGGAAGGATTTCCCCCGCGATATCCCATGACCGATGATAACCGGTTTGGCGACACCCAGGAGGGGCGTTCCGCCATAATATTCAAAATCGAAGCGGTCGAAAAACTCGCTCTCCGTCTGATGCCGCCGCGTGATGTCGAACAGCGACTCTGCCAATTTGAGGATGACATTCCCGGTGAACCCTTCACAAACCATGACATCGGCCTTGTCCAGCAACAGGTCACGCCCTTCGATATTGCCGATAAAACGAATGTCACGGTTCTCCTTAAGAAGCGGATACGCCGCCTGGGTCAGGATATTCCCCTTGCCCTCCTCTTCGCCGATATTCAGCAGCCCGACCCGCGGCTCGGCAATCCCGAGGATATGCTGCGCATACAAAGACCCCAGGACCGCAAACTGGTTGAGGTTTTCCGGTTTGCAGTCGGCATTTAGACCTACGTCCAGCAGGACGCCTGTTTTACCATTTTCTTTCGGGATGACAGTGGAAATAGTGGGACGCAGGATCCCTTCGATCGGTTTGAGGCTGTAATGCGCGCCAACCAGCATCGCCCCGGTATTGCCGGCGCTGATAAATGCATCCATCTTTCCGGTTGCCAGCAGATGGAAACCGATCGCTATGGACGATTGCTGTTTTTCCTTTAAGGCCCGGGTGGGGTGCTCATTCATTTCAATAACCTGCGGCGCATGAACGATTCGGAACGCCTCCGCCGGAATGTGATGAGATTCAAGCATTGGCCGAACCTGTCGCTCATCCCCGATCAGCCACAACACGGCCCTGGCCGGAGACTCGCGCAGATACAATTCTACGCCTTTCACCACTTCGAGCGGTGAAAAGTCGCCTCCCATCATGTCAAGACCGATGTTCATCCGGGACTTTTGGGATTTACAGAAGCCTTACTTTATAGGAGAGGTTTCCGAAACCACTTTTCCCTTGTAGTACAATTTGCCTTCGCTGGTATGCGCGCGATGGCGAACATGGATTTCACCCGTAGTGCTGTCTTTGCTCAACGTCACCTTCTCAGCTTTGTAATGCGTCCTTCTTTTGGCGCTGCGCTGCTGAGAATGTCTTCTTTTCGGATTTGGCATATCGCATCAATTTTAAAAGTATCCAATAATTATTATATCTATGATCCCGGCCCAAAGCCGTAACTACTTGCCCAGATCTTTGAACTTCTCCAGTCCCTTCCACAGCGGATTGCCGGTTGATCCTTTTTCCTGCTCCAACTTTTTCAGCATGTCCAAAACTTCCTTGTTGCAGTGCGGCCCTCCCATCTCCTCCGGCTTGCACATCCGCTGCATCGGAATGCTGAGATTGATAAATTCATATATCCAATCCGACAGGTACAGGTGGCTTTCGCCCTTGGAAATATAATATACGTCAGGATCCTCTTCCTGTTGGTTCATGATATCCGGGTCTTCCACCAACTTGACCAGGATGTTGAACTCATCCCATAGGTCCAGTGGCAAAACGTTCCCGCAGCGATCACAGTCGATCTCTATCTTCCCCGTGATCTCGAACTTTAGCAGCATAAAGCTGTTCTTCTTATCCAGCGTCAGCTTGATCTGGGCATCACAATGCCGGAAATCCTGCTGTTGATAGGCCTCGAAGAACCGATCGGTGATCCGATAGCTAAACTCATGGATCCCCGGTTTAAGGCCCACAAACGCTATTTCAAATTCCCTTCGGCTGCTCATGAGTGCTTTTTAAAGAACTCGTAACGGGTTTTTAAAGAGTTTGCAAAGTTAGGGATAAAATACTAGAAATCAGTCCCGCCCCCGGGAAAATTTACCCCCCGTTTCCACCCGTTTGCTAAAGAGAAATAGAAAAAATAAGGTAAATTTAGCTAAATGAAACGACAGCCCCAGACTGACTCGCTAACAATCAGCCGTTTAAAGCGTTGGTCAATTTATTTTACCGGGGTGGTGGTCACATTCTGCTCGGTCCTGATCGCGGTCGCCCTCCTGGCGCTGGCGGGTTGGCAATGGGATATCGTCCGGTTCAAACATCCGTGGCCGGGCCTGGTGATCATGAATCCGGTGACCGCAATGACCTTTATGCTTTCAGGGGTATCCCTGCTCATCCTGATCCCTCGCAGGAACTCCCGCCGCACGGCGTGGGGACGCATCCTGGCCTCCATCGTGTTCGTGATAGCCCTGCTGCGGCTGATATCAATTTGCTGGCCGGGTTTCTGGCGGGTGGATTTCCTGCTCTATTCCAATGACCTTCTCAAAGACATCCGCGCGCATTTGGAGACGCCCAGGACCATGTCGCCCAGTACCGCAGTCACTTTCCTTCTTTCCGGAACCGCTCTGCTGCTTGTCCCGGTCCGGCGCCGGGCGGCCATCCTCGTTTCGCAATCCCTTGCCATTGGCATCGGCCTGATCGGTTTTTTTACCCTGATCTGCTTCCTTTATGGCGTGACCGAATTATACCGCCCGGGGATTACCCTGCCGATGGCCGCGCCGAGTACCGTTTGTTTTCTGCTGCTTTCCTTCGGGATCTTATTCGCGGCGCCCGGAAAAGGCATCATGCGCCAGATCACCGGCCCTTATACCGGCAGCGTCACCGCCCGCCGGTCTATTCCCTTTGCACTCATTGTTCCCATAACACTCGGCTGGGCTGCCCTTTTCAGCCCCTGGCGCAATTCCATCAGCGTCCAGCTTTCCGCCGCCATCCTTCTGTTTAGCATCGTGCTCTCGTCGCTGGCGTTTATCGGTTATATCACTGCACTGCTGAATCGCCGCGACCTTGCCAACCTCGGGGTCCGGCGTGAACTGGAGGCAAGCGAGCAAAGGTACGGCCTGATGATCGGCAGCATAAAGGATCATGCCATCGTCATGTTCGATGCATCGGGTTGTCTTGCCAGTTGGACCGATGGCGCGCAGGCGATAACCGGCTACTCTGCCGCCGAGGCCATCGGGAAAAATTATTCCATGTTCTATAGTCCCCAGGACGTCGAGGCCGGCATTCCTGCGAACAACCTTCAACAGGCGGCTAAAAATGGACAATATCAACGGGAAGGGTGGCGTCTTCGGAAAGATGGCACGCGGTATTGGGCGGAAGTGACCTTCACGGCGATCCGAGACAACAGACGAGTGTTGCAGGGATATGCCGTGGTCGTTCGTGACACCACGGAACGTAAGCAGGCGCTGGAGAAGATCGCCTATCAAGCCAGGCTTATCGAAGACTCCAGCGACGCTATATTCACCGTTGACGCCGGCTACCGGTTCGTTAGCTTTAACAAAGCCGCCGAAGAGCTGTTCGGTTATAGCGCGGCGGAAGTTATCGGTCTGCCGCTAAACGATGTGGTGCGTAATCCCATGTCCGACCAGATTCGGGCAGATATCCGGAAGGAACTCCTCGAGATCGGCTATTGGAAAGGGTTCGTTACCTACCACACGCGCAACTCCAAGCCGTTGGATATCGCTATTTCGATCTCCCGGACCCATAGCGAGCAGGGCGAGATCGACGGATATATTATGGTATGCCGCGATATGACAGAGCGGCTGAAGGCGGAAGCAAAATTGCGTAAATTCAACGAAGAGCTCGGACGGCTGGTGGAAGAGAAAACAAACGAATTACAGCTGTCCAATCTCGAATTGCGGGATCTGACGGCTCGCTTGCAGCGGATCCGGGAAGAAGAAAGAGGAGCTATTGCCCGTGAGATCCATGACGAGTTGGGCCAGCAACTGACCGGACTAAAAATGGACCTGTTCTGGATCGCCAAACGGCTCGACGGCGGGGCTGCCGATCAGGCGCGTCAAAAATTGCGGACAACGATGAGCCTCCTGGATGAGACGATCCGGATCGTGCGGAAGATTGCCACCGAACTCCGGCCGAGCATTCTCGATGACCTTGGGCTGGTCGCCGCCATCGAATGGCAAAGTCAGGAATTCGAGAAAAGGGCGGGCATTCATACCGTGTTCCAATCGACTATACCCGAAATGGACTTTCCGCCGGATATGGCCATTGGAATGTTCCGCATTTGCCAGGAATCGCTCACCAATGTGGCCCGGCATGCTTCCGCCTCCCGGGTTGCAATTACGCTGGACCAGGTGGAAGGTGGAGTGTGCATGACCGTCGCGGACGACGGCAAAGGGCTGGATCCCCAAGAACTGGACCGGAAAACGCTCGGCCTGGTCGGGATGAAAGAGCGTGCATTGATGATGGGGGGAAGATTGGAGATGGGAAACGGCGACGGGAAAGGATTTCGGCTGGCGGTGACCGTTCCATTGCCGCCCGTTCCATCGCCGCCCGTTCTGACAAGATAGCGATCAACCGGCAAACCCATGTCAGGGACTGTCAAATTCGTCAATTAACCGACCCACCCATGTTAAGGATTTTAATTGCAGACGATCACACTGTAGTCCGGAAAGGGCTGAAGCAAATTCTGCTCGAGGAGTTTCCCAGCGCGGAAATCACGGAAAGCGCGGACGCCGCCACCCTGTTTATGAAAGTGCTCCGCGAAGAGTGGGACGTTGTCATCACCGATATTTCGATGCCGGATAAAAGCGGCCTGGAAGTGCTGCAACAGATTCGCCGCGACCATCCCCGACTGCCCGTACTTATCCTTAGCGCCCACTCCGAAGACCAATACGCGATCCGCGCGCTAAAAGCCGGTGCCAATGGCTATCTCTGCAAGGATTCTGCGTCTGAAGAACTCGTGACCGCCATCCGCCGGATCCTGCTGGGTAAAAAATACATCACCGCTTCGCTCGCCGAGAAGCTGGCCTTCCATCTCGACCAGGACAGCGACCACCCGCCCCATGAGAGCCTTTCCGACCGCGAATTCGAAGTCATGAAATTCCTTGCCTCCGGAAAGGTCGTCTCGGAGATCGCCAGCCAGCTTTGCCTTAGCGTCACCACGATCAGCACTTATCGCGCCCGGATCCTGACAAAAATGAACATGAAGACCAACTATGATCTCACCCGCTATGCCATGGAAAATAACCTTTTGTAGCGCATGTACTACGCCGTTTCCGTTATTATTTCTACATCAATTCGCTTGACGATGCTACGTCTCCTGTCCCCGGACAATCGTAGCTTCACCAGATCCCGCAAATCACGCGGAAACCATGAGATCCTTATTCATCGTCGATGACTCGTCATTAATCATCGAGCGCCTGCTCGCCATGCTCGAAGGGCTGGTTCCTCCGGACCGCATCGGCTTTGCGGGCAGCTACGGTGAAGCGCTGTCCCTGATCACCCATCATCCCCCGGATATCCTGCTCCTTGACGTTCACCTTCCGGACAAAAGCGGGGTCGAACTCCTCCGCGTGGTCCGGAGACGCTACCCCGACACGATCGTCATCATGATCAGCAACCAATCCGACGAATCCTACCGCACAGCGTGCTCCGCCCTTGGTGCCCTCCGATTCCTTGACAAGTCCACCGAATTCGAAGAGATTCCAGCGCTGATCGAATCGCTTCTTTGATCTTCGTCTTTTCACGGATTGTAGTAAAAATTCTACACCGGATCGTAAAACACGGTACAGCAATCTCGTAGTCCCTTCTATTTTTTCCTGCCAATGAGTGCTGTTCCTTTGTATCACAATGAAACATAGCCGGACCATCCTGGAAAACCTGAGTAAAGGAATTGTCTCCTTCATGGACCACAATCCACATATGACATGGATAGTGGACTACCAGCATAATCTGATCTATGCCAACCAGGCGATGCTTAACCACTTCCGCTCTGATCAGAAGACGGTTATCGGCAACAAGCTCGCGGCCATGTTCTCACCGGACCTCGCCTCCACCCTCGAAGAAAAGATAAAACGCGTATTTTCCCGTAAGTTGCCCGACCATAGCAGCGTCCGGTTTGCGTTGCCAGACGGCAATCAGCGGTATTATCAGCTTACCCTTTTTCCGATCCAGGAGATCCTTGCCTTCCCGATGGTCGGCTGCGCCGCACACGATATCACCGACTCCATTGTTCGCGCCCAACAGGAAGAACGCGAACGCATCGGCCACGAGCTCCACGACAACGTTAACCAGATCCTTACAACCGCCAATCTCTACCTGCGGCTTCCGGAAGAAGAATATTACCACTCGGAGGATATCCGCAGCAAAGTGGCCGAATTGACCGATTGCGCGATCGAAGAGATTCGCCAGCTTTCACGTGGTCTGGTCAACCCGCATTTCAACGAGGTCGGTCTCGTCGGCCACATTACCCGGCTCGTAGAGGATATTCGCCATTCCGCCTCCTATAAGATCCAGTTTACGCATGATGATCGGTGCGATATCGAATTGCTGGAAAAAGATCGTAAGCTGGCCCTGTTCCGCATTTTGCAGGAACAGCTGAAGAACATCATCCGCCACGCCCGCGCCTCCCAGGTCCGCATCACGCTGCACTGCGTAGAATCGCAGGTCCGGCTTTCGATAGCCGACGACGGTCAGGGCTTCGACGCTGCCACCACCCCCCATGGCCTTGGCCTGTCCAACATTTATCAACGCGCCCGCCTCTATCACGGCGAAGTTTCGCTCGAGACTGCGCCCGGTAAAGGCTGCCTCCTCACCGTTCAGATGCCTACAGCCGTTTAGCCGCGCCTCCAGCATCCCGACAAATTCTTTGCGTATCTTTACCCCACCGGATGAAACTCTTCAGCCAATATAGCCGCGTCAACATCCTCGCCAGCATCCTCGCGCTACTGATAGGCAGTATCGGCTACTATTTTACCATGCGCTATGTCCTTATCGACCAATTGGACGACACCATAAAAGTCGAGGAAGCGGAGATCCTCGATGTCATCCGTACCCGCGGCCAGCTGCCGCCTCCGTCCGACTACCACGACCAGCAGACCAGCTACCAACCGACCGCCATCCCTGTCAAACGTCATTTTGTCAATACCACCCGCTTCATACGTCGCCATCGGGAGGAACCCTACCGCGAACTGATCTTTACGACCTCCGCCGGTGGCCGGCTATACAATGTCACCATCGGCGTTTCCGAAGAAGCGACCGAAAAGCTGCTTGGCATGATCATGAGCATTACCGCCGGTATGATCCTCCTCCTCCTATTGACACTTTTCCTCGCCAACCGCCTCCTGCTGCGCCGGCTCTGGCAGCCATTCTATAAAACCCTTGCCGGGATGCGCGAATTCAATCTTTCCAGCCGGCAGCCGCTGCCGATCCGGAACACAACTACCGACGAATTCCGGAGCCTCGACGAAGTCGCCCGGCAGATGACCGGCCAGATCCTGAAGGACTATGAAATGCTGAAAGGATTTACCGACAACGCCTCTCACGAAATGCAAACGCCGCTGGCCATCATCAATTCCCGGCTCGACCTGCTCATACAGGACCACGAACTGGCAGCAACTCACCACCGGCCGATCCAGGCCATGTACGACGCTATCGGTCGCCTTCGCCAGCTTAACCAATCGCTCCTCATCCTGACCAAGATCGAAAACAACCAATTCTCTCATTCCACCCCCGTTGATATGGCGCCGCTGATCGAAGAAAAACTGGCGCAACTCGAAGATCCGCTCCGCGACCGAAACCTCGTCGTCCACAAAGACCTGGACCGCCTGAACCTGCCCATCAATGGCTATCTCGCCGATATCCTCCTTAATAATTTGCTCACAAACGCTATTCGCCACAACCAGGACGGGGGCGATCTCTCAATTTGTCTCCGGGAAAGCAGGCTTCAAATCGCCAACTCCGGCCCCGCACTGTCCTTCGACCCCGCGACGATCTTCGACCGGTTTGTCAAAGGTGCCCACTCCGGCGGCACCGGACTCGGCCTTGCCATCGTGCGCCAGATTTGCGACAATTACCACTTTTCACTTTCGTATGGCTACATCAACCAGCGCCATACCTTCGATATCCAATTCCCGCTACAGAATTTCGACAAAATGTCGGGTTAAGTTTGTCTTGGGACAACCGGCCTCAACATCAGGAGCCGGCCGGTTCGACCACAAGCCTATGGTTCAAAGAATGTTCTTCCGGCATACGATCACATCTATCCTCTACCTCGCTCTTGCCGCGCCCGCCCTTGCGCAGCAGGATACTTCCGCCAATCTCGACTTCTATCTGAGCCAGGCGCTTCACAACAGCCCGCTGTTAAAAGACTATCACAACCAGGTGCTGTTGGGACAGGTCGATAGTCTACTGGTCCATGCAAGTTACCTGCCGCAGGTCGCGGGAAACAGTACAAACATTTATGCACCGAGCTATCACGGCTGGGGTTACGATGAAGCTATCAGCAACGGCGGTAACTTCACCACCGTTGTCGCCGTGACCAAGACCCTGGTCGGCCAGCGACACCTCGATGCGGAATATGAGACCATCCGCCTGAATAGCCTGGGCATCAGTAACACCTCGAGGATCTCCGAGCAAGATCTTCGGCGGAATGTCACCGCGCAATACATTACCACTTACGGCGACCTGCAGCAGCTGAATTTCAACCGCGATATCTACCGGCTTTTGGAAAAAGAATCCAACCTGCTGAAGGACCTGACGGAAAAAAACGTCTATCGTCAGACCGATTATCTTGCTTTTCTCGTTACGATGAAACAGCAAGCGCTGTTGCTTCGCCAATTGGACATCCAGTTCCGCAACGACCATGGTACCCTTAACTATCTCTGCGGGATTGTCGACACCGCCTCAACGCTGTTGGCTGCTCCCGTCATCGGGTTGCAGCGCCTGCCCGATATCGCCAATTCCGTTTTTTTCCGCCAGTTCGCCCTCGATAGCCTCAAATTGCGCAACAGCCGGTCACTGATCGACTTTGGCTACCGGCCCAAGGCCAGCCTCTATGCCGACGGCGGCTGGTCATCCTCCCTGATGTATGAACCCTATAAGAATTTTGGCGTGAGCTTCGGGGTGACGGTCACGATGCCGATCTACGACGGCCATCAGCGGAAGATGCAATACAGTAAGCTGGACATCCAGGAGCGCACCCGCTCCGGCTACCGGCAGTTCTTTGCCAGCCAATACAGCCAGCAGCTGGCTCAACTGTCGCAGCAACTCAGCGCTACAGAAGACCTGATCGCGCAGATCAATGAACAGGTTCGGTATTCCGAAACCCTCATCGATGTAAACGGAAAGCTCCTCGGCACCGGCGACGCCAGGATCGCAGACTATATCCTTGCACTCAGCAACTATCTGAATGCGAAAAACCTGCTCACACAGAATAACATCACCCGGCTGCAGATTATCAACCAAATCAATTACTGGAACCGATGAAGCATCCGCTCCTCAACATCGCCATATCCTCCCTGCTTTGCCTTCTTGCCGCGTGCAGCGGAGCGCCGAAGGCAGATGGCGCCAAACCCGACACGGCCAAAGGGGAAAAGGCCGAAACGGCCGATGCCGCAAACGCTGCCGACTCCACCGCAGAAGGGACCCCGGTGACCGTGACCACCGTGAGCAACGCCCCGTTCAACGACTCCGTCGAGCTGAACGCCGTATCGGCCTTCCTGCAGAAGAGCTATGTGAAGGCGAACGCCAACGGATACCTGCAGTCATCCGATGTATTCCCGGGCAAATACGTAGAGGTTGGCCAACCGCTTTTTACCTTAAAGACAAAAGAAGCGCAGAGCATCGGTAACGCGATCGGCCAACTGGATACCACCCTGCGGTTTTCAGGTATCAATACGATCAAGGCCAACCAGCACGGCTATATTACCCAGCTCAACCACCAGTCCGGAGACTACGTTCAGGACGGCGAACAGCTGGCCGTCATCAGCGACCGGAACAGCTTTGTTTTCCTGCTGAACCTGCCTTACGAGCTGCGACCTGCCGTTCTGGGGAAGCACACGGCGACCCTGCTGCTGCCCGACGGCACACGCCTGACCGGCGCCATCGGCCCGCTCATGCCGACCGTGGACTCGGCTTCACAGACTCAAAACGTCGTCATCCGGGTCAATACCAGCGCCGCCATCCCGGAGAACCTGATCGCAAAAGTGCGGATCCTCCGTACCGCCCGGCCGAAAGCGCAGTCGCTTCCCAGATCCGCCTTGCTCACCGACGAAACCGAAAGCAACTTCTGGGTAATGAAGCTGATGGACAGCGCTACAGCCGTCAAGGTGCCGGTTAAAAAAGGGATCGAAACAGCAGATAGGGTAGAAGTGCTGTCCCCGATCTTCGATCCCGATGACAAGATCCTGGTCACCGGGAATTATGGTCTTCCCGATACAGCTAAAGTAAAAGTGGAACCGGATGGCCACGGGACGAACAATTAAATCATCTGCCGGTGAAAAACTTTTTTCTCAGCTATAAGAACCCACTCACCGTTACGCTGGTAATCATCCTGCTGGGCGGCGCATTCGTCTATAGCAAACTGCAAACCTCGCTTTTTCCGGAGATTACCTTTCCGAAGATAAAGGTCATTGCCGAAGCCGGTCTTCAGCCCGTCGATAAAATGATGGTCACGGTGACCAAACCGCTGGAAAATGCCATCAAACAAGTCCCCGATCTGGACTACGTCCGCAGCACGACCAGTCGCGGCAGCTGCGAGATCTCCGCGTTCATGGACTGGAACGCCAATATCGACCTGAGCCAGCAACGAATCGAGTCAAAGATCAACCAAATCAAGAACGACCTTCCCGCCGAAACCCAGATCACGGTGGAAAAGATGAACCCTTCGATCCTGCCGGTCATGGGCTATACGCTGGAAACCCACCAGCTTTCGAACATCGAACTGAAACAGCTGGCCCTTTATACCATCAAGCCTTTCCTATCCCAGGTTGCCGGCGTATCGGAAGTGCGAATCATTGGCGGTAAAATGAAAGAGTACTGGCTTATCCTCGACGTTCGCAAGATGAGTACGCTCTCACTGACGCCCGATATGCTGTCGGCAGCCATCGGGGCGACCGGCTTTGTCAAAGCCAATGGCTACCTTTCGGACTACCATTTTCTTTACCTTACCGTAACCGACGCAACCGTCCATTCACTGGAGGATATTCAGAATATCGTCGTCCGCAATACCGGCAGACGGGTCATCCTGCTGAAAGACGTCGCCACCGTAAATGTAAAAGAGGCGGTGGAGTATACGCGGATCAACGCCAACGGCCGGGAGGCCCTCCTCATCGCGGTAATCAAACAACCCAACGCCAACCTGATCGACATCTCAAAATCGATGGAGACGAAAGTCGATGAACTGCGCAAGACCCTTCCGAAGGGCGTCGTGGTCAGGCCTTACTACCTCCAGGCGGATTTTGTCAACGACGCGGTCCGGAGCGTAACCGACAGTCTCTGGATCGGGCTTGCACTGGCAATTTTCGTGGCGATCATATTCCTGCGTTCGCTGAAAGCAAGCACTACTATACTGTTAACCATTCCGATCACTCTTTGCCTCACATTGATCGCCCTCTACGCCTTCGGCTACACATTCAACATCATGACCCTCGGCGCGATCGCTGCGGCGATCGGCCTCATCATCGACGACGCAATCGTCGTGGTGGAGCAGATCCACCGGACCCATGAAGAGCACCCGGAGGAACCGTCGACCACGCTGGTACAAAAAGCTATTCACTATCTCTTTCCCGCGATGCTGGGCTCCTCCGTCAGCACGATCGTCATCTTTATTCCCTTCATACTGATGAGCGGCGTAGCCGGCGCCTATTTCAAGGTTATGACCAATACCATGATCATTACCCTCGTTTGCTCCTTCTTCGTCACCTGGATCGGTCTGCCCGTGATCTATCTGCTGCTGAGCCCTGCACGCCGCGCCCGGTCAAAAAAACAAAATGCCGAGCATCCCCACCTCGTCCGCCGCCAGCGCTGGGTATCTTTTTTCATCCGGTTTCCTGTAATAAGCTTTGCCATTATCATCGGGCTCGTCGTTTCCGTCGTTTACATCTATCCCCGTCTGGAGACCGGATTCCTGCCGGAGATGGACGAAGGCAGCATCGTCCTTGACTATAATTCGCCCCCCGGCACTTCCCTGGAAGAGACGGACAGGATGCTGCGGGAGGTTGAAAAGCTGATCGTCGCGACCCCGGAAGTGCAAGCCTATTCCCGCCGGACCGGTACCGAAATGGGCTTTTTTATCACCGAACCAAACCGCGGCGACTATCTCATTCAACTGAAAAAAGACAGGACAAAGACAACCGACGAAGTCATCGAAGACCTGCGTAAGCAGATCGAAGCCACACAGCCTGCGCTCCGCATCGACTTTGGGCAGGTGATCGGCGACATGCTGGGCGACCTGATGACCTCCGTTCAGCCGATCGAGATCAAGATATTCGGCAACGACCAGAATACCCTGCACCAGCTATCAGCCCAGGTGGGGAATATCGTAAACGCCACCGAAGGAGCAGCAGACGAATTCAATGGCATCGTCATTGCCGGTCCATCCGTAAGCATCGAACCGAACTATGCCCGACTCGCGCAATTCGGTCTTACGCCGGCCCAATTGCAATTCCAGCTCCAGAACTCGCTTGAAGGCAACATCGTTGGCACCGTTCCCGAGAAGGAACAACTGACCAATATCCGGATGGTCTATCCCGGCAGCCGCACCATCAGCGTGGCGGACATCGGCCGTCTCCAGATATTCCTTCCCGGCGGTGAACTGAAACCGATAACCGAACTGGCGACGGTAACTGTCAAGTCCGGGGACGCCGAGATCCAACGCGAAAACCTGCAGTCGATGGGTGTCGTCACCGCACGCCTGGAAGGCCGGGACCTGGGCGGCACTATAAGGGATATTCAGCAAAAAGTTGCAAACCGGATCATCCTGCCGCCGGGATACCATGTCGAATATGGCGGTGCATACGCCGACCAGCAACGCTCCTTCCGCGAACTGCTGGTCATCCTCATCACGGCCAGCCTGCTTGTCTTTGGCGTAATACTCTTCCTTTACCGGAAAGTAGCCGTGGCGCTCGTTATCCTGCTGATCGCCGTGCTCGGCATCTCCGGCAGCTACCTTGCTCTCTATTTGACAAAAACGGCGCTGAACGTAGGCAGCTACACGGGTCTGATCATGATCGTAGGAATTATCGGCGAGAACGCGATCTTCACCTATCTCCAGTTCCGCGACTCCCTCGCCACCCAATCCGTAGATGACGCCGTTATCTATGCGATCTCCACCCGGCTTCGGCCCAAACTGATGACTGCTCTTGGCGCGATCATCGCGCTCCTCCCGCTTGCCCTTGGCATCGGCACGGGAGCCCAACTTCATCAGCCACTCGCCATCGCCGTGATCGGCGGATTTGTGATCGCCCTGCCTCTACTCCTGATCGTTCTGCCTTCACTGCTGCGCTTATTGTACAGAAATAGAAAATCACCGGAGGTTGCTTAAATTGCGGAGATGGAAACAGCCATTCAGATTGCTATAGCCGGCAAGCCGGAAGCCGCGATCATCGCAGACCTTAGCCGCCGGACCTTCTACGATACTTTCGCGCCGCACAACACAGCGGAGAACATGGACCTGTTCCTGAATACCCAGTTCACCCGCAAACAATTGATCGACCAGGTCGGCGCCCCCGGCAATACCTTTCTGCTTGCCCGCCTCGGCGGCGAACCCGTCGGTTATGCAAGACTGTTCGAAGGAGCTGAGTTGCCTCCCGCCATCGCCGGAACAAGCGCCATCGAAGTCGCCCGCATCTACGCGGACAAACAGGTCATCGGGAAAGGCGTAGGCAAGGCGCTGATGCAGGCATGCATCGATTTCGCACTGGAAAAAGACAAGGAATGGATTTGGCTTGGGGTCTGGGAACATAACCAACGGGCTATCGCCTTCTACGAAAAAATGGGATTCGCCATCTTTGACCGGCATATCTTCCTGTTGGGCCGGGATATCCAATACGACTGGTGCATGCGCCGGAAACTATGAGATCGCGACCATGTTCTCCAGCCGGGCTTTCTTCTCCGGCCATTCTTCCCCAAGGATGCTGAAGAACACCGTATCCGCGTACACGCCGTCATTTCTAAGCGTATATCGCCTCAAAACGCCCTCCCGGACGCCTCCGATCTTCTCCACCGCTTTCTGTGACCGGATATTCTGACCCGCCACCTTGAAATCCACGCGCTCCAGCGCTAACCGCTCGAACATATAGGTCATTAAGAGCAACTTGCACTCCTTGTTATGCACTTTCCCCCAAACCTCCGGTATATACCAAGTAAACCCGATCGTGATCTTCTTCACTCGCCGGTCGAGGTCATACGCTCTGGTCATCCCGATCACGCGGTCACCCGCCGTCGTAAGGATCGCAAACGCCTGGTCACCCTTTGCCGCAATGGCGAGCGCTTCACCGAAATACTTGTCGAATTGCCGATCGAATGTCTCATCGATCAGAAACGCCCTGGTAAACTCCCATATCCTTTCGTCCCTGGCCAGCGGCCGCAGCACCTCGCGATGCGCCTCCGCCAGGAATTGAAGGTAGACGTGCCGGCCCTTCAATAAATGCAGATTGCCGGCGTCGATAAAAGTGTTCATCTTTTTAACAATTTCGAATTGACAATCTTCTCCATGATCTCATCCCGCTGATACTTGCTCATCGGCACCTGGTACTGATCGATATGCAGTATATTCCCTTCGATCGAATTGATCTTATCGATGGCAATGACATAGGATTTATGCGGCTGAACAAAGGCGGCCGCCGGCAACTTCTCCTGTAGCATCTTCAGCGTCAGATGCGTGATCACCTTTTTCTCGCGCGTATAGATCGCGACATAATTCTCCAGCGCCTCCGCAAACAGGATATCCGCAAAAGCGATCTTCTCCAGCTTGCTATCCGCCTTGACAAAGACGTAATCCTCTACCCAACCGCCGCCGACCCCGGCCGCCCCCTGCGCCCCGGCCGCCCCCTGCGCCCGAAAATAATCATACGCCTTATTGGCAGCCCGCAGGAACCGCTCGAACGGAATGGGTTTCAGCAAATAGTCGAGCACCTCCAGCTCGAACCCCTGCAACGCGTACTTCTCGTATGCAGTCGTGAAAATCACCTTCGGCGCGCCGGAAAAATGCTTCAGGAAATCGATCCCCGTCATATAAGGCATCTCGATGTCCAGGAACAACAGGTCCGCCGTCTCCCGTTTTAACAAAGAATTCAGTTCTACCGCATTCTCGCACACGCCGCGAAGGTCGAGGAAGTCGATCTGGGCCGCATACCCCTGCAAGCCTTTTCGCGCAAAGGGTTCGTCATCGGTTATAATGCATTTTATCCTATCCATGCTCGATAATTAGTACCGTATCAAAACTTCCATCCTTTTTCGCTACCGTCAAACTGTGCCGTCCCGGATAGAGCAATTCCAGCCTCCGCCGCAAATTCTCCAGGCCGATTCCGCCTTCCTTACGTATCGGAAGTTCTGCCGGTACCCCATTCTTAACTTCGAACCGGATCGCCGGCCCCTCGACTCTGGCCGCAATCCGGATGTGATAGTCGCCGCCGACATATTTAAACGCATTTTCAACCAACGGGAGAAATAACAGCGGATAAACCAGCTGTCCGTTCAGCCGCTCGTCGAATGTCACCTCGAGCCGGAGCTTTTCCGAACTTCTGGTCTGCTGCAGTTGAATGAAGTTGCCAAGATAACGGATCTCCTGACTGACCGGCACCGTCTGCTGCTGGTCATAGAGCTGATAGCGGAGTAGTTCGGAGAATTTCTCGATACTCTCCTTTGCCGCCCCGACATTCTCGTCCATCTGGAAATAGATCGTGTTGAGCGCATTGAACAAAAAATGCGGATGATACTGCGCCTTCAGAAATTTCAGCTCCGTCGCCAATTGATCGTTCCGCACCTTCTCCACCAATAACTTTTGTTCGACATACGCTTTGACAAAACTATTCCCCCGCAGGATCGAAAAATGAAGCATCATAAATAGCGATACGATCACCGCCGCGATAGTCAGGTCATCGATCCCGATCGGATAGTCGTGCGCCCCCACATGGATCAGCGAGCTCGCCGCAGTTGCCACCGCCATACCTGTCAACATGACCGCCCCGAATTCCCGGAAGACCCGCCCGAGCGTGAACACGCCCTGCCGCTTGCTGAACCGCCGCTCAAAATATGGGGGGATCCGCGTCATCGGATATGCGAGAATGATAACGCCGACGATCTCCACCGTGTTCTGCCGCAGCCCGCGATGCCAGAACTCGTCGCCGTTGGTGAGGTCGGACACCAGCCGGATGATGGTGTAGATCAATAACCCGTACACCGGCGGGAACAGATATTTCCAGAAGAGTCGCATGTGCCCTCCAATTTACAGTATCTTTTTCAACCCGGGAATCCGGCGGGCGACAAAGGCACAAAACACAAAGCTGGCGGCAATGCACAACACGGTGGCCAGCAAAAATTTGAGTAGCGGCATCCAGTGCAGACCCGCCATCGCGCGCGTGATCGCGATAAGGATCGGCGTATGAAAAACATAAACTGCGAAGGCATTGCCGGAAAAGAATTTTGCCCACCGGCCCTGGACATTGAATCGTTCCCGGAACAGCCCCAGCAGGCCAAGAGAAATGCCGATGCCGGCCAGGGCGTCCAGCAGCGACATCCCCAGGCTTTGCCAGTGCCAACCGCCATCGTAGTAAGCGCCATTCCTGACGCCGCCGCCAAAGACAATGTCCAGAAACCAGACGGCAAGTCCGCCGAAAAGCCCGGCGTAGCCCCATCGGCGGCTGGCGGTCGCTGACAGTGCGGACAGCCAGTTGTTGCGATAGGCGATGATGCCGGAGACAAAAAAGACGATATACTCGGCGAAGTAGCAGAACTGCATATTATAAAAGGAAGTGCCCATGGGCCAGTACACGCGGACGAGGAAGGTGGCAAAGGCGGTGAGACCGATGACACCGGAAATGGTTGCCGTCCGCGGAAATGATTTGGATTGTTCATGCCGGTTAACCGGGCGGACAAAGGAGCGCCAGCCCGCATACACAACGGAGAAAAAGAGCAGCGCGATACAGAACCAAAGCGGCCCGGAGCCTGACAAAAAGCGGCCGTGCAGAATATAGTGCCGGTAATCGGCAGAAAAACCGGCCGACCGGTCCCAGAGGCCCGCGACATAATAACAGGTCAGGGGCTGAATCACAAAAATAAAAAACAGCGAAGGAAGGCCGAGCCGGTAGGCCCTGTCCCTAAGGAAGCGACCGGCGCCTTTTTTGTCATAGGACCCGGGAACAAAATAGCCGGCAATAAAAAACAGGAATCCCATAAAGAAGGATTGGAGCAATTCCTGGTAGGTGAGAAAAGTCAGGTCCTGCACCATGCCCAATTTTGCCGGCTCCGTTACATACCAGCTTCCATGACCGCCATAGGTAACCGCCGAATGCATGCTGAGCACCAGCATGATCATTACCCAGCGGATATTATCGATAAAGACCAACCGGACCGCCACCGGCCTTGCGGGGGCGTGCGTTGCAACAGGCTTGAGGGGCGAGGAAAGGATTGTGTCCATGACAAATAGTTTTATGGCCTAAAACTACCTGTTCGCCCGGGGGCATGCAATTTTCTTTGACGTATGGACAAAATCCGGCGATAAGGGGACATTCGACAAATTGTAGAGAAAATTCCCCAACTTCCCCTGTAAATTATAGATTGCCTCCCGAAGCAGCCTGATCCTCATACAGCCACAGCTTAACGATGGAATCGGTAATATCGACCAATTCCACAAAACTGTCGGGTTTTCGGACAAAACACGCGGCCCCCAATTCGTATGAAGCCCGGCGGTCCTGGTGCAACGTGGAGGTCGTCAATACGATGATCGGTATCTGACTGAACTTCTTGCTGTTTCTGATCTCTTTGAGGGCTTGCAACCCAAGCATCCCCGGCATATTGAGGTCGAGCAGGATCAGGGCCGGGGCCTCGGAGTCGTCGGAATACAAAGCCTGGAGCAGGTTTTCGGCATTCTCCATAAAAACATAGTCGATCTGCGGATTCTTCTCGAGAAAAGCATCGAGAATGATTTGCCTGTCATCAGGATCGTCATCCACGATAAAGATAAGCCTTGGGTTACTTTTCATAAATATATGGTTGTTCTGATCGACAATATAGCCAGACTGTTTCGCTTTTTCTTTGCCGGCCTCACTTCTTTTCGCTAAATTTCCTGCTCCTTCCGGGCTTAAATACGTCCGGAGCTCCCCGCCTAAACTGTATACTAAGACCTTGCCAAATATGTGGCTTGAGACTTGTGCTATATCCGCTTAATCAAAAGAAAAAGCTCATTATGGGACTTTCCAAAGAGGCTAAAAAAAGACCGGCGACTGCACCAAAAAACGGTCACCCCGTCAAATCCCCGGTTAGCCGTAGAAAACCGGCCCACCCGATTTCCAACGGTGTCGATATGGCTGCCTACGAAGATTCGTCGCTCCTGGATGACAAGGAACTCCTCCGGATCCTGCTACAGGTCCGCAATGGTAATTTTACGGTCCGCGTGCCGATCGGCGAAGTCGGCGTAAAAGGCCGTATCTACGATACCCTCAACGAGATCATCTCGCTCAATGAAGAGATGATGCGCGAATTCACCAAGGCCGGCAATACCATCGGTAAGCAGGGTAAGCTTACCCAGCGCATCGAAGTCCCTAATGCCAAAGGATCCTGGGCGACGGGTGTGGGCTCGCTAAACTCTCTCATCTCCGACCTCGTTCACCCTACGATCGAAATTGCCCATGTGATCAGCTCCGTGGCCAAAGGCAACCTGTCCCAGAATATGCCCCTGGAAATCGGCGGCCACGCGCTGCAGGGAGAGTTTTCCCGCATCGCCCGCGAAGTGAACGACATGGTGAAACAGCTGAACCTCTTTTCGATGGAAGTAACCCGGGTGGCCCGTGAAGTCGGCTCCGAAGGAAAACTGGGTGGCCAGGCCAAGGTGAAAGGTGTAGCCGGCGTATGGAAAGACCTGACGGACTCCGTTAACCTGATGGCCGGTAACCTGACGGCCCAGGTGCGGAACATCGCGGACGTCACTACCGCCGTCGCAAAAGGCGACCTCTCGAAAAAGATCACCGTCGACGTCAAAGGAGAGATCCTCGAATTGAAAAATACGATCAATACCCTTGTCGACCAGTTAAACTCCTTCTCCTCCGAAGTGACCCGCGTGGCGCTTGAGGTGGGAACCGAGGGAAAACTGGGCGGCCAGGCTCATGTGAGAGGGGTAGGAGGTACCTGGAAAGACCTGACGGACTCCGTGAATGCCATGGCCTCAAACCTGACCGGCCAGGTGCGTAACATCGCCGAAGTGACCACCGCCGTTGCAAAGGGGGATCTCTCCCGAAAGATCACCGTGGACGTCAAAGGGGAGATCCTCGAACTGAAGAACACCATCAACACCATGGTGGACCAGCTGAACTCCTTCTCTTCCGAAGTGACCCGGGTGGCGCGTGAAGTGGGCTCCGAAGGAAAACTAGGCGGCCAGGCAGACGTACCGGGTGTCGGCGGTACCTGGAAGGATTTGACGGACTCCGTCAATATCATGGCCGGCAACCTGACGGCCCAGGTGCGTAATATCGCCGAGGTGACCACCGCCGTTGCTACGGGTGACCTTTCCCGTAAGATCGACGTGGCGGTAAAAGGCGAGATCCTCGAGTTGAAGAACACGATCAATACTATGGTGGACCAGCTGAACTCCTTCTCTTCCGAGGTGACCCGGGTGGCCCGCGAAGTGGGTTCGGAAGGTAAACTGGGTGGTCAGGCGGCGGTGGAAGGCGTAGGGGGTGTATGGAAAGACCTGACCGACTCCGTGAACGGGATGGCGTCCAACCTGACCGGCCAGGTGCGTAATATCGCCGAGGTGACCACCGCCGTGGCGAAAGGAGACCTATCCCGTAAGATTACCGTGGACGTGAAAGGGGAGATCCTCGAGCTGAAGAACACGATCAACACCATGGTGGACCAGTTGAACTCCTTCGGATCGGAAGTAACCCGGGTGGCTCGTGAAGTCGGTTCTGAAGGTAAGCTGGGTGGCCAGGCCGACGTCCCCGGAGTAGGAGGGACATGGAAAGACCTGACCGACTCGGTGAATAAAATGGCCGGCAACCTGACCGCCCAGGTGCGTAATATCGCCGAAGTAACCACCGCCGTGGCCAATGGCGACCTTTCCCGTAAGATCACCGTGGATGTACAGGGCGAAATCCTCGAATTGAAAAATACGATCAATACGATGGTGGACCAGCTTCGCGGCTTTGCTTCGGAAGTGACCCGCGTGGCCCGTGAAGTCGGTACCGAAGGAAAACTGGGTGGCCAGGCCTTTGTGCCGGGTGTCGCCGGTACGTGGAAAGACCTGACCGACTCGGTGAACGGGATGGCCTCCAACCTGACCGGCCAGGTTCGTAACATCGCTGAGGTCGCTATTGCCGTCGCAAACGGCGATATGTCCAAAAAAATTACCGTGGACGTGCGCGGAGAGATCCTGCAGCTGAAAGAGACCCTCAATACCATGGTGGACCAGTTGCGCGCCTTCGCTTCGGAGGTGACCCGCGTGGCGCGTGAGGTGGGTACCGATGGTAAGCTCGGCGGCCAGGCATTCGTCCCGGGCGTCGCCGGTACGTGGAAAGACCTGACCGACTCGGTTAACTCGATGACCGGTAACCTGACGGCCCAGGTGCGGAATATCGCGGAAGTGACAAAGGCCGTGGCTTCCGGTGACCTCTCCAAGACGGTAGCCATCGATGTAAAAGGCGAGATCCTCGACCTGAAGAATACCATCAACGTCATGGTGGAACAGTTGAATTCGTTCGCATATGAAGTGACCCGCGTGGCCCGCGAAGTGGGCACGGAAGGTAAACTCGGCGGCCAGGCTGAAGTGCGCGGTGTGGCCGGTACCTGGAAGGACCTGACCGACTCCGTGAATATGATGGCCTCCAACCTCACCAACCAGGTGCGCGGCATCGCAAAGGTGGTGACCGCCGTGGCCACCGGTAACCTGAAACAGAAACTTTCCATCGTCTCCCGGGGGGAAGTCGCCCAGCTGACCGATACCATCAACGAGATGATCGATACGCTGGCGCTGTTTGCAGACCAGGTGACGACGGTAGCACGGGAAGTGGGCGTCGAAGGACGTCTGGGTGGCCAGGCCAGCGTACCCGGCGCCTCCGGCATCTGGAAGAACCTGACTGAAAACGTAAATCAGCTGGCCCAGAATCTCACCACCCAGGTGCGTTCCATCTCCGAAGTGGCATCCGCGGTAACAAAAGGTGACCTGACCCGTACGATCCGCGTCGAAGCGAAAGGTGAGGTGGAAGCCCTGAAGGATACGATCAACCAAATGATCGCGAACCTCAAAGAAACTACCCTCCGCAACCAGGAACAGGACTGGCTCAAATCCAACCTCGCCAAGTTCACCCAGATGCTTCAGGGCCAAAAGGACCTGCTCACGGTTACCCAGCGCATCCTGTCCGAATTGGCCCAGGTCGTCGTCGCCCACTACGGCGCATTCTACATTCTCAAACAGGACGAAGATACCCGCGAAGATAAGCTGCGGCTTTTTGCGGCGTACGGATACAAGAGCGAGAAGAACATCCCTACAGAGTTCGCTATCGGGGAAGGCCTCGTCGGCCAGGTGGCCTTCGAAAAGGAAAGGATCATCCTTTCCAATGTCCCCGGTAACTATATCAAGATCAGCTCGGGTCTGGGCCGGGCCAAACCCGCAAACCTGATCATCCTGCCGGTGCTCTTCGAGAACAAGGTAAAAGCCGTCATCGAGCTGGCCTCCCTCGATATTTTCAGCGAAACCCACCTGGACTTCCTTAGCCAGCTGACGGAATCCATCGGTATCGTGCTGAATACCATCGAAGCTAACTCCCGGACAGAAGAGCTGCTGACCCAGTCGCAGTCGCTCGCCGGCGAACTGAAGATCCAGCAGGAGGAACTGAGACGTACAAATGATGAACTGCAGGACAAAGCGCTCCTCCTGGTCAAACAGAAGAATGAGGTCGAAGCGAAGAACAAAGAGGTCGAAGAGGCACGTAAATCGCTCGAAGAAAAAGCCGAACAGCTGACGCTCACATCCAAATACAAATCGGAGTTCCTTGCGAATATGTCGCACGAATTGCGGACACCGCTCAACTCGCTCCTGATCCTCGCGCAACAGCTGTATGAGAATGCGGAAGGTAACCTTACCGACAAGCAGATCCGCTACGCAAAGACCATTCACTCCTGCGGAGACGACCTGATCCAGCTGATCAACGACATCCTCGACCTGTCCAAGATCGAATCGGGCTTCATATCCGCCAATATCTCGCCGGTCCGCTTCAGCGAGATCGCCGCGTTCGCCGAGACGACCTTTAAGCCGATCTCCGAAGCCCGTCACCTCCGGTTTACGATCGAGACCGACCCGCGCCTGCCGCAGAGCCTCGAGACCGACCTGCAGCGCCTTAATCAGATCCTGAAGAACCTGCTTTCCAATTCCTTTAAGTTTACCGAAAAGGGCGAAGTGAAGCTGCGCATCTATGAGGCCAACCACAACTGGAAACCGGGCACCCCAAGCCTGGACGGAGCGCGCCAGGTAGTGGCATTCGCCATCAGTGACAGCGGCATCGGCATTCCGCTGGAAAAACAACAGATCATCTTTGAAGCCTTCCAGCAGGCCGAGGGTTCGACAAGCCGCAAATACGGCGGAACCGGTCTGGGTCTGTCGATCAGCCGTGGCCTTGCCGAACTGCTGGGCGGTACCATCGAACTGGAAAGCATACCGGGACGCGGAAGTACCTTCACCCTCTTCGTGCCGGTGGAAAGCACAGGCGTCATCTCGAAAGAAGCGTCCGACAGCTTCACCAGCGCTTATCAGCAATTGCAACTTACGGCCAGCAGCGGCGAAATCGATACGCTGCTCAACTCGCTTCGCGTTGCCAGCGATCCCACCGACCCCACCAAGATGAATATCGTCAATGAAATGATCAACGATACCGGCGACGACCGCAACGTGATCGTGCAGGGCGACAAGATCGTCCTGATCGTGGAAGACGACCTTCGGTTCGGGAAGATTATCGTTGACAAAGCCCATGAATATGATCTGAAGGCAGTGGTCGCCACCAACTATATCGAGGTCTTTGACTTCGTAAACCGCTACACACCGATCGCCATCACCCTCGACGTCAAATTGCCCGATACCAGCGGCTGGAAAGTACTTGACCTCCTGCGCAACGACCTGAACTACCGCCATATTCCGATCCACCTGATCTCCGGCGAAGAGAATAGCGCTTTGGCGCTCAAACGCGGCGCCCGGAGCTTTCTCCTCAAACCGCTGGAAAACGAAGCGCTCAGCGAACTCTTTGAGGACATTGTCTCATTCAACAATCGGGAGACCCGCCGGATCCTGGTCGTCGAAGACAACGAGATCGACTCGTCGCAGATCACCAGGATGCTGCATGGCGACAATATGGAAGTCACGATCGCCACCAATGGGAGATCGGCGTTGCAGGAAAATGACATCAAAGACTTCGATTGTATCATCCTCGACTATACCCTGCCCGATATCTCGGGGGTCGAGCTGGTCCGGCAGGTCGGCGAGCACAAACGCAGGCTGACACCGGTGATCGTCTATTCCGCAAAGGATTTCGATAAAAAGGAGTTGAATCACCTCCACCGGACTTCCAATACCATCCTGCTGAAAGGGGTTAACTCCCTGGAGCACCTGCTGGAAGAGACCGTGCTGCACCTGCATATCAACCACCGCGAACTGGCCCCGGAAAAACGCCGGGTCATCGAGAATATCCGGATGAAGGATGATATCCTGACAGGCAAGAGTGTCCTGGTCGTCGACGACGACGTGCGCAACCTGTTCGCGCTCACCACGGTGTTCGAACGGTACAATATCAATGTCGTTACGGCCGAGAGCGGCAGGGAGGCCATACAGATCATCAATGATGACAAACAGAAGATCGACATGGTCCTGATGGATATCATGATGCCTGAAATGGACGGCTATGAGACAACGCAGAAGATTCGCCGGGAGCACAAGAACAATACCCTCCCCATTATCGCAGTAACCGCCAAAGCGATGAAGGGTGACCGTCAGAAATGCATTGAAGCCGGCGCTTCCGATTATATAACCAAACCGTTAAAGATCGATCAATTGCTTTCGCTGATGCGCGTATGGTTCTATAAATAAACGCTAACCGCCCCTTCCCAAAATCCAATCGATGCAACCAAAGATCATGTTAGTCGACGACCGGGAAGACAACCTGCTCTCACTGGAGACGGTGCTGGAACCGGATGGCTATCGGTTTGTCAAGGCAAATTCCGGTCGCCAGGTCCTCAAACTGTTGCTGACTGACCTTGACTTCGCCCTGATCCTGATGGACGTCCAGATGCCAAACCTGAATGGATTCGAGACCGCATCGCTGATCTACGAGCGCGAAAGACTCCGGACGATCCCGATCATTTTTATTACCGCCAATAACTACGGGGAAGAAAACCTTTATAAAGGCTATCGCGCCGGAGCCGTGGATTATATCTACAAACCCGTCAATCCCGAGCTCCTGCGGGCCAAGGTCGGCGTCTTCGTCGAACTTTACCGGAAGAATCAGCGCTTGCTCGCGCAGGAGCAAAAACTGGTGGCCATCAACCGGAACCTCGAGCTGGAAATCGCCGAACGGATCGCTTCCGAACAAAAGGTGACGGAACTGAACCGCCAGTTGCTGGAGAACATCGCGCGGCTGGAAACGGCGAACAAGGACCTCGACCTCTTCGCATTTATGGCCTCGCACGATCTCCAGGCGCCACTGCGCAAGATCCGGATGTTCAGCGACCGTCTCCTGGCCGGCAACACCAATAACCTCAACAACGAGTCCCGGCTCTATCTGACCCGGATCCAGGAAGTGTCGCGCAGAATGCAGGACCTGATCAACGATATCCTCCGATTCTCAAAGATTTCCGCGGAGGGACAATCATTTGACGAGGTAGACCTTAATGTTGTTATTCAGGAGGTACTTTCCGAGATGGAGGTGACTATCCGGGAGAAAAATGCCGAGATTACCGTCGACCGGCTGCCCATGTTGCCGGCAAGCACTGTACTTATGGGGCCGCTGTTTTCCAATTTGGTCAGCAATGCCCTGAAGTACACCAAAAAGAACGAGACACCCCGCGTCCGTATCCGGTACGAGGAAGGCCCGGTTACGACGGCGACAAACGGAAAGGACACTGAGGTCAGATACGGCCGCATTTATATTGAAGACAATGGCATCGGGTTTGATCAGAAGTATGCTGAGCAGATCTTCGATATGTTCCGACGCCTGCATTCCAATTCGGAATATGAAGGGACCGGCATCGGGCTCGCGCTTTGCAAGAAGATCGTCGATATGCACCGCGGCTATATTTCGGCTATCGGCCGGCCGGGAGACGGAGCGGTATTTATCGTGTCCCTGCCGCTGAATTAGTTATCAAAACATTACTTTCGTTGTATGCTGCCCAACACGCCGACACGGATCTTGATCATAGAGGACGACCAGGATGATTTTCTGATCATTGAAGCCTGTATCAAGGATATCCCCGACAAGGAGTTCCGGATCGATTGGTGTTACGACTATTCAGAGGCGCTTAGACATATTGCCTGCGTGAACTACGACGTTTACTTCGTGGATTACCTGTTGGGCGCGAAGACCGGCCTGGAATTGCTCCACGAAGCAAAGGCCATGGGCTGCGAAGAGCCGCTTATCCTCCTTACAGGGATCGGCAGCCGCGACGTGGACGTTCAGGCCATGACCAGCGGCGCCGTCGACTTCCTGGTCAAATCCGAGATCAATACCGAGAAGCTCGAACGTTGCATCCGCTACGCCCTCGACAGAAGTGCGTACATCAAGGCCCTGAAAAGCAATGAACGTAAATATCGCAGCGTGTTTGAACGCTCTAAAGACTCCGTATTCCTTACCGGCGAAGACCTCGTATTCCGCAACGTCAATACCGCCACCTGTGAATTGTTCAAATACAGTAAGGAGGAGATCCTTCAACTGAGCTTGTATGATCTGTTTGCCCGGCGTGAGGTCGCGCTGCAGCTAAAGGACAAACTGGCTATGGCCGGCGAGGTCGAAGACCTTGAAGTAGACTTGCTGACGAGGAATAAGGAACGAAAGAATTGTATCCTTTCGATCGGCCGCGAGACCTATCCGTCCGGTGAACACTATATTCAGGGCATCATCCACGATATCACGAACCTCAAACGGATCGAGCGGGCCACGTTCCAGATCGAGAAACTGCGGTCCACCGCAACCCTTCTGCGCACGCTGGCTCATGAGGTGAGAAACCCGTTGACAAACATCAACCTCTCCGTGGAGCAATTGAAACCGGAGATAAACAGCGAAGACGCCAATATCTATCTCGACATCATTGCCCGCAATTGCGGCAGGATCGACGGGCTGATTTCCGAATTGCTCGACCTTTCGCGTCCCGTGGAGATCTCGCTGCAGCGCGCCGGCCTTCAGGATATCGTCAATTCTACGCTGGCCGCGGCTTCCGACCGGATTTCCCTCAAAAATATCCGGCTGAATGTCAATTTTCCCGACATGCCTGCCTTCGTTATGGCCGACCGCGAAAAGCTGAAGATAGCATTGCTCAATATCCTGATTAACGCCGTCGAGGCCGTTCCCGCCCAGTCCGGCATCATCACCATTTCGATCCGGAAGGAAGCCGGCCACTACCGGATATATATCAACGACAACGGCACCGGCATCCCGGAAGAAAACCTTTCCCGCATCTTCGAACCCTATTTCACCTCCAAAACAAACGGCTTCGGTCTGGGCCTCGCCGCCACCTGGAATATCCTCCAATCCCACCGCGCGGGGATCGACGTCAGCTCCCAGGTTGGCGAAGGCACCAGCTTCATGCTAACCTTTGAGGAAGCCTAGGGGTAGGCGATGGGTTCAAGGTCAAGGATCTGGTGCAAATGATGCAGCAAATGATTGACATAGTCCGCCGCGACCCACTCCAAACTCTGCGGCTGACCACCCATCGAGCACATACGCTGCGCCGCAGCCGGACTCATCTGCCGCAGGATAATCACGACATGCCGGTTCAACAGGATCCAGAGCGTAACCAGGTCTTCGATCGGGTACTCCTGATAATTAGAGCACGTTACCCAGGCATCCTGTGCATACCCGATCGTCGGGTTGTCCTCGTATTGCGCTACGATAAAACGGCGGGTGTTGTTTTGCGCAGAATCCACCAGGTGACCCAGGATGTCCTTTTTGCTCCATTTGCCGGGCTGTAGCCTGGCCGCATATACCGCTTCCGGCACCGCGGCCAGCCGCCGTGCATATACATGAATGATCTTCTCGAGGTTTAGAATAGTTGGCTGCATGGGCGTTAATTCTTCGGGAATCCGGGGGTTGCCATTACTTCTTCGATCTGAAGCGTATGCCTGGCGCTGTGCGCTGCCAGGAAGATGAGACCCTGATAACAGTCGCCCATGCCGAATGGAAACGCCATAAAGTGGTCCTTCAGGTCATCGGGTGTCGACTTGATATAGTTTATAGTCGAATCTCTCCGGCTGACAAACGCCGCCAGCGCAGCTTCCTCATTCGCGAATTGGGAGCCCGGAACCAATTGCTCCGGCGCATGAAACTTGTGCGACCGGTCCGTTAGCATGGCGATGATCTGATCTGACGTGACTTTGACCTCTGTGCGCTTTTGTGGGGTCGCCGGCTGTTTCTCCGCGCCCTGGACCCACTGCCAGATCATGGTTTCCGCAAGCGCGATATGCTCCGTACATTGATAAATGGACCACCGGCTCGTATCGGCTTTCCAGTTGAGCTGGTTGGCGCTTAGCCCTTTTACGTCGGCCAGCAGCCTTGCCTTGGTCTTTTCGTAATAATCGATGGCAAATCTTCGCTCGTCAGCTGTCAGCGGCTCGTAGGCAAGCCGTACGGCCGAAACGCTAAAAACGGTCAGCAACAAGACCGGCAGCAACAACTTTTTCATGATCTGGTGTTTTGGTGTCGCCGAAGTTATATATAAAATTTTGATAACCCATTTCCACCCCGATTTGATAATCTCCCTGACATGGGATATTTTTGCGGCTCGAATGAAAGGAACAATTCAAAATATTCAATATGAGACAAATCGCTTTACGTGAGGCACTGCGCGAGGCAATGAACGAAGAAATGCGGCGAGATGACCGTGTTTTTTTGATGGGAGAGGAAGTGGCTGAATACAACGGTGCCTACAAGGTAAGCCAGGGGATGCTCGATGAATTCGGACCCAAACGAGTGATCGACACCCCCATCTCCGAACTGGGATTCGCCGCCGTCGGCGTAGGAGCCGCCCAAAACGGTCTCCGCCCCATCGTTGAGTTTATGACCTGGAACTTCGCCGCCCTGGCCCTGGACCAAATCCTGAATACCGCCTCCAAAATGCTGGCGATGAGCGGCGGCCAGGTCGGCTGCCCGATCGTCTTCCGCGGTCCAAACGGCTCCGCCGGCCAGCTCGGCGCCCAACACTCTACCGCTTTCGAAAGCTACTACGCCAATATCCCGGGCCTCAAGGTTGTTTCCCCAAGCAACGGCTATGACGCCAAAGGGCTCCTCAAACAGGCGATCCGTTACGAGGAGGACCCCGTTATCTTTATGGAAGGCGAGACAAGCTATGGCGATAAATCGGAAGTTCCGGAAGAAGAATACTATATCGAGCTGGGCAAATCGGATGTTAAAAAGCAGGGCAAGGACGTTACGATCGTTTCCTACAACAAGATGATGAAAGTCGCGCTGGGAGCCGCCGCCGAACTGGAAAAGGAAGGCATCAGCGCTGAAGTCATTGATCTGCGCACCATCCGCCCCCTGGATTGGATGACAATCCTTGAAAGCGTTAAGAAAACAAACCGGATGGTGATTGTCGAAGAGCAATGGCCGTTCGGTTCGATCTCTTCGGAGCTCAGCTACCGCATCCAGAAAGAAGGGTTTGACTATCTCGATGCCCCCATCCGGCGCATCACCTCCGCCGATGCCCCGCTGCACTATGCCCCAAACCTGGTTGCCAAAGCGCTTCCTGATGTCGCACGAACGGTCAAACTGGTAAAAGAAGTGATGTATATTCAAAAATAAGAAACCCGCCTCCGGCGGGTTTCTTTATAAATACATCAAGCAATGGTTCTATTTCATTGCCTCCAACGCCGAATTGAACAGCACCAGGAAGCCATACACACAGCCAAGCAGCACAATACCCAAAAGAGCCAAACGGAAAAATAATTTACTGGCGGGGATCGGACGGAGGTCGTATTCTTGCTTCATAGGGAATAGTGTTGGATTTCCCTCTAAGATAATCATGGCCCGTTGGATTTGCAAGCTTTTTCCTCATTTTCTCCACGTTCGTAACTCATTGGTTTTGAATTCATACTCCGGTGTTTCCACCACCTGCGCGCCCGAGTCTGCCCGATACCAGGGGCTCAGGGGATCACCCGGATTCTTTACCACATGAACATCCTGCGCCGGCATATAGCTTTGCGCGAGCAGGAATATCCGATCCCCTTGCCGGTCTTCCGCCACATCCACGACAAGCATCGCATGCCCCGGCGAACCGCTCCGGATAAAAACATCTCCCGGCTCGACCGAATTGAGCGACGCACGAACCAACTGCCTTGCCAGCGTCCGGGTACTGCAATAACTGAAAACCTCGCGTAGATACTTTTCGAAGGCCCGCCGCCCTTTATCTGCACGGTCCCCGAAACACAACCGGCTTCCCTGCTCTGTATAAAACGTGACGGAGTCGTAAAAGCCCCGACTATAGAGATACTCCGCCCGCAAGCGCATTACCGCATCGGCGCACTGCTGCAGGTCTTCATGCCCGACCGTTATGTCCAACACCGCAAACTGCGCGTCTTGATTTTGCTTGGGTTTGCCATTGTACAAATACACCCTCAGATCCTTTTTTAGCGCGATTCCGCGCAACCACGTACCAAACGACCCCGCGTCCCGGCTCACCCGATGATAACCCGCAGGCAGCGGGATCTCCCCGATGGTCGCATAAGGATTGACACCGGTCCCGACCGGTAAGCCGCACAACAGGACAAAAACTAATGGTTTCATTCCGGCTGAAATATGCACACCCAGATTCAACACGGCGGGGAATCCATATAAATACTTTGTTAAAAGACATGCTGAAAATTCTAATTATGGCGAATTCGCCACAATTAGCCTTGAGGGTGATATCCCCATGCCGCCCGCGGCCGGTTCGGATGAGTTTTTTCCTTAATTTTGAACTCATGTCGAACATCCTCATCATTGACGACGAAAAGGCAATCCGTAAGACATTAAGCGAGATTCTTTCATACGAAGGGTACAAAATAGACGAGGCGGGCGACGGAGAAGACGGTCTCAAAAAAGTACGGGAAAAAGAATACGATGTCATCCTCTGCGACATCAAAATGCCAAAGATCGACGGTATCGAATTTTTGGAAAAGGCAAAAGAGGTCGTTCCCGACATTCCCATCATCATGATCTCCGGCCACGGCACCATCGAGACTGCCGTGGAAGCCGTAAAAAAAGGGGCCTATGACTATATCTCCAAACCCCCGGACCTAAATCGCCTCCTCATTACTATCCGCAACGCGATGGATAAGACTACCCTTGTCGCTGAGACCAAGGTACTCAAACGCAAATTCAGCAAAGTCCAGGAGATGGTCGGAGCATCCGCCCCGATCCATAAAATAAAGGAGACAATCGAAAAGGTTGCGCCCACGGAAGCCCGCATCCTCGTCACCGGGGAGAATGGAGTGGGGAAGGAGCTCGTAGCCCGCTGGGTGCACGAAAAAAGCAACCGCGCCTCCGGCCCCCTCATTGAAGTCAACTGCGCGGCCATACCCAGCGAACTGATCGAAAGCGAGCTGTTTGGTCACGAGAAAGGATCGTTCACTTCGGCCGTCAAACAACGGATCGGCAAATTCGAACAGGCCAATGGCGGTACGCTCTTTCTCGACGAGATCGGCGACATGAGCCTCACCGCGCAAGCCAAAGTGCTGCGTGCGCTGCAGGAAGGCAAGATCACCCGGGTCGGCGGGGACAAGGACATCAATGTGGACGTGCGCGTTATCGCCGCCACCAACAAAGACCTTCTCAAAGAAGTCGATGAGAAGACCTTTCGCCTCGACCTCTATCACCGGCTGAGTGTCATCATCATTCATGTTCCCAGTCTTAACGAACGGAAAGACGACATTCCGCTCCTCGTGGACAAGTTCCTCGGCGACATCTGCGGCGACTACGGCATCGCCAAAAAAGCTATCGACGACACCGCAATCCAGGCGCTTCAGCAACACGACTGGACCGGCAACATCCGTGAACTGCGCAATGTCGTCGAACGCCTGATCATCCTATCCGGCCGCACGATCTCCCAGGACGACGTCCAGAACTATGTGTTGCCAAAAAAATAGCCGCCGGTGCATTGTTACGGCATAAGCGGTCTCGGTGCGGACCATCGCATTTTCAGCCATCTCAAGCTGCCCGGTGTTACCATGCACTATCTACCCCGGTTTTTGCCGGACGGCGACGAGCCGATCGGGACATACGCAAGCCGGATGAAAGCAGACATCGCCCGCGAAAACCCTACCCTCATCGGTGTGTCGTTTGGGGGAATAATGGCCCTTTGCATTTTCCTAACTTCCCCCTCTGTTAAAGCCCTTTAACAACCCCAAAAAACCCGATAATTCCGTAATATTTCGCCCTTCCCGGCGACCAACCGATTAATAACCTAAATTTGTCCCGCTAAAAAAAATCATCCCTTCATGAGCTCTCACCAGATAGCGATCGTCTGTTTGATATCCCTGGTCCTTTTTATCCTACCCTCCTTCGGTGCCTGCCTTCTTTTCGTAAAAGCGAAAAAACCCGGCTGGATGGCGCTGGTCCCGGTCTACAACACGTATCTGATGATGAGGCTTGCCGGCCGGCCGATCTACTGGTTTTTTCTTCAATTCATCCCGGTCGTAGGCTGGTTTATCACGCTCGGCATCCTGGTCGAGTTCATAAAAGTGTACGGTAAATTCAAGTTCTGGGAACATGCACTCGTCGTCATTACCGGCGGTCTCTATTTTATCTACCTGGGTTTGGACCCAAAGACAACATACATTGGACCCGAACAAGCCCGGAAGCACAAGAAAGGTACCGCCCGGGAATGGATCGACGCCGGTGTCTTTGCAGTCGTTGCCGCCACCCTGATCCGCACCTTCATATTTGAAGCCTATACCATACCCACCGGCTCGATGGAAAAGACGCTCCTCATCAATGACTTTCTTTTTGTCAGCAAGTTCAGCTACGGCCCCCGCATCCCGAATACGCCGCTGGCCATCCCGTTTGTCCACAACACCTTGCCCGTCACAAATACGAAATCCTATGTGGAGTGGATCCACATCCCGTACACCCGTTGGTTCGCAAGCCCGGTTAAACGCGGGGATGTCGTGGTATTTAATTTCCCGCAGGGCGATACCGTCATCGACAAACCTGAATACCAGTCCCAGCGGCCTTACTATCAGGTCATCCGCCAGGTGGGCAACAACAACCCCGATTCTGGCCGTCAGATCGTGCTGAATGACCCCGATGACTACCCGATCATTACCCGTCCGGTCGATAAGGAAGAGAACTATATAAAGCGCTGCGTCGGCATCCCCGGCGATACCCTCCAGATCAAAAATCAGGAGATTTTCATCAACGGGCAGAAGCAGCCGTTCCCGCCTGAATCGGAAACCGATTATACCGTGGTCACTAAAGGCCAGCCGCTCGATGAAAGTATAATGAAAGATGATTACGAGCTGGACCTCAGTGGCGATAACCCGGATAACCGCCCGGACGTAGTTCAGACCGGACCACCCAACCAATATAATATGCTGCTCACCTGGCGTGCCAGACAGAAGATGCAACAAAGCGGTCTGGCGGTAAGCATCACCCCAAACATCGATAGCGAGCGGGACGTATTTCCCTATTTCGAGACGGGGACCTGGACCCGCGACAACTATGGCCCGTTTTGGATCCCGGCCAAAGGCGCTACGTTGACCCTGACCGCCCTCAATTATCCGCTGTACGAACGCGTGATCCGCGTTTACGAAAACAACAAATTCGAAATGAAGGATGGAAAATTCTTCCTGAACGATGCTCCGGTCACGCAGTATACATTTAAAATGAACTACTATTGGATGATGGGAGACAACCGCCATGGTTCCCAGGATTCCCGGTATTGGGGATTCGTGCCGGAAGACCATATTGTCGGGGAAGCCGCGCTGATCTGGATGAGCTGGCACAAAGGCGTCCGCTGGAGCAGACTGTTCAGGAAAATTCGATGAAATTATCCGGTATGGTGCACCGAGAAATTCAGTTGACCTACGATGAATATGCCATGGATACCGACCTGCCGTCCGCAGACCGGGAGCTTTTGGCGAAAGCCCGTGAGTCTACCGCTCAGGCCTATGCGCCGTATTCCAGGTTTAAAGTCGGTGCCGCGGCCCGCCTGGACAACGGCCGGATCGTCATCGGTACCAACCAGGAAAATGCCTCTTTTCCGGTCGGCATCTGCGCGGAGCGCGTGCTGCTGTCCGTGGTGGCATCTCTCTATCCGGGCGTACCCATTGCGTCCATCGCCATCAGCTACTTCAACGAGCTGGGCCCGGCCGGCCGGCCGATTTCCCCCTGTGGCATCTGCCGTCAGTCCTTGCAGGAATTCGAATCCAGGACCGGCCAGCCGATCCGCCTGATCCTTGGCGGCCAAACCGGCCCGGTCTATATCGTTCCCCGGTCGGGGACGCTGCTTCCCCTCGCATTTGACGCCGGAGACATGGCATAGTCCAGCTCCACGTCCGTCTCTGCATACCCTACGCAGGTCAGCACCAGCCCGGCCGCCAGATCCCGCTCAGTGAGCACCTCATTGTTGGACATCTGTACCCGGCCTCTTACACAATGCGCTACACAGCTCGAACAACGACCCGCACGGCAGCTGTAGGGCAGGGGAATACCTTGGCGGATCGCCGCTGTGAGGATGCTCTCCGGCCACGTCACGACAAATTCCCGGTCGATAGCGGCCCGCACAACCACTTTCTTTGGGCTGGCGTCAAAGACGGGCGGTGCCGGTGGAATAGTCCCTACCGTAAAATGCTCTCGCCTGACCCGATCGTCCGCAATCCCCATAGTTCGTAACACGATTTGCACCCATCGCATAAAATCCGGCGGTCCGCAAAGATAAAAGCGGGCATCGACCGCCACGCCCGCATCGTTCCGCGATTTCGAACTGCCCGCCACGCCCGCTTTCCGCATCCACCGGATCAACCGGTCCTTCGTCAGCTTCCCATCCCGCACCGTCAATACGTCCGTCCAATCCACCCCCATCCCGGTCAACGCACTCCGAAAAGGCGTCGAGCCTTCATCATGTTGCTGTGTCAGCAGCAACGCCGCTGCTCGCGGCCTTGTCGTCCGGAGTTCCTTCAACAGGGAAAAGACCGGAACCAGCCCGCTCCCTGCCGCAATAAAAACGTGAAAATCAGCGTCGACATCCAGCGTGAACCGTCCTGCGGGCGGCAAGCTGACCACGACATCGCCGACCTGCAGGTGATCCAGCAAACGCCGCGAGATCTCCCCATTTACTACCCGCTTCACCGTAATGGCCGGACCCGCATCCATAGATGGCGCGGAACTAAACGAATAGCTTCGGCGCAACTCGCGGCCATGCACATCAAATAATAACGTCAGGAATTGCCCGGCTTGATAGGGAACCGGTTCCCCGCTCCTCCGCTCCAGGAAGATGGTCTTCATATCGGCAGTTTCCGGTAAGATCGCCGTCACCCGCCATATCCAGTTTTCCATGTATCAATCAACATTCGCGTCGCCACCGCCCAATCCGGGCAGTCATCAAAAAAGCGTTTGGACACCCCACTGCACTTTGGTCTCGTGATCCAGCAGCCACTTCTTTCGCCATAGCCCACCCCCATAACCGACAAGATCCCGCTTCGACCCGATGACCCGATGACAGGGCACGACGATGACTATATTGTTCCTGCCATTCGCCGCCGCCGCGGCCCGGATATTTTTTGTGTCGCCAAGCCGCCGGGACAAGTCCAGGTAGCTGATCGTTTTTCCAAATGGGATAGCCATCAGCTCATTCCATACCCGTTGCTGAAATTCGGTCCCTTCCTGGTATATCGGGAAATCGAATACCCTCCGTTGTCCGTGAAAATACTCGATCAGTTGTTCTATACATTGGATGACCACCGGAGTCACCGGGCCGTTAAGATCGCGACCCCGGTAATCCTGCTCATCCAGCCGGTCAACGAACAAGATCTCACTGATATAGGTATCCGTGCCTCCCACGCGCAACAGCCCCAGGGGGGACTGATAATAGGTCGATGTGATTTGCACCGTGGTTGCCATAATCGAAGGGGTTAAACTATTTGTCACGACACCGCATCCTCTGGGCAACGCGAGCCCGCGGCCCGCCTCAGCCAAGCCTCCAGCCATTCTCCACCCGCCGGTCCGGCTGGACTAAAACTACTTCTTTTTTGTCAGTATACACACCCAGGACCAGGCATTCGCTGAAAAAATTGGCGATCTGTTTGGGCGGAAAATTGACGACCGCTAACACCTGCCGCCCGATAAGGTCTTTTAAGGAATAGAGATCGGTGATCTGCGCCGAGGATCTCCTGATCCCCAGTGGCCCAAAATCGATCGTTAGCTGCCAGGCCGGCCGTTTTGCTTTGGGGAAATCATTAACTTCGAGGATCGTTCCGACCCGGATATCTATCTTTTCAAAGTCGGCCCATTCGATAACTGGGGTAGTCGCCATTAGCTCATTTTTTAACCAATTAAATATAACATTTTTATGAAACGGACAGCAACGGCCGTGTGGAACGGCTCTGGCAAAGACGGCAAAGGAAATCTGACGACGCAAAGCACGACCCTCAACAAGACCCAGTACTCCTACAAATCACGCTTCGAGGAAGGTGTGGGCACAAATCCGGAGGAACTGATCGCCGCAGCGCATGCCGGCTGTTTTGCCATGGCGCTGGCATTTGGCCTGCAGGGGGCGGGCTTCACGCCGGATTCCCTGGAGGTGACCGCCACTGTTACGCTGGACGTGAGCATTCAACCGTCTACGATCACCAGCTCACACCTTGAACTGAAGGCAAAGATCCCCGGGATCACCGAGGAGAAATTCCAGGAAGCCGCAAAGGGGGCCGAAAAGGGCTGCCCGGTTAGCAGGGTGCTCAAGGCAGAGGTCAGCCTCGATGCGACCCTGCTGAAGTAATTAAAAATGCATTAAAAGGGCCGCCCCCGCCAAAATATTACGAGCGGGGGCTTTTTTATGCGCAACTGCCCGTAACTTTCCCGCCGTAAACATCTACCGATCAAAAAAGCAACTCGATTCACATGAGCAGGAAAACATCATCAAACACCTCACGCCGCGAATTTCTGCGCAATACAGCCGTGGCGTCCACCGGATTTTTTATCGTACCCCGCCATGTACTGGGCCGGGGATTCGTTGCGCCAAGCGACAAGCTGCAGATTGCCTCCATTGGCTGCGGCGGCAAGGGAACGAGCGACATCAGGGCTTTCTTTGCCAGCGGCAATGCCGACATCGCCTATCTATGCGACGTGGACGACCGGCAGTCGGCGCCGATCGTCAAACAATTCGACAAAGCCAAATACTATAAGGACTTTCGTGAGATGCTCGACAAGGAACACAAGCATATCGATGCGGTCTCCGTTTCCATCCCCGACAACTGTCATGCCGTGGCGGCGATGGCAGCCATCATGCTGGGAAAGCACGTCTATGTTCAAAAACCCATGACACATGACATCTACGAAGCCCGCATGCTAACGGAGGCAGTAAAACGCTACAAAGTTGTCGCCCAGATGGGCAACCAGGGCGCATCCAACGACGGCGTACGGCTGATGCAGGAATGGTACAACGCGGGTTTGATCGGTGACGCTACCGACATCCATGTCTGGACCAACCGGCCGGTATGGCCACAGGGCGGACCGGTCCCGACAAGCACCGATGCCCCGCCCCCCGAACTGAACTGGGACCTTTGGCAGGGCCCGGCCATGGCGGCCACCTATCACAAGGAATACCTGCCCTTCAACTGGCGCGGCTGGTGGGCCTATGGGACAGGCGCCCTCGGCGACATGGGCTGCCACCTGATCGATCCGGCATTCAAAACCGTCGGTCTGGGTTATCCGACCGAAGTCGAATGCAGCGTGGCGACGATCTTTTCAAAAATGTGGACGCCCGACTACAATCCCGAAAGCTGCCCCGTGGCTTCGATCGTGAAGATGAAATTCCCCGGCAAGACCGGTAAACCCGACGTCAACCTGCATTGGATGGACGGCGGCCTCCAACCCGATCGTCCCGAAGAGCTGGGACCCGATGAGGTCATGGGCGACACAAGCGGCTGCGGAGTGATCATCACCGGTACAAAAGGCAAAATGATGTGCGGGACCTACAGCGACAACCCGACTCTTCTGCCTACCGCACGGACAAAAGAAGTGAACGTCCCGCAGACGATTACCCGCGTCCCGAAAGGGGCGAACGGCCACTACGCCCAATGGGTAAACGCCTGCATTGCGGGGTATGGGAAAAATGAGCTCAGCTCGCCATTCGAATACGCAGGACCACTGACGGAGACCATCCTCATGGGTAACCTCGCGCTGCGCAGTCACTATGTCAAGGACGCGGGCGGCAAATTTCCCGGCCGTAAGAAACTGCTCTGGGACGCCGCCAACATGAAGATCACCAATTTCGACGAAGCCAATCAGTTTGTAAAACGTAACTACCGCCAGGGCTGGTCCCTCGGTATATAAGGCCTTAAAATCAAATCCCCCGCTAACGCGGGGGATCCTTTTTCTAATCGTTCAAGAGCTTCGCCAGATCCAGCAGCTCCTTCTGCTTGTACTGACTCTTCTCGTCGTCAAAACATTTGGCGAACTCCTCCAGGGCCGTCTGGATAATACGGTTATGCGTTAGCGGCTTGAAATAGGATGCCACCGGGGGCACCGATACACGCTTGAAATAATTTTCGACATCCTTGTGCGAAAAGACCTGGCCGCTCATCGGGTCGATAAAGAATTCTATCCGCTGCTGAGGGCTGAGCTTTTCCGGGTTCTCGTCGTAGTAGGGTTTGATATAGGCCAGCACAAACTGCCGGGGGATATTGATCGCTTTGACAGGGATATCCAGTAATTCACTCAGCAGCAGATACAGGACGCCATTCGTAATCGCATTCCCGCGTTTTGTCTCGATCAGCTTATTGATGAGGAATTCTTCCGGATGCTGATATGCGACCTCCGTACCTTTTAAGCCGTAATAGTTGTATAGGATCGAAGTCAGCACATTCACCTGTTCAAGCGGAGTAAGATAGCTGTTCAGCTCCAGCCAGATATTCCGGCGCAACTTTTCTACCTCCTGCAATACCGGCGTCGTCACCAGCTCGGGATATTGGAACTTCGCTACCAAAAGGGAAGCCGTGAGCAGGTCCTGGAAACTGCTGCCTTTCCAGTGCAGAAAATCCTCCGTCAGATCGTGATAATGCAGTTTGTGGATAAGGAGCTCGATGCGCTCCTGGACGTCGTTGCTGATCGTATTCTCCCAGAGGTTTTCCAAATTTGGGATAATTCCCCGTCCATAACTGACAATGCGGCTACTGACAGAGTCGAATACTTCCTGGTCAGGGTCATCAATGAGATGAAACAACGCCGCTATTTCTTTGTTTTCCTGCATGGGGTTCGTTCTAGGATATACGGGCAAAAGATCGCCTAAGTTTATAAAACTTTGGTAAAATTCTTATCCACAATAACGACCGGAATGTTCATTTAATTGTTTCACCCGCCGAAGCTTTAGGGTAGGCTGAGTCTCACGCCCGTTACCCCTTCTTCTTTCGCGGCACTCGCTTCGGCGGATTCGCCTTTACATCCTCGATGATCGCCTTAACCTCCTCCAACGTCAGTTCGGCGGCACTATCCTGCTTCTCTTTCGGCAGCTTAAAGTTCCGAAGCCCCTGCTTGATATACGGGCCGTAGGGACCTCGCAGCAATTGGATCTTTTCTTTTTCAAAGACTTTGATGGTTCGTTGTTCCTTGGCCGTTCTTTTCTCCACGATCAACGGCGTGGCCTGCTCATAGCTGATCGTATATGGATCAAATTCCTTGCCGAGGGAATAAAACTTTCCGTCATGCGCGATATACGGCCCAAACCGGCCGATATTCACCGACACCTCTTTTCCCTCGAATTCACCGAGGTTGCGCGGTAGTCTGAACAATTCCATCGCTTCATCATAGCTGATCGTCTCGATGCTTTGCGTGTTCTTCAACTTCGCGAACCGCGGTTTTTCTTCATCGCTGACATCCCCGATCTGCACCATCGGCCCATAGCGGCCCATCCGCGCGATCACCTTCTTACCGCTTTGCGGATCGACACCCAACTCTCGCTCGCCCTTGATGCGCTCCGCATTCTCGATGGTATTCTCGACATCTTTTTTGAATGGATTGTAGAAGTCGTCGATCATCTTGCTCCATACCATTTTCCCCTGCGCTACTTCATCGAATTCCTCTTCGATCCGCGCCGTAAAATGATAGTCCATGATGTCGTCAAAATACTGTTTGAGGAAATCTGTCACCACCAGCCCCAGGTCGGTGGGAAAAAGTTTGGACTTTTCCGCGCCCGTCGTTTCATGCTCCTGCAGCTTCTCGATCTTATCGTTCTTTAGCAATAACACCCGCAGATCCCGTCGTACCCCTTCCTTATCGCGCTTTTCGACATAACCCCGTTTTAGGATGGTCGAGATGGTCGGCGCATAGGTGGACGGTCGCCCGATCCCCAGTTCCTCCAGCTTTTTCACCAGCGATGCTTCGGTATAGCGCGGCAAAGGGCGGGTAAAACGTTCCACCGCCCTCATCTCCCGCAGCGGAAGCTTCTGCTGCACCGCCAGCGGCGGCAGCATGCCTTCCTGCTCCTCATCTTCCGACATATCGTCCTCATCCCGGTCCTCCCGGTAGACCTTCAGAAAACCATCGAATTTCAGCACCTCACCGGTAGCCACAAGCTCTTCGCCATTGGTGGAGATCCGGATCCTGGCAGTCGTTTTCTCGAGCTCCGCATCGGCCATCTGGCTGGCCATCGTTCGTTTCCAGATGAGCTCGTAAAGCCGCCGGCAGTCCGCATCCTCCGCCGTCAGGCTGGCCATATCCGTGGGCCGTATCGCTTCATGCGCCTCCTGGGCCGATTCGTTCTTGTTCTTGTACCGGCGGGCCTGAATATACCGATCTCCGTACTGGCTGCTGATTTGCCTGCTGATCCCCTCCATCGCCTCGTCACTCAGGTTGACGCTGTCCGTTCGCATATAGGTGATCTTCCCGCTTTCATAGAGCTTCTGCGCCAAAATCATCGTTCGCGCAACCCCATAACCGAGTTTGCGGCTGGCCTCCTGCTGCAGGGTGGACGTGGTAAACGGCGCGGCGGGCGTTCGCTTGCTTGGCTTGACCTGGATATCCGTTACCGTATAATCTGCTCCAAGACAACTTTTCAAAAATTTCTCCGCCCCTTCCGGCGAGGGCTGCTTTTTCCCTTCCGCCGTGAACGTTACCATTTTGTCCGTGGTATCCCTGGCGGAAAAAACGGCTTCCAACTTAAAGGAACTGACGGCGACAAAGGCATTGATCTCCCGCTCCCGCTCCGCGATGATCCGCACGGCTACGCTTTGGACCCGCCCGGCGCTCAGATTGTTCTTCATGCTCATCTTGCGCCAAAGCACCGGACTTAGCTCAAAACCCACGATCCGGTCCAACACCCGGCGCGCCTGCTGGGCATTCACCAGGTTCATATCAACCGTGCGCGGCCGCCTGACCGCCGACTGGATCGCAGCTTTCGTGATCTCGTGAAACACAATCCGTTTGGTTTTGCCCGGATCCAACCCAAGCACTTCACAAAGATGCCAGGAAATGGCTTCCCCTTCCCGGTCCTCATCCGTTGCGAGCCAAACTTCATGCGACTTCTTGGCAATGGACTTTAACTCCTTGACAACCTTTTCCTTATCTTCGGGAACAATATAGCGCGGGCGGTAATTATTCTTAATATCGATACCCATGTCGTCCTTCTCCAGGTCCCGGATATGGCCATAACAACTCTTGACCTCGAAATCTTCTCCCAGGATCTTTTCAATCGTCTTTGCCTTAGCCGGTGACTCCACAATCAATAGATTCTTCGCCATTATTTATCGAATATCGCGTTTGTGATGGCTGCAATTTTACAGTATAACCGCCAGACTAAAAAATAAGTAACCCCACGCTCCGTGTCCGGCGGGATGTATTAATTTTATTTAATATTGTATTCCAGCCATTTATGTGCCAGTGTACATCGAAAGTTATAAGTTTATGAATACGTGCAGCATTTATCCCCTTGGTGATTCCGCCATGACCCTCGACCTGGGAAATTGTATCGACGACCAGCTCAATTCCCGGGCGCTGACGATCTATGACTGGCTGGGTGCTCACCCCCTGGAAGGAATAACCGACCGGATCGTTGCCTATAGCTCGGTATCCGTATTCTACGACACAACCGGAATCCGCAATCGAACAGCCGTCACCGAATGGCTGCTGGAAGCCTGGCAGCGGACTGACCAGATCCCGAAGCAAAGCGACGGTCGTGAAATCAGCATTCCGGTGTGCTACGAAGGGGAGTACGCACCCGACCTCGAACAGGTTGCCCGCCACACCGGACTGGCCGCGGCGGAACTCGTCGAACTCCATACCTCCATCGAATACCGGATCTACATGATCGGCTTCCTTCCCGGTTTTCCTTATTTGGGAAAACTAGACCGCCGGCTTGAAGTCCCCCGGAAAGCACGGCCGGTGCCCGTCATCGCCGGCGGTGTAGGGATTGCAGGCATGCAAACAGGCGTCTACCCGCTGAACAGCCCGGGCGGCTGGCAGATCATCGGCCGGACACCGCTTCGGCTCTTTGACCGCCACGCCTACCCGCCCATTTTGCTTCGAACCGGTGATCGGGTGAGGTTTTATCCGGTTTCGACCGCGGATTTTATGGCATGGAAGCCGTGATTTGTTTTTTTTCCTTACATTACACACTCCGGTGATCTGCCCTCACAAACATTTTTTGCACCTCTAAACGTTTACTATGTCTTTCTCCATCATTAAGGCCGGTCTTTTGGATACCATCCAGGACCTGGGAAGGAATGGTTTCGGAAACTGGGGGATACCGCCTGGAGGCGCAATGGATGTTTATGCCGCACAGGTGGCGAATTTGCTGGTAGGCAACAATCGATGCGAAGCCGTTATCGAGATCCATTTCCCCGGTCCGCAGATATTGTTCGAACAGAATACCATGATCGCCATCACCGGTGCCGATTTCTCGCCAACCGTCAACGATGAAACGATACCCCGCTGGCAACCGGTGGTGGTGCGAAAGAATACGGTTCTTCATTTTCCCACACATGTCCAGGGCAGCCGCTGCTATCTGAGCGTTCACGGCGGCTACTGCATGAAGAAATGGCTGAACAGCTTTAGCACCAGCCTGAAGGCAGGAGCAGGCGGTCTGAACGGCACGCCGCTGAAAAAGGGAGACGAATTGCCCTTCAATGAGAATACCATCTATTTCGCGGGCCTGCTGAAGAAAGAAGAGAGCAATTTTGAAGTCCTCCCCTGGCGGGTCAATAGCGAAAAGGTCTATCAATTTCCCCATGAGATCGGCGTCACCCCCGGTCATGAATGGCCGCTGCTTACAGAAGCCTCGCAGGCAGCCTTCGCAGAGAATAATTTCCTGATCCATCCCTCCTCCGACCGTATGGGATACCAGATGAAGGGAAATCCGCTGAGCCTTCGCGAGCCACTGGAGCTGGTCAGCACAGCCGTGAGCTTCGGAACCGTCCAGTTGCTGCCGGACGGCCAACTGATCGTACTGATGGCCGACCATCAAACTACCGGCGGCTACCCGCGTATCGCCCACGTCATCAGCGCCCATCTGCCAAAGCTTGCCCAACTGCGGCCTTCCGACACGATCCAGTTCAAATGGACGAACATGGAAGAAGCGGAACATCTCCTGGTCAGCCGAAAAAAAGAACTGCATATCCTGCAACGGTCCTGTCTGGATCATCTCAACGAAGTCGTGTGCTGACCGGCGACCCTTTTTCCGCGCCCGCGGTCGCTCTCAAGCCCCCTTTCACCGTCGACCTCAACTGCGACATGGGTGAAGGAATGCCTACCGACCCCCTCATCTACCCGGTTATCAGTTCCGCGAATATTGCCTGCGGGGCCCACGCCGGAGACATCGACACCATGCGCCAAAGCGTCCGGCTCTCACTGCAACACGGGGTCGCCATCGGCGCCCACCCTTCCTACCCCGACAAAGCCGGTTTCGGCCGATCCGATATCCTCGAGAGCCGGCCCGGCGCCGGCGACCAGCTATTTTCTTTCAACGCGCTGGCCGATCATCTCATCGCCCAAATCTCCGCTTTGAAATCCGTCTGCCGCGAATTTGGCGCCAGGCTTCATCATGTCAAACCCCATGGAGCCCTCTATAACCGGGCGGCAAAAGACTCCGCCGTCAGCAAGATCATCTGTGAATCGGTGGGCGCCGTCGATCCCAACTTAATAATATATGGTCTCAGCGGGAGCCTGACTTCCAAAGCCGCTGCCGCTGCCGGCCTTCGATTCGTTCATGAAGTCTTTGCCGACCGGACATATCAGGCCGATGGCAGCCTAACACCCCGATCCGGGCCCTTTGCGCAGATCCATGATCCGGTTACCATGCTGAACCAGGTGCTGACGATGGTGCGCTATCGGAAAGTCCGGACGATGACCGGGATGTTCATTCCGATGACGGCGGACAGTATATGCCTCCACGGCGACGGCGAGGACGCTGTTAATTTTGCATCAATTATTCGCGCGGCTTTACGTCAGCATGAAATTGCGGTCAACGCTCCGTAGTTTTGCGTCATCCATTCCAGACTATTCCATATCAGCGAGACCGGCGGTATCGAACGCTTCGATCCCCGCCCTTCGCCTTCGCATTTCGACGCAATCGCCGGCAACGTGGTATTTGCCATTGCAGGCCCGCTGCTGCATAATTATTTGTTGCCCCGCGACTGCCCCCGGGTTACGTATTATGCCAATCCGGACACGTCCGCCGAAGACCGGAACCGCTTTCTCGGCGGGTCCGGCGCCACCCACGTGATCGCCATGGAAGGCGATTGGTTCCGGTGCGTCAATACGACCGTCCTGTACTGCTATGAATTTTCGCCGGACACCTTCAGCCTGCTGGATGAAGTTGCCGGATACTATATTTCATACGCGCCGGTCATCCCCATCGCCGTCCGCCGGATCGATAATATATTCGATGAGCTGTTGACCCGCGGCCACATCGAGCTTCGTGTCCTCCCTGAACTTCGCACGCTTGGCAACGCGGTCATTGCTTCTACCTTATCCTACTCGCTCATCCGCATGCGCAACGCGAAATGGGCGCCTTCCGCTGCACCTGCGGCTTCCGCCTCCTGCGAGTCCGCTCCCGCCCGCTCCGGCGAACCCGTGACTCCGCTGCCCCCCGCGTTTTAGCGTTTCTTTTGCAATTTCCAGCGGGTTTTCCCGTTCTTTGCTCGTTCCCGCTTCAACCCAACGAGACTTTTTTAACAGACCCTCAAGTCTCTAACTAAACTATTATGGCAACGACCGACAACGGCCGGCTCCCGAGCGGCTATACCTATGATTCGTTTACCGGTATCGGCGCGCGGGAAAAAAAGCCCCCGGATTCTCATTTTCTATGGTGGTGCGCCGGCGCCTATCAGGATCTGCTAAAGGAATGTCCTTCCGAACAAACCAAATACGCCGGGCTCGGCGGCGTCCTGCTGGCAACATTCGTTCTGGCTGCCCTCTCGGCCGGCTACGCAATCTACAGCGTCTTCAATGAACCCTTGTGGGCGGTAATATTTGCGATCGTCTGGGGCCTCATCATATTCAATTTTGACCGCTTTCTTGTCTCTACCATGCGGAAATACGGCGTTTCTCGTCGAAAACAGCTTTGGTTGGCTGCACCCCGCATTGCACTTGCACTGCTCATCGGTTTTACGATCGCGCGGCCGCTGGAACTGAAAATATTCGAAAAAGAGGTCGACGTTCAGATCCTCGCCAACCGGCATCAGAAAATGCTGCTCAATGACAGCCTTCTCCAGGCGGAAGACAAGGCCACGCTGACTACGGCGGCGGCGGACCGTGACCGACTGACCGCCCGGCAACTGGCTCTTCAGGATACCCTCCACCGTCTCCAGCAGGCGTATATCGAAGAAGCAGACGGCACCGGCGGGTCCGGCCGTCGCGGCATCGAACAGCTGACCCGGCTAAAACAGGATGCCTATACGAACATGCTTGCTCGCGCCACGCCGGAATTAGAGCAACTGCGGCAACAGATCGGTTATCAGGACAGCCTGATCCGCCAGACGAACGCCACCCGCGACATTCGCCGGAAAGAATATGAAGCGCAGCTTAGCTCGGATGTCGGTTTTCTGGAAAGGAATAAGGCGCTGGCCGATCTCGCGTCCCACGAACCGAGCGTTTGGTGGGCGATGTTACTGATCTCGCTTTTGATCATCCTGATCGAGACCGGTCCGATCCTTTCAAAACTGATCATGAATACAGGGCCCTACGACCTCGCACTCGCCAACCTCGAACTGAAGCAAATGGCGGCGGCCGAAGAGGACATGCGCCAGGACCGCGAGCTGGTCGTCGATCGGCAAAAAGCCATCCGCACCCAAAAAAAGGAAAGGACCGACGAGCTGCTTGCACAGCTGAACGCCCTTCAAAAGCGACATATCCAGGAGGAATTGGATCAGTGGGAGCGGGGAGAGGATAAAACACCAAAGCGGACACCGCTGGAGGATCTCACCCGACGCATCCGCCAACGCTACCACTTCCGCGAAGACGATGTGATGTGACATTGACCGCCGGTTTCATCCGTCGCCAATTACTCTTCCCTGGCCTCCCCATTGATATAGTTCTCCGCCAGCGCGGTCAACAGATCATCGAGCTCCTTCTCTTCCATCAGCGAAGTCTCCAGGATCTCATCGATATCGTCAAAATCCAGCGTCCGGGCATGCTGCGCCAAACTCCCATAACAGGTGATCTCGTAGTGTTCGAGCTTTTGCGCGGCGACGATGATCCCCGCATCCCGGGTGGCTGAGTGGGCTGCTGTCCCCTCGACCAACTTTTCCGCCTCCCGCGTAATCCCCAGGATGGCCTCGGAATTCCTGGCCTCAGCGCGATGCCCTGTCCGTTCAAAAATGGCCTCCAACCGGGAAATTTGCTCGCGCGTATCGTCCAGGTGGCTGGAAAGGATGTTCTTTAATCGCAGGGAGGAAGCCGCATGCTTTAGTAAAGACAACAAATGAAGCTGGTGCTGCTCGGCACTATAGAGATCCTTTAATTCATCCAGGAAGAGCTCTTCCAGTCGCGAGGACTGCCTGTCGATCGTTTTTTCCATATAGCGCATTTTTGTATTAAGGACAAACCCTTTGCCAGACCCCGCCGCCCCCGGCACGCCTTTTTAAGCCACATCCTCAAAAAGCCGCTCATGGAAACACTCCGCAATGAACTCATCCGCGTCCAAACGACCCGGGGAAACGAAGAATACCGAATGGAAGAAAAAGACCACGGTGACCTCGTCGTCTATGACATCTTCCACCAGGACCATTACCTGTTGACGCTCGCCGGCGACGGCAGTATCCTGTTCATGAATTTCGACGCGGACGAAAAAGACAAGGAGATCTTCAAGCTTTCGTATCTGAATGTCTTTATAGAAAAAATAAGAGCCCACGCGCAGTGAGTTCTTTGAGCAGGCCGTGTGAGGTCCGGCGGCGATCGGTTTCGTGGAATATTTCACCCGTTGTCATGGGAATTTTTTCCACAGGATATCCCCATGGGCTCACTATGCCGATGCCGAATCCTGTTAAAGGGTGTCGTGTTTTTTGACCCGGTGCAACCGACAAAACGGTGGTTTATTGGCCAACGCATTTAACTGCCGGACCGTCTTTTCGTCCGGCTGCGGTGGCGGTGCGAGCAATTTGATCACCCCCTGTTTTTGCCGTCGGGGTCCTGCCGTCAATCTCGCCTCCGGGATCATTTTCGGCCAGCTGGTGAATGATTCTGCTCTCATTAGAATATGTTTTTAGTTGTTTCTTCAGACGGTTTTCATGGTTCCGATCGCATTTACTCAAAAAGGATACCATGGTATGATCTCTGTCATCTTTTCCGCCGTTATCTGAACCGCCGGTAACACTTATAACATTCCGCTAACTAAAAAAAGCCGTTTATTGTGAACGTTGATTAACAATAGAAATAAACCTTTTACCTTCCGGTGTTTGATGAAGCAAATCCTGATACGATCCGTGGCTATTCTCGGCTGCAGCGCCCTGCACCTGTGCGCGGCAGGTCAGGTCAAGGACACCGCCGGCCGCTTCGAGCGCTGGAAGAGTAACAATATTTTTCAATTCTTCCGCAACGCTATCACAAAAGGCCGGCCCGATTCGGCCGCGGCGGCCGCGGCACTCAATACAAAAAGCGAAACTCCTTTCAAACCTTATGAAGGCAAGATCATCCGGAACATCTATTTACGGGGATATGGATTCGAACAAACCTTTACGGACACCTCCAAGCGCCTCGAATATTTCGGCACGCAGCTTCTAAACCACCTGCACCGGAAAACCCGCGACTGGGTCATCCGGGATAATCTATTTATAAAGGAAGGAACACCCGTAAACGCTTTCAAACTGGCCGACAACGAACGCCTTATCCGGTCATTGAATTTTATCCAGGATGCACGTATCCTGGTCGCCCCTGTCCCCGAGAACGACGACACTGTTGATCTTGTCGTCATCACAAAAGACCTCTTTAGTATCTCCGGCGCCGTCGGCGAACTCAACGCCTCGCCCGCGGGTCTTCGCAGCAACATCAGTGAAGCAAATTTTCTCGGCATGGGCCAGCACGCCCAGCTGGGTGTGAACCTCGAACAAAACCGCTACCCTCATTTCGGTCCCCAGCTTTTGTATAGCTTTTCAAACATCGGCGGTTCGTTTGTAAATGCCACGGCCTCCTATACGCAGATCAATACCGACCTCTATCCCGGCCAGCCCGATGAGCGAGCCTGGTTCATCCGCCTCGACCGCCCGCTGTACTCGCCCTATGCCCACCTCGCGGGCGGCTTTACCGTCGGTAAGTTCGAGGACCTTAACGTCTACAAATTCCCCGACAGCGTTTTTTTTAAGTACAAGTACTACACCCACGACGGCTGGATCGGTTGGAACCTGGGTTCGAACCGATTCCTTAGCAATACGTCGGTCCGCGACCGCCGCTTCATGGCCATCCGCTATTTCCGAGATGCCTTCGACACCGTGCCTTACCAGGTGGGTTCGACCTATAATTTTCGCTTTAACGACAAGGAAGCCGCCCTGACCAGTTTTACCTTTTTCCGGCAGGACTTCTATAAGACCAACTATATCTATGGATTCGGTACGACGGAGGACTTACCCGTGGGATACAATATCGCGTTGACAAGCGGCTGGTACCGGCAGGTCAACCTCAACCGGCTTTATGCTGGCGTCGACGCCAACGGCTACGTCACTACCAAACATGGCGCCTTCTACCAATTCTTTGTGCGTTCGGGGATTTTTATGTACCGCGGACAGGGTCAGGATGCCAGCATCCTGCTGGGGACCAGCTATTACAGCCCGCTCTTTCTTTTTCCGCACCTGAAGATCAGGCAATATATCAATTTTAGCTATACGCGGCAAATCAACCGGGTCGGTATCGATCCGCTGACAATAGACAATGTTTTTGGCCTGCGGTACTTTACCGGCGATTCCACCTACGGCGACCAACGGGTGACCCTCCACTCAGAGACGACCTTTTTTACCAACTATAAATTGCTCGGATTCAAATTCGCCCCTTTCGTTTTCGGGGACATCTCCCTGCTGACCCCGCAGGATCAGTCCATCTATAAGTCCAACCTCTATGACGGCCTGGGCGCCGGCATCCGGGCCCGCAATGAAAACCTTGTGTTCAATACCATCGAATTGCGAATGGTCTATTTTCCACAGCATACGCTCCAAAACCAACCCTTCAAACTCCTTTTCACTACCGGCCTTCAGTTCCGCTTCAACAATATCTATGTGCGCCAGCCCGATGTCGTCCTCCTCAATTCGGACGGACTGAACAGCATCTACTAGCGGTCCCGCCAGCCGGTCCGCCGCTCTGCCGTCACCGGCCCCCACCTCCGCCTCCACCCACACCCGGCGCGCCGCCTCCCTGCATATTCTGCATATTCTCCTGCTCCGCCTTATTGTTCTTTCGCTTCAACAACGACATATCGAATTTCCCGAACCGCCAGTTGAACTGCAGCCGGAAGAACTGCGGGTCGCGCCGCCGAACCGCCTCCTGCGTAAACGTCCCGGAAGTGGTATACACGTCATTTACGCGCGTCCGCAAAATATCGCTGCACGACAGGGTGAGCGACGCGGCTTTGTTCTTTAGGAACTCATACCGGATCGACGCATCCATGCCGCCGGTAGGCTTGCTGTATCCTTGTGAATTGCCGCTTACCGTACCCCCATAACCGCGTCCGCCGCCGCCACCGTTGCTGGCGCTTCCACCGGGCGGCAACTCCGTTTTGGAGGTGAAATCGCCGCTGATCTGCAGCGTGATCCTACCGGTCAGCTTGAAACTGTTCAGGACCTTTGCAAAAACACTGTAGATCTCACCGATCGGGGGGACCGCAAAAATCCCCGTGTCCACCGTATTGATCTTCGACGTATATATATTCAGGTTGGTCGTCACATCCCACCATTTACTGATGGTGTTCCGCCCGATCAATTCCAGTCCACCGACAAATCCCGACCTGGCATTGATATAGGAATTGATGATGACCGGATTGTGGGTCACGGGGTTGGTACCCGTATCTGCCGCCCGCGTGATCAGATCGGTCGTCCGCTTGTAGTATACCGAAGCGAGAAATGTGTTGGTCGCCCGGTAATTCAGCTGATAAGAGATCTCAAACGAGTTCGTGAATTGCGGCTTTAATCCGGGATTGCCCCGGCTGAGGTTCAACGAATCGGAATAATCCGTGAACGGGAACAGCTGCATAAAACTGGGCCGGTCGATCCGGCGGGTATAGCTGGCCGAAAAATTCTGTTCGTCCGTAACCTTCTGCGTCAGAAAAACACTCGGGAAAAGGCTTAACGGGAACTGGCTTTTGAAGGTTCCCACCGTATCATACTGGTTGCCATGCGGATCGACATTCGTATAGTTCTCATGCCCGTCATACAAATAGCTCTCTCCCCGCAATCCCAGCTGGTAAGTAAAGTTCTTTATAGCATTCCCATACGTCACGTATCCCGCGGTCACCTGGTCCCGGTATTTGAACGAAGAGGACAGCAACTGGTTTACTATATATTTGTCATTCGCCCCCAGTGTATCCAGATCGGTCAGACTGTAGATATTCCGGATCGCGACCCGTGCCCCCGCCTCGAATTTCGACTTTTCAGTGAACGGCAGCACATAGTCGGTCTGCGCGGTAAAATACTTGTTCGTTCCGTTGATGGTCTGCTGCTGATCATAGACGGACGTGAGCGGCCCGCCCTTCACATTATATATATTCGACCCGATCAGGTTCGTGTTGTTATTGGTACCCTGGCTGTAGTTGACATCCGCATCCCACTCCTCGCCTGACTTGGGGAACGTATGCTTGAAGGACAACATGCCGCCGTGGTTGTTGAATTGCGCATTGGTCTGAGACAACCGGTGCGTATAGGAATAGGTGGTGCCTGTCGGGTAAAGCGTATCGACATCGATATCGCTTGTCGTAAACGGTTTGAATGTGCCGTGCACGATATTGCCGGAAAGGGAGAGCGTATTCCGGTTGTCCATCAGGTAGTCGATGCCACCCCGTCCAAAAGCAAAATAGCCGGTATTGACATTGTTGTCGTGTTGTATGAGGCTGTCATCGGGGAAGCCGCCGGGCTGATTGAACGTAAACCGGTTGGTATTACCCGGAGAGATCGACTTCCGCTGGCCGTAGTTGCCCGCAAGAAAGAAATTGATCTTCCCTTCCTTTACATTGATATCGCCGCCGGTATTGAATTTCCCGCGCTGATCGATCCCCGCGCGGATGTTCCCGTTATAGCCCGCCTTGCGGTTCTTTTTCAGCACGATATTCAGGATGCCAGACGTTCCGCCGCTGGCGTCGTATTTTGCGCCCGGATTGGTAATGATCTCCACGCTCTGGATCGCGTCTGCCGGGATCTGATCGAGCGTGAGCGTCGTCGGCCGCCCATCCACAAAGATCGTCGGCGGACTGTTGCGCAGCGTTACGTTCCCGTCGATATCCACCTGAACCGATGGCACGTTCCGCATCACGTCTACGCCGCTCCCGCCCTGCGCGGAAATGTCCTTCTCCACATTATATACCTTCCGGTCGACACCCATCGTGATCAACGGCTTTGTCGCCGTCACCACTGCGGCATCCATCGTTTGAGCATCCTCGCCGAGCTTGATATTCCCGAGATCCTTGTCGACGGCGTTCAAGGCCTGCATCGCCCGGTCCATCTGCTGACCCGCGGCATCATCGCCGCCGCCGGCCGCTCCGCCTCCGCCCCCGGGTCGCAACCCCTTCAGATCGAAGGCGACCTTCTGATCGTACGTTTTATAGCCGATGGCGGTGATCTTCAGCCGGAAATTCCCAAAGATCGGCAGGTTTTCCAGACTGAACTCGCCGTGCCGGTCCGTGATCATCCCCGCGATCACCGTATCCTTCTGTCCATGCGTGGCAGGACTGTATTTAGTTTGGATCAGCTGCACCGACGCCCCGTCCAGCCCCTTGTTTGTTTTTGAGTCGATTACCTTTCCATAGAAATGCCCGATCGACGGCGCGGCGCCGCCCCCTCTTCGCGCACCACCACCCATCGGCGGTATCTGCGCATAGCCCGTCAGTGATAAAGCCAGTACCAGTAACAACAGCCAGGATTTTCTCATGAGATTTAACTATTCATTTTTGAATCCACAAAATTCCACCTAAAAGATGGAGTAAAAGAATCAAACTATACAAACGGCATAATAGCCATGCGAAAGGGGTAACGGCAATATTCGATCCCTTCCCGTTGATTTTCAACCTTGTTTCATGAGTAATGTGATCAAAACCTGGAGCAAACCTATCAGAAAGCCCAGCGCGGCGCCGATCACCTCGACAAACCTGAACTCTTTGGTGAGAAATTCATTCAGCATAGTCTCCAGGCGATCATTCGAAAATCCCGCGATCTTCTCCGCCACGATCCGTTCCAGGTCAAGATCCTCCCGAAGATGAGACACATATCGCTGCAGGATGACGGGAAACAATTCCTCCAGTTCCTGCATAAAGACGGCCTTCAGCTGCGAGATCGTTTTCTCACCGACGAACATCGAGATCATGGGCATCGACTCCTTCAATTTGTTGCGGAGGAAATGATCGATATGCTCTTCTACAACCGGAAGGATTCGCTGCACATTTTGCGGGTCGGTGATGGTCCGTTCGATTTCTTCAAAGGACAAGAGCTGCTGGCCGACGATCCGGCCGAGGCTTTCAGCAATTTGCCGCTGCTTTTTCGGGAAAACCCCCTGTAGCGTCCAACCGAGTATCCGGCGAGGCTTCCGGGGATGAAAGAGGAGTTTGAGGGCCATCCAGATCGTCAACCAATGGATAAAAGCGGAAATAAAAGGTATGGTGTACAACCACCACGTCATTTTTGTCATAGGCCGCAAAGGTAATGTCTGCGCGTGAACGGGTTCCCTCCGTTTCGGGTAAATTGTTTTTGTCAAAAAATCAATTTATCTTAATTTCGCGCTTCGGGAAACCGACACGGTGGTTGTAGCTCAGTTGGTTAGAGCATCAGATTGTGGTTCTGAGGGTCGTGGGTTCGAGCCCCATCATCCACCCGCACACAGGCTTCGATTTCATGAGAAATTCATGGGTCGGGGCCTTTTTTCTTACCCGGCAATCCCATTTTGATAAACGGCTGTTAAAGCCATTCCAACGCAACAACATCCCAGCACCAAAATCGTTATTTTTGGAAGGTTATGCTTAAAGTACTCAAGTATATGATCAAACCAAGAAATTTGCCGGTAGTCCTCTTGATCCTGGGCGGCGGGATATTCGTTGCGTTCCGGACATTGGGGACAGGCGGCATCCCGCCGTCCAGGGATGAGACCATTCTGCACAACGTGGGTGAATACCTCGAAGAGCTCCACTATAGCCCCAAACCCATCGACGACAAGTTCTCGCTGGAAGTATTCTCAAAATACCTGTCTCAGGTCGATGCGGAAAAGGACATTTTTTTCCAGGCCGATGTCGACGCGCTCAAATCCCGGTACGGGACCGAGCTGGACGATGAGATCCTGGGCAAACCCATCGCCTTCGTGCCGGCGGTAAACCTGGTCTACAAGAAACGCCTCTCGGAAACCGAGCAGATCTATAAGAGCATCCTGGCCAAGCCCTTCGACTTTAACCAGGACGAAGAGTACAACCAGAACTTCGACAAATTGCCCTACCCAAAGACCGAAGCCGACCGCCGGGAAGCCTGGCGCAAACAACTAAAATACCTCACCCTGGAACGCTACTCCGATATGCTGGAGAACCAGGAGTCCAACAGGAACACGGCGGGCTATGTCGTCCGCACCGATGCCCAGATCGAAAAGGATGCGCGCGACAAAACACTTAAGATCATGGACCGCCTCTACGAACGCCTTAAGGTGAAGATGTCGGACGAAGACCGCTTTAATATGTTCGTGGAAACCATCGTTCAGACGATGGACCCGCATACCGACTATTTCCCGCCGGTTGAAAAACGATACTTTGACGAGCAGATGTCCGGTCATTTTTTCGGCATCGGCGCATCCCTGAAAGAGGAAGACGGTAATATTAAGATCACCACCCTCGTCACCGGCAGCCCCGCCTGGAAATCCGGCAAGGTCTTCGTCAATGATGTGATCATGAAGGTCGCCGAGGGCAATGCCGAACCGGTCGACCTGACGGGCTTTAGCGTCGAAGATGCCATCAAACTCATCCGGGGCACAAAAGGCACCGAAGTCCGCCTGTGGCTCAAGAAATCCGACGGTACCACCCACATGGTCTCCCTCATCCGGGAAGAGATCGTGCAGGACGAGCTGACCTTCGCCCGCAGCTTCATCGTCAATTCCGCAAAAGGTAAGATCGGCTATATCTACCTGCCCGAATTCTATGCGGACTTCGACAATCCCAAAGGCGCCCGGTGCGCAGTCGACGTCGCAAAAGAAGTCGTAAAGTTGAAGGCTGAAAAAGTCGACGGCATCGTCCTCGATCTGCGCAACAACGGCGGCGGCTCGCTTTCCGACGTCGTCCAGATGGCCGGTCTCTTCGTCGAGCAGGGACCCATCGTCCAGGTGCGTAGCCGCGACGATAAACCCCAGGTCTATCCCGATCACGACAAATCCGTGCTGTGGGACGGACCCTTCGCGGTGATGGTGAACGAGCTGAGCGCCTCCGCTTCCGAGATCTTTGCCGCAGCTATCCAGGACTATCATCGTGGCGTGATCATCGGCAGCACATCGACGTATGGTAAAGGCACGGTGCAACGCCCCATCGGCCTCGACAAGACGATGGGCATCGACCCGACCAACAGTGAGCTCGGCACCATCAAACTTACCCTGCAGAAGTTCTATCGCATCAACGGCGGTTCCACCCAGATCCGCGGCGTGGCCTCCGATATCGTGCTGCCGGACATCTATCCGGATATCTATGAGTATGCCAAAATACGCGAGAAGGATAACCCCGACGCCCTGCCCTGGGACGAGATCCAGAAGGCCGATTATACGCCCTGGAAATATGCGTACGATGTAAATTATATAAAGGAGCTATCCGACCAGCGACTCCGGCATGACTCGGCGCTCAATACGATCCGTTCGGACGCTGAATGGCTGAGCAAAACGGAGGACAAGGTCTTTTCCCTGAACCTCAAGAAATATCAGCAGGAACAAAAGGAGATCAAGGTAAAGGTCAAGGAGATCGAAAACCTCAGCAAGCTGCCTTCCGCCGACCAGCTCAATGTCTTCTCCCTGCCTGAAGATGCGCACAAATATGACGACGACAAGAATAAGGCGGACCGCTTCCAGGCATGGCTGAAAGAGAAACGCTCCGACCTCTGGCTTGGCGAAGCCGTCAACGTACTCGACGATATGATCGCTCAGAAGAGCGTGGTATATAGAAAATAGATCGTGTGGGGCCGCCGGCCGGCGGCCCCATTTACTTTAATCGAACTTCGTCCTTCCCGCCATATACGCAATCAGCGAGCCCAACACCGCTATCAAGCCCAGCGAAACGCGCAGGCTCGACGCCTGCGCGATAAAGCCGATAAAGGGCGGCCCAAAAAGAAACCCGAGGTATCCGATCGTCGACACCGCTGCCAGCGCCACCCCCGGAGACAAAACCCGCGAACGCCCTGCCGCACTATACACCAGGGGCACCACCGACGAAACACCCGCCCCCACAAAAAGAAATCCCGCCAGCGCCGGCAACAAATACGGAAAGAGAATCGCTGCCAGCAGTCCGGCGGCCGTCAGGCCGCCGCTGACCTGCAGCATCCTCCGGATCCCCCACCGCGTGGCCAGCGTATCGCCGACGAACCGTCCCCCGGCCATCGTAAACGAAAAAGCGGTCAAACCCAACCCCATCAACGCCTTCGGCGGCAGCACAACACGCTGCCAATAGACGTTGCTCCAGTCGAACATCGATCCTTCACAGATCATGCTGCAAAAAGCGATGATCCCGAGGTTGATCAGGGACCGGTCCGGACGCGCAAAGATCGGCTGCCCGCTGCGCCCGCCGCGTTCCGTGACGATCAGCTGGCTCGAACTTATTACGATAATCACCAGCGCCATACCGCTGATCACGAGAAAGTGCTTCCAGGGCAACCAGCCGATGCCGATAAAGAAATTCCCGAGCGACGCGCCCGTGAAGCCTGCCAGGCTCCATAACCCATGATAAGAGGCCATGATCGTCCGGCCATACAAGACCTCCGTTCCGATCGCCTGGGTATTCATCGAAATATTGAGCAGATTGCCGCCCATGCCAAAAACGAACAAACAAGCTACCAGTTGCCAGGCGGTCGTCACCAACCCGAGCACCGGCAGCATCCCCGCATACAATAGCGCCGCGAAAATGGCGATCGGCCTGCTGCCCATGCGCGCTACCAGCCAGCCTGCCAGCGGCAGCGAAACCATCAGCCCCGCCGGCAGACCCAACAGTACACCGCCGAGCGCCGCATTGTCCAGGTGTAACTTCGTCTGAATATTCGGGATCCGTGAGGCCCAACTAAAGAAGCAAAGCCCCGCGAGGAAGAAATAGGAACTCACCGCGACCCGGTGAATGCGGCGGGGTGGGAGGGGAAGCCGTTCCAGCAGCATAACTATTTAAGGTAACGTTCCCGGATGAGTTGGATATGATGCGCGACATGCCCGGGGATCAGGAATCCGATCGTAAACGCATTTTGCGGCCGCCCATTCGCCTCCCCGACAAACCGGAGCTGGTCATCCGTGAGGGAGTCAAACAAAGCTTTTGAGCTGGCCCTCACTACCTTGAACTCCGCCCGAAGGTCTTTCCAGCGTCGACCGGCGCCGCCCATGGTCTTGCCCCACGCCACTTCGTCAAAGCTCGCCAGCGGCGTGGCATCCATCCGTCCCAACCGCAGCGCACGGTAGGCAAAGACCCGCTCGCAGTCGATGATATGCTGCAGGAGTTCCCGCAACGTCCACTTTCCTTCCGCATACGCATAGTCGTATTTCTTGCGCGGAATGCTGTCAAGCAGTTTGTTGAATTGCCGCGTGTTCCTGTCGATCGCGTCGCGGAAGTCGTTTTCCCTGACCAGGTCCAGATAACGCTGGTAGGTATCGGCTTTGATAATTTCAGATTTGGGGATCATAGTCCCCTAATTTACTAATCTTTTTTGTTGGTGAGGGTCGAGGACGACGTTTTTTTAACGTTGAGCGTAGACGCAACTTTGAGCGCCTGATACGCATTCACGATCCCGCCGGAGATCGAAAGATCCGAAAGGCTGACCTGGTCATCCTCTCCGCCGGGTTTCCTGACCTTTGCCGGCAGCGGCGTGGCCCCTTTCATGATACAATACTTGACTTGTTGCGGGGTCAGATTGGGATAATATTCCAGGACAAGCGCAGCTACTCCGGTAACGACCGGCGCCGCCATGCTTGTGCCCTGCAGGTTTTCGTACTTGTTGCCGCCGGGTACCGTGGAATAGATACGGGTGCCGGGAGCGAAGACATCGACCTCGTTCTTTCCGTAGTTGGAGAACGACGCCGTATAGCTGGCAAAGCCAGGCTCAGCAAGCGGATCGCTGCTCGCGCCGACCGTGATCCAGTTGGACGCCGTATATGTCGAATGGCGGAAATGCGGGTTAGGGAAATTATCCACCGTGTCGACATCGGCAGCGTCATTGCCTGCTGCATGGACCAACAGCACTCCTTTGCTTTCCGCATATTTCACCGCGGAGTCGACCCAGGGCTTCTCCGGCGAGAGGTTCTTGCCAAAACTCATATTGATTACGCGCGCCCCGTTGTCCACCGCATATCGGATGGCCAGCGCGATATCCTTGTCATGCTCATCCCCGTTAGGTACTGCGCGGATCATCATGATCCGGACGTTGTCGTCGATGCCGTCCATCCCCTTCCCGTTATTCCGCTCGGCCGCGATGATCCCGGAAACATGCGTACCGTGCATCGGTTCCCCGGCCATAATATCGTTGTTACCATAGTACCGGTCGTTGAAATCCGCTTCATTATCGCCGACGATCTGGTGGCGCAGGTCCTCGGGAGCATATTTCTTCGTCGCCTCCTTCTTCTCCTCCGACTCGACCTCTTCCGTGAATTCCGACAAGAATTGCTTATTCGTCATGTCCATGATCTTGTTGGCTTTGAAGAGATAAATGATCACCGCCTTTGCGCTGCGGCTTTCCGTGGACTTGACCTGGAAAGTGTCGAGGTCGTTGCCGGTATACTCCGGTTTGCCCATCGCCTGCCGGAGAATACTGTCGCTCTTGATACAAGCCTGCAAAGCGCGATGCAGTGTAACGATGTCGACTTCGTTGTCCGAACCTTCACCCATGATCGTCTTGCGCGCCTTAAGCCACCAATGGTATTCCTCCTTTTCTTCCGGGCTGAGCGCCGCGGTGTCGACCGCTGTACTGTCGAACTTCGACTTGAACATATAATATACCCGCGCCTCTTCCTGCGAGTCGTCTTTTACATTCTTCCCATCCTTTCCACCGATGAAATTCCAACCGTGTACATCGTCTACATAACCATTGTGGTCGTCATCGATCCCGTTCCCGGGAATTTCGCCCGGATTCGTCCACAGGATGCCTTTCAGGTCTTCATGCGTGGTGTCCACACCGGAGTCGATGACCGCCACGATCACTGTTTTGCTTTTTAGCTTTTTCTGGTGTACGAACTCGTATGCCTTATTGAGACTGATCCCATAGTATCCGTCTTGTTCCTTATCCAGCAGGTGCCACCCTTTCGGCAGATCTTTCCTGGCGGAATTCCCCTGGGCGAACATGGTAAAAGGCAAACAAGCGGTTAGGACCAACAACATCCAATTCCTCAGGCGACCTGGGCGACAAATCATGTGTGTTTCGTTTTTTAGTTATAAGTATAAGCGCGCAAAATAGCAAAACCCCCGCCAATCGGCCCCATATATTACAGGAACGGTTCTATCAAGTTGTTAAAATTATCGCGTACCGATACTGAGCTTGAACTCCACCCGCCGGTTTGCCGCACGACCTGCCACCGTACGGTTATCCGCCACGGGCCGGCTGGAGCCGTACCCGACCGAGGTCAGCCGGTCAGGGGAAATGCCCCGCTTTTCAAGGTAGACCCGGATTGCATCCGCCCTCCGCTGCGATAACACCATATTTTTAGCCCTAATGCCCGAATTGTCGGTATGCCCCTCAATCGTAAGGTGCCATTCCGGATGCGCCAGCATCCGGGCCGCCAGGGTATCGAGTGCGCTGAATGAGCTGTCCCGGAATCGATCGCTGCTGCTATTGAATAGCACATTGCGGGCGATATAATTGATTGCAATACTATCCTCCCGCCGGATCGTAAGGACAGGGGCCACCGGCGGCGCGACGATCACCACAGGCGGCGGAGGCAGCGGGCAGCCATGATTGGATGCGGGCCCGACGCTATCCGGACATTGGTCCTCCTCATCGTTCACCCCATCCCCATCGCGGTCCGGGATCGGACAGCCATGATACCGCGCCAGACCCGCCACGGTGGGGCAGGAATCGTGCTCGTCATCAATGCCGTCGTGGTCGGTATCCGGTACCGGACAGCCATGATATCTCGCAAACCCCGGCTTAAGCGGACAGGCATCTTCGCTGTCTGGGATCCCATCCTTGTCCGTATCCTTCTTTTTAACCGGCGGTGCTGTTCCCTGACCGGTGATCCAAATCCCAAGCGAAGCTCCAAAGACCGTATTATGGAACGTTCCGGGGTAGTCAGCGGTGTACATGTTGGTGAGCCCCCGACTGTAATAAATGTTCAGCATCAGGTTGCCCAGCTCGAATCCGGCCCTGCCGTTGAGGCCGATATCCACTGTTTTATAGGCATCCCGGGCCTTGCCGACCGGGACGGGATCGGTCTCGCTGTTGTATTGTTCCGACTGGCCGGCGGTCAAACTTTGGGTGGTGGTGTTCCCGCTGTTGAAGAAGGCTACATAAGGACCTGCACTAAAAAAAAGACAATTCCGCCCCCCGGAAGTCAGCGCGATCTTGTAGGTGACATTGAGCGGGATCTCGACATAGCCGAGATTGACGGAAGTCTTGTTATAGATCGTATCGGTGGCGAGTGCGGTGATCGAATCGTTATTCCGGTCATACTGGCGCCCCTTGGTAATGTATGTGATGGCCGGTTGAAAGTAGAATCCGGAGTGCCCGAACGGCACTTCGACGATCACCCCCAGCTGAAACCCGGTCTGTGAACGAAGGAACCGCTTCACAGCCGTATCCCATCCAGGTAGGCTATTGGTCTCCAGTATGTTAGAGGAGTGAAGTCCGCCGAGGATCCCCAGCCGGACCTGGGCCTGAATGCCTCCGCTGTCTAAGACGGCAGCGAAAATCAACCCAACGACAATGACTTTTCTCCAAACAGGCAGCCCGGCATTCATAAATATTGGAATCTGTTCTCTTTAACGCGTATTCCGGGCGATTATTTTCTCCTAAAACTCAAACTTTATCCCCTGAGCCAGTGGCAGTTGCCGCGAATAGTTTATCGTATTGGTTTGCCGCCGCATATACGACTTCCACGCATCACTCCCGCTCTCACGTCCGCCGCCCGTTTCCTTTTCCCCGCCAAACGCACCGCCGATCTCCGCACCCGACGTGCCGATATTGACATTGGCGATCCCGCAGTCGCTCCCGGCAGCCGAAAGAAACTGCTCGGCCTCCCGTAAATTCAGCGTCATGATCGATGACGACAGTCCTTGCGGCACGTCATTCTGGATCCCGATCGCATCGTCCAGTGTCTTATAGCGCAACAGATACAAAATGGGCGCAAATGTCTCCTCCTGCACGATCGGATAGCCGGGTTCGGCCTCGGCAATCGCCGGCGTTACATAACAACCGCTTTCAAACCCATCGCCTTGTAAGACCTTACCGTCGATCAGGAACCGGCAGCCTTGCTGTTTTCCCCTCTCGATCGCTTTTGAATAGGCAGCAACCGCATCTTTGTCGATCAGTGGCCCGACATGGTTGGTTGCCTGCAACGGATCGCCGATCCGAAGCTGCCGGAATGCCGCCACCAGCTTTTCCTTAACCTGTTCATAGATCTCGTCGTGGATGATCAGCCGCCGCGTTGTCGTACACCGCTGGCCTGCCGTACCGACCGCACCGAATACGGCTCCCGGTATCGCGATATCGAGGTCCGCATCCCTGGAGATGATGATCGCATTGTTGCCCCCCAGTTCCAGCAACGCCCGGCCGAGTCGCGCGGCCATCGCCTGACCGATCGCTTTCCCCATCCGCGTGCTGCCGGTAGCCGAGATCATCGGGATGCGGCGGTCCGCCGTCATCCACTCGCCCGCCTCGCGCGCACCGGTAATCAGGCAGGAAACGCCTTCCGGCACCTGGTTGGCTGCGAATACCTCCGCCACGATCCGCTGGCAAGCCAGCGCGCACAACGGCGTTTTTTCCGACCCTTTCCAGATGCAGGTGTCGCCGCAAACCCAGGCGATCATACTATTCCAGCTCCATACTGCCACCGGGAAATTAAAAGCGGAGATAATCCCGACCACCCCCAGCGGGTGCCACTGCTCATACATCCGGTGCCCCGGCCGTTCGCTATGCATCGTCAGTCCATGCAGCTGCCGTGACAGCCCCACCGCGAAATCGCAGATATCGATCATTTCCTGCACTTCTCCATATCCCTCCTGCAGGCTCTTGCCCATTTCATAGGACACCAGCCGCCCCAGCACTTCCTTATCGCGCCGCAACGCCTCGCCGAGCTGCCGGACGACCTCACCCCGCCGCGGCGCCGGCCATGTGCGCCACACGGTAAAGGCCTGCTGCGCAGCCGACACCACCCTGTCATACGCGGCCTTATCGGTCATTGTCACTTGCGCGATCCGCCGGCCATCGACGGGCGAGAACGACTCAAGCAACTGGCCACCCGATTCGATCCACTGCGTCCCCGTCGACGTGCCCGGGTTCGCTGATTTTATGTGTAACGCTTCAAGAAATTGCATAAAAAAAGCTTGCGATTGAAGAATCGCAAGCAATTTAGGAAAAAACTAACCACCAACCAGTGGCCTCAACCTTAACTTAAAATCTACTATGAAAAAACTGGTCCTGCCGGCATCTACCTTGCCGGCATAAAATACTACGTAAGTTTACGTAAAAAGGTTGCCTCCGGCGTCCGCATCCACCCGCCGGCCTTCCCGACGGAGCTTCGGCCCGGGTGGGAACTTCAACACGGGCGGGCCTCAATTCAATTTGTTTTCCATCGCCGCAAAAAAACTATCGCTGTAGCTAACGCCGATGGGTATTTCCTTGTCCGCGATCTTGATCTTGCTTTTGCTGATATGCTCGATCTTGCTGATCGGAACGATATAGGAGCGATGAGCCCGGATGAATTCCCTCGCCGGCAACTTCTGCGAGATGGTCTTTAGAGTCATGAGGGTCAGGATCGACTTCCCCGGAAGATAGATCTTGATATAATCGTCGAGCCCCTCGATATACAGGATTTCCTTGAGGTTGATCTTCACCATCTGGTAATCGGACTTGACAAAAATATATCCTTCCTGCAGCTCCTGGTTCGTGAGGTAGTCGACGTATTCCTTGGCTTTGTACACCGCCTTGAGGAAACGGTCGTATTCAATCGGCTTCAACAGGTAATCGATGGCATCTACATTAAAACCTTCGACTGCATATTCGCTAAACGCGGTAGTAAATACCACGGCCGTATTTTTTTTATTGATGATCCGCGAGAACTCGATCCCGTTGATATCCGGCATCTGGATATCCAGGAATAGAATATCCACCGGAGCGGCTTCCATCGCCTTTTGCGCCTCGAACGGGTCGGTGTAGACACCCTTGAGGTCCAGGAAGTAGATCTTTGCGATATATTTCTTTAACACTTCCAGCGCGAGCGGTTCGTCGTCGATCGCTATACAGGTCAACATTATACCGGAATTTTTAGGTGAACGGTAAATTCATTGCTCTTGTCATTGATGATCAGCTCATACCGGCCGGGATACAGGAGGTCCAGTCTCCGCTTCGTATTGCTGATACCGATCCCCGTATTTTCCGCCATCCGCAGCATGGTATTGAAATGCTTGTGGTTGCTGATGCTAAAATACAGCGATTCTTGCTTTATATCCAGCAGGATATGGATCGGCGAACACTCCCGCGTGCTGATGCCGTATTTGAAGGCGTTCTCCACGAAAGGCAACAGCAGCAGCGGCGCAATCTGCCGCCCCAATGGGTCGCCCTGGATCGAATAGTCGATGCTCGTCTTATCGGTAAGCCGCATCTTCTGGAGCTCGATATAATGGGATGTGAACAGGATTTCCTTCTCCAGCGGGACAAGATCGTTCCGGGCCTCGGTAAGGACATACCGCATAATGCTCGACAGTTTCATCACTGCAGCAGCGGTATGCTCGGATTGAGAACTGGCCAGCGCATAGATATTGTTGAGCGTGTTGAACAGGAAGTGCGGATTGATCTGCGCTTTTAGAAAAGAAAGCTCCGCCTGCAATTTTTCATTCGTGATCTCCTTGGCGCGCTGTTCGGATCGCAGCCACTGGTTGATCACCCGGATGCCGGTGCTGAACACAAAGACCAGCAGAAAAATCGCGAAATTCCAGGGACTGAGCAGCGGCGGGTTCCGCGGGCGTGGTGGCCGCGGCAGGTTGGCACGGCCCCGCAATGTGCCGGCGGTGTCCGCCAGCGCGGCGGATGCAGGCGACCCGTCGACGCTTGAAATTCCCCCGGGTCCCGGTTGCCCCGCAACCGCCGCCGGCCCAAACCCGCCTTGAGTCGGGAAGAGCCCGTGATAAATCCGCGGTACAAAGGCATAAAAGATCAGAAGCGCGAGGATAAGTGCGGTATATGCAAAGAACTTTTTGGTGTCGAGCAGCTTCGGGATGAAAAAGTACGTGTTAAGGTAGTAGAACGCCACGATGATCGCAAAATTCACAAAAAACAGCGGCGTAAAATAATGCTCGGTAAAAATACTAAACTCGCGATCCCGGGGCCGGGGATAAAAGACGAGCGGAAGCAGCAGGAAACAAGCCCACGCCGCGGTATGGATGATGATCTGAACGGTAACCTTCTTCACAGGGACCAAAACTATATTGGAATCTGCGTCCCATTGAAAATATTAGATGAATGGGGCTATTGCGCCGGTGAACGGCCCGCCGTCGAAGACGGCGGGCCAGGCCCCGGGTTCCGTTGATTAAAAATTAAAGATCACCTTCGCGAAAAGCCGCATCCCGTCAAATCCCATCTGCACCGCGTCGAACGGTCCCCCCGATTCGCTATCGCCCCAGGACCCGCCGGTCAGATAATTCACCGACCCCGGCACTACTGCTTTGTCCGGATGGACGTTGAATAAATTGTCCACGCCGATCGTCAGCGTAGCATTCTTCGCAAGGTTATAGGATGCATACAGATCGGTTGTTAGTTTCCCGCTGAAATGGAAGATCTCCGGAACCGGCGTCCCGGAGGCATCCAGCGTCACATAGGGGAAGAAGGGATCGGGAGAAGAGGCCGGCGTAGCGGTCTCGCCAAAACCCAGTGTTGACAAACTGCCGAAATAGGTGATGTGCGTGCCGATCGCCCAAAGTTTCTTGCCATACTCGAGGTTGAGCGAGAACTTCGACCTGGGCGCGCTGGCCTTCAAAAAATACTGCTCCCGGTCGGAGAAGAAGTTGGCGCTGTCGGAAGGCGATCCGGAGAACGTCGATGGCACGTTGATCTTGTTGATCTTTACGCCCTGGAAATTGCCGGCGAGCACCGCGCGGAAATGGTTTGAAAGCCACTTGAGATTGTAGTCGAGCACCAGGTCGAGCCCGTTGTTGCGCGTGTTCACCGCATTTGCAAAGAACTGCGCATACTGGATACCCTGGGCGGCAAGGGCATCGTTCAGCGTCGTTCCCAGCGTCGGATCACCGGCGGCATACTGTCCCGAGATAACAATGCGGTTCTTGATCTGGATCGAATATGCGTCTGCGGTAAACGTCAGGTTGCGGATCGGCTGCCATGTAAAGCCGAGGCTGGCATTGGTAGACGTTTCCTGCGTGAGCTTCGGAATACCCGCCGCCCGCGCAATACTGGAGTAATTGGGAACGAGTTTGGAATAGACGAGGTTCCCGTTGATGATATTGGTGTTGGTATTGCTGAAATCCAGCTGTTGGAGCGTCGGGGCGCGGAAACCCGTGCTGACCGAACCACGGACGTTGAAGTTATCGGTGAGCTTGTACCGGGTGGCCACTTTCTGCGTTGCGACAAATCCAAAATCTGAATAGTCTTCAAACCGCTCCGCCACATCCACCAGCCATTCCCTGGTTATATCAAACGCGAGGTCGACATAGCCGCTGGTATTGGTGCGATGGTGCACGCTGGCATCGCCGTTGGGACCCGGCTGATAACCCGGATAACCCTCCGATCCGGACGCCTTGGCCGGACCGCCGGGCCCGAGTGTAGCGCCACCCGCCAGGTAGGAATCGAGCTCACCGGCATAGAGGTTGTACCGCTCGTACCGGAACTCGCCGCCGAAGGACAAGGTCACGCCCTCGCCGATGCCGCTGAAATGCCTGCTGAAATCGAGATTGGTCGTATTTTGTGTAAAGCTGAACCCGCCATCGTCAAAACGGGTCTTGGTGGCTTCATCGGAGTAGGGGAGGAGCGAAGCATTGAATGTCTTATTGCCCCAGTAATGAAAGTCGTTATAGCCCAGGTTGTTGCTCAGGTCCCAGCTCCAGCCGTCCCCGATCGTCCCGCGGAAACCTACAGCCATCGACGCATCCTTGATATATACATCCTCCTGCGGGTTGTAGTAGACGTTGTTCGTGTCGATCACTCCCTTTGTCCCGTCATAGATCCGCATGATCCCGGGCACAAATACCAGGTTGCCGTTTGCATCCGTCGGAAACTTCGTCGGCTGCGACCGGTTTGGGTTGCCCCAGCTGCGCGTCCACGCATAAACGTTGGAATGTTTGTAGTTGTAACCGCCAAAGCTGTAAAAGGTCGTCTTGTCCGATACCGGTATCTCCATATTGTACAACCCGCCGCCGGAGATTACCGAGCCGTCCCCGAATGCCCGCCGCCAGATATCGATCGGTAACGCATTCGCATTCGTGGTGAAATTAGTATCCGGTACTTCTCTGAACGTCTTGCCGTAGCTCATAAAATTCGCTCCCACATTGATAAAGCCGCCCCGCGTACCGATGGGTAGCCCATAATCGGCCCCGATCGACAGGCTCTTCCCGTCAAGTTGCGAACCCGTATAGAACTGCGACGGATCCACCGAATTCAGCGAATTGTACTTATGGTCATCATAGGCGCTCGTGCCGATGCTTAAATTGAAATGCCTGACGTTCTTCTTCAGGATGATATTCATAACACCAGCGATCGCATCGGACCCGTATTGAGCGGATGCTCCATCCCGGAGGATCTCTATCCGGTCGATCGCCGCTTCCGGGACGGCGTTCAGGTCGGTTCCCGAATTTCCGCGTCCCCGCGTCCCCACCTCGTTGACAAACGCGGACAGGTGCTGCCGCTTCCCGTTGATCAGAACCAGCGTCTGATCGAACCCTAACCCGCGCAGACTCGCAAAGTCAATGGCATCGCTGCCGTCCCCGCCGCTTTGCTTGTTATAATTAAAGGAAGGGACGGTCATGTTCAGCTGTGACATCAGGTCCGGCTTGGCCGTCGTCTGACCGACCCCATTGACATTGATGACGTCGACGGGAACCGGTGACTCCGTTTTTGACCGCGCGGCGCCCCGGGAGCCAACAAAGACGATCTGGGTGAGCTCCACCGGCAATGGCTCCAGCAGGATGTTGATCGTGGATTCGCCCGGTACCGGCATATACATGGTCGTATATCCTATGTTGCTTATTACTAATATATCGCCCGTCTCCACCGGGAGCGTAAAGCTGCCATCGGTACCCGTCGATACGCCCCGTTTAGTGCCTTTGACTTTGATCGATGCGCCGGAGAGCATGGCGCCGGAAGATTTGTCTGAAACTTTGCCCGACAACGTCCTTTGTGCTCGAAGAATAAATGAACTACATACTAAACAAGCTAAAATGAGAATGCCTTTCATATACGATAGTTTTGGTGTCGCGATCAATTTACCAAAACTTAACCATAAATTCTCATTGGCAAGAGTAAAAACGATATATTAATAATAATTAATTTGTATTAAATTTTTTAAGTTGTTGATTTCCTGATACTATGTAAAGACTTAGTAAACCGGGCTAAATTATCCACATCAAATAGGTAAAATTACTGATATCAATATTGTTCCTGGTCGTTTGGAAAGTCCCGGGACTTCACGTCATGGACGTATTGTTTTACCGCATCGGTTATCTCTTCAAACAGCCGCGCATACCGCCGAAGGAATCGCGGCTGGAACTCCGTCGTGATCCCCAGCAGATCATGCATGACCAGTACCTGCCCGTCGCAATACTTTCCCGCCCCGATACTGATGGTCGGGATACGGAGACTTTCCGACACCTCTTTCCCGAGTTGCGCGGGGATCTTTTCCAACACCAGCCCCATACACCCCGCCTCCTCCAGCAACCGGGCGTCGTTCTTTAGCTTCACCGCCTCGGAATCTTCCCTCGCCCGCACCGTATACGTCCCGAATTTATAGATCGACTGCGGCGTAAGCCCGAGGTGACCCATAACCGGTACCCCCGCTCCGAGGATCCGTTTGACCGACTCCATGATCTCTTCTCCGCCTTCCACCTTGACGCCGTGGGCGCCCGTTTCCTTCATGATGCGTACCGCCGATGCCAGCGCCTCCTTACTGTTCGACTGGTAAGACCCGAATGGCAGATCTACCACTACAAATGCCCGATTGACCCCGCGCATCACCGATGAGGCGTGATAGATCATCTGGTCCAGGGTGATCGGTAAGGTCGTCTCATGACCCGCCATCACATTTGACGCGGAGTCCCCGACCAGGATGATGTCGATACCCGCCCCGTCGAAAATCCGGGCAAAAGAATAGTCATAAGCGGTGATCATGGAGATCCGTTCCCCGTTGATCTTCATACGTTGAAGGGTATGCGTCGTTACTTTCTTGATTTCCGTGTGTACTGACATGACCGGTTGTTTTAAGAATGGTGAAGGGGGATGCCTCTGCTTTAGAATAAAACATACCCGGTGTGTCCTGATGTAAAAGAGGGAGCTAAGTTAAATAAAATGTCTGTTTTCCAAGTTTTTTTTAACCCGGGGTCAAGGGCCCCTCCTTCATCAGTTCCGCGTACAAATGCTGTATCAACCCGTCCGCCAGCCCTATTTTGGGGACATAGATCTCGGGAGCGTTGGCCCAGCGCATGACGTTGACGTAGATCTGCAGCGCCGGAACGATCACGTCCGCCCGGTCCTCCCGCAGCTTGTACAACCGCATCCGGTCTGCCAGCGAAAAAGCGGAGAATTCCTTAAAGTAGTCCTTCAACAGCTCGAGCGGCAATGGCTTGCCCTCCTTGCGCTTGGAGATCGAGAACACTTTATTGATGTTTCCGCCGGACCCGATGGCAAGGATGTGATCGGAATAATGCCGCGTTTCCTTTTTGATAAAATCTTTCATGCTCTCCCATTGCTCGTCCGTTACCTGGTTCTTCAGCAGCCGGATCGTCCCGATATTGAACGAAGAAGAAAAGATGAGCTTGTTGCCGGCAAAAAACGTCAGCTCCGTGCTTCCGCCGCCGACATCGATATAAAGATACGCATGCTCTTTGTCCAGGTTCTCCGCAATATGGTTTTCGTAAATCAGCGTGGCCTCATAACCGCCGCTGATGACCTCGATCGGTATTCCCGTCTCCACCAGCACCCGGTCGAGGACGTTTCGGGCGTTCACGGCATCGCGCATTGCCGAAGTGGCGGCTGCCTTTATGTGATCGACCTTATAGGCTTTACAAAGATGGCGGTACGCCTTCAGCGTCTCGATGAGCATCTCGGTTTTCTCCCCGGGAATTTCCCGGTTCGCAAATACCTCGAACCCCAACCGCAACGGAACCCGCACCAGGTTGATCTTGCTGAATTCGGGCTTGCCGGTATTTGTGGTCACATCTGAAATAAGCAGCCTCGCTGCATTACTTCCGATGTCGATAGCTGCCAGTCGCATATTATCCCACCGTTTCCACGACGACCACCGGCGAATCCGCCGGAACTGCCTTCTGGTATAAATAATTGTGAATCTCTATTTGCGAACGGACCTTCTCCCGCTCATCCCGGACATATTGGTTCTGCAGCCCGTTATCCAGCCATCGCGCCTTTACATTATCCGCGAGCTGAATGTCGAGTATCTCCTTTAGTTCTGCGACGATCACTTCGTCCAGCACCGGGCAGGTTGCCTCCACCCGGTGGTCCAGGTTGCGTACCATCCAGTCCGCCGAAGAAATATACGTCTTCTCCTTCCCTCCGTTATGGAAGATAAAGACCCGCGCATGTTCCAGGTATTCGTCGATAATGCTGACGGCCTTGACCGGGATGAGGAATTTGCTGTTCTCCGAGTACATGCAAAATATGCCGCGGATGATGAGCCGGATGCGTACGCCGGCCTTCGCCGCTTCCGTCAACTTCTCGATGAGGTCTTCATCCGAGAGCGAATTCATCTTGAGCGTAATGGCGGCCGGCTTTTTCTCGCGGGCCAGCCGGGTCTCTCGGACTACCATCTTTACCAGCTCCCGTCTCAGGCTGGTAGGGCAGGGGATGAGGGTCTTGCATGCCTTTAACGGTGCGGTACCCTCTTTCCATTTCTCGAGATAGGTGAAGATGCGGTTCACATCCGCCATGATATGCCGGTCGGCAGTCAGCAAACAATGATCGCCGTAAAGTTTTGCCGTCTTTTCATTCAGGTTCCCCGTGCTTACGAATCCATAGTGGATCGTAAAGTTGTTGATTCGTTTCTTGATCAGGCAGATCTTGGCATGGACCTTCACATTGGGGATGCCGATCAGCACCCGGACACCCTCATCCTCGAGCCGTTCCTTCCATTCCAGGTTGGCTTCCTCGTCGAACCGCGCTCTTAGCTCCAGCATAACCGTCACGTGCTTGCCGTTACGAACCGCATTGATCAGCGCATTGATGATCTTGGAATTGCTGGCCAGCCGGTAGCCGGTGATCTTGATGGTCGTTACGTTGGGGTCTATCGCGGCTTCCCGCAGCAAATCGATTACGGGATTAAATGAATGATACGGGAAATGGAGCATCACGTCTTGCTCGAGTACCACATCGGTCACCCGCGGAGATTTCATCAGCAAGGGGTGCGCGAACGGTCTCCGCCGCTGACCCTTCTTGGGGAATACATCCGGAAAATCCATGAAATGCCGGAAATTGTGGATCCGGCCGCCCGGGATGATATTCCCGCCCTTCTTTGAGAGGCCGAGCCGCTTGACGAGATAGTCCAACAACCCCTTGTCCATCTCCCGGTCGTAAACCAGCCGCGTCGGCTTGCCCTTCCGCCGGTTCTTCAGGCCTTTTTCGATCTTTTGCATCAGCGTGGTGCTGACGTCGTTGTCAATGTCGATCTCCGCGTCGCGCGTCACCTTGAACACCCAGGATTCATAGGTGTCGTAGCCGAAATAAGCGAAAATATTCCGCAGATTGTACCGGATAATGTCCTCCAGCAGGATGATATGATGTTCGTCCATCGCCGGCGAAGGCAACAGCACAAACCGCCCCAGTACGCGACTGGGCACTTCGATCAGGGCGTATTTGCGCTTCATGCTCCCGTCTCTTCGGGAAAGGACAACGCCGAGGTAAAGCGACTTATCCCGTAAATAGGGCATGGCCGGAATGCTCTCGATCATCAGCGGGATCGTATTCGACCGGACCTCCTCCTCAAAATAATTCTGGACGAACTGCTGTTGGTTCGGATCCAGTTCCGTCTCCGTCACGAGATAGATCTTCTCGCCTTCCATTTCATTCCGGATCCCCTCCCAAACGGCGTCGAACGTATCCCCCTGCTCCAGGACAATCCCTTGTATCTCATTTAAGATCTTCTCCGGCGACTGTTCCAAATGCATATTGGCCTTCGATTTGCTCCCGCTGAACTCAGCCATCCGCTTCAATGTCGCAACACGCACCCGAAAAAATTCATCCATATTGTTGGAAAAAATGCCGAGGAACTTGATCCTTTCCCGCAGCGGCACCGTCGGATCGGCCGCCTCCTGCAATACGCGGCCATTGAACGCCAGCCAGCTGATATCCCGCGCAATCGTTTTACGTCTCATTGGTTCTTGCATTTGCCCATTTTGCGTAAATATCGGGGGCAAAAAGGATTGGTAAATTAAGGAATTATTAATAAACTTTCGTCACCGATCGGTCGCCACTGGTCAAAGAAAATAGGAGCTGCCCGTTATTCAAAGTAAGTTTGAAGAAAACAATCCTTTTATGCGATATCTCCTTTCCATATTCTCTCTTATCCCGCCGCTGTTCGCGTTGTCTCAATCCTGGTCGTTCTATGGCCAGGACCCCGGGGGTAAGCGGTACTCTCCCCTTGATCAGATCAACGATAAAAATGTCACGCGCCTTACCGTCGCGTGGACTTTCCGCACCGGCGAACTGGACACATATAAAGGCACGAACGCCACCGATAAAGCAGCGTTTGAAGCAACGCCCATCCTCATCGACCGTTCATTATATTTCAGTACACCGAGCGATCGCGTCTTCGCCATCGACGCCGCAACCGGCCAACAGCAATGGGTTTACGATCCGCATGTGGATCTGCATCGCGATATGTCGGAGATGAGTTCCCGTGGCGTAGCCGCATGGTATTCCCACAAGAAGCGCTACACCCGTAGCGCCCCCGACACACTTCGGATCTTTATCGGTACGATCGACGGCCGTCTGATCGCACTGGACGGCAAAACCGGTCAGCCGGTAACCAACTTCGGCGCCGCCGGCACCGTCAACCTGCGCGCCGGCTATAGCAATGAAGTCCAGGAGACCTCGCCACCCGCCGTCATCGGCGATCTGGTCATCGTCGGCTCTTCGATGGGTGATAACCAGCGATTTGACCAGCCCCCCGGCGTTGTCCGCGCCTACGATGTCCATACGGGGTTGCTGGTTTGGCGCTGGAACCCAATCCCCGAGGACCCGGCGGATAGCGCGTATATGACCTGGAACGGTCCCAAGGCCCACCAATCCGGGGCCGCCAACGCCTGGTCGATCCTTAGCGTAGATACGGTACGCGATATGGTGTTCATCCCGTCCACCAGCCCCAGCCCCGACTATTATGGGGGAGAGCGGCTCGGCTCTAACCGCTATGCCAATTCCCTCGTTGCCCTTCGAGCCTCAACCGGCAAGCTCCTGTGGAGTTTCCAGGTCGTCCATCATGATCTTTGGGACTTCGATATCGCCGCACAACCGATGCTGATCGACTTTCCCTCGGCCGGCCTTGCCGCCGCAGCCCCGGCGAAGCCAGCCACCTCGGCGAAGGCGGGTCTCCGCACCATGCCCGCCGTTGTCGTCGGGACCAAAATGGGATTTATTTATGTCCTCGACCGGCTCACCGGCCATCCCCTCCTGCCGGTTGAAGAACGCCCCGTCCCCGCCTCCACGATCGCCGGCGAACAAGCGTGGCCTACCCAGCCTTTTCCTTCGCTTCCCGCACTCGGCTTGCAATCGCTGAGCATAGATAGTGCCTGGGGTCCTAACCCCGATAACCTCGCTTCTGCCAGGACGCGGATAGCCAAATACCGCTACCAGGGACCTTTTACGCCACCCAGCTTTGAAGGGACGATCATGGCGCCGGGCAATGTCGGCGGCATCCACTGGGGCGGCATGTGCTACGATCCCGTCAATAATATTATATATACGAACATCAACCGCGTCGCTGCCGTTATCCGCATGATCCCCCGCGACCAGGTCGATAGCATCGAGAAGGAGAGCAGCGAAACCTTGCGCGCCGAGACAGGGCGCCAGCGCGGAACCCCCTATGTAATGAAGCGGGACTATCTTTTCAAACCCGGGCCCGACGGCTTCCTTATGCAAACCCGACCGCCCTGGGGCACCCTTGTCGGCATCGACCTGAGAACCCGCGCAAAGATCTGGGAAGTTCCGCTGGGCTTCCAAATGCCCCCCGAAAAATATCCCGACGCAAAAAAATGGGGATCGCTAAACTTCGGCGGCGCTATCGTCACCGCAGGTCAGCTGATATTCGTCGCCGCCAGCATCGACGGTCACCTCCGTGCCTTTGACAGCCGCACCGGCGAGACCCGCTGGGAATATCCCCTCCCGGCCAGCGCCCAGGCTACCCCCATGACCTATTCGCTCGACGGCCACCAATACGTCGTCATCGCCGCCGGAGGCCACGGGAAGCTGCGTACAAAGCTGGGGGATTATGTCATGGCGTTCCGGCTCCCGTGAGCCGGCTGATGCAATTGTGTTATTGGTCACAGTGAAATCATAGATATCCCTTCTCGCGCAAATAGGTGACCCATCTTTCATAGCCACCGGCAGCAGGATTCAGATGCAATCCCTCCCAGGAATATTTCGCCTCCAGTCTGCCATGCGCATCGGCGAGCAAATCGTGAATGTTCACATAAGTGCAATGGGAATCCGCCGCTACCCGCTCGATAAGTTTGTTCGTGCTCAGGATGTGTTCCTGCTTGTCGTAATGTTGCGGGAAATTTGGCATCTCGGGATTGACCGGTAAAATGCTTTCTATGTAAATTTTTGTCGAGGGGGATCCTTTCTGCACGCGAACAATTATTTTTCGGATGTTGTCGGCAATCACGGCATCCGGGATGTCCTTGCCAATATCGTTTATACCGATCAGCAGAAATAGTTTGGACGGCTGTCGCACGATCACGTCGTCCAGGCGCTTAAGCACACCAAACGTAATGTCGCCGCCGATTCCCCGGTTTATTACGGTGGAATCGTTCAACAATTTTTTCCAGTCGCCGATTTCGGTAATACTGTTTCCCAGAAAGATGATCCGGCCCTTGACAACCGGCTCCTTTGCAAATGTGGCTACCCGTTCAGGATAGTGCTCCGGGACAAATCCGGTCGTATCGAAGACCCGCTGATTGGTGAGATTCGTCTGAGGATGTCCAAAAAACGGAAATAACAGCAAGGTGACGATCAGCGCGGTTCTCTGGACGTTGATGGCATGGGGAGAACAGATAGTAGCTATCATTTAGTAGATTTTACGAAATGGAAAATTAGGATTTAATCGGAAACATTTCTTTTGGTTAATTCCTAATATTTTACGACTTTTGCAGTCCAAATTTTCGCTATCATGGCTAGAGTATGTCAGATCACGGGTAAAGTTCCGGTCACCGGCCACAAGGTGTCCCACTCCAATATCAAGACGAACAGGAGGTTCCTGCCCAATTTGCAGACCAAGCGGTTCTTCCTCGCCGAGGAAGATAAATGGATCACCCTGAAGGTTTCGTCCGAAGGGCTCCGTACCATCAACAAGAACGGTCTGTACAACGTCGTAAAGAAACTGAGAGCAGAGGGAACAAAGATTTAAAACGAATCGCCGGCCCCGAGGCGGCAAATAAAATCGTCCAACAATGGCAAAAAAAGGAAGTCGGGTACAGGTGATCCTGGAATGCACCGAACACAAGAACAGCGGACTCCCGGGTACCAGCAGGTACATCACTACCAAGAACAAAAAGAACACTCCGGAGCGCCTGGAGCTGAAGAAGTTCAACCCGATCATGAAGAAAGTAACCCTTCACAAGGAAATTAAGTAACTGTTCATAAAGTAATAGACTATGGCAAAGGCCGCAAAAACCGCAATCAAGACCAAAGACGCCAAGGCTGCCGCCGAAGCAAAGAACTGGACAAAGGTGATCCGGGCCGTACGCAGCCCCAAGACCGGCGCCTACACCTTTAAAGAAGCGATTATCCATAAGGATAAGATCAGGGAGTATTTGGCTCAGAAGTAATGTAGGGTTTAGTAAGACATACTACGAAAGCTGTCCCCCGGACGGCTTTTTTCAATTCCGGAATAATGGGACTATTCGATAAACTCTTCGGGAAAAAAGAAAAGGAAAGCCTTGACCAGGGCCTCCAAAAGACCAAGGAAGGCTTCTTCACCCGCCTCACCAAAGCGGTCGCCGGCAAAAGCCACGTCGATGAAGAGGTCCTCGACGACCTCGAAGACGCACTCGTCAGCGCCGATGTCGGTATTGACACCACCGTGAAGATCATTCAGAAGATTGAAGACAGAGTCGCAAGAGATAAGTATGTGAATACCAGTGATCTGAACAAAATACTTCAACAAGAAATTGAGAAATTGCTGGTCGATGCACCCGATCAATCCTACCGCGATTTCAGCACACCCGCCGGCAGCAAACCTTATGTCATTCTCGTCGTCGGCGTCAACGGCGTTGGTAAGACCACCACGATCGGAAAGCTGGCCTACAATTTCAAAAAAGCGGGCAAGTCCGTCCTGCTCGGGGCCGCGGATACCTTTCGCGCCGCAGCCGTCGACCAGTTGACCATCTGGAGCGAGCGGGTTGGGGTTCCGATCGTCAAGCAAGGCATGGGCTCCGATCCCGGCGCGGTCGCCTTTGATACCGTCCAGAGCGGCATCTCCCGGAACACCGACGTCGTTATCATCGACACCGCCGGCCGCCTCCACAATAAGGCTCACCTGATGGAGGAATTGTCGAAGATCAGCCGTGTCATAAAAAAATTAATGCCCGACGCACCCCATGAAGTCCTGCTGGTTCTCGACGGGTCGACCGGCCAGAATGCCCTCGAACAAGCCCGTCACTTCACCGCCGCCACCAATGTCACGGCGCTGGCCATCACCAAGCTGGACGGTACCGCAAAGGGTGGGGTGGTACTCGCCATCGCAAACCAGTTCAGGATCCCCGTCAAGTTCATCGGCGTCGGCGAAAAAATGGACGACCTGCTGGTATTTGACAAACACGAATTTGTGGACAGCCTTTTTAGCCTCGAAAAATGAAAACAAAAACACTCAAAAAAGACAAGGTCAATATCATAACGCTGGGCTGTAGTAAAAACATGGTCGACAGCGAAGTCCTTAGCGGTCAGTTGAAGGCCAATGAGATCGATGTAGTCCATGAAAATAAAAAGAATGACCACAATATCGTCGTCGTCAATACTTGCGGATTCATCGACAAGGCAAAAGAAGAATCCGTCAATACCATCCTCGATCAGGTCAACCTCAAAAGGAACGGCCGGCTTGACAAGGTCTACGTCACCGGCTGCCTGAGCCAGCGCTACCGCGACGACCTGGAAAAAGAGATCCCCGAAGTCGATGCCTGGTTCGGGACCCTTGAGCTGCCCTTGCTGCTGCGCCAATTCGACGCCGACTATAAAGCCGAGCTGCTGGGTGAACGGCTCCTGGCTACCCCCAAGCACTACGCCTACCTGAAGATTTCCGAAGGCTGCAACCGCACCTGTGCCTTTTGCGCCATCCCGCTTATGCGCGGCGGTCACGTCAGCAGAACCATCGAAGACCTCGTAAAGGAAGCCGAATTCCTGGTAAAGAAGGGTGTCAAAGAGATCATGCTGATCGCCCAGGAGCTGACGTACTATGGTCTGGATATCTACAAACGCCGGGCCCTGCCGGACCTTCTCAACCGCCTCGCGGATATCCCCGGTCTCCACTGGATCCGGCTCCATTATGCCTACCCGGCCAGGTTCCCGCTCGAAGTCCTCGACGTCATGCGCGAGCGCCCGAATATCTGCAACTACCTCGACATGCCGCTCCAGCACGCGAGCGACCGGATGCTGACGGCTATGCGCCGCCAGTTGACCAGAAAAGACATGACCGACCTGATCCTCGCTATCCGCGAAAGGGTGCCGGGTATCTGCCTGCGAACGACCCTGATTGCCGGCTTCCCCGGCGAAACCGAAGAGGACGTCGAGGAGCTGAAAGACTTTCTCCGCGAACATCGGTTTGACCGCGTCGGCATCTTTACCTATTCCCATGAAGAAGGGACGTCGGCGCATGACCTGGTAGACAATGTCCCCGCGGACCTAAAACAATCCCGCGCCCAGGACATCATGGAGGTCCAGCAGGAGATCTCCTTCCAGATCAACCAGCAAAAAATCGGCAACGTCTTCCATGTCCTGATCGATAAAAAAGAAGCGGGCCGCTATCTTGGCCGGACAGAATTCGATTCGGTGGAGGTCGACAATGAAGTGATCGTTCATAGCCCGAACAAATTGTCCATCGGCGAGTTCGTATCCGTCCGCATCACAAAGGCATATGATTATGACCTCGAAGGGGAAACCTGTTAAAATAATGGAAGAATTGGTGAATCGCCGCTAGCCTCCCAACCCGCCGATCCGGTATATTTGCAAAAAACGCCCACATGAGAATAAACTGGAACGGCGTGTACCCGGCGGTAACGACCAAATTCACCCCCAACGATACCCTTGACCTGCCCAGCTTTGGAGCGAACCTCGATGCCCAGGTACAGGCCGGCGTCAGCGGTATCATCATCGGCGGATCGCTCGGCGAAGCCAGCACCCTGGCGATTGAAGAAAAGGAGACCCTCCTGAAATATGCCGCCGAACGCACCGGCCTTCCCACACTGATGAATATCGCCGAAGGGACGACGAAAGAGGCGATCCGGCAGGCGACCCTCGCTTCAAAATGGGGAGCCCGCGGGCTGATGCTCCTGCCGCCCATGCGTTATAAGAGCGACCATCGCGAAACCGTCACCTTCTTCAAAACCGTTGCACAATCGACCGAACTGCCCATTCTGATCTACAATAACCCTGTTGACTACAAGATCGAAGTCACCCTGGAAATGTTTGACGAACTGCTGGAATTGCCCAACATCGAGGCGGTCAAGGAATCGACCCGCGATATCACGAATGTAACGAGGCTCATCAACCGCTTTGGTGAACGCCTCAAGATCCTCACCGGCGTCGACCCCATCGCCACGGAGGCACTGATCATGGGGGCACACGGCTGGGTCGCCGGACTCGTTTGCGCTTTCCCCGCGGAAACCGTCGCCATCTATCGGCTCGTGAAGGCAGGCCGGACAGAAGAAGCCCTCGAGATCCATCGCTGGTTCCTGCCCCTGCTCGAACTGGATATCCACCCAAAACTGGTCCAATATATCAAGCTGGCTGAAGCTGAAACGGGTTTGGGTACCGAGTACGTGCGGGCGCCAAGGCTAACCCTGGTGGGCAAGGAACGCGACCATATCCTTGGCATCATCCGGGAAGGGATCGCCACCCGTCCCGCGCTTCCTGAATACCTCTCCCTCGCCGTATAACCTTAACTTTGTGTCATGAATGTTCAAGACGCCACCGCAGCCGAAATAGATGCCGTGATGAATACGGCGTGGGAAGCCTTTCAGGTTTACCGGCAGACAACTTTACAGCAGCGCGGCTCGCTTATGCGCGGCATCGCGAAGCAAATAGACGCCATTGGCGATCTATTGATCGAGACGGCGATGCGGGAGACCAATCTTCCGGAAGCACGGCTCCGTAACGAACGCGCCCGCACCCAATTTCAGCTCACCTCTTATGCCGACGCCGCCGAAACCGGCCACTGGCTGGAGGTCCGCATCGATACTGCCGACACCGCAAAAGGCGATCCGGATATCCGAAAATGGCAGGTGCCCCTCGGACCGGTGGTCGTATTCGGCGCAAGCAATTTCCCCTTTGCCTATTCCACCGCCGGCGGGGATACCGCCTCCGCCCTGGCAGCAGGCTGTCCAGTCATCGTAAAGGCCCACCCCGCTCATCCCGAAACCTCTGAACTCGTGGCGCAGGCTGTAACGCGGGCCGTCAGGGCCGAGGGCCTCCCCGACGGCGTTTTCGCGCATGTTCATGGCGCCGGCACCGAAACCGGCCGGTTATTGGTCACGCACACGCATACCCGCGCAGTCGGCTTCACCGGTTCCTACGGCGGCGGCAAGGCTCTTTTCGACTGGGCAAACCAGCGTAAGGTTCCTATCCCCGTTTTTGCAGAGATGGGTAGCATCAACCCGATCTTCCTCCTCCCCGGCAAACTTGCCGCATCGGCCAGGGAAGTCGCGGCCACCATCGCGGGTTCCATTACCCTGGGCGTCGGCCAGTTTTGCACCAACCCCGGCCTCCTGATCGGTATCGAAGGAGACGACCTCGACCTCTTTATCGAAGAACTCGGCGCTGCCATTTCCAGGGCTATTCCCGGAACGATGCTTCACTCCGGTATCGCCAGGGCGTTTTCGGAAAAACGCGGCGCGGCCCTCGCCCAATCCGGCGTAGCTACGGTCGCGGTATCCGGGACGGAGCCCGCGACCGACCAGGGCGTTCCGACGCTGGCCTCGGCCACCGCGGAAGCGTTCTTTCGCAACCCCCTTCTCCACCAGGAAGTTTTTGGCCCGTACTCGCTCGTCATCCAATGCAAACACCCCGACGAGATGTTAAAAGTGGCCCGTCATATGGAAGGCCAGCTTACCGCCACATTGATGGCGACGGAGCAGGACATCACCAATCACCCCGAACTGGTGCAGGCTACACAGGATATCTGCGGCCGGCTCATCCTCAACGGCGTACCCACCGGGGTTCGCGTGGCCCTCTCGATGCAGCACGGCGGACCATTCCCCGCCACTACCGATAGCCGGTTCACCTCTGTCGGCGCGGATGGCATTCGCCGCTGGACTCGACCGGTCGCCTATCAAAACTGGCCGAACCGCCTGCTACCTCAAGCACTTCAGGATATAAACTCTATAACTATTTGGAGAATAGTTAACAACAGGCTGACAAAGGATCCCATTTAACCCATGCCGAAGCATACTTTTTTTTGCATCGACGCTCATACCTGCGGCAACCCGGTCCGTCTTGTCGCCGGCGGCGGGCCTATTCTTCAAGGCCGTAACATGAGCGAAAAGCGGCAGCATTTTCTCGCGGAGTACGACTGGATCAGAAAGGGGCTGATGTTCGAACCGCGCGGGCACGACATGATGAGCGGCAGCATCCTTTATCCTCCGCATGACCCCGCCAATGATATTGCGGTGCTATTTATCGAAACCAGCGGTTGCCTGCCCATGTGCGGGCATGGTACCATCGGGACCATAACGATCGCGATCGAAGAGGGGCTGATCCGGCCGAAGATCCCCGGCCGCGTGCGAATGGAAGCCCCCGCGGGTCTGGTGTTGATCGAATATCGCCAGGAAGGAAAAAAAGTCATATCCGTCAAACTTACCAACGTCCCGTCTTATCTCGCGGCGACCAATATCGCCGTGGAATGCCCGGAGCTTGGTACACTCCGGGTTGACGTGGCGTATGGCGGAAACTTCTATGCGATCGTCGATACACAGGAGCATTTCTCGAAGCTTGACGACTACTCCGCCGGCCAGTTGATCGCCTATAGCCGCGTGATGCGCCGGCGGATCAACGAAACGCATACCTTCGTTCATCCCGAGAACCCCACCATCCACAGCTGTACGCATATCCTCTGGTCGGGCGCGACGATCCACCCCGATGCGACGGCCCGCAACGCCGTATTTTATGGGGATAAGGCGATCGACCGCTCACCCTGCGGGACCGGAACATCCGCCCGGATGGCACAATGGTTCGCCAAGGGCAAACTGAAAGAAGGCGACATATTTGTCCACGAAAGTATCATCGGATCGCGGTTCACCGGCATGGTCGAAATGACCACGACCGTCGGCGGCAAACCGGCCATTATTCCCAGTATCGAGGGTTGGGCCAAGGTCTATGGATATAATACGATAAGCATTGACCCCGATGACGACCCTTACGCCCACGGTTTCCAGGTGTTGTGATGACGGGGCCTGCGAAGTGCGGGCCGGGCGCGAGGGAGCGGGCCCGACAAATCCAAATCTTAGTGAGTCCGACCGCCCATCAATCGCGCAGAACAATTGGGTGAATTTTGTGTTATTTTGCTCCATTAGCTTAGCTTATGGATTGGACCGAACATCATTTGTCTATAAACCTGACCGGCTATTTTTCCCGTATCATTACCGACTATAACGCGAAGGCGGAGGACCTCCGGCCGTTTTACGCCTATCCGCCCGATGCAAACGGGATTTTTCAGGCCATCAGGAACCGCCAGTCGAACCCGGTCAACCGGACGGTCCTGGTCGATGCACTGAAGATTCAATACCGGTCTATCGGGGTCGCCCTGCCTCCTCAGGCTGCGCTCCTGGCAAAAGACACCACCTTTACGGTTTGCACCGCCCATCAGCCTGCGATCTTCACCGGCCCGCTTTATTTTATCTATAAGATCCTTCACGCGGTTCGGCTGGCAGATTGGCTAAAAACGCAACGCCCGGAATACGACTTTGTGCCCGTTTTCTGGATGGGCAGCGAGGACGCGGATCTTGAAGAACTCAACCATATCCATCTCGGCGGGGATACGCTCACCTGGGATACCCGGCAAACCGGAGCGGTCGGCCGGATGAATACAAAGGGTCTCGACAGACTCCTCTTCCGGCTCGAAGGGCAGCTTTCCGTCCAGCCTTTCGGCCCGCCGCTGCTCGCTTTGTTAAAGGAGTGCTACCTCGACAGTCCCGATATCCAGACGGCTACGTTCCGCCTCCTGCACCGGCTCTTCGGCGAATATGGTCTTGTCGTGCTGGTCGCCGACACACGTCCGCTGAAAGCATTGATGACCCCCGTTTTCGAAGACGATCTGTTCCGGCAGCAACCCGCCGCGATCGTCGGCGAAACGATCCGCCGGATCCCCGACCATTATAAGGTCCAGGCTAATCCCCGCGACATAAACCTGTTCTATCTCAAAGACGATCTCCGCGGCCGGATCGACCGCGATGGCGACGATTTTATCGTCCATGGCTCGACGTTACGTTTTACGGCGGCGGAGATGCGGGAGGAACTGAGGGGTAAACCGGAATGTTTTAGTCCCAATGTGATCCTCCGCGGTCTTTTCCAGGAGACCGTTTTACCCAACCTTGCCTTTATCGGCGGCGGCGGGGAGACAGCGTATTGGCTGGAGCTCAAGGCGCTCTTCGACCACTACCAGGTTCCCTTTCCCGTGCTCATCCTGCGCAACTCCTTCCTGCTCATCGACCGCCAGTGGCAGGAGAAGATCGACCGCGCCGGTTTGGCGCCAGCCGATCTGTTCAGGCCTGCGGAAGAGTTGGTGGGGGAGATCGTGCGCCGGGAATCCGAAAATCCGCTGTCGCTGGAACGCGAGATCGGCGAAGCCAACCGGTACTATGAAGCGTTAAAAGCGCTTGCCCGCCCGGTGGACCCTTCACTGGAACAACATGTGGAGGCGCTGCAGGCAAAGGCCCTCGACCCCATCAGGGTCCTGGAGAAAAAATTGCTAAAGGCGGAAAAACGAAAATACGGTGATCTTCAGCGTCAGCTCCATTCCCTGAAATCGGCGCTCTTCCCGAAGGGCGGCTTGCAGGAGCGCGTGGAGAATTTCATGCCCTGGTATGCGCAGTATGGCCCCGCGTTCCTGCGAGATCTTTATGACCATTCGCCGGCGCTGGACCAGGATTTTATCATCCTGTCTTTAAGGCCTGGGCGGGGCTCGCATTAGCCGCCTTGAACGCTCGCGACCGGACCGTGACCGGCGCACCCCACTTCATCCCCGCGCATGCCGCTTGAAAAAGGCCCAGATCACCTCACTGGCATCCAGGTTCCGGGACGTTTTTCCAACCATAAAAACCGGCAAATACTGCCATCCTCCCGGCCAGGTATGACCACCGTTCCGGATCACATATCCGACGACTTCCGTCATCCGCGCACCGCCCGAAAAGGTTGACACCGTCAATGTCGTCCCATCCCCCGCTGAATCCGCAATGGTCCGCACGCTCGCGGCCTGACTGCAGCCATCTGCTTTCGCCCACCAGCTCACCGTTGAATCGTGGGAGAAGATCGGGCCTGCCGCATTGGAATGCACCGAGCCGCCCCCGAACGGCACCAGCGGATCGTTGGTCCCGTGGACGATCATGATGGAAACCGGATTTAGCCGGGTTGCCGATCGCGCCGTCTCCTCATCCATTGTAGCTGCTACCACCGCCGCTGCGGCCAGCCGATCCGAAAGTTCTGCCGCGACCCGCATCGTCATAAACCCGCCGTTGGATATCCCGGTTACATATATTCGCTTCGGATTGACACCGCATTGCCGCACCGCACTGTCCATCAGCGCCCGGATAAACGCCACATCATCCACACCTTCCTTCTCCGCAGGTGTCTCCCGCCCGTCATTCCAACTCTTGCGCACCCCGTCGGGATAGATCAGTAAAAACTTCTCCCGCGCGGCGATCCGCTCCAGGTGGGTAAGCTTCTCCATCCCCGCACCCGTGCCCAGCCGCCCGTGCAGCGCGATGACCAGCGGCTCGCCGCCGGCAACCCCCTCGGGCGTGTACAATAAAAAACTTCGCTCCCGCCCCCCGACAACCATCGTCTGCCTGCTCTCACCGGGCCGGACCATCAACATCGCCGCCAAAAAGAAGGAAACTATCATAGATAACCGACTTTCACGACCCGCAGGGATGCGTCCAACTCATACTTCCTTGGCAATCCGGTCGGAAGATCAACCTCCGAGATGGCTTCCTCGCTGATCCCTTCCAGTAGCATCATCAGTGCCCGCAGGCTATTCCCATGCGCCACAACCAATACATCCTTCTCTTCGCGTAACAGCGGCTCGATCGCCGCATGATAATAGGGGAGGACGCGCGCCGCCGTATCCGCCAGACTTTCGCCGCCGGGTGGCCGTACCGAATAGCTCCTGCGCCAGATCGCCACCTGCTCCTCGCCATATTGACGGGCCACTTCCGCTTTGTTGAGGCCCTGCAGCTGCCCGTAGTTCCGTTCGTTCAAGGCATGATCACGGCTGATCGGACAGTTGGGCTGACCCGCCCGATCGAGGATCAGGAGGAGCGAATCGTACGCCCGAACTAACATAGATGTAAAAGCATGGGAAAAGTTTAATCCCCGGAGCTTTTCTCCGGCCACGCAGGCTTCCAGCCGGCCTTTGGCCGTCAGCGGTACATCCGTTTCGCCCGTAAAACGATTCTGAAGATTCCACTCCGACTCCCCATGCCGGACAAGGACAAGAATTGCCATGCGCTAAGATAAGACATCCCCGCCACCCTTGCAGAACGTGGCGCTTGCGGCCACCTGCCTTAAGCGTGGCGAGCGTTGTCAATAGTCCTTGTACACCCATACATCCCAGTAACTTCCAGGCTGCTCCAGCTTAAAGGCATCCTGTGACTGTTGTTTCGTGGAGAAGTAAAACCCGGGCCGCCATCCGGGCGTAGACTACCGGCTTACCAGCATCGCAACGGGGAACCGGTTCCATCCCTTCCAGACCGGTGCGCCGTCGTCGGTCTGATATACATCCCCCGTAAAAAGATCCATCCACGGCCCGGGCGCCCCCGCCGGGAGTTCCAGGCGAAACCCGCTGGGGGTCTCCAACTCCGTCCGGCGGATCAACGGCGCCAACACCAGCACCCAGTTGGAACCCGATCGCCGCGCATAGGCGAGCATTGGTCCGTCCACTGCCACCGGGAGATACTCGCCTTCCGAAAAAACTCCGGGGTGGGCGCGTCGGAACCCGAGCACCCGGTAGATCACCCACATCTTCATCGCGCTCCTCTCGGGGTGATCCAGAACAAAATCCAGGGCTGCCGGAAGCCCCAACGCTTCTCTTGTCCGCATCTCCCGCAACATCGCCGCCCGCGTCTCATAGTCCACCGCCCGCCGGTTATCGGGGTCGACGAAGCTTGTCTCCCAACATTCCGCACCCTGAAAAATATCCGGGATTCCCGGCGCAGTAAGTTTGAATAGGGTTTGCGCCAGGCTGAAGCCAAACGACTCCCGGGCGACCGACACCGCAAAAGCCCCGAAGTCGACCAGAAATTCCGACCCCTCTTTCAGCAGCCCCGCCGCAAAGGTCTGACAAGCCTCCTCATACCATTCATCCGGATCGTCGTAGTTCGTCTCTGTCTTGGCCTCGCGCAACGCTTTTTGCAGGTAACCGGCAAATCGCTCCCGAAAATTATCCGTCACCACGCCGTCTGCCGGCCATCCGCCCAGCAAAGCCTGGTACATCAGATATTCATCATTGGCGGATGGGGCCCGCCGTTCGCCGTCGACGGCAAGGAGCCCACGATTCATCTCCGTCCACCCGCGTACGGCCCCGATCCATTCACCCGGTTGTGCACTAAGTATATTCAGCCTGATCCGGGCATCCTCCCCGCGTTTGGTATCGTGTGTCGTCGTCGCATTCAGCGAATGCGGCCAGCGCGATTGCCGCTCCCGCATGAACCGATGGAACGCCGAAGCGTCGATCCCCGCCACCGCCGGAGTATCGCCGACCTCGCAATGCGCGATATAAGGGTTGTAGATATAGAAGCTCGTGTCTTCGATCCCCTTCGCCGCCAGCGGCCCGGTGAATTGCATCATCCGCATCAGGAATGGCGCCCCCTGCTCCAGCGAGAACAACCTTTCCAGCCAGTCCAGCTCCTCCCGGTATTCCGGCCGGTTGATCCCCGCCCGCTCGAAAGCCGAGGCTATCGTCATCTTGTCGGTGGCCGAAAAGGCCCCGCCGTCCGGATACAATCGATATACCGGGAAACAGGCCAGCAACATCGCGAGCGCCTCGCGCAGCGGCCCGACATTCCGCCCCGCCGCGCCGGTCATTGGCATCGAAACCAATAAATCCATCAGGTTATCCAACTCCCCACCCATATACGTTCGGAGGAACGAATATTTTTGATCCGTGACCAGTTGCGGATATTCCGGCAAGTCGGCCACCCCGCGTGCATACCAATCCAGCAGCGTTCTGCTTCCGGCTGCATCCGTCAACACCTGTCCCGCCGCCGCGAGAAACTCATAACCGGTCGTTCCCTGGCACTCCCAATACCCGGGCAACGCCTCATCCCGCGCGAGGATCTTTTCTGCGACGATATAGACGTCGGGCCCCGTACATTCCCTCAGCCTCCCCAAATACTCTGCCGGCGCCGCCAGCCCATCGATATGATCGATCCGCAGCCCCTGTATATACCCGCGCCGATACCACTCGGCGATTTTCTTGTGATACGCGTCGAATACCTCGCGGTTTTCCATGCGCAAACAGATCAGGCTGTTCACCGTGAAAAACCGGCGATAGTTGATCAGCGACGACGACAACCGGTGATGTGTCAGCGCATAATGCTGGCAGCCCGCCAGCGTCTCGAGCAGCGGAAGCCGGCCGTTGAAGAAGGCCACCCGAAGCGCCATAAATCCTGTCAGCGATGCGTCGTCCTCCACGGCCGCCAGCCACCGCGCCTTAGCCGCCTTCCATTCCTCCACCGGAGAAAGCGACGCGATGACCAGCTCCTCCAGCATCTCCCTGAGCTTCTCCGGGCAATCACCCGATACCGTGCAAATCCACGCATACAAATGGGCCGCGACCGGCCAGTCCGTGTCGAAATAACGGAGAACAAACCCATCCCGGGCATACTGTAACGTTAGTTCGCCCTGCATTACGCAGTCGGTGAGCGTGGACCCCAGAAAAGGCGCCATGATTCGTTCGCCCAGCAGTTTTAGCGGCTCGGGATGGAAGTCGAAAAAAGAATAGAAAGGGGAGACCTTGCCCCGTTCCAGGACGTCGAAAAGCCATGGGTTTTGCGGGGAGTAGGCCATGTGATTGGGAACAATGTCCTGCAGCCAGCTCATCCCGTATTCCCGGAGTCGCGCCGCCAGTGCGGCGAATTCTTCCTCCGTCCCGATCTCCGGGTTGAGCGTCAGCGGATCGGCAACATCATAACCATGCCGGCTTCCTTTGAAGGCCGTCGTCACCGGCGACGCATAGATCGTCGATATCCCTAGCTCATGCAAATAGTCGAGTATCTTGTCCAGGTCGGCGAAGCGAAAATGTTCGTTGAATTGCACCCGGTATGTTGCGGTAGGAATGTTCATTGCGTTAGGTTATGAATTAATTCACAAACAACTACGGACCAGGGCGCGATGTTGCCGGCGGGGACCGCCTCCGATGAAAAGATTGTTCTAAGCTCCTGGCTTGTCAGCTCCGCTGCCTGCACCGGCGAATCGCCAAAATTGAAAAAGATATAGACGTGATCGCCGGGGATCTTCCGTTCCAGTATCAGCACCGATCCGGCTGCCGGATGAACGATCATTGTATCTCTCATCCTTCCCTGCAATGCGGGCCGCGTTTTCCGCAACCGGATAAGCGCCTTATAATAATTCAGCAGGACGGCGTCGCCCTCCCAGGACAGCACCGCCCGATCGAAAGTCTCCGCCGCCTCCGGATCGGGGATTGTCCGACCCTCGCTCAGAAAGCCCTTGAACTCCGCGATACGGCCTTCCCGCACCGCTTTGATCAGGGCGGGGTCTTCAAAGTCCACAAAAAACGGGAAGGGATTCCGCTCGCCGTATTCCTCTCCCATGAATAGTAATGGTACGTAAGGCGACAACAGAACCGCCGCAGCCGCCAGTTTCAACTGCGCCTTCGTCAGGTGCGCCGTCAACCGCTCCCCGCATGCCCGGTTTCCTACCTGGTCATGATTCTGGGAAAAGACAACGAACTGATCATACGGGCAGGCATCGGCGTGCCCGCCATAGACCCGCTTGCGATACGCGGAATACACGCCGTTATAGACGTACGTATTTCGGAACGCCCGCTCCAGATGCCCGATCTCGCCGAAATCTTCATAATAGGCGCTTCGGTCACCGGTAAGCAGCGCACGCAGCGCATGATGGAATTCATCCACCCACTGGCCGTCCAGTCCATAACCACCGCGAGAAGGAGGATGGATATAGCGCGGATCGTTGAGGTCCAGCTCGGCGATCAGCAATTTCCGGCGCCCTGTCCGGTGCTCGATCTCCATCGCCAGTTCCTTCAGCTGGCGGACAAACGGGATTGCGCTAAGGTCCTTGATGGCATGCACCGCATCCAGCCGCAACGCGTCGACGTGGTAGTCTTCCAGCCACATCCGCGCATTCTGTAGGAAATAATTCCGCACCCCGTCCGACCAGGCATCGTCAAAATTGACCGCGCTGCCCCACGGTGTGCGGTAATTGTCCGTGAAGTAAGGCCCATAGTGCGTAAGATAGTTTCCTTCGGGACCAAAATGATTGTAGACCACATCGACCACTATCGCGATACCCCGCTCGTGCGCCGAATTCACCAGCTGGCGAAATCCGGTCACGCCGCCATATGAATGCTGGACGGCAAAAGGGTAAACGCCGTCATAACCCCAGTTGCGCGAGCCGGGGAACTGCGCCAGCGGCATTAACTCGATCGCATTGACCCCAAGCTCCGCGAGGTAGTCCAGCTTTCGCGCAACGCCGTCGAAATCGTGGGTGTGGGTAAACGTTCCCACATGCAGTTCATACAGGATCAGGTTAGCCAGCGGAATTCCCCCCCAACCGTCATCCCGCCACCGAAAACCGGCGATGTCCACCACCGCCGAACGGCCATGCACACCCTCCGGCTGGGAAAGCGAGGCCGGATCGGGACAGCGGATCTGCCCGTCCAGCCGATACAGATATTTACAACCCGCGTCGACCGCAGCCCGCCCCCTCCAATACCCCTGCTCATCCTTTTGTAAGGCCAGCACATGCGAAGGCCCCGCCAGCAATTCCACAGTGCGGCGGAAGGGAGCCCAGACAGAAAATTCGGTAAATTCCGGCGAGTACGCCGCGCCGACCGGTATCAACGATTGGTTCACGCTTTAAACGAAATGCAAAATCAATGCCCCGTCATTCCGGTACGATCGCTTCGGCTTTCTTCAAATAAGGGATAGTAAAATGAAATGTCGACCCGACATCCAGCTTGCTGTCGATCCATATCCGCCCTCCATGCGCATTGATGATCCTCGAAGCAATGTACAACCCCATCCCAAGCCCGGAATAGGAGCGGACGATCTCTTCTGCGCGAAAGAATTTCTCAAAAACCCGGCGAATGTTTTGCTCGGACATCCCGATTCCCTCATCGCGAACGGAAATGCGGAGCATTTTACCGGGCTCAATCGCCGCGAAGATCCGGATAGGAGACCGCTCGTTGGAATATTTGGCGGCGTTTACAATGAGATTCGAAAAGACTTGCTCCAGCCGCAGCTTGTCTATGCGCGCGATGACATCTTCCGTAGTGACCTCTATAAAGATCGGATGGGTTGGGATGGATTTGGCGAGCAGCGAAACCGTGTCCCGGATATAGGCATTCATCGGTGCCTCTTCCATTGTAAAATCCAGCTGCCCGGATTCCACCTTGGAAATATCCAGCAGCTGTTGAATAAGCTTGTACAACTTATCGGTCTGCAGGTTGATCTTACTGAGATACATCTGGACATTTTCGGGCAGATTCGATCCCTCGGTCATCGCCAGTTGGGTGAAGGCCTTGATGGTCGTTAGCGGCGTCTTTAGTTCGTGGCTGGCGATCGACAGGAATTCCGTCTTTTTTTCATTTACATAGCGTGACCGGATCAGTTGCTCCTCCTGCTCGGCCGCAATCCGTTTCAGTTCGTCCTTTTTTAGCTTCACCATTTCATAAGGACTGGTGGGGTTTACTTGTTTGAATACCTCGATGATCTGGTAAATTTTGTCGCTGGTGAGACGCGAAGGCCTGGGAATATTGGTCCGCAGCTCGATATTGCTGAGGAATTCCTCCTGGTAGACAGAAAAATGCGTCACCAGCCGCCTGGCATAGTCCAACGCGCTGCCATAGGCGGATGGGTTGGCATTTTCTGGATCGGTGTAGCGGATCTTGGCGGTCAGAAACGTTTTGGCTGATTCCTGCATGATCTCCACGACCAGCAGCCCGCTGCCCGTTCGTTCCAGCACTTCCCGGCAGCATTCGGAGATCGCCGTGGTAAAACTGGTCTGACTGGCGACGGACAGATTTAGCAATTCACCCAGCCGGATAGAGCGCTTGTGGGCCAACACGAGGTCCATTTCATTCTCCAGGCTCAGCCGGGTGATCTCATAGTTCATATTGGTAGTTTACCGATTATGATTGACATATCGTCATTCCGCCGGGAAAAGTCCTTATACAAGACAGCGGCCTGGATCATCAGATCCTGTCTGCCGATCTCCGGCAACTTAACCTGCTGCCACCGCGAACGGATACCGTCGGAGCAGAGGGTGATCTGCTGGTAATCCGCTTGTGTCACTTCCTGGTCACAAAGACTACCGGGAATATTGTGCCCGACTATTCCGTTGTAGGACAGGTAGCTCCGGGCTTCATGGACACCGGTGAACCGGGTGGTAATATTCCCGACGCCACAGAATTTCCAGACCTTCCTGAGATGGTCGACGACAACGACTGCCGCTACAATACCCCGGGTCTTGCGGATCATCGAATGGATATAGCGAAGTATATCCACCGGACTGTCGGACTCGATTTCCCGGAATGCCAGCGACGCCTCCCTGACTGCGCGGTTGGCCTCGGCGCCGTGCCCCAGCCCGTCTGCAACGAGAAGCCGGTAGGTTCCATCGCCGGCTATGAAACTATAACTGCCGTCGCCGCTGACCGCTTCTCCCGGCTTGGCCACTATCAGCGACCTCAGGATCAACGGGAGCCGTTTCGCCGCGGGATCATCGTTCTTTTGCAAGTAGATCCGGATCAGCACGACGGTTCCCCAGCCTTTCAACGAATAGATCTCGAATTGATCGGACAACCTCCGGATCGTACCCAGTCCATGCCCAAGCGTGCCTTTAGTCGAAACGCCATCCTGCATCATTCGAGCCGGGTCAGCGATTCCCGGTCCGCTGTCGATACCGATCAGCTCGAGCATCACGCTCCGCCTGTCATGAACTATCCCCGCCAAAATTTCCCCATCCCTGGCGTGTTTCACCAGGTTGCTGGTTAATTCCAAAACCACGATATCTATTTCGTCGAGCTTCCGTTGCGCGAATCCTGCATTCAGTGCCAGCCAGTGAATTTCTTTTTTGGCCCCTGCCGCAAAGCTTCTGTCGCGTACGATCAGGCTGGCGTGGGTGGCGCTATCCATTGGACCATTTGATTATCGTGATAGTCGTGCCTTTCCCGGCCTCACTCCGGATATCGAATTCGTTGACCAGCCGCCGGGCGCCCGGCAACCCAAGGCCGAGACTCCTTGCGGTGGACCAACCATCCTTCATCGCCAGATCGATGTTGGATATCCCCGGGCCGTGGTCGACAAAGGTCAGGCGGATACCGTTCTCCCGACCCTTTGATACAATTTCGATCCGGATCTTTCCGCCCTTAGCGTAGTTCAGCATATTCCGCACCAGCTCGCTGGCAGCCGTGATGAGTTTGGTCTGATTTACCAACCCCATTTTGATGCGAACGGCGTACTCGCGAACCCTGTTGCGGAATGGCACCACATCCTGTTCCCGAAGGACCACCATTTCATCCTTGGACAGCGATACTATCATCTTCGAAGTTTTCTTCCGCCTCGACTTCGCCCGGAGGGACCATTGATTGCAGTAACTCCATACCTTTTTCTACGTTCAGCGCCGTGCGGACGCCATTTAGCGGCAGCCCGAGCTCGACGAGCGTGATCGCCACTGCCGGCTGCATCCCGACGACTAG
>Ga0335085_10000513_pt1 | contig 108235 bp, 97 predicted proteins | sample Lox_Sample_45_FD_206712 | JGI IMG/M metagenome (GOLD analysis project Ga0335085, IMG submission 206712) | Soil microbial communities from Loxahatchee National Wildlife Refuge, Florida, United States - Lox_Sample_4.5 | ecosystem: Environmental > Terrestrial > Soil > Wetlands | place: USA...
GCAGGGAAGTTGGCGGCTTCGCCCAGGCCGAGCAGGAACATGGCCGCAGCGAAACTGGCAACCGAGAATGCGGCGCCCGGCAGCATAGCGGCCACGCTCCACAGGCAAATTGCGATGGCGAAGGCCTTGCGCGTGCCGAGTTTGTCGGTCAATCCACCGGCGATCACCATGGCGATTCCGTAGGCCAATTGAAATGCCACGGTAATGATGCCGTAGGTATAGTCGTCCAGGCCGGGGATGACGCTTTCAAGTGTGTTCTTCAGGTTGGCGATGACGGCACGGTCGACGTAGGCGATGACCGTGGCAAAAAAAAGCAGAGCGCACATTACCCAGCGCTGATAGGTCATGCGGTCTGCCGGCGCTGCGCCAGCAACAGAAACCTGAGAGGCGGCACTTTCTGAAGGCATTATGCAGGACTCCGGAGAAAGCTTCGTGGTCCGACCAATTATATAGTCGCGAACCGACCGCTTGCGGTTGCGCCTGCGGTACAGGAACGGAACTTCGGCGGCAATGCCCGCTATTTTGGGGTGGAATCGGTCGGGCCGGCCGACACAGACTTTGTGAAGTCTTCCAGATCCTTGCGCATCTCTTCGGTGAGCATGTCTGTTGCCTTCTGCTGTCGCTGCATCACCATCGGCATGTATTCCTTCATGATGACCGGCTGCGCATCGAGCAGATGCCGGCCGGCCGGCGAGCTGTAGAAAGTGATCATCGCATCCACATCGGCGCGCGAGATGTGACGCTGATATACCGTCGACATGTCGGCAATCATGTCGTCGACCGTGTAGACCGTCATCGCCTTTGAGATGTACTTGTTCATCAGTTCGCTCAGTTTGTCCTGCTGCGCTTGTGTCAAGGTGGCGCCGGGGGCCAGCTTGCCCATGATCTGCCCCATCTGCGATTGCACCTGCGAGCTTACATAGGCGGGAATTGTCCGCATCAGGCTCTGCATCTGGTCGCGCAGATGCATCACCTCAAAGAGCCGTGCGAGCTGTTCCTGGCTTGGTTGCTCGCCGGGCGGGATGGTCACTGCGGCTGGCGTGGACTCAGATGCACTGGGTTGCGGCGATGGCTGCGCCTGGTTTGCGGATGACTGCGCGCGCGCAGGCAGGCTCGGCAGTGCAAGCATGGTGGAGAGTACAACAGCAGAGAGCCTCTTCATGTTGACCTCGCAGTTTCGAAGGATCGCAGGTTTAGACGGAGCGTAGCGCCAATGATCTCTAGCCGGGATGCAGAGGACAGGCCAGTATAGCCGCGGAAAGGGCCCCGGGCATTCAGGATTCGCGCTTCTTGTGAGGCAGCAGCGAATCGAGGAAGAGCAAGCAGGCTCCGGTGACGATGCAGGAGTCGGCCACGTTGAAGTCGGGCCAGTGATAACTGAAGATGTGGACCTCAATGAAGTCGACGACCGAACCGTAGACAATGCGGTCGTGCACGTTGCCCAAAGCCCCGCCGAGGATAAGCGCCAAAGCGACGGTGACCAGCGTGATGCGCGAGCCGAGGCGCAGCAGTGCAATGAAGACGACGACCGCTGCGGTAATCGTGAAGGCGATTAATACCCATCGAACGGTGTGGGGCGAAGCCGTGTTGGCAAAGAGCGAGAACGCCGCGCCCTCGTTGGTCCAGTGCGTGATGCGCAGGACGTGATCGATCACCGGGATGGCGCCGCCCATGGGGATGTGCAGGGCCACCCAGGTCTTTGTGCCCCGGTCGGCAATGATGACCAGCGCTGAGATGAGAAGCAGCCAGAAGAGCCGGCGCGGCGGCTGCCATCTTGTTGGCAAACTCACGAGGCGACCTCCGGTGGTTCGATGTTCATCTCTTTCAGGGCCGACTGGCAGCGCATGCAGACGTTCTGCCAGATGCCGTAGTTGGAGACTTCGGGCATGAAGTTCCAACAGCGCGCGCATTTGTGGCCGGCGGCTTGCATTGCTTGAATATGAACGTCTTCGCTCTGCGATTGCCAGACCGTGCCGGATTTGAAGTCAATGTTCGCTGGCACGATCTCTGCCCTCGATACGTTGAACAACTCTTTCAAGCTCGGCTCAAATCGCTTCAGAAAGTTGGCTAATTCGCCGCTCGCGGCAATCGATACGTCTGCCTCAAGTGCTTTGCCAATCGTCTTTTCCTGACGTGCCTGTTCCAGCAATTTCAACACTTCATCTCGAACATGCAGCAGCTGTTTCCACTCATCGAGCACAGAAGCCGGATCGTTCGAGAAGATCTCCTCCGGCTTGGGGAACAGCGCCAGATGCACGCTTACCGGCCGGCCTTCCATTTTCGGCAGATACTCCCAGACCTCGTCGGCGGTAAAGGTGAGGATAGGCGCGACCAGCCGCACCAGAGCCTCCGTGATCGTCCACAGCGCGGTTTGTGCGGAGCGGCGTGCCGAGTTCGTTGGCGCGAAGGTGTACATGCGGTCTTTCAGCACGTCGAGGTAAAAAGCGCTCAAGTCGACGATGGCGAACTCGTTCAGCGCCTGGTAGACACGGTGGAACTCAAAAGTCTCGTACCAGCCGAGGATCTTCTCAGTCAGCTCACGCGTACGAGCCAGCATATATCGGTCTAAGGGCAGCAATTCGGCTTCGGGAACGCGGTGCTGTGCCGGATCGAATCCGGCTAGATTGCCCAGCAGGAAGCGGAAGGTGTTGCGCAGCTTCTTGTACAGCTCGGCGCAGCGCTGCATCAGGTTCTCGCTGGCAACGGTGTCTTCACGGAAGTCGACCGATGCCACCCAGAGGCGCACGATTTCGCCGCCCATGCGGCTGGCGATGTCGACGGGATCGACGCCGTTGCCAAGAGACTTCGACATGGCGCGCCCCTGCTCGTCGAGCGTCCAGCCTACGGTGGCGACGTGCGAGTAAGGCGCGCGGCCACGCAACGCGACCGATGTGAGCAGCGCCGAGTGGAACCACCCGCGGTGCTGATCGCCGCCCTCGAGGTACAAGACTTCAGGGAGCGCCGTGCTGTCCTGGTTCTGGAAATGCTTGTATGCAATGCGCAAATCTGCGTCCGATTCGCACACGGCCAACCAACTGACGCCCGCGTCGAACCAGACGTCGAGGATGTCGGTCTCTTTGCGAAAATTTGCACCGCCGCAATGCGCGCACTTTGTTCCTGCGGCCAGAAGCGCCTCTGGGGCGCTGGAGTGCCATGCCTCGGCGCCTTCGCGCTCGAAGAGATCGATAATTTTGCGATCCAGTCCGGCATCGATGATCGGCCGGTTACAGCTTTCACACATGAAGACGGCGATGGGAACGCCCCAGATGCGCTGCCGGCTGATGCACCAGTCGGGGCGCGTGGCAATCATGTTGGTGATGCGCTCCTTGCCCCAGGCCGGATCCCAGACCACCTTGTCGATTTCTTCGATTGCGAGTTGCCGAAACGTTGTCTCTGATCCATCCGCGCGTTTCATCGGCGTTTCGAGCGAGATAAACCACTGCTCCGTAGCGCGGAAGATCACCGGATGGTGGCAGCGCCAGCAGTGGGGGTAGGAGTGCTCAAGCTGCCCGCCTCCCAGCAGAGCGCCGCGCTCTTCCAGCATGGCAACGATGACTGGATTGGCCTTCCACACATTAAGGCCGTCGAATGCAGGCGGCGCGACCAGGTGCCAGGCAGCGGGATCGACATGAATGTGGCCGCCGGCGTCGACGCGGCTGGTTGGATCGAGCCCGTAGCGCTCGCCGGTGTAGAAGTCGTCAGCGCCGTGCGAGGGCGCGGTGTGCACTGCGCCAGTGCCGGTGTCGGCGGTGACGTAGGTGGCCAGCACGCCGAGGATCGAGCGATCGAGGAACGGGTGCTGAAATGTCGCGTGCTCCAGAACCGAGCCTTTGAAGCGGGCGATCTCCTTCGCGTCCGCAATAGCCTTACATGCCGCCTTGACCGAAGCTGCCAGCGCCTCAGCGACGATGTAAACCGCGCCGTCGCTGTTTTCCAGCGCCACATACTCGAAGTCTGGATGGAACGCCACGGCCATCGACGCGGGCAGCGTCCACGGAGTCGTCGTCCAGATGATGGTGTAAACCTCGCGGCCGGCGAGCGCCGGAGCGATGGCTGCTGGATCGGAAGTAAGCCGGTAGCGGACGTAGACTGACGGGCTGGTGTGGTTGGCGTATTCAACTTCGGCCTCGGCCAGCGCCGTGCGGTCGTGGATACACCAGTAAACTGGCTTGAGCCCTCGGTAAACAAAGCCTCTTTCAAGGAACCCGAAGAACGCCTCAAGCGTACGAGCCTCATAGGCGCGCGCCATGGTCTTGTACGGCGCTTCCCAGCGGCCAAAACAGCCAATCCGCTGGAATTGCTCGGTTTGCAGGTCAACGTACTTTTGGGCGTAAGCGCGGCAGGCGTCAAGAAATGCGGTAGCGGGCATGGCCAGCTTTTTATGGCCCAGTTTCTCGTCTACCTTGATCTCGATGGGGAGCCCATGACAGTCATAACCTGGAACGTAGGGGGCGTCGAACCCGGCCATGGTCTTGGACTTAACCACGAAGTCCTTGAGGCCCTTGTTGAGCGCGTGGCCCAGGTGGATGGGGCCGTTGGCGTAAGGGGGGCCGTCATGGAGCAGATATACGGGGCGGCCTGCGCCCGCCTGCCGCAGCTGCCGGAAGAGGCCCAGAGTGGCCCAGTGGCTGAGCCGGAGCGGTTCATTCTGCGGCAGGTTGGCTTTCATGGGGAAGGCGGTCTGGGGCAGGGTCAGCGTCGCCTTCAACTCCGGCGCAGGGGGCATTTGGACTCCAGTCAACGATGCAAACTTGTTCAAGATCAGTGTAAATCGCAGGCCGTTGATTTTTTCAGGTAACTATCTGGCAGGTGTTGCCGTCTATTGTTTATGGAATTGCCGGGGCGAAAGTAATATGATGTCTTGGAGAAGTTATAGGAATTCAAATGACAGTTTGATGACCTTTGGCTTCGAGACAAAACGTGCATGGTCGAGCATAATAGCTGAATGGGCCTGTTTCAGGGTTCGCCCCCTTCCCCGGGCAGGTAAGGCCAAATTGCAAGCCGCAACAACGAACATTAACCTACTGAAAAAATGACACCGGACGAAAAGAACGACCAGGGAAATGTGGCGCCTATGAACGGTCATGAGTTGGACGCTTTTCTCGGCAAGGCCTTCGATGAAAAGCCCATCTGGACGGGGTTGTGGGAGAGCGTCCGCGACGTGTTCTTCCCAGTCAAGCTGCCGCCGTTGGAGCTGACATCGACGCCGATTCCAGTTCCCGACCCGATGGCCGTCAAGCCGAATCCGTGGGCGATCGGTATCTCGTCGACTGTCAATCTAAGCATTCTGCTCCTGGTGCTGTTCTTCGTCGGCAAGAAGATTGTCGAAACCGTAAAGCCGGGCCTGATTACCACCAATATCGACGTGGGCGAATACAACGCGCCCAAGTCAGACAAGTTGGCGGGTGGCGGCGGGGGCGGGGGTGACCGCAGCATCGTGGAGGCCAACAAGGGCAAGCTGCCGGAGAAGACAAAAGATCCGCTTACGCCCGTACAGCCGCAGACGTTTGAGAAGCCGAAGCTCCCCGAGCCTCCCGCGATCAACGTGCAGAAAGACATTCAGCTTCCTGACAATCCTGATTTGCCGATGATCGGCATGCATGAGTCGACCAACGTGAAGCTGGCTTCGGCAGGTGGAGGCAGCGGCGCGGGCATGGGATCGGGCAGCGGCGGCGGCTTGGGGTCGGGCGCGGGCGATGGCTACGGGCCCGGCATGGGCGGCAATGCGGGTGGCGGCCTGTACCAGATCGGCGGCAGGGTCTCGGCGCCCGTGGTCGTCCACAGTGTTGAGGCGGAGTTCTCAGACGAGGCGCGGCGCGCGAAGTATCAGGGTGTTTGCCTCATCTCGCTGATCGTGGATGCGCAAGGAAATCCGCAGAATATTCGCGTGGCGCGGCCGCTGGGCATGGGGTTGGACGAAAAAGCGATTGAGGCAATCCGTCAATACAAATTCAAGCCGGCCATGAAAGACGGAAAAACGCCAGTTCCGGTGATGATCACCATCGAGGTGGACTTCCGGTTATATTGAGGGCTCGATCGGGTTTGTAGCAAGGGAGAGCGGAGCGCCAGGCGCTCCGCTTTTTATAGGCAACAGCAGATCACGGGATCAACCAATCCCCATCGTCTTCAAGCAGTTCCTTCATCGCAGCGCAATCGGCGGGCGCGTGCTTGCAGGGAGCCACCTCAGGACCATCTACCGCGCGCATAACTGTCACAAACTTCTGATGGGTCTTCAGGAGTTCGTCGTGGCATTTCTTAGCCACGGCCATGAGCTGGTCCCAGCTTCCTTCCAGAACTGTCCCGTTGTTCTTCGCCTGGTGATAGAGACCGCTGCCGTCAATAATCCTGGTCAGCTCTGCGGTCACTTCGCCTCCATGGCGTCTTTTTCCCTTTGGCAGCACACTCAATTCCAGAAGCATTAGAGACAGCCCTTTCGTCGCCTACTAAGCTGATACATCCGCGCCATGCGGCAAAGCCGTGATATGGCATACACGCTCGTGTGACGCCACGCACCGTGACCGGAGCCCTATTCGCGAAAGTCTATTTTCGACAAGCGAGTGGACTGACCACTTGCGTCAATTGACGAAGCGGACCGGGCGCGACAAGCCAAAGAAAGGGCACGACATGGCATCAGCGGTTGTTGAAGCGGGGCACGAGGCAGAAGTTGCAAAGCTGGTTTCGTTTGATCTGGCTGCGCTGACCAGGATGTACGACTTCACAGGGAAGATAGTGGCCATTACGGGCGGGGCAGGCATTTTGGGCAGCGAGATCGCTGGCGCACTGGCAGGCTGCGGCGCGCGAGTGGCGATCCTCGACGTGAACCCCGACGCCGGAAAAGCAGCGGTTGAGCGCTTGGGCACGCTCGGCAAGCAGGTATCCGTCTTTCAGTGCGACGTGCTCAGTCGTGACAGCGTGGAACGAGCAGCGCAGGATATTGTGAGCCAGTTCGGCAAGCTGGACTATCTGGTGAATGGAGCGGGCGGCAATAAGCCCCAGGCGACGACCGGCGCGGACCTCAAGTTCTTCGATCTGCCGGCGGATGCGCTGCGCTGGGTCTTCGAGTTGAATATTCTGGGCACCATTCTGCCCAGCCAGGCTTTCGGCAAGGTGATGGCGCGGCAAGGATACGGCGCGATGGTCAACATCTCGTCAATGAATTCGTTCCGGCCGCTCACGCGAATTCCGGCGTATTCGGCCGCCAAGGCGGCAGTAAGCAACTTCACCCAGTGGCTGGCTGTGCACATGGCGCAGGAGTACTCGGCGAAGATTCGTGTCAATGCAATTGCACCGGGATTCTTCCTGACCAACCAGAATCGCTTCCTGCTGACTGATAAGGAGACAGGCGGTTTGACGGCGCGCGGCAAGGCAATCATCGGGCACACCCCGATGGCGCGCTTCGGCGAGCCGAACGATCTGTTCGGCGCAGTGTTGTGGCTGCTTTCGCCGGCATCGGAGTTCGTCACCGGCGTGGTGGTGCCGATCGACGGTGGCTTTTCGGCGTACAGCGGCGTTTAGAAGTCATTCCAAGACGCCCTTTGCGGCTCCTGCCACTATGCTGGGTGATTTGCCGGCAGGTGAATTGGGGTCAGGATTTGTCCGGCAGTGGCCCGGCACGTGCTCCATCGAACGGAAGTATTTATTTCAAATGACCACAAAGATCAAGCGCATCGGCATTCTCACGGCTGGAGGCGACAGCCCTGGCCTGAACGCAGCTATCCGCGGCGTCGGCAAAGCCGCGCTCGGTCACTACGGCTGGGAGATCGTAGGGTTTCGCGACGGTTTTCGCGGCTTGGTCGAGAACCGGCGGATCAGTCTGGACCGTGCGGCTCTTTCCGGCATTCTCACGACTGGAGGCACAATACTCGGCACCAGCCGCGACAAGCCGCATCGCATGGTAATCAACGGCGAAACCAGAGATATGACCGGAGTGATCCGGAACAACCTGAGAAAGTGGGGAATCGACTGCCTGGTCTGTCTCGGCGGAGGCGGCACGGCGAAGAACGCATTGCGCCTGCATCGGGCGGGCATCAATGTCATTACGCTTCCCAAGACCATTGACAACGATGTGGCCATGACCGATGCCACGTTTGGCTACGCCACCGCCTTGGACATTGCTACCGAGGCTATTGACCGGCTGCACAGCACCGCTCACAGCCATCACCGCATCATCGTGGCCGAGATTATGGGGCACCGCGCAGGCTGGCTCACGCTCGGCGCAGGACTGGCGGGCGGTGCGGACGTGATCCTCATTCCCGAGATCCCGTACAACGTGGTGAAGATCGCCGACGCCATCCGCCAGCGCAGCAAGCGGGGAAGCAACTTCAGCATCGTAGCCGTGGCTGAAGGCGCACTGAGCCGCGACGATGCGCGCATCTATGGCATCGCCCAGAAGAAGCTGGACCGCGCGGCAACCTTGAATGGCAAGATCGAGGCCAAGCACGAAATCGCTGCGCTGGATGTCCGGCATCAGGGCAACACGCTGCGCCTGGCCGCACAGCTCGAGGAGCTCACGCACCTGGAATCGCGCGTGACGATCCTGGGCCATGTGCAGCGCGGCGGCACGCCGTGTGCCGCCGATCGCATGCTCGCTACGCGCCTGGGCACCGCCTGCGCCGACCTGATCAATGAGAGACGGTTTGGTGTGATGGTGGCTGCCCGAGGCGACGACACTGAACCCGTTCCGCTGGACAAGGTCGCAGGCAAGCTTAAGTCGGTTCCGCGCGATCACTCATTGGTAGAAACGGCCCGCCGCGTAGGAACATGCCTGGGGGATTGAGGCAAAAAACTATATCCGCGATCAGCACTCACTGCTGCAGCACCACCTGGGCGCCTTCTTTCAGGCCGGCGACGATCTCTGTGACTGATCCGTTGGAGATGCCGGCTGTGACGGGAACTTTGTGCACGCCATCTTTCTCATGGGGTGCGGGAATCTGCACGAATGCGTTCTTCTGGTTATCGTAGATGACTGCATTCTCAGGCACCATCAGCACACCCTTGTGCTCGTCGAGCAGGATCTCGGCGTTGGCGGTCATGTTGGCCTTGAGCTCTCCCCCCGGATTGTTGATGGAGACGCGCACCTCGAAGGTGGTCACGTTGTCTTTCTCCACGCCCATCGGAGCGATCTTGGTGACCTTACCCTGGAAGAGGCGGTCGCGGAAGCTTTCCACCTTGATGCGCGCCGGCTGGCCCATGTAAACGTGCGCAATATCTGCCTCGTCGACCTTCCCTTGCACGTAGACTTCAGAAGTATCGCCTTCGGTCATGACCAGCGTGGCAGTGGAGCCGAGCACGAGAATGGAACTGACCGCGTCTCCGATTTCGACATCACGCGAGAGAATCTCGCCGTCCATGGGCGCGGTGATCGTGGTATACGAGAGCTGCTCCTCAAGCTGCTTGAGGCTGGCCTGGCTTTGCTGCACCTGTGCGCGCGCCTGCTTCAGCTTGGCCGAGTCCACGCCGATTTGCGCCTTGGCGGCGTCGCGCCGGGTGAGCGCGGCGAGATATTCGCGATTGGCGTCGTCGAGGGCCTGGTGGCTCACGATGCCATCTCTTTGCATTTGCAGATTGCGGTCGAGTGTGGCCTTGTACATGGGCAGATCGGGCGCCGCCGCGTTCACCATGTCCTGCTCGATGTTCGCTTCATAAGTGGTCACGTTGGCTTCGGCGCTGGCCAATGCTGCGCGTTGCGCGTCTACCTGCGCCTCAATCTCCTGCTGATCGAGCTGCGCAAGTTGCTGGCCTTTGTGGACGCGATCATTAATGTCCACGTAGAGCTTTTCAACGATGCCGGAGGCCTTGGATTTGACTTCGACCTTCGTGATGGGCTGAATTTGTCCGGTCGCCACCACGGAGCGCGCCACGTCACCGCGCGTAACCTTAGCAAGCCGGTTGGGGTCGATGGGATCGCCCTTGGCGAGATGAACGAGAAAACCGATGGCGCAGAGGACAACAACAACACCGATGACACTGAGTGTGATCCAGAGACCCTTGTTTTTGCGTGAAGCAGCCATGAGGTCCTCCCCAACGCGCCGAAAAGACTAAGGCTCTTCTGGCCGAGACCGATGGTAGAAACAGTCAACGACTGAGACGGTGTGCTGACATAATTGTCACGCACTACCGGTACTACGGGTGGAACAATCCAAAGGTTCCATCGTGTGAGGCGGATCACAAAGATACACGGTGGGGGGTCGCTAAAAGACGATAGGCACTGGAGATTGCCGGCAGAGCAAAATGGTTTGAGCGCGGCAGCGGAAGGGGACCGGCTGATGAAAAAGAGTGGAAATGCCTCGACAAAGCGCAGAGGCCGGAACCGGCGCGGCGATTACGACGTATTGTTGGTTGAGTAGATCGGGAGCAGAACGATCGCGGCGAAAAGTTGCGTGAAGCAGGTTTGCGCACAGTGCTCCGCGCCGTCTGATGAGTATGACGAGCTTCGTTGACACCCTCGGGCAGGTGTTGCGCGCCATCATGGCGAATAAGCTGCGGAGCTTTCTCACCATGTTCGGCATTGCGTGGGGCGTTGGCTCTTTGCTTGTGCTGGTCGGATTGGGCGAAGGATTCCGCAGCGGACAACAGAAACAGTTGGCCACATTCGGCAACGATTTGGTGATGATGTGGGACGGCACGATTCCCGCGCTGCCGAATCAGCACACCGGCATGCGGCCCTACCAACTGACGCCGGGGGACGAAGACGCGATTCGCGCGCTGCCCGAGATTCGCGCCGTCACCGGCTATCTTTACCGCAATGACCTTTACCAGGTGAGCGCCTACGCAAACACATCGGGAACGGTGCTCGGCGTGGAACCGAACTGGGCCGATGTGCGCTTTACGCCGGTGGCAGACGGGCGATTTATCAACAACAGCGACATCGCCGATCGTAACCGCGTAGTGGTGCTTGGCTCAAAGAGCGCAATACTGCTGTTCGCGGGCAGGCCCATGCTGGGCGAAACCATCACGATCAACGATGTTGCTTTCACCGTGATCGGCCGATTAGGCTCAATCAGCCACGGAAACAACGACAGCGACAACCAGAAGATCTACATTCCACGCTCCGTGATGCTGGAGCGTTTCGCCATGAAAGGCGACAACGTCGAGCAGAATGCGTTGAGCTCGATCCAGTACCAGCCAACGAAGAAGGGCGAAGTCGATACGGCAGTGGCAGCGGTGCATCGCGTGATTGGGCAGCGGCATGGATTCGATCCCTCGCTCAAAGAGGCGTTCAACGAGTGGAACACGATCAACACGCAAAGAATGATCGCAGCCATCTTCAATGCGATGGACGTATTTCTGGGCGGCGTCGGCCTGGTCACGTTGAGCCTGGGCGCAGTGGGCATCATCAACATCATGCTGGTATCAGTTACTGAAAGAACGCGCGATATCGGCGTGATGAAAGCAGTGGGTGCGACGCGGCGAACCGTTCTGGCGCAGTTCTTCTGGGAGGGATTGCTGCTCACCGGAATCAGCGGCTTGATTGGCGTGGCGGCCTCGGCGGGATTCATGGTGCTGCTGCAGCAGGTGCTCACGGGCAAGATGCCCGGCTGGGATCCGCCGCGCGTGGTGCCGTGGTCGGCCGCCCTGGCCGTAATTTCGTTGACAATCTGCGGCGTGATCGCAGGACTCTACCCGGCGAGCAAGGCGGCCGCGATGGATCCGATTGAGGCACTGCGCAACGAACTGTGAAACAGGGATTAGGGAAAAGGGAACAGAAAACAGGGAATAGGGACATAGGGACTAAGGCACAGGGACTACGGTACGACGGGGCTGCGGGCTAAAGGCAGGCAGCAAGGATTCGCAATATGCTGAAAGATATTCTTGGCCAGGCGTGGGAGGCGATGCTCTACAACCGCCGCCGCACCGTGATTACCATGGCTGGAATGGCGTGGGGCATTGCCACGGTGGTGCTGCTGCTGGGATATGGCGCGGGGTTCAGCAAGGCGATCGAGGCGATTTTCGCGCAGTTCGGCACCAACCTGATCGGATTCTTTCCTGGGCGGACCAGTCAGCAGGCCGGCGGCGATAAAGCGGGTGTCAGGGTGCGATTTACGCAGGAAGACGTCGATCGCGTCTCCAATGCAGTTCCTGGCATCGTGCATGTTTCCCCTGCTGAATACATGAACGTAACTGTACAGAACGATCTGCACACCTACACGTGGCAGGCTACCGGTGTTCGGCCGGTATTTCAAGACCTCTTCAGGCTCGACACCGATGCCGGCCGCTTCTTTAATGGCGAAGAGGATCAGCAACGGGCGCATGTTTGCGTGCTCGGCTCTGAGGCGAAGACGAAGCTGTTTTCCGGCGGATGGGCGCTGGGCGAGAGCATTCGCCTCAACGGCGTAATATTCACGGTCATCGGTGTGCTGAGCCCCAAGATGCAGGAGGGTGATGACGACAATCGCAATCGCACTGTCTACATTCCCTTCAGCACCATGAGCGATCTGCGCGACACGTATTATCTTGACGGCATCTGGTTCAACTATCGCGGCGATCACACACTGGCTGAGAAGGCCCTGCGCGAAACCATGGGCGCGGCGCATCACTTCAGGCCCAGCGATCACAACGCGATGTTCGTGGCCAACCTGATGACGCAGTTGTCGCAATTCCGCATCCTGTCGATCGCGCTCCAGGTGCTGCTGTCGCTGGTGGGCGCGCTCACCCTTGGCATTGCCGGCGTGGGATTAATGAACATCATGCTGGTCGCAGTGCAGCAGCGAACGCGAGAGATCGGCATTGAAAAAGCCCTGGGCGCGCGAAAGAGCCAGATCATCGTGCAATTCCTCGCCGAAGCCCTGGCGATCACCGGCGTGGGCGGTGTTTGCGGCATCCTGTTTTCGATCGCGATCTCTGTCAGTGTCGGCCGCATTCCGTTTTACAGCATGATCGCCAGAAACGCGTCAAACGCCGACATACGCCTGATCATCTCGCCTGCCTCGCTCATTGTGGCGACCAGCATTTTGATCGTGACAGGCCTGGTGAGCGGCATGATTCCCGCCATCCGAGCGGCGAATCTCGATCCCGTCGAAGCGCTGCGGTACGAGTAAAGTAGGAGTAGGCAGTCCCTGCTGGGAACTGCAAACGATTGCCGAACAGGCGCCTACCTTGCGAGGCAGGCGGCGATGAGTGTGGCAAAGTCATCCCGGGATATGTGCGGGTCATATCGATGCTAACCAGGATTTCACTTCCCTACGGCCACGAAAAGCGGACCATTGAGATTCCCGAGGAGAATCTCGCATGGATTGAAGGGCCCCGCCATGCCGACCCAATTCCCGACATTCCGGCCGCCGTGCGTCACGCGATTCGCAATCCAATCAGCTCGCCGACGCTCGCGGAGCTGGTGGCGCGGCATGGCAAGCGAACGCTCCTGCTGATCGATGACAGCACGCGCTGCACTCCGCAAAAGCTGATCTTGCCGATTCTCCTGGATGAGTTGAATGCCGCGGGTGTACCCGACAGCGAAATTTCAGGAATCGTTGCGCTTGGAACACATCGCTGGATGAGCGAGAGCGAGATTGCTGCGCGCGTCGGCGATGCTGTACTGCGCAGGATTCAGGTCACCAACCTTTCTCACGACCCGAACGACTTCCAGGATCTGGGAGTGACGCCGCTGGGAATTCCCATTCATATCAGCCGCCGATACCTTGAAACTCCCATCACAATTGCCGTGGGCAACATCATCCCTCACATGTATGCGGGCTGGGGCGGCGGCGCCAAAATGGTGCAGCCGGGCGTGACCAATGCCGTGACCACCGGAAGAACGCACTTGATCGCTGGCCCGCGCGTGTACGAGATTCTGGGCAACGTCGAGAACGAAGTCCGCAGAGAGATGGAGCAGATTGCCGTCCAATCTGGCCTGAAATTCATCGTCAACGTCGTGCTGGACGCGTCGGGAGAAGTTGCGGGCGTAGTTTCCGGCGATGTGGTGAAGGCGCATAGGGCGGGCGTTGAGATTGCGCGCCCCATTTACACCATCGATCTCGCCGTAAAGCCCGATATCGTTGTAGCCAGTTCGTATCCCGCCGATCGCGACTTGTGGCAGGGATTCAAGGCAGTGAATAACTGCGGCATGCTGGCGAGAGACGGCGGAACACTCATCCTGCTGATCCCGGCGCCCGAAGGCATTGTGCCCGACCATCCACAACTTGTCGAGCTCGGTACCACGCCGGCAGAGGAGGTGATGGGCCTCGTGGCCCAAGGCAAGGTGCGCGACGAGGCGGCGGCGGCCACGTATCTGGCATTCGATCGGACGCGCCGGCGGCTAAACATTGCGCTGGTCACCGATGGGATTCCCGATAGCGAGGCGCGCAGAATCGGGATCAGGGCAACCACGAATTTCAACGAGGCGCTCAACGTTGCCCTGGCGAGGCATGGGCGGAGCGCGCGGATCGGAGTGATCACGGCCGGCGCAGACATTATGGCGCGATTCACCGGTGCGGGAAGTGAAGCCGATGCCTCGGTGGTTGGCGAGTTTGGCAGACCGGTTTAACTCGACATCATTTCCGCGGCTTCACAGGCGCGAACCACTTTGCATGCGCAGAAAAGCACCGCAATCAGGATTATTGAGGGGCGGTAGGGCAACAGGACAAGTTTGCAGAGAGCGGTGTGAATGAAGAGTCGCAGATTCTCCGCCGTAATGGTTGCAGTTGTTTCTGTGGTCATGTGTCGCGCCCAGGCGCCGGTCACTGTGAATGTGAATCTGGCGAAGCCGCAAGGACCGTACACACCGATCTACAGATGGTTCGGCTACGACGAATCAAATTACACAACCATGAAATATGGCCGTCAGCTTTTGCGGGAGTTGCACGACCTGAGTCCGAACCCGGTTTACATTCGTGCGCATCATCTGCTCACCTCGGGAAACGGCGTTCCCGAGGTGAAGTGGAGCTCCTCGAACGTCTTTCGCATTGGTCCCGATGGAAAGCCGGTTTACGATTTCACAATCACGGACCAAACCTTCGACGCCTACAAAGCGGCCGGCGTGCGGCCGTTTGTTGAGCTCGGGTTCATGCCAAGAGATCTTGCGTCGACAGTTTCAGGAATCACTGAGTATCAGCTCCACTATCCCAGGGCGACCATGGGCGGATCCGTCAACAATCCGCCGAAGGACTACAAAATGTGGGGCGACCTCCTGCGCCACTACGTCGAGCATTTGGTGCAGCGCTATGGTAGGAGGGAGGTCAGCACCTGGTACTTCGAAGTGTGGAATGAGCCCGACATCATCTATTGGCACGGGACGCCGGCCGAGTACTTCAAGCTGTACGACTATGCCGTCGCGGGCGTCCGCGCAGCGCTGCCCAACGCAATGGTCGGCGGTCCGGCGAGCACGGGTCCCGCCAATCCCAAAGCCGCCGCTTTCCTTGACAATTTCCTGCAGCATTGCCTCAACGACAGGAGCGCTGCGGACGGCACGCCAGTGCCGCTCGACTTCATCTCGTTTCATCCAAAGGGGAGAACGAGTGTCGTCGATGGGCACGTGCGCATGGGCCTGTCAGAAGAGCTGAAGTCGGTCCAGGATGGATTTGCCATCGTGGCAAAGTATCCGCGGCTGAAGAACGTTCCCATAATTCTCAGCGAGGCCGATCCTGAAGGTTGCGCAGGATGCTCCATGAAAGTAAATCCGGCAAATGCCTACAGGAACGGACCGCTCTATCCCGCCTACACCGCAGCCGCCATGAAAGCCATGCTCGACCTGCAGGACGAAGCGAAAGTCAACCTGATTGCGATGCTCTCGTGGTCTTTTGAATTTGAGAACAAGGACTACTTTGAGGGATTTCGCACCCTGGCAACGAACGGAATCGACAAGCCAATCCTGAACCTCTTTCGCATGGCCGGGCTTATGTCGGGCGAGCGCGTAGAGACGAGCAGCACAGGGCAGGTTCCCCTCCAGGCGATTGTGAAAGAAGGCGTGCGCCAGTCGCCGGATATTGATGCCTTTGCGACGAAGGCGGACCATGAAGCTGCGGTCATGCTCTGGAACTACGATGACGATGATGTGCCGGCGCCTGATTCCGAAGCTCAGGTCACAATTACTGGCATACCTGTCGCGGTGAAGAAAGTACTTCTGCAGTACTTCCGTATTGACGAGACACGCAGCAATTCTTATACGGTTTGGAAGGCGATGGGCTCGCCGCAATCGCCGACTCCGGACCAGTATGCGCAGTTGCAAGCTGCGGGGCAGCTGCAGTTGCTTACGTCTCCCGAATGGCTCGACGTCGACGGCGGCAAAGTCGCTTTGACCACGACTCTTCCGCGGCAATCGGTTTCGCTGATGCAGCTGAAGTGGTAGCATTTTGCGTGAATTTGAAGGCTGCCCTGCAGGCCGCAACGCGGCAAGTCCGATCCACACTACGCGAAAGGATTCGCATCCATGAAATCCAGAATCTCCCGGCGCAACTTTATCGCCACTGCTGCAGCAACGGTGGTACCTGCCGCCCTGACTCATGCGCATCCGCGCATTGCCGATGCGATCAAGTCGATTGCCAGCGCACCGAGCCTTGACGCGGCCGCCTCCGATTCAAGGAAAAACGCCGGCGTGATTGACGTTTCGCGTTCGCCACACGCCCAGCTCAGGACCGTGCCCATCAGTTCTGTCGAAATTCGTGAGGGTTTCTGGTCGAAACGCCGCGCCACCAATGTCGACTCGAGCATTCCTTCCATGCACGATGAATTGATCTCGCATGGGCGCATGGACAATTTTCTCCGGCTGGAGGGCAAATCGTCCGCGCCACAAACCGGCCCCGTCTACTCCGACTCGGACATTTACAAATGGACGGAGGCGGCAGGCTTTGCGCTGCAGTCGGCTGACCATCCGCAGCTTCGCGAGACGACTCAGACGATGATTCAGGAGATTGTCGCCGCGCAGGAGCCGAACGGATACCTCGACACCTACTATCAGGGAGATCGCAAGGCGCTGCGTATGACTTATCCGACGCAGACCAGCGGACACGAGATGTACTGTCTGGGCCACATGATCCAGGGAGCGATCGCCTGGTATCGCGCTACCGGCGACCGGACGCTGCTCGACGCCGGCATCCGGTACGTCGATGACTTTGTTCTGCCGAATTACGGACCAGGCCCCGATCAGAAGGGAATCGTTGCCGGCCATCCCGAAATTGAGATGGCGCTCGTCGAGCTCTTTCGCACTACGGGCAAACGCGCATACGTCGATCTTGCCGGCTACATTCTGCATGGCGACCAACGCATTCCTCTTCGCCCGCAGCAAATCACCTACATGTTCTGCGGGATCCCCTTCACCTCGCGTACGCATCTTGAAGGGCACGCCGTCCGCGCCATGTATGCGTGTTGCGGCGCCACCGACTACTACCTGGAAACGGGCGATCCGGCGTACTGGAAGACGCTCAATCTCCTCTGGGAGGATCTTGTCCGCGATCAGCTCTACGTGACCGGGGGTGTGGGCGCCCGCCAGGAAGGCGAAGCTTTCGGCGATCCATACGAATTGCCCAACGCCCGCGCCTACGGCGAAAGCTGCGCCGCCATCGGCATGATGATGTGGAACTGGCGCATGCTCGCGGCTTCAGCCGATGCAAAATTCACCGACGTAATCGAACGCGCACTCTACAACGGCATCAATTCGGGCATGTCGCTCGACGGGCGCACCTACTGCTATCGCAATCCGCTGGCTTTTGATCCTTCCGGCGATTCCCGAAACTCAGAAGATCCGCAGGGCAGGATCCGTAATCCCTGGTACGACACCACCTGCTGCCCGCCGAATCTCGAACGCACCTTTGCCTCGCTACCCGGGTATTTCTACGGCATGAGCGACGACGGCGTTTACGTGCATCTCTACGACAACTCAACGTTCAACTGGTATCTGCACGATGGCACCGCCCTGCGCATCCAGCAAGAAACGAAATATCCATGGGAAGGTGAAGTCAAGCTTACGGTTTCTCCGGCTCAGCCAACCGAATTCACATTCTTCGTTCGCATCCCCGGCTGGTCGCATAAATCAGGTGTGCGCGTGAACGGCGCACCTGTCGACGACGTCCGTTCGGGCGCGTATCTGCCCATTCGCCGCCGCTGGACTGCGGGAGATGTAGTGAATCTCTCTTTCGACATGACCACGCGCCTGCTCAAGGCCAATCCTGCCGTCGTTGAAGATCGCGGGCGTGTGGCTTTCCAGCGCGGGCCAGTCGTTTACTGCATGGAGTTGCTCGATCAGCCGGCACGCGAGCACACGGCGAACCTGGTCGGTTACACAACGCAGCTTGATGCCACAACTACCGCGCACTTTGAGCCGGATATGCTCGACGGCGTTCTTGTACTCGAGCATCCCGGCACTATCACCCGCAACCCGGCGGGCACTGGCCTTTACTTCGCCGCCGGCGCGATCCAAACTCCCAGCGAATCGCCGTCCACGCTGAGGCTTATTCCTTACTACGCATGGGCCAATCGCGCGCCATCGCCCATGCAGGTCTGGGTTCCCTACCGCTCTGCGTGAGTGAGCATCCGACACCGCGAGTCGCGGCTATAGCAGGATTCGCAGAATTGCTGTAACAGAGGAAAACTCACGGATCGATGCTCACCGAAGCTCCACCGCGCGGCCCGAATCTCAAAGGTTTTCAGGAGAGTGATCGACTCAGCGCGCTCGATTTGCCGGGCGACGAACGCATGCCCGCCGCCGCAATGTCGATTGAGACGGCAATGAAGGCGGAACAGATTGCGGGCGTGCGCATCGCCTGCGCGGAGTTTCTCAAAATCGCGTCGCAGTTCTATCGGGTTCCGGGTTGCGGCGTGCGGGTGCTTGCCGCGCGGCCGCTGCGCGTTCGCGAAGAGTGGACGACCGAACTCTTCGGAGACTACACGCCCGAAACCATGGTGATCCGGGTGTGGATGCGAACCGCGGTACGTAAAGAGATCACGTCATTTGGTACATTCCTGAGCACGCTTTGCCACGAGTTCTGCCATCATCTCGATTACAAGAAGTTTGGATTTGTCGACTCGTGGCACACACGTGGGTTCTATGAGAGAGCGGCGGTGCTGTACCACCACGCGCGCGCTACTCCGCCGAAGCGGCTGATCTGGATAGCTTTGTCGAAAGGGCGCTGGCGGATCGATTGGCAGAAGACACGCCGGAGCGAAGGATGAGGCGGTTTCGAGCTGAATTTGGAGAAAAGTGGCGCGCCCGGAGAGATTCGAACTCCCGACCTACTGATTCGTAGTCAGTCGCTCTATCCAGCTGAGCTACGGGCGCACTCACGCGGGTCCGGGAACCGGATCCCGTTGCACAGACCTTACTCAGAGTATCAAGGTTAGACAGGCGGCGCAACGAGCACGGTCAGGCTGCGGGTACCGGAGCTTTCTCCGGCTCGGGCGCGGGAACCGATGGCTCTTCCGCGATTTCCAGGCCGGCGTTGCGCACAAGCTTGGTCACCGCTGCGGCGTTCAGCCGAGTTGCATCGTACTCCACGCGCAGCGTGCGGGCGGCGCGGTCGAAGCTCAGTTTGCGGATGCCGTAGACATCCCGCGTGCGCGCCAGAGCCTGCGCCACCAGCTCCGTTGGCTCTGTGGTGTAGCGGTACTCAATCTCCACCGTGGTCATAGGGAAAGAATAGCAGCCGGGTCTCTTGCAGGAATCAATGCTGCTCAACCCGGCCAACCCACTGCAATATGGAAGAACCACCACAGAATGAACAAAGCGATTACCGCAGCCAGCAAAGAGATGAATGCAAACCGCAGGGGACGGCGATCCTGCGGGCTTCGAATCATGATCTGCGGAGATGTCGCTGCCTGCATATCCACGCAATCTGGAGCGGTCGCGGCAGCTTCTTTCGAATGACCGCGGAGTCGCTGGAAGCTCTCAGGGAATTGCGAGGCGGCAAACCATCGGGTGGGGCTCACGATGGTGAACATTCCGGCAGTCCCCACAGTGAAGCCTCTGCGCGTGACGGAACGGAGGATCTTCATTGCGCCCTCCTGCAATTTGCAAATCCAACTCTTGAGCTTCTTCGATGGGCCATCACAACAGCAGTTTCAGAGATGTTGCCTAATAACCGCTGCGAACCAATGCGCAGCCCGGGCCTTTCTCGTTTTCGTTGACGAGCGCGCCCTGGTTTGGCCCGGTGACCGTGAGATGAAATGGAACCGGAGGGTCGTTCAGCGTGCGCGGGGGATGCGCGCGCCGGTGGCTTACCTGGAACGCAAGAGTGTTGCCGTCGAGATGCAGATTGAACATCGGCTCAGGAAGGCCGGGCGTGGAAGTGTAGGGATCATTCACCGTCTTGCGCATATGGAAGTAGAAAAGCACAGCTCCCGTGAGGCTTCCGCCCTCGTCGGAGACCACAAGGGTGACGGCCGGCAGGCCATCCATCTCGCATTTCCATACGCCGGTGATCGGCGACGCTGAAACCGAGCTCGCCGCGGCCGGTTGCGGTGCATCCTGCGCGTGGAGGTTGCCGCAAATACTGACGCAGCCAGAGAGAATCGCAAGCGCGAGCAATTTGGATCCGGCGTTCATGAGATACCTCCTGTACGGGGCTGCCAAGCGCGTTCCATGTCGACGGTCGGAGCATCTTTGCCACAATTCGTGCAATGAATCCGCGCCTTGCCTTCGGGAGTGAGCGCGACGGTAAAGTTGAGCAGGTCGCTTGAGCCAGCAATCTTCTTCACGCTGAAGTTGAGCCTGTCGCCATCCAATTGCGGATTCACCAGGACATGCGGTTCGCTAGCTACGATATGCGGCACTCCGCCCTTTTCCTTCTTGATGATGTTCAGCACCAGAGTGCCGGTTAATTCACCGGTGTCCTGGGCAAGAGTGAGAGTCGCGCCCGGTTGGCCGTCGAGTTTGCTTTCCCAGACACCGACCCACGCAGAGCCTGGGGTCGATTCTGCAAGCGCAGCGCAACCAAGAGCGCCCGCCAGACACACCATTCCTGCGAACATTCTCTTCATGATCTCCGACCTCCTTTTACTGCTGTTTCGCCAGCGCGGCCGTAGCCAGCGTGCCGCCCAAGCCCATAGTTTCTACGGCGGTTGAAGGCACGATCACCATCGCGCCACGTTCTTTGATGGCTTCGTAGAGCATGTTCATGGCGCGCAGATGGAGCGCAATGGGGTCATCCTTGTACGACTCTGCGGCTTGCGCAAACTTGGCCGCGATTTCCGTTTCGGCGGTGCCCAGAATCACGCGGGCGCGCCGTTCGCGCTCGGCCTGCGCTTCGCGCGACATAGCATCCTGCAGTTGCGCCGGGATCTGCACATCGCGAATCTCGACCGACTGCACCGTGATGCCCCACGGGTTCGTCTTGGCGTCGAGAATCTTCTGCAGCTCCTGGCCCAGCATCTCGCGCTCAGCAAGAATCTGGTGCAGCTCGTGCCGGCCAATCGACTCGCGCAGCGCGGTCTGCGCGCTCAACGTGATGGCGTCGTTGTAGTTCTCCACTTCCAGAATCGCCTTCTCCGCATTCCACACCATCCAGAAGACGATCGCATCCACGTTCACGGGCACCGTATCCACCGACAGCGTGGATTCAGCGAAGACGCTGGCCACGCGCACGCGCTGATCGACAACCGTGCTCAGGCCCTCAATGACAGGAACGATGAAGAACAGCCCGGGGCCGCGCAGGCCCACATAGTGGCCGAGGCGCAGCTTCACCGCTTTTTCCCATTGCCTGACGACCTTGATGGAAAACAGCAGGTAAAGGCCGGCGAGCGCGCCCGCAATGGCCGGAACGGGGTTCTGGGTGGCAGCGCTGGCAATGGCGCCGGCGACGATGCAAACAACGAATGCGGCAATGGCAACGACATTGAAGTTCTGGGTGTTGATCCTGGGCGTCATACGTTCTCCTTCGGGACTGGCCCTGTGCGCCAGCCCCTTAACTGCTCCAGTAAATCGTCGATCGTGAATCCCGCGGCGCCGGCGCGCGAAACAGCGTCACCAACGATCTGGTTGAGTTGCCGCTCGCGCTCGGCCTCCGCCAGAGGAATCTTCTGCGCGCTGATGAAAGTGCCAGTTCCCTGGTGCGTCTCAAGCAAGCCGCCAAACTCCAGCTCCTTGTAGGCGCGGACCACCGTGTTCGGGTTGATGGCCAGATCCACCGCGAGCTGCCTGACGGTAGGGAGCTGGTCGCCTATCGTTAGCGCACCGGAGGCCAGCGCTCCTCGCACCTGGTCGATGATCTGGCGATAGGCGGGCACGCCGCTCTTCAGGTCCAGCAGGAAGTGGAAGGCGGTTTTGTCGGTTGCGCTCATCTTCGTCCGATGTACTATAACACTAGTACACTATTTCACTAGAACTGTCAAGAAGATTCATTCGAAGCCAAGTTGCCGCTTTATCCCTTGTTCATAGAGATGTTGACTGAGATCTCCGGCGGGTAATGGGGACGGGCCGTTGGCGTTAGCTCCGCTCATGATGACGCTTAGTTGGGAGTGGGTGGATCAATGTGGTCGATGATGACGACGAGGAGGGGCGCTTTTCGAGACTGAAATTTGAAGCCGGCCTTTTCTGCCGCTGCGATGTAGTCGCTGCCGACCTCGTCCTCGGCGCCGCCATCTCCAGTGCCCTGCAATGCTGCGGGAGGAAGGTGCAGCGTGATTTCGTAGGCGCCGGTAAGTCCGGTTTCGTCGACAATCTGCCTGTCACGGTACCGGTCCATCAGAATCTTCAGGAAGAACGGCATGGTGGCGCCGGAGAGATGGAGCACAGCGTCGCCGTTCTCCTGCCGCAGGAAGATCCCATTGCGGGTGTTGAAGTCTGGATCGCTGGGAGTGGGACGCGGCCCCCTGGGATCGAGCGTCATCACGAGTGCAGGGTAGTCTTGCGTGCTGGTGTGGCAGACGAGATGGAAGCGCTCGCCGAGGAGCTTGCGGATCATCGTCCGGGTCTGGTCCTCGCTGGGCGTGCCGGGCGCGTCGGGCTTGGCGGTGATGTCGAACTTGCTGGCCTCGACCCAGGGCGGCGCGTTCAGGATCTGTCGGCCCCGAATCTTGTAGACGATTTTGATGAGCTCAGCGGCGTTGGTGCCGGTGGCGTGGAACTCGGAGGCCGTGAGGTTCCAGATAGGATGCTGCTCTTCGGGTAGTGCGGGTTTAATGATGGCGACTTCGTAGGAGGGATCGGCGTTGGCAGCCATGGGCCCGGGGCCCGCGGGCTTCCAGAGCGTGTCGGGCGTGGCGAGGGAGAGCGTAATAGGGAAGGGACGCCCCCCCTGAGTCAGGGTTCCGGTAATGGATTGGCCGTTGGCGCTGAGCTGACCGTGGAAGCTCATGCCGTTCATTTCCTGCGAGAGAGTGAGATTGGGGACCGAGAAGACGACGGAGGAAAAGGCAAAACCGAAGTCGTAGTCGATCCACTTCATGCCGCCGTGGAGCGAGCCAGTAGAGTCTTTCGTGATGGTGAAGACGATCCGCGGATTATTTGGACTGCTGGTGGCGAGTGTGCCCTGCCAAGTGCCGGTAACAGATTGCGAGAGGAGCGCGGATGCGGTGAAGATCAGCACGGCGACGGGGAGAATCGCTCTTTTCATGAAAACCTCGGTACGAGTCCATTGTGCCCTGCAAGGTAGACGTAGCAGAGAGAATTGTGCTCGATGATTTCACCCGCAATCGAGAGACTGCCTCGGACGTTCCTCATGCGATAAAGCCTATGTCATGTTTGTCAGGTAGGGTGGCCGCAGCGATCCCGATCAAAATAAACAGAGCGGTTCGAAGAGTGCCAACCGGCATGCGGTGTTTGTAGCCGCGCGACGCCGGATTTCTACAAGCTCAGAGGCTCTTGAGCATGGCCTTCATTTCGGGGCTGGTCCAATCCTGCGCACCGACAAATTTGCTGCGGATAACACCCTTGCGATCAATCAAATAAGTCTCGGGCCACATGTCGGTATGGAAAAGCTTGGGAGAGCTCTCCTGCGCGTCGCGGACGGTAATGAAATCGATGTGATGCTGGACGAGAAAGCTGGAGTACGCGGCCGCGTCGTCGTCGATACTGACGCCGAGGATGACCACATTCGGCATCTGGTGGTGAAGCGCAAGCAGTGAAGGCGTCTCCTCAATGCAGGGGGCGCACCAGCTTGCCCAAAAGTTGAGCAGAACCACTTTTCCGCGGTAGCTGGCCAGATGTACGGTGGTTGTGCCGTCAGAGACCGTAAAGTCTGGAGCCATCTTGCCGGTTTGCGCGGGGTGCGCGCCGCGGTTGCACGCCGGCAGCAGCGCCAGCGGCACAATCAGGGCCAGGGCAAGGCAACGAGGAAACCGCACATCCTTATAATACGGAGCGGAAGGGCGGGAGGTGAACCTGGCAGGCGGCATGAGCAACGATGATCCAGCACGGAAGGCAAAAGGCAGTTATACCCCCGTTTTGGGCCTTGTCGATCCGGCAGAAAGCTCGCCCGCCGCAGACTGGCGCGAATGGGCAGGGAAGGCCGCGCCCGGAACGGTTTTCGATCAGCCCGAGCCTGCCGAGCTGATCGAGCTCACGGTGATCGTGCCGGCGCGCAATGAAGAAGACTGCCTGGGCGCGTGCCTGCAATCGCTGGTCGGCCAGTCTGAAGATGTCTTCACACTGGGCAAGGACTGGGAGCTGATCGTGGTCGACGATCACTCGACGGACCGAACCGCCGAAATTGCGCGCGGCTTTGCGGGCGTGACACTGATGCAGGCCGGCACGCTGGAGCAGGGATGGACCGGCAAAGCAAATGCCGTGTGGACCGCAGCGCGCAAGGCGCGCGGGCGCTGGCTGCTCTCTACTGACGCGGATACGATCCACGAGCCCGGCGACCTGCATCGCGGAATGCACGAAGCGCAGCGGCACAAGGTGGGGATGCTCAGCTACTCACCGCGGCAGATTGTCAGCGGGTTGGCACAGCGTTCGCTGATGCCTCTGGTGTTTTGTGAGCTGGCGCTGGCTTATCCGCCGTCCAAGGTCTCCGACCCGGCACAGCACATTGCGGCGGCCAACGGGCAGTTCCTGCTGGTTGAACGGGAAGCTTATCGCCGCTTGGGCGGTCATCCCAGCGTGGCCGGCAAGGTTCTTGAAGATGTGGAACTGGCTTACCTGGCCAAACGGCGCAAGCTGGGCCTGCGCTTTCGCTATGCTGATGACGCGGTTGCGACGCGCATGTACCGCACTACCGGCGCCATGGTCGAGGGCTGGACGAAAAACCTGGCGCTGCTGTTCGACAATGCACTGGTTCTGGCCGGCTGGCGGGCGCTCGATTTCGTGTTGCTCTTCGGGCTCCCCATCGTGGCGTACCTGTTCTGGAACGGCCGCTTCGCCACGCACGGATTCTTTGCCTACTTGAGCGCCGGTTGGTTGCTGCTCCTCGTGTGGTTGCGGACAGTCTTCAGGTTCTACACCAGAGTGGCCAAATCAAATTTTCCGTTCTTTGATTGCCTGGTTGCGCCGCTGGGACTGCCGCTGTTTGTCGTGCTGCTCTATCGAAGCTGGTTTCAGCATCGGATTCTGAAGCGCGTAAGCTGGAAAGGGAGAAGCTACGCGCCTTAGGCCGTAAGGTTTGCGGTGCTTGACGGTCTTTTTGAGCAGGTCGTGATTTGCGCAGGGATTTTTCGATGTTGCGCAAATAATTCTCAATCCCGTGAAACCTTTAGGGCCGTGCCGAATCTTTTTCAGTGAGGGGTCAGGATGGTCTTCTTAACGCGGCGGGCCACATTTTCCGCCTCGCATTATTACTGGAACGATGCCTGGCCCGCAGAAAAGAATCAGCAGGTCTTTGGGCGATGCGCCAATCGCAACGGCCATGGGCACAACTACACGCTGGAAGTGACGGTAGCCGGAGAACCAGATCCCGTGACTGGCTTCGTTGTCGATTTGAAATGGCTGAAGGACGTGATGGAGCGCGAAGTTCTGGCTGCGTACGACCATAAGCACCTGAACCTGGACGTACCGGAATTTGAGCAAGCAATCCCGACCACGGAAAACATCGCGATTGCGGTATGGAAGCGCCTGGAGCCAGCCATCTCCGCGGCGGGTGGTGCGCGCCTTAGCAGGGTCCGCGTTTACGAGACCCCGGAAATTTTTGCAGAGTATCGAGGCGCGCAATGAGCAACGCGGGCAAGGCCTACTTTGGACGCCGCTACATGATGAGCGCCAGCCATCGGCTGCACACGCCGGCGCTTTCGGCCGAAGAAAATCGTGCAGCCTATGGAAAGTGCAACAACGCCAACGGGCACGGACACAATTACGTCGTCGAGGTGCTGGTGGGCGGCGCAGTGGATGCCGATACAGGAATGGTCGTCGACCTTGTGGAACTGGATGGCGCGGTGCAGGAACGGGTGCTGGACCGCTTCGATCACGCCAACCTGAATCACGATCCGTTATTTGCCGATCGCGTTCCGACGACCGAAAATCTATGCAGGACGGTTTTTGCGTTGCTGCGCGATGCGCTGCCGGCCGGTGAACTGGACCACGTGCGCATCGAGGAAACCGAGAACAACTTTTTTGAATGTTCGGCTGGGGGTTAAGAGAGAATGGCACATCCAATCGCAGTGACAAAACCGGTGCGCAGGGCGGTGGCCGCGGAAGAGGGGCTTGGCGCATTCAGCACGCAGGAGATGTATCGCGAGATCCTGAGCCGCTTGGGCGAAGACCCGGATCGCGACGGCCTGGTGGCCACGCCGGAGCGCGTGGAAAAAGCCATGGCCTTTCTCACCAAGGGCTACGACCAGGATCCGGCGCAGATTCTGCGCGGCGCGCTGTTCGATGTGGACTACGACGAAATGGTGATCGTCAAGGACATCGAGATGTTTTCGCTGTGCGAGCACCATATGCTGCCCTTCTTCGGCAAAGTGCATGTGGCCTACATTCCCAAGGGCAAAGTCATCGGGCTAAGCAAAATTCCGCGGCTGGTTGAAGTCTTTGCGCGGCGCTTGCAGGTGCAGGAGCGGTTGACGCGGCAGATCGCCGATTCCATCCAGGAGGCCATTGCGCCGCAGGGCGTAGGCGTTGTGATTGAGGCGCGGCACCTGTGCATGATGATGCGCGGCATTGAAAAGCAGCACTCTTCCACGGTGACCAGCGCCATGGTGGGCTGCTTCCGGCAGAAGGAGACGCGCACCGAATTTTTGACGCTGGTGCGCCAGCAGGGGACGAACGGGATATAGGAGCGGCCGCTCTAGAACCGGATTCCTGCGCCGAACGAGATCAACAGCGAGGACCGCGTAAGCTCGGGGATGGGATATCTCTGTCCGAAATCGATGATGGTCTTGGGAAGGTAGAAGATCGTGGCGTTGCCGGCGTCGAAGCGGAGAATCGTATGCCGAGTCGGATATGCTTCAATTACGGCGCCGGTGTCCAGCACGACATCTGTAAACATTCCTCGTTCAAAAGTGAACGTCCTCACCCGGCAGGGCAGAGTGTGCCGCCCGATTCCGTAACAAGGCCCGAGGTTGGTTTGGCGAAACGTCTCTCCAAACGTAATGATGCCCGGCCGGATCTTCGCAAAGTAGCCAAAGTGGCCTCTCCGTGCGCCGATCTTTACGCCGCTCAACGCCTCGAATGCGCGGCCGCCCGCCTGGAAATCGATGTCCTCTATCTTTCCGGGGTTCCTTGGCGAATGAAGCAGAGTGCCGTCCCATGAGACATGATGGCTGAAGTTCCATGAGGCCCACGTTCCCCAACTCGGATACGCGCTCAGATACCCAAACGCCGGTTGAATGCGCGGCTGCAGGGCGAAAACAGCGCCTGTGTCCCAGTTCTCTTTCGTGGCTTCGCGTTCACGCGCGGGTGTCTCGATGCGCCCAAAGCTTCGCGTGACGCCGATGCGCGCGTCAAGATGCTGCGTCACGCCGCCTGTCCTGAACTGCATCACCGATCCGTCTCTGTATCGAGACATAATGTGGTCGAATTCCGCAGCTTCCAGATGCCCAACATCCAATCTGAATGAATAGCGCTGATTTTTGCGGTATTCGACGGCGCCTCCATATTCAAGCGCAAAATGCGTCAGGCGCGCGCAGTGCTGGTAAGCGGCTGACGTTGTGCCTCCGCTCCAGTTCCAGTCTCCACAACTGAAGCTGACCACGCCGGCATCGAGTTTGCCGTAGATTCCCCATCGCCCACTGCGCCAGCCGGTCTTAACGCCGCCCAGAGCAATCGTCTCCCGGCCGGAATCGGCTCCGTCGGTCTTCATGAACCACAACGTCGGCTGATAAGTTCCTTCCACCGCAAGAAGCGTCGAAAGGTTGCGCGTGTAAGCGAAGGAAACGGTCGGAGAATCCAGACTGTGCTGGCATCCGCCTCCACCGAGGCCGGGCGGGCAGCCTCTCCAGCCGAAGGTTTGGGCGTCGGCGCCGACCATGATCTCGTTCGTTGAGTATTGTTGCGGGAATGCCGCCGGCGGTTGGAGCAGCAAGGCTGAAATGAGACCAAAAAGCAGACAATCAATGCGGAAAAACCCGGAGCCCGAGTCCACGAACGTCTCCTCCTCGCACGATGCAACGAGCTGATCGAAAGCAGCTGGATGGAGCACTGGAAGTATAGTCGATGCGCAGGTAGCTCGCAGTTCAGCGCGTCACAAACGCGGCTGTCGGGCTGGAGTGAGCCGTGCCGGCCAGATAATGGAATTCTCCTGTCGGCAGAGGGTGCGCTTCAAATCCCCAGCGCGAGCGGAGCCGACAAGTACTTTCCACGAAGCGCATTCGCAGTCTTGAGCGCCTGGTCAAATTTGCGCTGGGCGGTGTGTTCGATGTGCGCCAGCAACGGCTGGTCCCCCTCGGAATGAAGGACCTCGCGCGCAATCTCGCCGAGCTGGTGCCAGTCGTGCCAGTCGCCGATGCGCCTCTGTACTCTCCACAGCGCATTGGCCAATTCGGATTCCGGCTCGGCATGGAGCTGAAGAATGTAGCGCAGCTCCTTCACTTTCAGGCGAAATTCATGGATGTTGCCCGCATCGAGCGGAGGCCACTCGCCAAGATCTCGCACCGCTCGCATCGCCATCGCGTGGAGTTGCGCGTCCGGTTGGCCGGGCTGCCCCTTCCCGGTTTTCCCATTTGCCGGCACGCCATTCAGCGCTGCCTTGACAAGCTTTGCATAGTCTTTCAGGTTTTCTCGCGCCGCCTTACGCCGGCGGCCAAGCGTGCGAGTGAATTCGCCGGCATTCTGTTGCCGCGCAGCCTGCAGCACCTCGAGCAGCCGGGTGAGGGAATCGCCTGCTGCATACCGCGCTGTTTTCCGCGCGTTTGCGCTCAATACGTCCATATCGCGCACGCCGCCGGCAGCCTTGCGCACAGCAGCAATGGTTTTGAGAAGCCTCCGCGCCTTCTTGCCGTCGCCTGGCAGCGCCGAAACAATGGCCTCGACCCGCCGCGCGGCCGTGCGCAGCTTGTGCACGTCTTTCGGCACAGGATTACCGGGCAAGCTCCTGAGCGATTTGCTGAGCTCGCGAAACGCTTTCGTCGCCTTCTCGCGTTCGCCTTCCATCTCGTTTCTAGCTTGAGGCGGCATGGGCGAAGTTGGCAAGCCAGCCGCCTGCCGCTAAAGTGGTGATGTGAACGGGCTTCTTGTGATCGATAAGCCAGGCGGCATGACCAGCCATGATGTGGTGAACCGGCTGCGCCGCATCACAGGAGAGAAATCCATTGGCCACCTGGGCACTCTGGACCCCATGGCCACAGGCGTGCTGCCGCTGCTGATGGGCAAGTTCACCCGGCTGGCGCAGTATTTTTCTGCCGCGGAAAAAAGCTATACGGGGTCGATTCGGTTCGGCTTCGCGACCGACACCTACGATGCCGACGGCGAGCCCGCCACTCCAGACCGGTGGCCGGAGGTAGCCGGTACGGTGACGCTCGAACGGATCCGTGCTGCCACTGCGCGCTTCCAGGGCGAAATGCAGCAGATGCCGCCGCCCTTTTCCGCAAAGAAGATTGAGGGCCAACCCGCCTATAAGCTGGCCCGCGTGGGCAAGCCCGTCGAGCTGAAACCGGCGCGGGTGCGCATCGATTCGTTGACCATCGAGGCGATGGCCGGAGCCGAAGCCAGCTTCACCATCAGGATCAGCGCCGGCGGCTATGTGCGATCGGTGGCGCACGAGATCGGGCAGCAAATTGGCTGCGGCGCGCACCTCAGCAGGCTGCGGCGCACCCAGGCCGGGCCCTTTACGCTCGACGACGCGCACACGATCGAAGATCTTGAGGCCTTGACGGCTGGCCGCACCGGTGGCGCCTCGAATCTCGATGCGCTTGAGGCCGCGTGCGTGCACCCGCGCGCCTTGCTGCCTGAGATGCCCTCCGTGACGGCCGACCCAATCGCGCTGGGCCGTTTGCGCAATGGGGCGCAGGCCAACCTTCCGGAGTTCTCGGGTGCGCCGCTGGTCAAGGTCTTTGCCGGCCGGCGTGAACTCATAGGCATTGCCCGGCGAGTGGCCGGCACGCTGTTTCAGCCGGTCATGGTGATGGGGTGATTCCAGAGATCAGAGATCAGGTTTCAGCGATCAACAAAAAACCAGCATGCAAAGAAGAGGTCACGTGCCCGATCCCTGACCCCTGAAACCTGGTGTTCCCCTTTTCCTCAATTTGCCCGTGCGCCTCACGCCGTAGACTGGTATTTCGCGCATCTTTCTTAAGGAGCCGACTTGTTATGCCCTATCCGAAGGACTACCGCTATACTCGCGAACACGAATGGATCTCGGTGGACGGCGCCATCGGTTCCATTGGCATTACCGATTACGCGCAAAACTCGCTGGGCGACATCGTCTACGTGGACGCGCCCAAGGTGGGTGACAGCGTGACCGCCAATGCCACGTTCGGTTCCGTTGAGAGCGTCAAGGCCGTCAGCGACCTGTTTTCGCCCGTCACAGGCAAGGTGACGGCGGTCAACGAGGAGCTGAAAACCGTCCCCGACAAGATCAACCAGGATGCTCACGGCACCTGGATCATCAAAGTGGAGCTTGCCAATCCGGCTGAGCTCGATGCGCTGCTCGATGCCGCGGCGTATGAGGCGTTTATTGCAGAAGAGACAAACTAGCCGCTAGCTTCTCGCTGCTAGCCACTAGCTCGCTTGTCATGTCCATAGATGGAACCAATCCTTCCGAGATTTTTTGGCAGTCTGAGATCTTGTCTCGAATATGTGCTTTTGGCTAGAAGCTAGAAGCTAGAAGCTAGAAGCTAGGAGCTGAAAGCTGGAAAATGCGCTATCTTCCAAAATCCGATGCTGAACGCCGGCAGATGCTCGCCGATATTGGCGCGCAGTCAATCGACGATCTTTTTGCCATCATTCCTGCCGAGTATCGCCTCGACCGCGACCTGCACGTGCCGCGCCAGCAGGGCGAAAGCGAAATCGTCTCGTACTTCCGTGCAGCGGGCCAGAAGAACGCCACCGACTACGCCAGCTTTCTGGGCGCGGGCGCCTATCGCCATTACCGCCCGGTGATCATCGACGCGCTGGTGCAGCGCGGCGAGTTTCTGACGAGCTACACGCCTTACCAGGCCGAGATCACGCAGGGCACGCTGCAGGCCATCTTCGAGTTCCAGACCATGATTGCCGAGCTTACCGGCATGGACGTGGCCAACGCCAGCATGTACGACGGCTCCACAGGCGCAGCTGAAGCCGTGATGATGGCGGTTCGCGTCACCGGCCGCCACAAGGCCGTCGTCGCAAGCACGGTTCACCCCGAATATCGCGAGGTGCTGGCCACTTACGCAAAGCACCAGGGCCTGCCGATTGCCCTTGCTGGTTACGACAATGAGACGGGCCGGGTCGATCTCGCCGCGCTCGAAACGGCGGTCACTGACGAGACCGCGTGCCTTCTTGTGCAGAGTCCCAACTTCTTCGGCGTCATTGAAGACATTCCGGCCATCGCGGAGATTGCGCACAAAAAAGGCGCGCTGCTTGTCGTGTCCATCGCCGAAGCCGTTTCACTGGGCATCGTGCGGTCGCCGGTTGAGGCCGACATCGTAGCCATGGAAGCGCAGTCATTCGGCGTGGCGCTCAGCTATGGCGGCCCGTTCTGCGGCGTCATTGCGGCCAAGGAGCAATATGTGCGGCAGATGCCGGGCCGTCTTGCCGGGCAGACGGTCGACGGGTCAGGGAATCGCGGCTTCGTTCTCACGCTGGCCACGCGCGAGCAGCACATTCGCCGCGAGAAGGCAACGTCGAATATCTGTACCAACCAGGCGCTGGTCGCGCTCATGGCCACCATCTTTCTCGCCGTCTACGGTAAAGAGGGCATGCGCGAGCTGGCCGAGCACAACCTGGCCAAGGCTGATTACGCGATGAAAACGCTGGCCGCGCAGCCCGGCGTGAAGCTGCTCTTCAAGGGCGCGCCGCGCTTTCACGAGTTTGTGCTCTACACCGACGAAGCGCCGGCAACGTGGAGCAAGCGCCTGCTCGACAACAAGATTGTCGGCGGCATCGACTTGATCCGCTGGTATCCGGAGCTCAGTAACTGCACGCTGTGGTGCGCAACCGAAGTGATGCCGCGCGAAACAATCGATGCCGCGGCCAAGGTGCTTGCGGCATCACCGGTGGAAGCGTGAGACAAGTTGTATCAGAGGAAGCATCGACATGTTTGGCTGGAAGGAACCAGCGCCATCTGAAGAGCACTTCCGGAAGTGGACGCAGATTCGTCGTCGCGGAGAGACGTACTTTGTGTTGACTAGAGGTGTTCTGTTTGGAGCGCTCTGCGACCTCCTCACCCTTCTCGTATTTGGCATCTCGTATGAGCACAAACGCTTTGACGGTCTGTGGAGAAACCTAGTCGGCAGTAGCATTGGCTGGCTCGTTGGAGGCCTTATTGCGGGATCGAGGGAATGGGCGTCAAACGAAAAGCGCTATGATCGCGAGTTAACCGAGTTCTCGTCCGCAAATTACGAATCCCCGGAACATACATTGCAGCAACTGCAACGAGGAATGACGAATGTCGCTAAACACTGATTCCACGGGTCCGCACACATTGGGCAAAGTCCGCCCGCACCCCACGCAGAACGAGGCTCTGCTCTTTGAGAAATCCTCGCCGGGCAAGCGCGCCTACAAGCTGCCGCCGCTCGATGTGCCGCCGGTCGACGCCTCCAAGTTACTGGGCGCTGCCGTCCGCAAGGACCCCGGCCTGCTGCCTGAATTGAGCGAGATCGAGATCATCCGCCACTTCACGCGCCTTTCCACCTGGAACTACGCCATCGATCTCGGCATGTATCCGCTGGGCTCGTGCACCATGAAGTACAACCCCCGCGTGAATGAATTCGTCGCGCGCATCGAGGGACTGGCCGAGGCGCATCCCTATCGGCCCGAGTCGCTGGCGCAGGGTATTTTGGAGATTTTGGACTTGCTCCAGAGATGCCTCCTCGACATCACCGGCATGGATGCCATCACGCTGCAGCCGGCGGCCGGCGCGCACGGCGAGTTCACCGGCATTCTGCTTACGCGCGCATGGCACGAATCGCAGGGCAATCCGCGCAAGAAGATTCTCATCCCCGACTCGGCGCATGGCACGAATCCCGCGACGGCGGCTTTCAGCGGCTACGTGGTTGAAAACATCAAGTCGAACGCCGACGGCGGCATCGACCTGGAGGCGCTCGCCAGCCGCGTCGACGAAGACACTGCGGCGCTGATGCTGACGAATCCGTCCACGCTCGGCGTGTTTGAAAACGAAATCCACAAGATCGCTGACATCCTCCACGCGAAAGGTGCGCTGCTCTACATGGACGGCGCCAATATGAACGCGCTGGTCGGCAAGGTGCGCCCCGGCGATTTCGGCGTCGACGTGATGCACCTGAACCTGCACAAGACCTTTTCTACACCGCACGGCGGCGGCGGTCCCGGCTCCGGCCCGGTGGCATGCAAGAGCTTTCTCGAGCCATTTCTACCTGTCCCTATACTCGTCCGAAACGAAGACGGTGCGAAGCACTGCCCCGATGCGGGCGATTGGGAAGATACGAACGCCGAGCCGACGGCCGACGGGTGCCCGCCGCTGTTTCGCGCGCCCGCGCTCAAGCCCGATGGCGAGCGCGTCGGCGAGTCGGAGCCGATACCGCTTCATGCGCCCGGCGGCAAACTGCGCTGGGAGTACAACCGCCCGCAATCCATCGGCCGCGTGCGCGCCTTCTACGGCAACACCGGCATGTTCATCCGCGCGCTGGCTTATATCCTGGCCAACGGCCCCGACGGCCTGCGCCAGACGACCGAAGACGCAGTGCTCAACGCCAACTACATCCGCAAAAAGCTCGAAGACGTGTACGACCTGCCCTACAAAACTCCATCGATGCACGAAGTCGTCTTCAGCGACAAGCGCCAGCTCGCGCGCGGCGTCAAGACCGGCGACATCGCCAAGCGGCTCATCGACTACGGATTCCACCCGTACACGGTCAGCTTCCCGCTCATCGTGCACGGCGCGCTGATGATCGAACCCACCGAGAGCGAATCGCGCGAAGAGCTGGACCTGTTCATCGACGCCATGCGTTCCATCGCCCGCGAAGCTGAAGAAAATCCCGAGCTGGTGAAGACCGCGCCGCACTCCACGCGCGTTTCGCGGCTGGATGAGGTGCAGGCCGCGCGCAAACCGATATTGCGCTGGCGGCCGGAAAGCAGTGGTCAGTGACCAGTGATCAGTGAGTGATCAGAAATCGAGTCGAGAACTCACCAGGCAGAGTGCGAATCGTGATTGGTCTCACCTTGTGAGAGAACCCGGATGCTGCGCGTCGTCGAATCACGGACCACTGACTTTTCCAGTACCAAACCCGGCATAGCCCCAACCGCGCGCCCTCACCTACACTCAAACTCAGAATGGGCGGCACTCAGCCAACTCCGGCTTCGGGCTATCGCGGGCGACTTGCGCCTTCGCCCACCGGCTATTTGCATGTGGGCCACGCGCGCACCTTCTGGACCGCGTTTCAGCGCGCGCGCGAGGCCGGCGGCACCCTCGTGATGCGCATGGAAGACCTGGACCCCGACCGCAGCCGCGCCAACTTTGCCGAGGCTGCGCTCGAAGATCTGCGCTGGCTGGGCATCCGCTGGCAGGAGGGCCCCGACAAAGGTGGACCGTTCGCGCCCTACGTGCAAAGTAAACGACGCTCGCACTATCTGGCGGCCTGGCGCAGGCTGCTGCGCAGCGGAAGGCTCTTTCCTTGCCGCTGCTCCCGCAAGGACCTGGACACCGCCATTACGGCGCCGCATGAGCGCGTGCAGACTGACCACGCCGGCGAAAAGCCCGCCGAACTCGACGATGAGCCGTTTTATCCGGGTACCTGTCGCATCTTTATGGGCGGCACGCCACAATTGCCCGGCCCCACGGCCGACGAACTTGAGACGCCCGGAAACATCAACTGGCGCTTTCGCGTTCCCGACGGCGAAGTCATCGAGTTCATCGACCAGAACCTGGGCCCGCAAAGCTTCGTGGCCGGCAAGGACTTCGGCGATTTCGTCGTGTGGCGGCGCGACGGCATGCCCAGCTACCAGCTCGCCTGCGTTGCCGACGACGCCCAGATGCGTATTTCAGAGGTGGTGCGCGGCGCAGACCTTCTCAAGTCCACGGCGCGCCAGATTCTTCTCAACCGCGTGCTGGGCTTCGATAATCCTGCCTGGTATCACTGCCGTCTGGTCGTCGACCATAACGGTCGCCGCCTGGCCAAGCGCCACGACACGCTCAGTCTGCGCGCCCTGCGCCAGCGCGGCCTTACGCCGATGAACATTCTCTCGGCCGACTTGCCGGTCGAGGTGTAGCGTCGCAAATCATCGCGCAACGCCACAACCTGATGGATGCGCCGCGGGGGGCCCGTACTGTACCATCGTTGACAAGAAACCTCCGTTTGGGCGCGTGCGACGTACACCGGCCACAAACGACGATCCACCATGCAGCAAGAGCCAACCCTCCGCTCGAACCCGCTTCGCAATGCGCCCAACCTGCTTACACTTCTACGTATCTGTCTGGCGCCGTTCCTCGTCACGGCGGTCCTAGAAGGGCATTACTATCTGGCTTTCGGTCTGTTTCTGGCTGCGGGAATCACGGACGCTCTCGATGGCCTGCTGGCGCGCCTTCTCAAGCAGCGTTCCATGCTGGGCCATTATCTTGACCCGGTAGCCGATAAGCTGCTGCTCAGCACGCTCTTCCTGGTGCTTTTGTACAAAGGCTTGATGCCGATTGCCGTCACGGTGCTTGTGTTCAGCCGCGATCTCGCTATCGTGCTGGTGGCTGCGATTCTCTATGCGGCCGTCGGTCGCCGCGAATTTCACCCCAGCATCTTCGGCAAAGCCAATACGCTGGCGCAGATTGCCGCGGTCGCAGCCGTATTGCTGCATCAGCTCACCGCTGCCTATTGGGTTACCGCATCTCGCACCATCGCGCTCGACGCCACTATCGCGCTGACCTTGATCTCAGGCCTGCATTACGCATGGCTGGTCTCACGCCGGGGCAGCGCACCGGCAGCGAACGGAGTCGTCGCAAAGCAATAAGACTGGGTTCCGGCTCTAAGAATCGTCTTTGAGATCTTCGGTTCCAGCGGTGTCTTCAATCTCCATATCGCGAAACTCTTCGGAGTCAAAAACCTCGCCACACTCCAGGCACTCGACGAACTCTGTGTCTTCGTGCCGGGAAACGATCCGTACCTTAGGGTGTCTGCAGGCGGTTGCCATCGTTCTCAGGGCCATTTGAATTTACAGCAAGTCCACTAACTTCCTATCCTCTTCCGCAACCAGCGCGGTGACTTTCAAACAAGGTTGCACCAGCTCCTATTCCATCGCAGCCTTTCGCCCATGGGCCCTGTGCTTCCATGCCAGCGAGGATAGCGCATTGCGCTCATCCCTGCTTTCACCCCGTTACAACCTGGAACTTTGGGTGGGATCCCCGGGGTGGAGGGCCGCGGCTTCGCGGGACGGTCGCTCCGGAGTTGCTATAGGTGCTCTTTCCGCAAGATTGTAGCCGTCTTTTCGGCGATTGCAAACGGTTTTTTGATGAAACATAGGGGTTTGGTAACGGGATGGAATCCGCCTCAGGGGCATTCCCGCTCGACTTGATGGGCCAATTCAATCGGACGTATACTAAATACGGACCTAAGCAGTCGGATATTCCATGCTAAAGCTCACGAAGAAAGCGGATTATGGGCTGATGGCGCTCAAGTACCTGGCCGAGCACCCAGAAACCGAGGCGTTGAGCGCCAAAGACGTCGCGGATGCTTACGGCATCCCTGCGCAGCTGCTTGCCAAGATCTTGCAGCGGCTCACCAAGGTTGGGCTGCTGCGCTCGCATGCGGGAATGAATGGCGGTTATGCCCTGGCTCGGGATGCGCGCAAGATTTCGGCCTTTGAGGTCATCCACGCCATCGACGGGCCGTTATTTATTACTTCGTGCTTCAAAGGATCGAAATCCTGCGAACTCACCCCAAGCTGCACCATCAAAGAGCCCCTGGCGCGGGTCAATGAAACCATCGCCGGAGTTCTCAAGAGCATCAGCATCCAGGACCTGGCCGAAGAGCATCCGGCCGGTCATGGCCGCGAGCCGAAAAAGCTGGTGACCTTGTCGCTGTAGGGCGACGAAACTGGCCACGCGGGCGGAGCAAGCGCGGCCGAAGGATTTGTAAACCCGGTGATGCCGCCAACTCCGCTGGCGCTGCGATTGAAATATGGAGACCAGAACGAGCACGGCTGCAAGTCAAGTGGAAGCGCCGGAGGGCGTACACCTGCCCATCTACATGGACAATCAGGCCACCACCCCGCTCGATCCGCGGGTGCTTGAGTCCATGATGCCTTACCTGACGTGCAAGTTTGGCAATGCCGCCAGCCGCAACCACTCCTTCGGCTGGGAAGCCGAACAAGCCGTTGAAACAGCCCGGAACCAGGTTGCGCAGCTGATCGGCGCAACCGGCAAAGAGATCATCTTTACCTCCGGTGCTACCGAGAGCGACAACCTGGCCATCAAGGGCATCGCGGAGATGTACCGTGAGCGCGGCAACCACATCATTACCCAACTCACAGAGCACAAGGCCGTGCTTGACACCTGCAAGCGGCTCGAGAAATACGGCAACCGCGTCACGTATCTGCCGGTCAAGTCAGACGGCATCATCGATCTTGAGGATCTGCGGCGCGCCATCGACGACAAAACCATCCTCGTGACCATCATGGCCGCCAATAACGAGATCGGCGTGCTGCAGCCGGTCCGCGAGATCGGCAAGCTCTGCCACGAAAAAGGCGTTCTCTTTCACACCGACGCGGTGCAGGCCGTGGGCAAGGTGCCCTTCAACGTGATCGACGACTGCGTTGACGTTGCATCGATTTCGGCGCACAAAATCTATGGGCCAAAAGGCGCTGGAGCGCTCTACGTGCGGCGCCGCAATCCGCGTGTTCAGATTTCCGCTCAAATTGATGGCGGTGGTCACGAGCGCGGCATGCGCAGCGGAACGCTGAATGTGCCCGGCATTGTGGGCCTGGGCAAGGCATGCGAACTGGCGCAGCAGGAGATGCAGGGCGAATCCCGCAGCCTGCAGGCGCTGCGCGACCGCCTGAAGGCGAAGCTTGAAGCGGAGCTCGACTGCGTCCACGTCAACGGATCGATGGAGCACCGCCTGCCCGGCAACCTGAACATGAGCTTTGTCTACGTTGAAGGCGAGTCGCTGCTGATGGGAATCAATGACGTTGCGGTCTCCAGCGGTTCGGCCTGCACCTCGGCCACTCTCGAGCCTTCGTACGTGCTCAAGGCGCTGGGACTGGGCGACGATGTGGCCCACAGCTCCATCCGCTTCGGCCTGGGCCGTTTTAATACCGAAGCCGAAGTGGATTACGTGGCCGCCAAGGTCGTGAACATCGTCCGGCATCTGCGCGAGCTCTCGCCCCTCTACGAAATGGTGAAAGAAGGCGTAGACCTAAGCAAGGTGGAGTGGCAGGCGCACTAAAGGCGTGGAATAAGGGATTGAGAGAATCAGGAAACGGGCGAACGTTGGCCGAGTAACGGGACGAAAGCGGAGATGAAGAACGGAACCAAAATCCGGGTGGCGCGATGGATAGCAATCCCGCTGGTGATTCTCGGACTGCGCTTCGCCGCGGGCGGCCGGGTCTGGGGCTACATGGTCGATCACCTCTGGCTTGCGGCAGTGCTCCCGCTCGTCGTTTTATTCGTGCTGCTTTTCACGCGGGGCATGTACATGCAGTACCGGCGCGAACCGAAGGAGAGTTCAAATGTGGGCGGCGCGCAAAAGGCCCGGCCTCAGTGACTTAGTGACAAGCATCGGCGGGTTAGCCTGCCGAATCCAATAGAAAGGCGCGGTAAGCGAGCAAAGGCGAACGAGAACGATGGCGTACAGCGAGAAAGTAGTGGATCACTATAACAATCCGCGCAATGTGGGCACACTCGACAAGACCTCAACGGAAGTCGGCACTGGTTTAGTGGGTGCGCCGGAGTGCGGCGATGTGATGCGCCTCCAGATCCGCGTGAACCCCGAGACGCAGGTGATCGAAGAAGCCAAGTTCAAGACTTTCGGCTGCGGCTCGGCGATTGCCAGTTCGTCGCTGGCAACCGAGTGGATCAAGGGCCGCACGGTGCATGATGCGCTGGCCATCAAGAATACCGACATCGTGAAAGAGCTTTCGTTGCCGCCGGTCAAGATTCACTGCTCCGTGCTCGCGGAAGACGCCATTCGCGCGGCCATCGGCGACTGGAGAAAGAAGAACGGCGCGGTCGAAGCAGAGCCGGCGCCTGCGAAGCAGGAGTTTTGAGAGCGCACGAATTCAGTCGTGCCAAGGAGACACCAAGAAGTCTGACGGGGCTTTAGCCCCTGAAGAAGTAGACAAGGATTATGGCAAACATCATCAGCATCGCATCCAAACCCTCGCAGGACGCTACGGCGTCGCAGCCGGCCGCGCCGGAAGCGCCGGTGCATGACTTGCAGGTGACGCCCAGCGCGGTGAAGCGCATCCGCGTCATCCTCGCCAAAGAAAATATCTCGCTCGAAGAAGGCGGACTGCGCCTCGGCGTGAAGGGCGGCGGTTGCTCGGGTCTCTCGTATGCGATCGGCTTCGACGCCCACCCGCGCGAGCGCGACCGCATCTTCACCTTTGATGGCGTGCGCGTCTTCGTCGATCCCAAGAGCTTCGTTTACCTGCACGGCATGACGCTCGACTACGAAGAGACTTTGCTGCGCCAGGGATTCAACTTCATCAATCCGAATTCCACCAAGTCCTGCGGTTGTGGTTCGTCGTTTTCTGTTTAGCGCCTGCCGCACGTTAGGCCCGTACGATGCTGAAAGTCCTCGATTCCGCGGTTCCGGTCGCCTGCTGGTCCTGTTCCGTCGCGCACAACGAATCCACTCTCTTCTGCCCGCATTGCAGCAAGATTCAGCCTCCGCCCGGCGGCGATTACTTCTCCGTCTTTGGGCTTCAGCCTCGTTTGAATCTCGATCTCGCCGCGCTCGAGCATGAATTTCATCGCCTCAGCCGCAAGCTCCATCCCGATCGCTACGCCCGCGCCGGCGAAAACGAGAAGCAGTGGAGCCTGGCGGATTCGGCGCTGCTGAATGACGCCTATCGTACGCTCAAAGATCCGCTGCGCCGCACCGAATACCTGCTCAAGCTGCAAGGGGCGGCTATGGACGTATCCGCACCGGCTCGAACTGCCTCAGAATTCTCTCAGGGCCGGGAACAGAATTCGCGCGCGCCCGCCGATCTCCTGGAAGAAGTGTTTGATCTGAACATGCAGGTAGAAGAGATGCGCAGGTCGAAGAAGATGGGGCAGGACGACCGGGATCTGAAAGAAAGCCTCGTGGCGTCCAGTCAAAAATTCGCATCTCTCGTTGACGCTGTCGATCGTGATCTGCGCGCCCAGTGGGCAGTCTGGGACGCAGGCGGCGTAGGGACGCGGCAGCCCGCCGAGCGCGCCATGCTGGCGCTGCTCGACCGCAGACGCTACCTCAGCAACCTGGTTCGCAGCGTGACTGAAATCCTGGGAGAATGAGCAAGCGAGATGGCGGAAGCACGCGTAGTCGGCATCGATCTGGGAACCACGAACTCGCTCGTCGCCTATATGGAAGGCGGCACGCCGGTAGTGATTCCCGGCGTCGATGGCTCGAATCTGGTGCCGTCGGTAGTCGCACTCGATCCCATTCCTCCCGATGGCAGTCGTCCCACGGTCACAGTGGGTAACAGCGCGCGCAAGGCGCTCATTGAAACTCCGGAACGCGTCATCTACTCCGTCAAGCGGCTGATGGGCCGCGGCCTTGAAGAAGTCCGCCAGGAATTGCCATACTTCCCGTTCCGCCTCGCTGACGATGTGGAATCGGGCGAAGTTCCACGCATTCAACTCGGCGAACTGCGCTTTACGCCGCCGGAAATCTCAGCCTACGTTCTGCGTCAACTGAAACGGAATGCCGAGCGCTTCTTCGGCGCACCCGTCCGGCAGGCCGTCATTACCGTGCCGGCTTACTTCAATGACGCACAGCGCCAGGCGACCAAGGATGCGGGCCGCATGGCTGGCCTCGAAGTGCTGCGGCTGGTCAATGAGCCAACGGCCGCCGCGCTTGCCTACGGTCTCGATCGCGCCAAAGAAGGAACCATCGCCGTTTACGATCTCGGTGGCGGCACTTTCGATATCTCAATCCTCAAGCTTCGCGATGGCATCTTCGAAGTGCAGTCCACCAACGGCGACACTCACCTGGGCGGCGACGATATCGACAATCTGCTGGTGGCGATTGCGCTCGATGAGATTCGCGCCGAGCATGGTGTCGATCTGCGCGCGCGGCCGGGCGCAGTCCAGGCTTTGCGCAAGGCCGCCATTGACGCCAAAATTCGCCTTTCCGCCGAGCCGGCTGCGCATTTTGACTTTGAATTACCCAACGGCGGCCGCTATCAACGCGAAATTCCGCGCGCGGTCTTCAACACGCTGATCGCACCGGTGCTCGCGCGCACAATCGGTCCTTGCAAGCAGGCCATGGCCGATGCCGGCATTACGCCAGGCCGGATTGACGAGCTTGTTCTGGTCGGCGGGTCAACGCGCATTCCTGCAGTGCGTGTACTGGTTGACCAGCTCTTCCAACTCGGTGCCCGCGGCAAGAAGCCCCATGTCGATCTGAATCCCGATGAAGTAGTCGCACTGGGCGCGGCGGTGCAGGCCGGCATCCTGGCCGGCGCCTCCCAGGCAACCGAAGAGATGCTGCTGCTCGACGTGACGCCCCTTTCGCTTGGCATCGAGCAGCTCGGCGGCACGGTGGCGCGCATTATCCAGCGCAACTCTACGGTTCCCGCATCGGCCACCGAGCACTTCACCACGGGCGTCGACGGCCAGACCAGCGTCGCCATTCATGTGGTGCAGGGTGAGCGTGAATTGGCCGCCGACTGCCGCTCACTGGCGCGCTTCGATCTCAAAGGCATTCCCGCGATGGCCGCCGGCCTGCCGCGCATCGAAGTCCGCTTTCTCATTGACGCCGACGGCATCCTGCAGGTCTCGGCGCGCGAACAGCGCAGCGGAAGGAGCGCGCAAATTGAAGTAAAACCGACTTATGGCCTGACCGCGGAGCAGGTAGAAAATATGATCCTCGATTCGTTCGACCATGCCGAGGAGGACTTTGCCAAACGGCTGCTCATCGAAGCACGCAATGAGGCCGATTCCATTCTTGCCGCGGCGGGCAAGGCCCCGCAAAATCCGGCATGGCGCCAATTGAGCGCAGAGGAGCAAAGAGACATTGCTGCCGCGCGCGACTGGCTTACGATGGTCAAACAGACATCCAACATTACTGCCATCAGCCAGGCGATTGTGGGACTCGACAAGGCTACTCGCCACTTCGCCGAGCTTATGATGGACGCGGCGGTTTCCAGCGCCATCCGCGGCAAGACCATGAACGAAGCCGGCGATAAAGTGAATGAAACGGTCACCGCGCCGCACTCTTTTGCTCCGGCGGAGTTTAAGTAGCGCAGCGTTTTGAAAGCAACAATGATGAACGAGATCACAACCAACGAAATCCCGTCCGACAAACTCGTTCGCGTCACCTTTATTCCCGAAGGGCGCACCGTGGAGTTCGAGTTCGGCACTCTGCCCTACGAACGTCATGGCAAGCCGATGTCGCTTCTCGACGTGGCAGAGAACTTCGGCATTATTCTCGACCACGCCTGCGGAGGATCGTGCGCCTGCACCACCTGCCACGTGTGGGTAAAAGAAGGGGCGGCAGGAATCAATGAAGCAGAAGATGACGAACTTGACCGCCTCGACATGGCCGCCGATCAGCAGTTGAATTCGCGGCTCGGCTGCCAGGCCGTCATTACCCGTCCCGGCACCTACATCGTCGAAATTCCAGGCTGGAACCGCAATTATGTATCCGAAGGCAAGCCGCTGGCGCTTGCTGAGAGAAAGTAAGGATCGTCTATGCCGCGCAAATTGTACTGGGCCGACGCTGAAGAGATCGGCATTCAACTGGCGGAAAAGTTTCCGGACCTCGATCCGCTGGCCGTTCGCTTTACCGATCTGCATCGCTACGTAATCGAGCTTGAAGACTTTGCCGACGACCCGAAGCTGTCAAACGAACTGCGCCTCGAGGCAATTCAGATGGCATGGCTCGAAGAATTCCAGGACGCGCGGAAATAACCCTGGCCAGTCGGCCTTCTTGCCCGCCGCCCCCTTCGTCAACGGACCTTGTCTGCGCCGTCCTTCACAAAGAGCCTGAGATCGATTCCGTCGGCCATAGCCTTGTATCCCGCGTCGTTCGGATGCACAAAATCTCCCGAGTTGTATTGCTCCAGCAACTGCGTGGGGTGCTGCGGGTCACGCGTCATCCGGTCAAAATCGATCAGCCCATCGAATACCTTCGCCTTCCGAATCCACTCGTTCAGCGCGGACCGCGCCTTCTCGCCCTCGGGCCAGGCGCACTGAAAATTGCGGCAATCAGTCATCTGCGTGGTGACGAAGACTTTGATTCCGCGATCGTGCGCCTGCGCCGCGATCTGCGCGAGCCCCTGTTCAAGGCGATGCACCAGGTCGTCGTAGGGTTGGTGGTTGCGCGAGGCGGCCTCGATATCGTTGATGCCCTCGAAAAGAATCAAAAAGCGCACGCCGCTGCGATCCAGTACATCCCATTGCAGTCTCGCCATCGCATTCGGCCCGTCTCCGTCGAGCAGAACGCGGTTGCCGCTGATTCCGGCATTCACGACGCCCAGCACCCCTGCCTTGCGCGTTGCCTCGTCCTGCTCCAGCCGAACTGCGAGATCGTCGGGAAATCGCCGGTTGGCATTCAACGTTGAATGGTTGCCGTCGGTAATTGAGTCGCCCAGCGCAACCACTGCCGACATGCACGGAGCGTAAACATCCACGCCCGTCAGAAAATACCAGGAGTCTCGTATCCACGCCTTTCCAGCCAGGTCAGATGCTGCTGTAGCGTCGCCCGTCGCAAGGTAGGCGGACTGTCGCGCGCTCGAGTGCACCGTTGTTCCTAAAGCCGCATCGGGAAAATAGAGGCTGACCGCCAGGTTCGCCAGCGCGGGCACAGCAAGCGCAATGGGATCGCTGATGATGGCCGCTCCCGGCGGAATCGTCACCCCGGCATCGCCGCCAAATGTGATCGCGCGGTCGGTTCCTTCGCGAATGGCGCTCAAGTCGGCATTCGCAGTAGGATTCGCATCCGCGCCGGGATCCACGCTGACGCCGGCATGCGCCGCGCCAATATGCAGCGGCACACTGCCGAAGCGATTCGAAAGCCAGATGCGTGCCCGCGAGCCGCCAACGCTCGTATGCACAATCATCCTCAAAGTCTGGCCCGTCAGGTCAGGCTCGCTGCCATTGCGCGCTTCTTCCGTTGCCGTGCCCCAGGTTGCTACCCATGGTGAATTGCGGCTTGCATCGGTAGCGGCCGCGCACGCTGCTGCGGCACAGCGCATCGTGCACGAAACACCGGCAAGCAAAACAACGCCACACCACAACCAAGGTCGCCACTCAATCAGCTTTCCCTTGAACGACACTCCTGCTCCTCGCAATCGGAATTCCAACTTCACTCCGGATAGTAGCGGGGCCATTCACTCTCCGCAGGAGGAGAATCCGGCGGATAGCTCGTCACGCGGCGGAAACGTTCGCCGGGCATGGGATCCCAATTGCGCCACGACGCAGGGTCGGAGTTCGCCGTGCGCGACCTCGCGCCCTCGCCATTTCCATTCACGGCCGAAACGCAATACGTAACGATCGCCGCACCGGGCTCAGCCCCAGCCCCCGCGGGCGCTGCATTCGACCCGCGAATCCACGGCCGCCTGTCCTGAAACCTGCGCTCAAGCCCGCGATAGAGGAGGCGAAAATCGCCTTGTCCCTCCACTCGCTCGTAAAGCCGGTACTCGCTCACTCCAAGCACTTCGCCCCACGTGAGTGTCGCCGTGCCTTCAGTCAAATCGACACGCAATCCATCCGGCGGCGCAGGCGGCTGGTCCGTCACGTAGATCGGGTACGCGGGCCCGGGCAGGCTCTCATGCTGCGCGTTTGCTGCCACCCCGCGCACATGCACCTTTTCTCCGTTGGCAAGCCCGCTCAGTTCGATCACAGGATCAGCCTGTGCGGGCAGCGTGGTCCAGGTCGTTTCAGAATCTTTGCTCAGTTCCAGCCTGTAGCTTGTGGCACAAGCAACTTGCGTCAGAACCACACGAGCGCCGCCGGCGCCATTTTCCGTGCGGATGACGTCAGGCGCAATCGGCACTGGCATCTGATCCGTCAACTCCCACGCATGGTGCCCTGCTTCCAATTCAATCACCAGTGCGCCTTGATCTCTGCGTCCAGTCTGCGCCGCACCGTCCGTATAAAAGAGCGTCTTCTCTGGAAGTCGGGGCGCGGCAACTCTGATCGTCGCCGCCTTTGGTGCAAAGTATTCTCCTCGCACGGCCTGGCCCTTGGCTATCTTCCCGCTTATGCCGAGGTCAGTGTCTTTCGTGCTGAACTCGAGCCCCGCTGCGCCAATGCGCGTCCCGTGAAACATCGCGAACTCGGCATGGTCATTCCTCTTGCGAATCAGCCCCGCGGTACCGACGAATACCACATCGCCTTCCGCATAATGAACTGGTTCCGGATTGGAGAAAACCAGATCATCGACGTCGCCGCCATGCACCCGGCACCCGAACGGCGTCTCCTCTGCTTCGAGATCCTTGCGATGACTGACGAATGCCATCGAATCACCGACGCTGTCGCTCCAAAATCCGGTCGTCCCCGCTGTTTGAATTTCGGTGCGCTGCGTTTCCCGGGCGCCGGGCAGCACGCCGCGCAACAGCTTGATCGCGGGGAATTCGCTGCCTTTGCGAACGAACCACGAAAAGCGATGAACGATCGCCTCGTTCATCAAGTGATCGTAGACCATAAAATAATCGTGTCCCGCCGTCAGCACGCTGCGGCTCACATATTCTGGCCACGAATAGGCCGTTTCACCATCGCGCGACCGCAACTCGGCGAACTGTCCCGAACCCAGGTCATAGAGCGGTCGCGACAGCACATTCATTCCGATCGAGCGAAATTCACCGTCTTTGAAGACGCCAAAGTTGGTGCAAAACTCCGTATCGCCATCGTCGCGATCGCCCACGTCTTCTGACCCGTTAAAGCTGTAAGCCTTGCCGGCCGCAAAGTAGTAGATCACGCCGCAACCGCCTTCGCCCGCGATGCCCCAGCGATAATTCGGCCCTTGATCAATCTGCTGCAGATGAACCGAGACTTCGTTTGGTGTATCCACGGCGGCGCGCAGTACATAGCCGTATCCCGTGAATTTTCGGCTCCGCAACGGCGGCCTGGTGCCGGGATTGTCTGGCGTGCGGTACATCGCATCCCATGCATTCGGCGCATCCAGCTTGGTTTCCATGTCCTGGTTGGCCGGCCGCGCGGCCCACATGGCGTGCTCTGCTGCCAGGGGTGTGTAGCGCTGTAGACAGGTTCCGAAATACCAAAGAGACCGTGGTGGAACGCGCCGCTCAGAGTGTGCGCCCTGCGGCGGATGCACGCGCCGCGGACCTTTGCCCGGCGCAAGCACCCCCCATTCATGCCCGAAGTCGACCTCTTGAAAGATCCTGTACGCTTCAGGGGTTTCGCCATCGAACGGCGCAGAAAGCGAATGCACCAGCCAGTCGGCCACCTCGGCCAGTTGCGGAGAAAGAAACCGTTCGACCCCGTCAAAGTTGCGCAGCAGAAAGTCGGTGCGCAGCGATGGCCGCAAAAACGCCCACACATACGTGCCGAGATTCTCCGTCCAGCGCCCTCCCTCAGCATCCCACGCTTCAACAACGGGCCGTGTGTTGTAGCGCGTATTCAACTCCACGCACTTTTCCCAAAGATTGGCCCACTCTTTCGCCATGGGATGATCGGGGAAAAGAAACGCCATTGCCGCCGGGTTTCCCTTCACATCCGGAAGGAAGTTGGGATGCCCGCTAAGCATGGGGATCAATGGCATGAAATCTTCGCCCGCGTGTACATACGCGACAAACAGAAACATCGCGGTGAGCCTCTTGCGCTGCCTTTCCGTCATTGCCGCCGCAAAGCGGTTGAAGGCGTCGATCCACCATGCCTGGATCTGCCGGCTCGGCACTGGGCTGAAATTCACGATGCTTCTTCCGGGAATGGGCCCCATGCCGCCGTTTTCTCGTGTGCCCAGCAGCGGAAGCGTGCCCACATACTCAAGCGTCAGCACACGCCGCTCCAGCTCATCTGCGTCCTTCACAATTCCTGTGTCGAAGATTACCGGCGGTCGCCGGCCGCTCTCGGGATACTCGAGCACCCAGTCCTTGATGCAATTCAGGTCGAGCGTGCCGTAGCGGTTTTGCAAAAACATCGTGTGCGACGTGTATGCGCGCCCGCCATGATACGTAAATCCATCCTTCTCCACGGGTTGCGCCGCCTGCTCCAAATCGTGCATCGCCTGCTTGTCTTTATCGTGATCGTAGAACGTAACGCACATCGAGCGGCTGCCGCGGGTAATGGGCCATTTCCACGTGAATCGCCCGTCCTGGTAGTAGTAGCGAATCTGCAGCGTCTCCGACTCAACGTGATTCGCGTATTCGTGATCCTGCCACTCCGCCGACTTATCGATAAACACGCCCAGCGCGTCGTTCGTCTTCGTACTCCAGAAATTCGCCGATGTGTCGCTGTGAAAGGCCGTCCATGTCTGGTAGATGCCGAGATTAAATGGCAACTGCCCGTCCGGCAATACCACGGGATTCAGCGGGAACGGTTCGTCGATGCGCTCCCATGCATAGTCGTCGTATGGACGAACCTCGCGCGGCAGGGGAAATGGATGGTTCGGCGCCTGGCGATGCGTTACCGGAAATCCCGACCATGTCGCCGTAATTGCTCCGTGCACGCCCGGCTTCATCGCTTCCATATCTTCCTGGAATCGCACAAAATCGAATTCTGCGTTGCACTGCACGCGCGCAACATAGCGCGAGCCGCCTTCGGTGTCGTACGCAATCTCGTAGGCAATGAAGATCGGCCCCTGCTCGATGCGCGTTGTCGTGATCCGCGCCACCTTGTCGCCATTCAGTTGCAGGACAGAGTTTCCGACCCACGGCCCGCCGCGAGAAACCTGCAGTATCGGTCCGGCCGCGTCGCTGTGAACCTGCTGGCTGGCCGGAATGCGCACACGCATCACTCCCGAGTCGAGAATAATTGTGTTGCCCTCACGCGCCTCTTTGACCTGCGATTCCACCGCTGCCGTTGCGCTGCCCTCCGACAGAACAAACTCTCGCCGCGCGCCGCTCGGCAGGTCGGAGCAGAAATTCAGTGTGGCTGAAGCGATTCCCGAGGAGCCGCGCTTGATCGACGAGAACTGAAAGGGCACCCGCTCTCCCGTGTCAGCGCGGGTGAGCACCAGGCGGCTCAGGTCGACGGCCTCGCGAAACTGAACCGGATAGGTCAACAAAGTTCGCGGCCACCAGTAAAACGGATGGTCCAGTAGATCCTGAAGCACAAACCGCAACGTCTTCGAGTGCTCCCACGTGGCCGTTGCGGACTGTGGCGCGCGGCCTTGCGAGGCCAACAAGGGCAGGCGCGCGGCTTGCGAAAGACTGAGAAGGCTGAAACAAAAATTCCTGCGATTCAAGCGCACTGCTCCCCGGTCGATTCTTGTTGTCTGCCCGCAAAATGAATCAGTACGCCGATCTTCCGGTCACCCAACAGCATCCTCTCGCCTGCTAAATCCCACTCCGCCTCTACTGCTGGCTGTGCGGATAGTCGACTCGCAGCGCGAGAATCTCATACGGATGCAACTCAACGCGAATGCTGCCGTTTTCAATGGCCAGCGGTTTTCCTTCCGGCTGTTCCATCAGATTCGTTTCGACGGCACCCGTCGCGCCCGGAGGCACCTTCAACTCAACAGACCCGTCTTTGCCGGCCCACTCGTACATGTGAAAGACCAGCGCGTTGCTGTCTTCGGCCTTCTTCGTGGCCGTCAAAACAGCATTCTCCGCAGAGAGCGAGGCAAACGAAAACTCTGCCGGCATCGCGCCCGAGTGCGCCTCCACCTGCATCGCAGCGGGAGCCTCGTTGAATTCGTATCCGTGGCGCACCGTCATAGCCTGTTTCCAATTGCCGCCATGCGGATAAAAGGCATAGCGAAAATGCTGGTGGCCGCGGTCCGCGTCCGGATCGGGTGAAGTGGGCGAGCGCAGCAGGCTCAGGCGCAGCAGATTGCCCACCGCATCGTACCCGAATTTGGAGTTGTTGATGAAGCTCACCCCGTGCTGTTCATTGCCCAGGTCGGCCCAGCGCAACGCGGGAACCTCAAAGCGCGCCTTCTCCCAGCTGTTGTTGCGCGTAGTTGGCCGCTCAATCGTCCCGAAGGGGATCTCGTACGTCGCAAAAGGCGAAGAGGCCGAAAGAGGAAAGGCAGCCTTCAGCAAAACGTGCGTTTCATGCCAGTCGATGTCGTTATCTACTTCCACTTCATCGCTACCGGCATAGAGCACCATTTCCTGCACGAACTTCGAGCTTTGCCAGTGGCGCGTCACGCGAATCGCCGCGCGCATCGGCCCATTTTCGACAACCTCAACCGCGTCCGCCTGCGTTAGCCGAGCCGGAGGCTGGTCGAGCGTTCCGGGATCGATGTTCCAGGCGTCGTACCTTGTGGGCGTATCTTTAAAGGCCTGCAACTCGTTGCCGCAGGCTCCCGGCGCCAGCGCTTCAAATCCCGCGCGTTTGTCGTAAAGGCTTGTGATGCATCCCGTCTTCGGATCCACGGCCACGCGCAGAATTGCATTCTCCATCGTTGTGCCGTTCACGCGCAGATCGGTCGCGAATGCGCGCTTACCCGGCACAACGCGCAATACCTCATAGCCCATGGGCGGAAGATCGCGCGCCCCGATCCGCAATTCAAATGTGTGCGTCTGCGCATCCTTCGTAAGAACCTGCGACGGCAGCACTGCGCCATGCGCATCCAGGACCGAGACGTCATCGGTTGCGGCGGGCATCTGCACTTTCACCTCAAAGTTGCCCGAACGCCGCCATGCCAGCGGATTAAACACCAGCACCGGCACTCCGCCAGGAACGCTGGTATTCACGCGCTCTGCCAGCGTTGCCAACGCTTTTCGGGAGACTTCGCCGGTCTCCCAGCGCACCCGGTCGTAATCCTTCTGCGCGTCGCGATAGGTGACGGCAATTCCCGAGCCCGCCGCGAGATCGTGGAAATCGTTAAATGTAATCTTCTTCCACGCGTCTGTGAGCTCTGCCGCCGGGTAAGCATCGCCATCGAGCCAGGCCAGCGATGCGTACTCCTCCGCATGCAGCGCCCACTCCGGCGCCTGGCGCAGGTTACGCTTCATCGCAGCCTGCGTGGTATACACGCCGCGGTGATACTCCAGATAAAGCTCGTCATCCCACGTTGGAATCGAGACTTCACCTGCGGGCGGCGCGGCAGGATATTGATATCCTCCCGCGATGCTGCGGTAGTTCCACGTCTTCGAGTCGGGATCAACTTGTTTTTCGACGGACGTGAAGTACGACTGCGCAGTGCCAAATTCCATCTTCGGCGCAATCTTGTCCGGCCGCATCCACCGCACGCCTTCGTCCAGAACGTCACGCGTGGGCCCGCCGCCATGATCGCCAACCCCGTAAAGGTCCATCATCTCGGTCATGCCCGGCGCAAGAACGCGTGCCTGCGCCAGTTCTGCAGATAGGCGAACCGGGCTGAGGTTGTTATTCCCGTAGCCGTGCGGAAAGTAGGTGAGCACCTTGCTGCCGTCAGGCGACTCCCACCAGAAAAGCTTCAATGGCAGCTGATTGGTGTCGTTCCACGACATCTTCTGCGTCACAAAATAGTCGATACCGGACTTTTTGTAGATTTGCGGAAGCTGCCAGTTGTATCCGAACGAATCGGGATTCCATCCGATGCGAACATCCACTCCATAGTGCTGCTTGTACCAGCGCTTGCCGATCAGGATGGAGCGCACCGTTGATTCGCCGCCGGGAAGATTGAGATCGGGCTCGACCCACATGCCGCCTACAACCTCCCAGCGTCCCTCCTCGATGCGCTTCTTGATCTCGTCATTGATCTCGGGATATTTGTCCGCAAGCCAGTTGTTATACGCAGCCGCGGATTGCGTGTAGGTGTAGCCGGGGTATTCGTGCATCAGTTGCAGCGCAGTTGAAAACGTACGCTTCACCACGTCAACGGTTTCTGTCCACGGCCACAGCCATGCGGCATCGATGTGCGAGTTGCCCGTCAGATGCATCGTCGCCTGCTGCAGCAGTGGGCGCAGGGCTTCCAGCGTCTGTTGCGACGATCGCAGCGATTGGTCGAATTGTTGCTGGTTACCGGAATCGAGAGCCGCGACGTCGACCTGGTCGATTGCCTTTTTCAGCGTGGACTCGTCGGCGTCTACATTCCTTGAGAAGCTCGGAGTGAGCAGCGCTGCCGACAAGAACTCGTCATGCAGTTCCTGCGGGTTGGGCCTTCCCTGCGCGAATTCGATTGTTTCCACCGACCCCTGGAATCGCTTGTTCAGCGATGTGGCTAGAAGCTTCACGGCCACCAGCACGCGATCGCCCGGCTTGGCATTGTCGATCAGCACCAACCGCTCAAGATTCTCTCCCAGAGCCACGCGGCGGCCATCGAAGTACACAATCTCTGTAACTGCGTCCCGCCCCGTGGTCCTGGCCTGAAACTGGAGCCAGATTCGTGCGCCCGTCAGGTCATATCCGTGCAGATTCTTTGGCACTTCAAACCATTGCCGGAACCAGACTGCGTCCTCTGAATATTCGCTTCCCGACGCCGCCATCGGCCATGCCGAGTCATCAAGACTTGTGCTTTCGCCGTGCGGCAGATCGCCCGGATGCACGCGCCAGTGTCCGTCGGGCAAACGGCTCAGTTCGCCCAGGCGTTCAATCGTCTGCTGCGCCTGTGCGCCCAACCGCTCGGTTGCTTCTTTGGTCTGCTGTGCTGACTGGCCGCTCGCAATTCCCAGGAACAGAAAGCCAAGAACCGCGACGACCCACGTTTTTTTATCGATCACCTAAACATTCCTTCCGAGTTTTTGACAGCTCTGATTGATGTACGAAAGTGCCGCACAAACTCCCACGGGCCCGACGGCACACTTTTTCGTAGATTAGGCGGCTTTTAGTTGGGGAAACTCCTGCTCCTTCGCCCCACCAGGCGAACGAATTTCATCGACCTCGCGCGAGGATTCAGGATCATCCGAAGGCTAAAGTAGTCTGTCCGGTGCAACTCTATGGTTACAAGTCAATTTACCGTAAGGAATACGGTTAGCCGCCTTCCCGGTCTGTGCTTCGCCACCGTCCCGGCCACTTTCCTCATGTCCACAGTCTAACGCTCTGCGGGTCAAGAGCTTACACGTTCAATCGTGGACGCTGGGCGGACCGTGGTGATACAAAAAGACGGGGCGACCCAGCCTCTGCCCGGCTGCAGTCGCAATTTTTCCGACCATGGAGTGCCGCTCCGCCTCGATATGAGCTCCGATCCAAAAGACGGTGCCAATTCATACAGTCCCGAACAGTGCTGGCGGGTTCTTGAGGCCGCCGCCGCAAGCTCCAATCTCAAGCGTGCCGCGCGGCTCCGCGAGTTCCTGTTTTATGTCGGCCGAAAGTCCATCAAAGAAGGCTACACCGACATTCACGAGCAGGAAATCGGTCAGGCCGTCTTTGGTCGGCGAGAATCCTACGACACCAGCCAGGACAACATCGTGCGCGTCAGCGCAACCGAGTTGCGCAAGCGTGTCGATGCTTTCTTTGCAACCGAAGGAAAAGACGAGCCGCTTATCTTCGAAATCCCGCGCGGCAGCTACACGCCAATCTTCCACCTGCGCAAGCTGGAGCCGCCAATCCCCGACGCAGGCCAGCAGGTCGCGTCATCCGCAGCCAGCATTCCCCTCGAAGTCGCTTCACCGCCCGCTTCGCGCCTTCCATTGCTCTTCGTCTCCGCGATCGCTGCAGCACTGGCAATTGCTTGCGCCGCACTTTGGCAGCAGAATCGCGCCCTGCATAAGCTGATATATCGGTGGGAAGGCCAGCCTGCGCTATCCACTTTCTGGCCGCGCTTTCTCAACTCCTCGCAAGACACCGACATTGTTCTGGCCGATACCTCCTTCGCCATCGTCGAAGACATGATGAAGCAGTCCTATTCCCTGAGCGATTACGTCAACCGCAGCTACCTTGGCCAGATCCAATCCTTTTCCTTATGCAACGTCTCAAATAAGGTTGTCGACTCCATCGCCTTCGAATCCATCGCATCGAGAAACAACGGGAGTTTTGGCGACTTTCAGGTTGCTGAGCGAATTCAGGCGCTGCAGGTGAGCTCTCCCACTGTTCATGTGGCCTATGCTCGCGAGTTCACCGCCGATTCTGTCAAGCGCGACAACGTGATCCTGATCGGCAGCCGGAAGTCGAATCCCTGGGTCGATCTCTTCACTGATCAAATGAACTTCCTCGTAAAATACGACTCCCACCTCGATCAGTCGTTTGTCGTGAACCTTCACCCGCGAGCCGGCGAGCAGGCTCAATATGTGCAGCCTGCAAATCCGTACGCATCGCTCGGGTATAGCGTAATCGCCTACCTTCCCAACCCCAGCCGAACTGCGAATGCTCTCATCGTTGAGGGAACCAATGCGGAAGCTACTGCCGCAGCAGGCGACTTCATCACCTCAGAGGACGCCATGGAGAATTTTTTCAAGCGTCTTCCCGGAGATAAGATCCCCTACTTCGAGATCCTGCTCAAAACAACCCGAGTCAGTGGAACCCCGTTCCATGCCGACGTTGTTGCCTACCGAACTTATTAAGTCATCCTGATTCCAGCGTCCTTTTTGCGCAAAAAATCGCGCTGGCCGCGGCATATAATGCCAGAGCCAGCGCAGCGTTGGTGCAGACACTTGTTTACCAGAGAACCTTTGCCGAGAGCTGGATGGAGCGTGCTCCTCCCTTTGAGGTCACCTCGCCGAAGGTGCCGCTGCAGCAGCTCGTGTTCGGTTCGCCCGGCAGCGGATGATTCAGTGCGTTGAACGCATCGGTGCGGAACTGGAACTTGAGATTCTCCCACAGCTCAAATTCCTTGAAGGCAGCCAGATCGACGTCGGTGTTGTGCGGCCCATTCAAATCGTTGCGGCGTTCATTGCCGAATACATTCGTTGTCGGCACTGAGTAACAGGAGTTGTTGAAGTACGGTTTCAATGCTTTGGATTCCGATGGGACAAAGTTGGTGCCGGTGTTTCCATTGCAGGTTTGTGTGGCCCGGTTCTGAATGCCCCCGCCGGTATTGGAGTTGTCGGCAGCGGTTGCGTTATATGGCATACCGGCCCTGATTCCCATCAGTCCACTCACCCTCCATCCGCCCAGCTGGTTCTGCCACCACTTGCCGCTGTTCAGGAACATCTTGCCCTTGCCGAATGGCAGCTCGTAGATGCCCGACATCTTGATGACGTACTTCTGCATGAAATCCGAACGTCCATAGTCGATCTGCGGGTTGTTGCCCATCTCGCCTGTAGCTTTATGGTCGGAGTCCTGGAAGTCCATGGACTTGCCCCAGACGTAATTGGCGTTGAATTGCAGACCGTTCGTGAAGCTCTTCTGCATCTGCACTTCAAGGCCGTCATAATGCGATGAACCCCACTTGTGATACTGCTCAATGTTGCCCTGGACAGCCTGGTACGGCCGGCGGGAGTTGATGTTGGCTACAGTATTCGTACCCGTGGAACTCAAAGCGGCCTGATTGATGTTGCTGTAGTTGAAGATGTGATGGTTCGCGCTGCCCACGTAATCAACCGTGAGCAGGTAGGACCGGCCGAATGTGCGTTGCACGGCCAGGTTCCACTGCTCGCTATAGCTGGTCGGCATGCTTTGCGTAAAGGTCGAGCTGCCGGGCACAAAGACGCCGGTCGGCGGAGGCATCGCGGTCCAGATGGCTTCCGCATTTGCCAGGGTGAGGATCTCCGGCTGGCCCTTCGCTGAGCCCGGGATGTTGGGATTTGCGGTGGTCCCGGTCCAGACGACCGGGTTAGCCGACGACTGGATGGAATTCAGACCCGTGTTATAGAACGGGTTGTTCATCATGTTCGTCAGGTCGTAGTAGCTGAACTGGTAATAGTAGAGGCCGCCTCCGGCGTGGATGGCCGTCTTGTCGTTCAGAGCGTAAGCGAATCCGAGACGCGGGCTGAAGTTGAACCGGTTCGGATTGTAGGTTTCAACGGAGAACTGGCCCGTAAGGGGGTTGAGGATGCCGGCATGACCGTTGGCCTCGGCCGGCGGCGAGTAGTAGTCATAGCGCAGGCCCATGTTGATGGTCAGCCTGGGCCTGATGCGCCAGTCGTCCTGGATGTACGGCATGATGTTGTGCTGGTGGAAGTGCCCAACCTGAGCGCCGGCGGTCGCGTTCGTTGAGGCGTAATCGCCCAGCAGATAGTCCGCCAGGATGTTGGCGTCCGGCATGAAGCCGTACTTGGTGCCATTCAGTGTCAGGCTGGGGGTTCCCGTCACAAGAAAGGTTGAGGGATTTTGCCACGCAGCGGCCGCGGTAGTCGTCGTGCCGGATGGGCAGGTGCTGTTGCATCCGTTATAGGTGTACTCGCCGTTGGCGCTGAGCGCGCCATTTGGGTTTCCTGTATACCAGTAGGCGTTGTAGTCAATCACATCGATTTCAGCACCGAAGAAGATCGAGTGCTTGCCGCGCAGCAGGTTGATCTCGTCGATGTATTCATACATGTTCTGGTGCTCGCCCAGCGGGGAGCCGCTGATCCCCGAGTACTTGCCGCCCAGGCCCAGACTCGGCAAGCCCCACACCGTGGACGCGGGATTCAGGCCGGCAAAGCCAAATACGTTGTGAAAGTAGTCGGTGCCGTTGTCGATCATGTTGAACTGCTGGCCGTTCACTGAACGGGCATAACCGACACGGGCCGTGTTCACAAACGTTGGGCTGATAACGTGGCTCTCTTCCAGGTAGATGTCCGTTCCGAAGAGCTGGTTTTGCTCCGCGGTATCGAGCAACGCTCCACTTCCGGCGCCTTCGCCTGATGCCGTATTGGGTCCGTTGTCCCAGTCCTCCGGACGGATGATGTTCGGATTATTGGTGTCGTAAGCGCCGAACAGATGATCTTTCTCGCTCAGGTTATAGTCGGCGCGCCCCTCCCAGTTGTCGTGCGTAAAGCGGGTGCGGCTGTTCACGCTGCCGTAGTCATCGCCGACGGCCGTGTTCTTGTTGTTTGGCAACGGTATGGCCAGGTTGAGGTACGTAGAGGCTGTCTTGCTGATCAGAGCCGGGTTGATTACGTTCGGATGGCCGTTATAGGCGAACTGCGTGAGCACATTGGGGCCGGAGCAGCCGCCGGCTGGACAGTTCGTGCTGTACGAGGTCGGGTCGAAGATCGTGGTGGGAGGCTCGGTCGAAACTGCACCCGCGGTCATATCCGCGCTGAAATCTCCACCCCGCTCTGCCGCCGTGGGCACAAAGGCCTGCAGGAAGGCTGCCTGAACCTGGCGGTATCCCTCATAAGAAACAAAGAAGAACAACTTGTTTTTCGTAAACGGTATCTTCCAGCCGGCGTCCGCGCCGTACAGGTTGTACCGTAGTTCGCCCAGTGGACCCGCCGCCCAGCCTCTTGCATTCAAGGCGTTGTTCTGCACGTAGTCATATGCTCTGCCATGGAAGGTCTCAGTGCCGCTCTTTGTTATGGCGTTGAGCGTGTTCGCTCCATCGTAGCGAGCGTTCGCGCTGTTGCGGACGATCTCCACCTGCTGCGTCGTTTCGATGGGTGTGTTTACCGTGGCAGTTTGATCGAAATAGCTCATATCCACCACGCCGTCCAGAAGGTAGCTGGTGGACCAGAATCCCTGGCCAGCGATGAATAATTGATTGCTCTGCTGGTTGTACTGGCTGACGTTGGAGTTAATGTTGCTGTAGCCCAGCGTCGACCCCGGCTCCACGCCGGCCTGCGTCGTCTGTGCGTAGAAAGTCCCATTGCGATAACTCGACTGCGATGGGGTGTTTTCCATAACCACTGCGTCCATGACGCTGTTCAGCTGATGGTCCTGGGTCTCCAGCCCCGTCGTCTCTTCTGCGACAACCTCCACCTTGTCACTGGTGGAGCCCACCTTAAGACTGAAGTTGACGTTGAGTACCTGGCCGACAGCGAGTGTGATCGACGAAATGTCTTCCGCAAAGCCTTTGGCCAGCACATCCACGGTGTAAGGGCCCGGAGGCAACGCCGGCATTGAAAAGATCCCCTGGCTGTTTGAAACGGTCGCGCGGACACCGGACGTCTCTGTGTTCCTCACAGTGATTGCCGCATTCGGAACCACCGCGCCGCTGGGATCGGTTACGACTCCTGTCACCGTGCCCGATGCGGTTTGCCCTTGCACGATTGCTGCTCCCCAAGCCAGCACAACCAGAGCCAGCACCGGCCCCAGTCCGGCGCGAATGACCTTTCCCAGCAGCGAATCGCGGCCACGCATGCAGTTCGATAAAGTCCGGTCTACCTGATCCATCTTTAGTGCCTCCAATGTCGGTTGTTGTTTCTGGTTTGCGGCCCTTCACCTGTTTCGGCCCAGGCTGTCGTCTATCTACGTTCTTTGAGCAGAAGGGAATGGGATCTCCGCAGGGAAAAGCGAAGAGGCTTGACCTCAGGGGAACTCAACTGTGCGAACGAACCGATATCAGGGAAGCTTTGACGGCTTCATCAACCCCCCTGGTTGCTCGTCCCCACTGCGATGACGCCGTGCTATGCGAGAAATCTCGATAAGCCTAGGGATCTAAGAACTATGTTGACAACGTGAATTTACGGTAAGGGATACAGTAAGCGATTGCAACTCTCGCGCTATACACTGCGGGTACGATCTGCAAGGCATTGAGGAAGGGAGAGTTGAAACGCCCCTCCATCTACGCGCGTTTGCTGATCCTGGCTCGGTAAACTCCACTGAATCTCCATCCTTATGCTGAATCCTTTCGCGGTTCGGTTTGAAAGCTCTGCATGCTCGTGCGGAGTCCAGCCAGCTCGGACGCGCGCCCTCTGTTCCGCCCTGCAGGGGATGAGACAATGGGCGGGGCCCGTGCGCCTGGCAGGAACATAGCTTCGATCGCGGCGCGAGACTCAGACAGGCCGCGCCCGCCTTCAAACATCGGAAAGGTGAGTTGATGCTGGTCAAGAGAGTCATATGCAGCTTGATGATCGCCTTTTGGGGGAGCGCCGGTCTTGTGCCGGCCCAAGGCCGGGACTCCGTGAACCAGGCAAAACCCTTCGCTGCCAGCGTTCATTTCGAGGACCCGATCCGGAACCAGCACTATCCCGAGCTGGTCTACTGGTTTGTCACGCCCGAAACACTCCAGCCCGAACGCTACCAGCAGGACATCCAGCACATCGCCCGCGATACCGAGTTCGACTTTCCGTTCCTCACGGCCCGCAACGGCGTCAACTTTTTTACTCAGCCTGACGCCCGCAAAGCAGTCGCCGGCATCGTGAATGATGCCCATCGCAACGGCCTCCGGATTGGCGCGACGTTCGAGCTGCAGGGAGTTGATTCTTTCCGCAAATTCTCGTTCGACGATGAGCAGACGGTGATCGGCGATGCGGAAGGGACCCTCGATGCCCATGGTCACGCTGTCATTGAATCCACGGTCAAGCTCCGTTCGCTGGCACCGCTCAAAACCGAACTTCTCCGGGTCTTCGTCTTCCGTACGACCGCCGGCGGCGAATACGATCCAACGACACTGGCCAACCTCACCGCGCAGGCCAAAAGCGATCTTCCCCAGCCCGGCTCAATCAAGGTCACGCTTGACCTCGGGCCGAAGTACGCCGGCCAAACAGCATTCGTCCTGGCCGCGACGTGGTTCAATGCACTCGATCTGTTCAGCGACGCTTACTCGCGTTGGGTGCGCGATGCCATTAACCAATATCGCGGCGTGCCCTTCGACGGCACGGCTCTCGACGAATTCGGCTACATGAAGCTGCCTATCGCGCCCGGAACCGTCTGGCGCAGCCACTTCGGCGGCCGTGCCTTCAGCGCTCGCTTTCAGCAGGCCACCGGCATGCCGCTGGTGCAGGCCATTTTCAACACGCGCTACGCGCCAACAGGCCATCCTGAGGTGCGCATTCGCGCCATCAATCGTTATTGGGAGTCCCTGCGCAAAGGGCCACTTGGCATCGAGCAGCAATTCTATAACGGCTCGCGACAGGTTTTTGGCGCCAAAACATTCGCCGGCATTCACGACACGTTTCACAACCATCTGACCAACGACGAGGCCTGGGCCACTGGCATCAACTGGTGGCGCATTCCGCGCCAGTACGGCATGAGCGACGAAGATCTCTCCCTGCCGCTGCGCATGGGCCTGCTCGTCTCGCATCCCGGCAACATCATGTACGACCAGTTTTATGGCTGGGATATTCATCGCTTCGCACAGAAAGCGCTCAACGACGCGCGCTTCGATGCGCGTATTCACTACCACGGCTACAACGACACGGGCCGCTGGGGCGTCGATCTCTCCACCGCGCCGTTTCTCTCAAAAATCAACCCCGTCGAACAGAAGATCCGCCTGCTGAATCGCTTCGATCCCGCCGCTCCCGATCTTCCCCTGCTCGTCGTCTTCGGAATGCCCGCGCTCCTGAACTGGTACCCCGACGAAAGCGCGCGCAACAACTACGATGTGAACGGCTCGTTGCACATCGAAGAGAAAGTGCAGGCGATCTGGGACGCGGGCTATCGCTGCGCCGTCGTGCCCAGCGATCTCATCGACAATGGCTCGCTCAAACTCGACGCGAAAGGCCGCCCCATCCTCAACGGCCACACCTTTCGCGCCGTCATTTACCTGTATCCGGAATACTCGAAACGCACTACGCTCGCGTTTCTCGACGAGTACACGCGGCGCGGCGGCGCGCTCATGCTTGAGGGCAATGCCACGCGCGAGTTTGACGGCACGCGCGTCGACACAGTCTTCAACGCAATCGCAGCGCGTGCCCGCGTCAAAGGGTTCAATGTCGGCAAAATTGCCGATCTCGGCATCGAAAAGTCCCCCCTGCGCGATCTCGGCGGCGAGCTCGAAGACGGCAGCGTCATTCTCACCGATCTCGATTCACTCGAAACCGGCCAGCCCAAAGCGTTTTCAATTGATGTCAACGGCCACCAGTTCAGCGGCGCTTACATCGGCGTCTTCGCGTTGAAGGCCTCGCCCGCCGGCCGTATCCTCAAGCTGGCATGCGGCGGGTGCCAGTCGCTCTCACGAGACGGCCGGCAGATCCTCCACCTCGACAGCGCTGCCGACCTGGTCGTCACGCAAACTCCCGGCGGCGCATACAACGCCGTGCTCCTCGGCAAGCCCGGCGGCAACACGCTTACATTGCTTCACTGATCGTTACCGGCCGCCCTGCAACGCCTTTTCAATCCCAGCTTCCGCCAGAGGCGCCATAATGGCGTACCCGGCAGGTAGCGGATGCACGCCGTCTTTGCTCAACGTCGCGGGCAGCCCTCCGCGCTCGTCTTTCATAGCGGAGTAATAATCCACGTACACAAAGTGTCTGGCCATTGCGTAACCCCGCAGCCAGGCATTAACCAGGGCCACCTTGGGCGCAGGCTCGAGTCCCGGCGCCCACGGAAAATCAAACGCTGGCAGCACGGAGCACAGAACCACGCGGATCCCATTCGCATCCGCAATGTCGGCCATCGAGGCGATGTTCTCCTCGGTCTGCTCCAGTGTCATGGGGCCGGTGTTCCCCGCAATATCGTTGATTCCGGCCAGAATGATCACCGCCTTCGGCTGCAAATCGACAACGTCCTGCCGGAACCGCACCAGCATCTGCGGAGTCGTCTGGCCGCTGATGCCGCGATTGATATACGGCTTGCCGGGAAACGACTGCTCCAGGCGCCAGCCCTGCGTAATTGAATCGCCCATAAACACCACGCGGTTCTCGCCTGCCGCCGGCCCCAGCTTCACGTCATCCTCCTTGAAGCACGCAAGCCCGCCAAAATCCGTCAGCAACTGCTTGTCGTGCTCGGTCCAGTAGGCATTGTTTGGATGCCCTGCCGGTGCACTCGTCGCCGCAGGCGTTTGGGCTGGCACTGACGAGGCCGGCGGCGCCGGCGCGGGCTGCTGCGCGCGCAAAACCGTGATTGCGAACATTCCGAGCAGCACCGAAGTCAGCATGGCGTTAACTGGATTTCTTACGTTCATCGAGGACGCTCCTTGCAATGAGTGACGGCATTCGCGCCGCCCACCGGTGGCACGTGACGTGCCTCCGATTGTAGGCAATTGCCCCTGTCGCGAACCACTAACCCGCTGCAGGCCCGGCTGCGCGCCCGTTCCACGCTAAAATTCTTCTATGCCCGCAACGGCCATCGACCCTGCAATCCTGACCAAATACGAGCCCGTCATCGGCCTTGAGGTGCACGTGCAATTGCTCACGGCCTCCAAGATATTTTGCGGTTGCGCCAACCGGTTTGGCTCCGAGCCCAACACCAACATCTGTCCCGTCTGTCTCGGTTTGCCCGGAGCCCTCCCCGTGCTGAACCAAAAGGCTGTCGAATTTGCCACCCTGGCCGCGCTTGCGCTCAACTGCCAGGTCCGTGAACGCTCCATCTTCGCGCGCAAGAATTATTTCTACCCCGACCTCCCCAAGGGCTACCAGATCTCGCAGTACGACAAGCCGATCGCCGAGCACGGCTTCATCGACGTTCCTGCCGCCGGCGGCGCAACAAAAAGAATCGGCATTACCCGTCTGCACATGGAAGAAGACGCGGGCAAAAGCCTGCACGAAGGCTTCCCCGACTCCGCCACGCGCACCTATCTCGACTTGAACCGCTGCGGCACGCCGCTGGTTGAAATCGTCAGTGAGCCCGACATGCGCACGCCCGATGAGGCATTCGAATATCTCACGCGCCTGAAAGAAATCCTGCTCTACACCGGCGTCTCCGACTGCAACATGGAAGAAGGCTCGCTCCGCTGCGATGCCAACGTCAGCGTCCGTCCCCGCGGCCAGGAAAAATTCGGCACCAAGGCCGAAGTGAAAAACGTAAACAGCTTCAAGTTCATCCGCGCCGCCCTCGAGTACGAGATCGAACGCCAGATCGAACTCATTGAGTCCGGCGGCCACGTCGTGCAGGAAACTCGCCTCTACAACGCCGACGAAGGCCGCACCTACTCCATGCGCTCCAAAGAGCAGGCGCACGACTACCGATATTTCCCCGAGCCCGATCTGCCGCCCCTCGTCCTCACGGCCGAATTCACTGCCGAAATGAAAGCAAAGTTGCCGGAGTTGCCCGAGGCGCGGCGCAAGCGCATGATCGCCGAATATGATCTGACGGAAAACGATGCGCACACGCTCACCGCCTCGCGCGAGTTTGCCGACCGCTTTGAGGCCGCCGCGAAAACCGCGCGCAATCCCCGCCGCGTGGCCAACATCCTGTTGAACGAGGTAGGCGGACGCCTTAAAGCGCTCGGTAATGAACTCGACCAGTCGCCCGTCACCATGGCCGGCATTGTGCTGGCCGCCGATCTGCTCGACGAGGGCAAGCTCAGCTCGAAGCAGGTGAAGCAGATTTTCGATGTGTGTTTTGAAAAAGGCGAAGACTTCGGCCCTGTCTACGAGCGCGAAAAGCCTCAGCAGATCACCGACACCGCCGCGCTTGAAAAGCTGATCGATGAAGTGATTGCCGCCAACCCCAAACAGATGGAGCAGTATCGCGCCGGCAAAAAAACACTTGCAGGATTCTTCGTGGGCCAGGTAATGCGCGCGTCCAAAGGCCAAGCCAACCCCGCGCTGCTCAATGAGTTGGTGGCGAAAAAGCTCGACGCATAGTTCGCGGCGCTTATCTTCGTTGCGCGGTCCCCAAGAACAGCTCTTTGTTGTTGGGGTGGCAGATCGGCATTCGTTCGGGCTCGCATCCCCGCAATTCGCGCACCACGCGCTCCGCTTACTTCAGCTTCAAATCCAAAATGAAATCCTTCCGCGCGTCCCAGGAACTTACGGTCTTTGTGGCGCTTTTCTTGCCGTCCTTTTCGGCCCACAGATCGAAGTCAATGCTCATATCCACCTGCGCGAAGTGGAAATGGCCGTCGGGCGTGGTGCTGTAGCTGCGGATCGCCTTGGTCTTTGTATTCTTCAGGAAGACGGTCGCGCTGGCTACGGCCTGCGAACTCGCATTCAGCACAGTGCCCGACACGGTGCGCATGCCCAGATTCTGAGCAGATGCGGCGGCAGACAAAAGGGAATCCCCAGTGCCTGCGGGAACCGCAAATACGGAAATGATGCCCAGAACACAAACAGCCAGCAAGCTTGCCCGGCTCATTCTCGTTCCTCCTCGTCTTCTTCGAATGGATCGTCTTCCTCTTCCAGGTCTTCTTCTACACGCGCCAGCTCCAGCGGTTCCACTCCCACTACCTCAAACTCCGTTCCACACTCTTCGCAGGCGATAATGTCGCCCTCCTCCACTTCGTCGACTTCAATGTCCAGTTCGGTGTCGCACTCAGGGCAGCTGGGCATAGCAGCCTCCTCACTTTCCAATCAGAATCATATTGCGGGATGGCAACATATATTCGACAGCCAACGCTAGTTTTAGTGAGAACCCGGCATCCGGTCAAGAGGCCAGTCGCGCCAGTACGCGCATCCAATTTCAAGGGACGTGGGCTAATCCCGTTTGCCCAGAAGATGCGGTTTTATGCCCTCGCGTTGGCCGGCGCATCCAACATTTGCAGTTGTTTTACGATCTTCGCGCAGGCATGTCCAATGCGCCATGACACCGCCCCGTTCCACTGTATACTCTGAGAACTGCGATGGCCCGACTTGGCTCCAGCATGCTCTCCTTCCCCGACTTCCGCGGCGCCACGCGCCGGTTGATCCTCATCAACCTGGCCGCCTATTTCGTGCTGCTCATTGCGACTGGCGCTTTTTCCGGCACGCCGGAGGTCCGCGACGCACTGAAACTCGATCCTGCCATCTTTGTACACGGTGAACTCTGGCAGCCCCTCACCTATAGTCTCATCCACCTGGGAATCCTGGGCACCCTGTTTGAGCTTCTCTCGCTCTGGTTTCTCGCCGGATTTCTCGAGACCTTCCACCAGCCCAACTGGGTCATGAACCTCTACGTGGTCTCCGTCCTCGGCACAGCGGCCGCGGCCCTGGCCCTATACGCCATCGCCATCACGCTGGCCCCCTCGCTCCTCGTCAATGCGCAGCCTCTCTACGGAAGCTTCGGCGGCATCTTCGGTCTCCTCGTCGCAATCGGCTTCCTCTACGGCGACACGCAATTCATGCTGTTTCCGCTCCCCATCGGCATCAAGGCACGCTACATCGCCGTGATCTACGCCCTTGTGGCCATCGCCATGCTTTTCGACAACGAGCGGATGTACGCCTTTGCGCAACTCGGCGGAGCACTCGCAGGGCTAGGCTACGTGCGCATGGCGCCCCGCCGCGGCATGTCCTTCGCAATGAGCGAGAGCTGGTATGGCCTGCGCAACCGCTACTACCGCTGGAAGCGCCGCCGCGCAGCGCGCAAGTTCGAAGTCTATATGCGCAAGCAGGGCCGCACCGTGAAATTCGACGGCCAGGGCCGCCTCATCGACGAAGACTCCGACGACAAAAAGCGCTGGAACTAAAGAGCAGGGAACAGGGGTCAGCGATCAGGGAACAGGAAAGACGCGGGCGCCCACTTATTCCGCGTCTTCGTTTCCTGCGGCAAAGGTGGGACTGCACTTCGCCTCACCACGATAAAATTGTTCTCGCAATGTCCAAGAAAATCGCATTCCTCTTTCCGGGGCAGGGTTCACAGGCCGTCGGCATGGGCCGCGAACTGGCCGACAAGTTTCCCGTCGCCGCCCACACCTTCGCTGAAGCCGACGCTGCGCTGGGCTTTCCGCTTTCAAAGCTCTGCTTCGACGGACCTGAAGAAGACCTGCGCCTGACAGAAAACACGCAGCCCGCCATCATGACAGTGAGCATCGCTGCGGCGCGCGTCCTTGCCGCGCACGGCGTGGAACCCGCGATCGCTGCCGGTCATTCCCTGGGCGAGTGGTCGGCGCACGTCATTGCGGGCACGCTGTCGTTTGCCGATGCCGTGCGCGCAGTCAAAGCGCGCGGCCACGCCATGCAAAGTGCCGTGCCTCCGGGCGAGGGAGCCATGGCCGCCGTCCTCGCGCTCGATGCCGCGCAGGTGGCCGATGCCTGTGCCGAAGCCGCACGCGAAACCGGCCTCATCGTGCAACCCGCAAACATCAACTCACCCGGCCAGACCGTCATCTCCGGCGCTGCAGCCGCCGTCGAAAAAGCCTCCGCTTTGTGCAAGGCCAAAGGCGCGCGCCGCGCCGTCATGCTCCCCGTGAGCGCCCCCTTTCATTGCGCGCTCATGCAGCCGGCGCAAGAAGAAGTCGCTAACGTTCTCGGCGGCATCACGCTGCGCGATCCAAGAATTCCCATCGCCGCCAACGTTACCGGCGGCCTGGTCACCGCTGCCGATGCGGTCCGCGACGCGCTCATCCGCCAGGTCACCGGCGCGGTCCGCTGGGTCGACTGCATGCAGGCCCTGAAATCTGCTGGCACGGATATTTTCATTGAAGTCGGTCCCGGCAAGGTTCTCTGCGGGCTGCTCAAGCAAATCGATCCCGAACTAAAATCGCTGAACGTCGCCGATGCGGGCAGCTTGGAAAGTGCGCTGCTGGAGCTGAAGGATCCCTCAGGTAGCTGAAACACTCCGGAAGGTTATGGTTCGTGGCCTCTTCACGAATAGCGGGCTCAATAGCAGGAACGAGTGAAATCTATTTCGACGGAAAGGCGATAGGGAACTGGTTTGCCGTCCTCGGTTGCGGGATCGAATGTGTATTGCTGAATCGCTTTCGCCGCATTTGCGTCGAGACCGTAACCGCTGGTTTTCTTGAGGCAAAAGCTTTTCGGATTGCCACGTTCGTCCACAACGATACTTACCTCGCTTTTGCTTTCAAAACCGAGGCCATCCTTCTGCCTCTTCCTGCATCTCACCTGTCCTATTTCTTGAGGAAAGTCGGCTAGAACCGAGTGAACCAGCTTAGGTGGTATCACCTTCTTGTCATCTGACGTCGCGATGCCGTTCGTTTCCAGGTTGTCGTCGAACTTTGCGGGACACAATGGTACCGCGAGGTCGGCAGCAGTCGAATGTGGATCACGAGCACGGGCTGTGGCTTCCGGCTGTGCCAGCTTACTACCTGTAACCTTCTGACAGAGACATATAGACGAAACTGCGAATGTCATCGCAAAGAGCATCCATCTGGCGAGTTGCATTGGATTGCCTCATACCCAAAGACGCAGTTGAGCCCGATTCGTTAAACAACACCCAGCTCCTTCAGCAAAATCGCGTAGTCCAGGGCAATCTCTTTCAAATGTTCGTAGCGCCCGCTCACAATGCCGCGAGCTTAGTCGCGAAGTCGAAAGGAGACCGCGATCTTTATCCTGACCGCAATCGGTTTTCCGTCGAGCGTCGCCGGCCGAAACCGGTATTGACTGACCGCTGCGACAGCGTTCTCGTCGAGACCATGTCCAGCCGGCCGTACCACCCGTATATCGGTTGGCATACCCTGTTCGTTCACGATCAACGACACGAGGACAACGCCCTCGATCCGCTGAGCGCGCGCTTCGTTCGAGTACTCTGCGAAAACCGTGTGAGTCGGTACCGGAGCTTTCGCACCCGGCGGGGCCTTGAAGGGATCCTCAACCGAGGTGTCCAAACCTCCGCCTGCGCCTCGTAAAAGCTGTTGGTCGCAGTCCACAATCTGCGTCGACGCCGGTCTGAACGGCGAGTATGCCACGCCCACGCAAACCAACACCGGAACCGGAAGGCCGTTCAAAGCGCCGGCTTGAAAGGTCGACTGCTTCACCGCGACAATCGCGTTTTCCAAATACCGGCTGGAGTCGTTCGGAATCACGTCTCGGAGCTTGATTGTTCCGTCGGCGTCAACCACGACCAGGAACTGAAAACGGCGCGAAGGGACTCGATCGTCGGCGGTCGGTGGCACTTCCGGGGCAACCGGCTTCGTCAGTACGGGCGCGGTGACGCCGGGGCCGATTTGATATGCGCCATCTTTGTCTCGGACCGGCGTAGACCCGGCCGCTCCTTTGTTTGCGTCCTGCGCGCGCACGAGGAGCGCCGTCATCAAGAGCGTAGCGACCAGGAACGGCATTCGTGACTCGCCCATAATATGTCTCTGCAATGCGGAAGATCAGATCTCAGCGCGCCGCCGCGTTTCGGCGCGAAGTAATGATCTCTCGCCAGCTTATTCCTATATCCACCGTTAGCACCGACGCGAAAGTAACGGCCGTGATCGTGTAGTTGAACGCCGTGTCACTCATATCCCAATAGGCTGGCCAAAGGTTCAGCAGCCGCAATGAGATGAAAGTGAAGGTCACGGCATAGGAACGCATCATCCACTGCCGATGCTGCGGTATCTGCCGGTTTCGCGCTGTGATGAAGGCCATCGTCGTGCAAATGATCCACGCGCTCGCCTGAACTGCTGTTCCTACAAACAGCGGCCGTCCCCAGGAGATTGTCAACGCGATCGAGGCGGCGATGAATACCGAGAAGACATAGACCCGGCCAAGCACCCGATGCAGTTTGAGGTGCTTCTGCCTGATGCGCGTCGAAAACTGAAACGGGCCGCTCAACAACGCAAGCGCCCCGCAGGTGGCGTGAGGGATCAGAAGAAATCGGTCTGCGATCAGCTGCAATCGATAGGCGTGGTAGGCCGGATAATCGGCCATTAACAAGACTTCGCTCGTGACGAACACAAATCCGATCGCAAGCCACATCACAATCCACAGCGCGCTTTTGGCGCTGCCTCTTGATGTGAGGCTCGAAACAGTCTTTTCCGCAGCCGCCAGGGTTTCGACCATTTGACTCATTGGGCGCTCCGCATTGCAGGGGAAGTCAGGGAGTATGCAATCAAACCTACCACATGGTGGGCGCGCCGATCCTGGCTCAATAGAGAACTAACTTACAATCCCCAGTTCCTTCATCACAAACGCATAATCCAGGGCAATTTCCTTCAGGTAATCGTACCGCCCGCTCGCGCCGCCGTGTCCCGCCTGCATATTCGTCACCAGCAGCAGCGGATTTGCGTCCGTCTTAAGGGTTCGCAGCTTCGCCACATACTTCGCCGGTTCCCAGTACATCACCTGGCTGTCGTGCAGGCTCGTCTTCACCAGCATCGCCGGATAGTTCGCCGCGCGCAGATTGTCGTACGGCGAGTAACTCAGCATGTAGCGGAAGTATTCTTCCTGGTTCGGATCGCCCCACTCCTCGTATTCCGGAACCGTCAGGGGCAGGGAAGCATCCAGCATCGTGTTCATCACGTCCACAAACGGCACGTGCGACACCACCGCGCGAAAAAGCTCGGGCCGCATATTTGCCACTGCGCCCATCAGCAGTCCGCCGGCCGACCCTCCCTCAATCGCCACGCGCTTCGCATCGCCGTATCCCTTCGCCGTCAGCGTCTCTACGCACGCAATGAAATCCGTAAACGTATTGCGCTTCACCAGCATTTTCCCGGCGTCATGCCATGGCTTGCCCAGGTCGCCGCCGCCGCGAATGTGCGCGTAGGCCATCACCACTCCGCGATCCAGCAGGCTTAGCCGGTTCGAGCTGAACCCGAGCGGCAGAGAGTACCCATATGATCCGTAGCCGTAGACATACAGCGGATTCTTCTCCGGCTCCCTCTTGTCCTTCCGATACACAATCGACACCGGCACCTCGGCGCCATCCTCCGCCTTCGCGTGAATCCGCTCGCTCGCGTACAGCGTGCGATCGAATCCCCCCGGAATCTCGACCTGCTTCAACAGCGTCGACCCGCCCGACGTCACGTCGTATTCGAAGACCGAGCTTGGCGTCACCAGCGACTGGTACCCGTACCGGAACGTCGTCGTCTCAAAAATCCGGTTGATGTGCGGATGCGCGCTGTATGCCGGCTCGGGAAACGCGATCTCGCCCGCACGCGTGGCCTCAGCGCCCTCGCCTTCAAACTTCCACAGCCGAAGTCGCGGCAGCCCGTCTTCGCGTTCGCAGGCAATCAAGAATCCTGCAAACAGGTCCACATCTTCCAGCATCACCGCGTTGCGATGCGCAATCCGTTCGGTCCAATGCTCACGCCCCGGCGTCGCCACCGGCGCCGTTACCAGTCTGAAGTTCCGCCCGCGATCGTTGGTCCTGATAAACCACAGCCCGTTGCGATGATCCACCGAGTACTCGTGCTCGTCTTCGCGCGGCGCAATCACAGCGAAATCGCCAGTGGGATCGTCGGCCGCCAGTACTCTCGCCTCGCTCGTCGTATGACTGGCCGACTCCATTACCAGGTATTTGCCGTCGCGCGTGCGCCCCACCGCCAGGTTGAACCGCTCGTCATCCTCCTGGTAAACCAGCGCGTCGTCGGAGTGCTCCGCGCCCAGAACGTGTCTCCACAACTGGAACTGCCGCTTCTGCTGCTCGTCTTCCACCGTGTAAAACAGCGTTCGATTGTCCGCCGCCCACACCACTGAGCCCACACGCTCCACTTCACCGGCCAGTGTCTCTCCGGTCGCCAGGTCCTTGATGCGCAGCGTGTACTGCCTGAATCCCTTCGTATCGGTGCTGTACGCCAGCCAGCGGCCATCGTCTGTGATATCGGTGGCGCCAATCGCGAAAAACGCGTGTCCTTTGGCGAGTTCGTTCCCGTCCAGCAGCACTTCCTCCGCCGCATCCGCGCCTGGCCCCGCCGCTGTCCCGTGCTTCCGGCAAAAAATCCCGTACTGCAGCCCTTCCTCCGTGCGGCTGTAGTACCACCAGTCTCCGTCGCGGTAGGGCACCGAAACGTCAGTCTGCTTGATGTGGCTCAGCATCTCCTGGTAAAGCTCTTCGCGCAGTCCGGCCAGCGGCGCCATCACCGCCTCGGCGTAGGCATTTTCGGCCTCCAGGTACGCGGTCACATTGGGATTTTCTTTGTCGCGCAGCCAGGCGTAGTCATCGGCGAGTGTGATGCCGTGCAAGTTGGTTTCAGTGTGTTCTTTGCGTGCAACCGGGGGTGAAGGGACTTGAATCATCGTCTTCCTAGTCTATTGCGTGGATTCGAACTTGCATTCTGACCGATTGGCGCTACTATGCCATCGTGGCCCGGATTCACAAGACTCTCAAGTGGATCGCTATCACTTTCGTGATCCTTATCACGATCGGTGCACTCCGGCTAATTTGGCTCTATCAAGAGGCTCGAATCAAACCACGTTTCGGCTGCCCTCTCCTGGTGTGGGTAATGCCGCCCGATCATTCAGAGATCCAGTCGACCGACTATATTGACTTGCGCGAGGGGAGTGCGGGCCCGTATATGTGGGAGCCGATCCACATTCGAATTTACGCAAACGGCTTGGTCGAACGAGACACAGTTGAGACAGTGCGCGGAGATACATTCGGGTGCCCGCTTCATCCCGCCGACCGAACACTTCGAATCTCTCCAGAAGCTGCAGAAGGGCTGCTGACACGGGCAAGAGATGGGGGCTTCTGCCGGCTTTGTGCTGGATATCAATATCCAAGTTTCATCTACGATGCCGGAAGTGAAGAATTGACACTATCGCTACATGGGAAATCAAAAGCGGTTTGGAACCACGAAGGAGAGCCGCCGCCACTTTTCGGAGAACTCATTGGTTCAATTTATGCAATTTCGCCGATGGATAATCTGGCGGATCCTGCGAAATTCACCGCTCAACGCAGTGCCGAGTGTGAAGCATTTCTTGAACAGAACGAACGCAGCTATCGCGCACAAAAACACTAGTACTTTGAGCTTTACTGTGGCATAAACGCGCGCATCTCAATGGCGCTTATTTCCGCTTGCGCCCAGGGGAACTTCCGCCTACCCGCCCACGTACAATGAAAGAGGAATGAAAGGCCTTCGCCCCGCGCAGTTCGCCGTGATTCCGCTGATTTTGGCGGCCCTTTTTGCTTTTCCTGCCGTTCCGCTGCGCGCCGAATCCGTTGCCAGCCTACCCCAGCCTACCGACTACGTAAGCGACTTTGCGCACGTGCTTTCGCCTGACGCGGTTGCGCGCATCGACTCCATCTGCCAGCAACTTGACCACTCCGCAGCCAACGCCAAAGTCGCCGTGGTCACTGTGCACGACCTCAACGGCGACACCGCCGACGACTACGCAAATGAGCTCGAAGATCACTGGAAGATGGGCGACAAAGGCGAGAACCGGTTCGCCATGGTGCTGCTGGCTGTAGCCGACCACAAGTACCGAATCGAAGTCGGTTACGGCCTCGAAGGCATTCTGCCCGACGGCAAAGTCGGCGACATCGGCCGCGAAATGGTCCCCAACCTGAAAGCCGGCGACTACGACGGCGCAGTCACTTTGGCAGTCGGCGAAGTCGCCCAGGTCATCGCCGCCGACGCCAAGGTCACCCTCAACGACGACGAACCCGCGCCTCCGCCCCGGCCTGTACAACATGACAACCCGGTAATCGGAAAACTAATCCTGCTCCTCCTGCTGCTGGTGTTCTTCGGCGGTAGCTCGTTGCTCCGCATGTTATTCGGCTGGGGCCTGTTCTTTGGCGGATGGGGTCGCGGTGGCTGGCGCGGCGGGCCCTGGATCGGAGGGGGAGGCGGCGGGTTCGGTGGAGGTGGTGGCGGCGGCTTCGGGGGTGGCGGCGGCTTCGGCGGATTTGGAGGCGGAGGCGGCGGATTTGGCGGCGGCGGCGCCGGAGGAAGCTGGTGACCATATCAGCTACCAGCTCCTGGCTACTAACTGGCAACTGTATGAACGAGACGCATCAAATTCGTGCCGGAAGCGGTTGAGCCATTTCGATCCTCGCATTCTTCGAATGAGCCCCAGTCTGAAGGACGGGCTAGTAGCTAGGAGCTGGCAGCTAGAAGTTGTTTTCAAGGAGAAACGAACGTTATGAGCAAAGGTCTTGGAATTACGCTGGCCGTGGTGGCCGTGCTGCTGTTGGTTGTCTTCATGGTTTTTGGCAGCTTCAAAAGCACCCAGAACCAGATGGTCGGCAAAGATCAGGCAGTGAAGTCCGCCTGGTCTGAGGTCGATGTCCAGATGCAGCGCCGCGCCGACCTGATCCCCAACCTGGTCGAAACCGTGAAGGGCTTCACGAAGGAAGAAAGCACGGTCTTTGGCGACATCGCTAACGCGCGAGCGGGCATGCTAAATGCGCAGGGCCCCGCCGGCAAGATCGCCGCCTATAACCAGATGGACGGCGCTATCGGCCGCCTTCTGCTGCTTACTGAAAACTACCCGCAACTGCGCTCCAGCGACCAGTTCATGCGCCTGCAGGACGAGCTCGCCGGCAGCGAAAATCGTGTCGCCGTGGCCCGCAAGCGCTACAACGACGCGCTCCAGGACTACAACACCTTCGTGCTCCAGTTTCCCAACAATATCTGGGCGAATTTCCTGGGCTTCCACCAGAACAGCGCCTACTTCACCGCCAGTCCTGAAGCGCAGCAGGCGCCCAAGGTCAGCTTCTAGCATCTGGGCGCAGCATAGAAGCCGCTTCAAACACAAAGAGGCCACCCGCATCGGGGTCGGCCTCTTTTGTGCGAAATCCCGGACAGGATCCGGTTTACTTGCTGAACGATGCGATGGCGCTGGCCTCGTCGTCGTAGATGTCGAAGACAGTGTACAGCTTGGTTAGCTGCAGCAGGTCGTGGACCTTCTTGGTCAGTTTCAGCAGTTTCAGCCCGGCGCCCTGGTTCTTCGCAGTGGTGTAGGCGCTTACCAGTTCGCCCAGGCCCGAGCTATCGATATAGTTCACTTCGCCAAGATCGAGCAGGATGCGCCGCTGTCCTTTGCCGATCAGGTCACGAATGGCATCACGCAGTTGCACGCTGCCCTCGCCCAGGGTGATCCGTCCGCTCAGGTCCAACACCGTCACGCCATCCACTTCACGGGAAGCTATTGCAAGTGCCACGGAAACTCCTCCTTCTCAGTACATCGGTTATAGCATCTTCAGGTTAGCCAGCCTTGCGGAAATCTCCCGGTCCGGCGCAGCCTTGTTCGAACCCGATCCTCCGCTTCACGCTCCAGCCTGAGGCTTCTCTCCGGCTGGCCCCAGATGCTTGATCAGCGTCAACTCGGTGCCGGGATGCAATTGTCGAAAGTGTACCTCATCCATCAGGGAGCGGATAAGGAAGATGCCGCGGCCCGTGCCGCGCAGCAGGTTTTCGGCCGCCAGCGGGTCAGGCAACTTGTCAGGGTTGAACCCGCGTCCCTGGTCGGCAATCTTGAAGATCAAATCGGAACCGGTATTCTCGAACGAAACGTCGATCTGGCGTGCCGGGTCGTACTCGTTGCCGTGCAGCACAGCGTTGATGGCCGCTTCGCGTACTGCCATTGTGATATGAAAGCGCTGGTCCTCATCCAGGCCGGCTTCCGACGCAAGCTGCTCCGCGGCTGCCTCCACCTCGCCCACGCTTTCCATCGTGGAATTGAGCCGGAAACTTCGCCGTCCACTACCGGATCCAGTCACAGGGCCGCTTTCCGCCTCCATCGGCTTGGGCTGCTTTACTTCCACGTCGCTCGATCAACCTAGCTGGCAGTTTCAAGTCTGGATGCGATTGTGTCAAGGCGCAACAGGAATCGCGCCCGGCACATCTCCTGCTTGCTGCGTGTTCCCGGCGTGAGCACGCTGCTGCGCTGAAATCGCGGCGCATGGGAGTACACTTCGTTCTGAGAGGCTTCAGCCGCCCATGGACGTGCCTACCGACACTCGCATCGAGCAGCGCTCCGCCACGCGTGTCAGCCTTACGGCGCTCCTCGGCATCCCGGTCACCGACGCTCAGGGCCAATTGCGCGGCAAGCTTAAAGATATTGTCGTCGCCACCGGTCCAGACGGTGGCCGTGTCGCCGGGCTGGTGCTGAAATCGCGCAGCGGTCTCTCCCTGGTGCCTTCTGAAGACGTTTTTGAAACTCCCGCCGGCACCCTGGAATTACGCAATACCGAGTCGCTCGCTCCCCTCAAGGACGAGGGCAACTACCTCTTCCTGCAACGCGACCTCGTCGACCGCCAAATCATCGATATCAATGGCCGCAAGGTTGTCCGCGCCAACGACATCGACCTCGAATGGGACGATCGCGGTCCTGGCCATCATCTTCGCGTCGCCGAAGTCGAAGTCGGCCTACGGGGCGCGTTTCGCCGCGTCTTCAAGGGCGTCCTGCCGCGGACCAACCTGGAGTCCATCTCGCGCAAATTCGGCGCGCGCGCCATCCCCTGGCAGTTCGTCGACGTCATCGAGCCCGATCCCGCACGCCGCGTCAAGCTGCGCATCGAGCATGAGCGCCTCGCCGATATCCATCCTTCCGAGTTGGCCGATATCCTCGAAGATCTGGCTCCCGCCGAACGCGAAGCCGTCTTTACCTCCCTCGATGAAGAGGTGGCTGCCGAGACTCTCGAAGAAGTCGAGCCCAAGCTGCAAAAGGCTCTGCTTGAAAAGCTCGACGAGGAGCGCATCGCCGACATCGTCGAGGAAATGGACCCAGGCGCCGCTGCCGACCTGCTCTCCGAACTGTCCGAAGAAAAATCCGACGCCATCCTCGAAGAGATGGAGCCGGAAGAACGTCAGGAAGTCGAAGAACTGCTCGAATTCGACGAGCACTCTGCCGCCGGCTACATGACCACCGACTTCGTGTATCTGGGAGTCGATGCCACCGTCGCGCAGGCGGTGCAGGCCCTGCGCAGCTTCGAGGGCGATCCTGAGAGCATCACCGAAGTCCATTTGCTCGACGAAAAGCGCATTCTCCGCGGCGTAATCCCGCTCTCGCGGCTCGTCATGGCGCAGCCTGACGCCCGCCTCAGCGTTCTTACCGAGCCCCGCGTCCTCTCCTGCCCCGCCGATACGAAAGAAAACGAGCTCGCCGAAATCTTCGACAAGTACAACCTGCACGCGCTGCCCATTGTCGATTCTCTGAGTCGCATGGTCGGTGTTGTCCGCGCCGAGCACGTTATCAGCTTCCTGCGCGAAAAACTCTAAGATCCCTGCAATCTTCACAAGTCCTGGAATTCATCATGATTTCTGCGCGCTTTTGTGACTGGACTATCCCAAATCACACAGCAAAGGCCGGGATCTGTGTAACAATCCACGGATGATCCAGTTTCCAAGAATTATTCAGGGTGGCATGGGCGTAGGTGTTTCCAATTGGCGTCTCGCCCAGGCCGTCTCAAAGCTCGGCCAACTTGGCGCCGTCTCGGGCACCGCGCTCGATTCTGTTTTTGTGCGCCGTCTCGCCGATGGCGACCAGGGCGGGCACATGCGCAGGGGACTGGATGCATTTCCTTTTCCTGAGATGGCCAGGCGCATCTGGCATGAGCACTTCGTACCCGGCGGCAGGCCGAAGGGCACTCTGTATCCCTCCCTGCCGATGCACCAGCGGCAGAGTCATCGCAAGCTCGTTGAGCTATGCATGGTCAGCAACTTCGTCGAAGTGTTCCTGGCGAAAGAAGGCCACAAAAATCCGGTTGGCATCAACTACCTTGAAAAGGTCCAGATGCCTCACCTGTATTCGCTCTACGGAGCCATGCTTGCCGGAGTGGGCTACGTGCTGATGGGTGCGGGCATCCCGCTTCACATTCCTGGCGTGCTCGACGCTTTGGTCGCGCAACACGCAGCCGAATACCGCCTGGCGGTTTCCGGCGCCGCGCAAGGCCAGATTGCCGACCAGGACATGCTGATGCATTTCGATCCTGCCGAATATGCCGAGGGCCCGCTGCCCGTGCTGCACCGGCCAAAGTTTCTCGCCATCGTCTCCTCAAATACTCTGGCTGCCACCATGTTGCGGCGCGCTACCGGCCGCGTCGACGGGTTGGTGATCGAAAGCCCGACCGCCGGCGGCCACAACGCGCCCCCGCGTGGCAAGCTCCAGCTCAATGCAAGCGGAGAGCCGGTCTACGGCCAGCGCGATCAGGTCAACGTCGCCGAGCTTCGCACGCTGGGCGTTCCCTTCTGGTTGGCTGGCGGATACGGCAATCCCGCCAAGCTCCGCGATGCGCTCGACCAGGGAGCGGCCGGAGTACAGGTGGGAACTGCGTTTGCATTCAGCCGCGAGTCCGGCATGCGGTCCGACCTGAAAAATACGCTTCTCGCACAGGCTGCGGCAGGTGTGGGTAAGGTCTTTACCGATCCGCTGGCCTCGCCCACTGGCTTTCCCTTCAAGGTTGCGCAGCTCGATGACACTTCATCGAATCCGGGCGTTTATCAGCAACGGACCCGAGTCTGCGATCTGGGCTACTTAAGAGAGCCCTATGCCGCGGGCGAAGGCAAAATTGCCTACCGCTGCGCTGCTGAGCCGGCGCCCAACTACGTTGCCAAAGGCGGCAAGATCGAAGACACTGTCGGGCGCAAGTGTCTGTGCAACGCCCTGCTCGCCAATATCGGCCTTGCCCAGGTTCGCCAAAATGACATGGTCGAACCGGCGCTCATCACCGTGGGAGACGATCTGAACACAATCGCGCAGTTTATGGCCCCCGGCCTGCAAAGCTATAGCGCCGCGGATGTCGTTCGGGCTCTGCTGAGCAAGGTGCAGGCAGAGCCGGCGAGGATTGCCGGGCTTGTCCCGTCGGTCGCTGTCGCATAGCTGGCCCGCAAGACCGCGTCTGCGCGCCTCGATTTAACCTGCGTCTTCCTTGGCAAGCAGCTCGCCCAGCCGGTCCAGCTTCCGTTCCCAGGCAGTCCTGTGGTCGCGAATCCACTGTTCCAGTGCTGCGAAGCCCGCAGATTCCAGCCGGCAGGTGCGTACGCGCCCCAGCTTTTCCGTGCGCACCAGCCCAGCCGCTTCCAGGATCTGCAGATGCTGCATCACCGCCGTCAAAGTCACTCCCAAAGGCTCGGCCAGCTTCGAGACCGACATCGGCTTCTCCACCAGCGCGTCCAGAATCGCGCGCCGCGTCGGGTCTCCGAGCGCGTGAAACAGCCGGTCGAGATCGATTCGATCGTGTGCCATGGGGTGAACTCTCTCGCAGCTACGCGGCCAGCTCTTTCCCCAGCCGCTCGATCAACCCGCGCCATCCCATCTCGATCATCTTTACGCCATCCGGCCAATCGATATACGTTCCCTGGTGCGTGAGAATCACGTCCGTGCCTTTCTCTGCTGCCGCAAACTCAATCGTCGTCAGCATCACCACAATGGGTTTGCCGTTCAGCGACATTCGTGTAGTCATCACAATCCGCGTCTCGTCAACGATGTCCTGGTAGGTGCTCTCGTTCGCAATCTCCGATCCCGCAATCGGGTGGCCTTCCTTGAACCGATACCGGAACCGCTCGTTCCCGCCCTTTCGAAAATCCATATGGTAATCCTGGATCTCATGGGCATCGCTTTCCGCATACCACCGGCGCTTCAATGCCGGCTGGGCAAACGCGGAGAAGACGCGCGCCGGGCTCTGGGGAAAACTCCGTTCGATCACAAAGGTGTTGTGGATGACGTTCGTTTCTGTCGCCGTCATGAGAATCTCTCTCCTGGATCCCAAAATAGTGAAGCAACTACTTAAGCATCGTCCGAGTCAGGTTAATTGTCAAGTAGATACTTCAGTATTTAGCCGGTGTGTCATTCTCCCATGATTTCAATGGGTTATCGAACTGGCACCCTCATCGGAGAATTATCCCGCCGAGGCCGCGCCCTTCGCCCCGCCCACCGCAAACACCCGCGGCACCCGTTCCGCCGCCGCCGGCAACGCCGGAAACACCGCGTGCGGCTCCGTCTGATACCAGTAGGCGGTCGAAAAGAAATTGTCTGACCGGTCGTTGGCCGTGCCGTGCTCAATCGTCACCTTGATCGACTTCTCAAACGCGATCGGGCCTTCCAGGTGCCAGCGATAGAGGCAGTAGCGCCCGCCAATCCTCTCGGGATCCACAACGTAGGGCGCTCCCTGGCGCTCGTTCGCAAACGCCTGCAAGCCAAAATCCCATGCGCCGTTGTAATAATCCTCGGTTCCCGTTCCGTTGATCGTCGGCATGGTGTCACCGTCTACAAAGATCATGTCATCACCCTCGCCGGGCCAGCCGTTCTCGTTTTGCAGTATCGATTGCGCCACCCCGACGAAATGCCCTTTGCCCGTTGCCTCGAGAAACACGTAATTGTTCTTGCCGTCCAGATTCTTTCCGTCGCTCGTCACGCCTTTGCACGGCGCCGCCTGCCGGTACTGCGCGTGAAAGTAGCCCAGTCCCGTGGGAAGGCTCGGCAGCGTCACGTAATCCACCGCGTAGTACAGGCTGCGAACCGGCTGCGGCCCCTCATTGGTCACCGTAATACGTGCCGCTCTCGCGAACGGCATCTGGAAATACGAATTGAGCGCCTTCACAGGCGCCACCGCCAGCAGCGCCGACTGGTAGGTGAAATACTCGCCCAATCCCAGCCCGAAGAAGTCGCCGATGGGCGCTTCCACCGACGGGGATGCCTCGCCATCCCACCACGCTCGCAGCACCAGGTTCTTCAGGTGCATCGCATCCGGCGAAGCGATCGTGAACCAGATGTGCGTCACCACCCCTGCGCACTGCACATCGAAAACCGTCGCGGTCTGGCCCGGATCCACAGGAATCCGATCCGAGTTCCCCCCTGTGCGATCCCAGCTTGAAGAGCGGCGATTCTTGTAGTTCCGCAACCGCGCCAGTTCGAACAACTCCTCCCGCGCTCCCGATTCCGTCATCCCCTGCGCAGCCGCGGTCGGCGCGCTCATTCCGCTCAGCGCGGCTGCCGCAACACTGCTTGCGGCAAGTCCACCCAGCAATCGCCGGCGCGTCCGCGAAAGCTCCCTCGCATCCTGTGCGTCCATACTCCGTTCCTCCGATCTGGAAAATCCGTGAAACCAAATTGTAATTGCAAACTGGATATTAGAGATCGGTCACGGCACCGTCCGATCTGAGCTGGGTTATACATCTCCTCGTTTTTTTGCTGGCCGCGGTTCGCACGCGCGCCCTTCGCCTGTTATGGTCAGTGAGGAAAACTTTTTCCGCACCTCCACAGCAGTTTCAGAGATGGTGCATCCGCATTCAAGACACCTAAGTCGGTGCGACCAACAGGGAGCGACGACCTTAGCGATCGCATTGACCGGACACAGTATCTCTGAAACTGCTCTAAGACCTCAATGAATCCACCTTAGGAAACCGCACGGGCATGTGGAAGCGCTGGCGAATCCGGATCCTTCTCTTTCTGGCCGTGCTCGGCCCCGGATTCATTACCGCCAACGTCGATAACGACTCCGGCGGCATCCTCACTTACTCGCAGGCCGGCGCGCAGTTCGGTTACAGCCTGCTGTGGATCATGATTCCCATCACGATTGCGCTCACCGTCATTCAAGAGATGAATGCTCGCATGGGAGTGGTCACCGGTAAAGGCCTCAGCGACCTCATCCGCGAGGAATTCGGACTGCGGCTTACCTTCCTGTTGATGGTGCTGCTGGTGGTTGTCAACTATACCAACGTGGTCACCGAGTTCATCGGCATCGCCGGCTCAATCCACCTCTTCCACGTCTCCAAATTCATTTCGGTACCGATCTGCGCGGCGCTGGTCTGGCTGTTGGTGGTGCGTGGGGATTACCAGAGCACTGAGAAAATCTTCCTGGTCGCTTCACTTGTCTACATCACATACATCTTTGCCGGCGTGCTCTCCCAGCCCAGTTGGCACGATGCGCTCTGGGCCACCGTCAAGCTCCCCGCTCCCTCCGTCTGGCGCGATAAGGCCTACATCTACATGGCCATCGGCCTAGTAGGCACCACCATCGCACCCTGGATGCAGTTTTACCTGCAATCCTCCATCGTTGAAAAAGGTGTTCGTGACCAGAGTTTCGCCGCCATGCGTCTTGACGTTACCGTGGGCAGCCTGTTTCAGGATGTTGTCGCCTGGTTCATCGTGGTCGCTTGTGCCGCTACTCTATTTACGCACGGCATGGGAGCTATCCAGGTGGCCGCCGACGCTGCTGAAGCCATGCGCCCCCTGGCCGGCGACTACGCCTTCATCCTCTTCGCATTCGGGCTCTTCAACGCCTCTTTGTTCTCCGCATCCATTCTGCCAATTTCTACGGCCTACACCGTTTGCGAAGGTCTTGGCGTCGAGTCCGGCGTCGACAAAACTTTCAAGGAGGCGCCCTTCTTCTACTGGCTCTACACGCTGCTCATTGCCGGCGGCGCTGTGACGGTGCTGGTCCTGCCCGATTCGCAGTTGATTAACGTGGCCATTCTGTCGCAGGTGCTCAACGGCGTTCTGCTGCCGGTCATCATCATTCTCATGCTGCTGCTCATCAACCGCACCGACTTGATGGGCAAACACAAAAACTCACGCCTCTGGAACGTCATTGCCTGGAGCACAAGCGTCATCGTCATCGGCATGACGGGCGCCATGCTCTGGGGCATGCTCCCCGGCCATTGACGTGCCTTTCGCCACCCCGAACAGAGTGACGCCCGCACTACGACGTGCTGTCCCTGAGAGCCTGCGGTAAAAGTCGGGTTTTGAAAGGGCACGAGTTTACTCGTGCCAATAAAGCTCGCAAAATGAGCGCGGCTTTAGCCACTGAGAGATGGTTTTTATCCAACTTGCACTTCCACTACAGGCTGCTAACTGATGACCGCTGCCGATGCCATTGCCTTGGGGTTCGGACCGTATTCGTTATCGCCCGGCTGGCTATCCATCACAGCGAAAACCAGCAGGATGATCCCGCCCACGAACGGAACAAATCCTATCAGCAGCCACCAGCCGCTCCTGCCAATGTCGTGCAGGCGGCGCACGGCAACCGCAAGTCCTGGGATAATCACCGCGAGGTCATAAATAATTGAGATCCCCAGGAACGCGATACCGAGGTTGTTGTGATTCATCACCATCACTAGGCCGATAAGATACGGCACCATGGCAAAAATGCAGTTGAAAAGCGCAAACATCCAGTATTCCTTGCGCCGCGAGCGGCCGGTGAACTGCGCATAGCGTTTCATCACCAAGAGATACCAATCCATCGATTTTCTCCTGTCCCGACCCCCCGCACGGCCCTGCCGCAGAACTGCGCCTTCCTGCCGTATCAACCGCGCAATGTTGGGGGTCTTGAAGTCGCGGCAAGCATATACGAAGTGCTCGGCAAATTACATCAGAATTTTCCTGAGGGGACTCCTTCGACACGGCTCTGATTCTCTGCCCGTCACGCAGGGTCATTCGCAGGAACGGCAAAAAGTTGCCACCCGTAAAGCATTTTTTGCGTAGTGAAGGTGGACCTGAAAGCTGTGACCCGGAAGTTAATCGGCTAAAAGCTAATAGCTAGCAGCGAATAGCTGTCGTTCACAGCAGCTTTCCCGCCGCCAGCTCTTTGATCAGTCCCCGGTCTGCAGCCAGAAAATCGTATCCGGGCAGGTCCTCGAGCTTCACCCAGCGCACCTGCTGGTAGATCTGGTTATTGATCTCGCCGCTAAACGCCCGCACCGCAAAAAACTGCAGATCTACTGCGCCACCACGGCGATAGTGATGCCGGATGCGTGTCACCGCCGGGCCTACCTCCGCATCGATGCCCAGCTCTTCGGCCAGCTCGCGCACCAGCGCCTCTTGCGGGCTTTCGCCGGGCTCAATCTTTCCTCCCGGAAACTCCCACAGCGATGCCATCGGCTGGTCGGCCCGCCGCTGGCCAATCAGCACTTCTTTGTCGCGCACGATCAGCGCCGCCGCCACAAAGCGCAGCGCAGGGCCCTGGGTATGCGGCCTGGGCTTCGACTGCCTTGCTTCCACGTGTTCAAGTGTAAACGAGCCAAAGGAGATAGCGGGCGCGTGAATGACTGTTTCGCCGGTCGATTCACGCCTCCCGGCGATGGCGTTGGTTCAGCTGTCCTCTATTTGAGCAACTCCGATTCGCCTTCCACCGCCGCCTGTACCCCTTCTGCAGCCAGCGGACGGAAGTAGCCCCAGCCTCTCTTCGCTGCCGTCTCGAGCAATGCCGGCGACGGATTCACCGGGAACGGGCAGCGCGCCATCTCTAGCATCGCCAGGTCGTGCACCGAATTGCCGAACACCGCATCCGGTGCCGGCAATCCCACGCGCTTCAGCGCGGTCGCTTTGGCCGGGCCGGTCGGCACATCCACAAGCTCGCTGGTGATCATTCCGTCCACTACCTTCACTTCGGCCGCCAGAATGTGTTCAGGCGGAATCCCGAAGTCCCGCACGCCCTCGGCAATGACCCAGCGATTGGTTGAGCTCACCGCCCACAACTCAATTCCGGCCTTCCGCATCCGTTCCACCAGCGCCGTCATCTCCGCAAAAATGCGCCCGCGCACAAACTTTTCCACGTAACGCCCTGCGGCCGCCCGCAACTCCTCGTCGCGCAGACCGGCATACATCTGCACCATCTCACCGCACATCGCCTCTTCGCTTACTTTGCCCAGGCGATAGGTGCGGTAACGCGTATCGAGCCAGTCCTGCGTCGACCGCGAAACTATACCCTGCTCCAGCGACCAGGCCATGAAACCATAGCCCGCATCGCCGCTCCACAGTGTGCCATCGCAGTCAAACACCGCAACTTTCGGATTGCATTTGAATACCAGCCGCTCAAATTCCTCGGCGGTCCACTTATGTACTTCTAACTGTGCTGGCGTCAATTGCTCTTTTTCCCTGTTCGAGAAATCCATCCATCTCTATTCTCTTCGAAGCCGCGTGCTTTTGCACGCGCCGAGCAGGGAACTGACGTTAATAAACGATATACTGCCCCAAAACCGCCGAGGCACTTACTCGGGCTTCGTTTCGCTCGTCCAGCGCCGCCGTGCCTCGGCAAAACACTCCTGTGCCACTTTTACCAGCACCAGCGACTGTTGCCAGCGATCCGATTCCTCGCGGCCCGCAAACACGCGCGCGTAGTTGTACTCCGGCCCCAGCAGTTCCGGCGTAAAGCAGAACCGGTCCGCCTGTGGCCGCCTGCGCAGGAAGCCAAGAAACGACTCCGTCCACAATGCGCGAAAGTGACCCACGTGCGGCTGTCGTTCCGCGCTGCCGTCGCCCACATCCACCTGCATGCAGCACGAATTCCCGATGCGCCCGTGCATGAATCCAACGCGGCCCAGCACCGGTTTGATGAATTCGAGCTTGGTTTCAAAGCCGCCGTACACCATCTCGGTTCCCGTGTACCAGTGCGAGAAGTCTCCGTTGAATTCCAGCTCCGGAAACCGCGCCGCCATCTGCACCGTCCGCCACGGATCCTGAAATATGGTCGCCCGGTGCGTCTCGGGATACAGGGGAATCGCGTGCTTTACCGCCGCTGCCAGCACAGCTTCAACCAGCGCTGTCGCCTCGTCATCGTCTTCTGTGCCCCAGCCCACGTGCAAGGTCAGGCACTCCAGCCCCTCATCGCGCGCTTGCTTCGCCAAAGGGCCGGCCTCCGCCGGCGCATTCACCCGCCCGCTGCCGCAAATCGCCAACCCGATCCGTGCCGCTTCGTTCGTGACCGCGCCCGCCGGCGGCTGCCCAACTTGCACGCCCTCGTACCCTGCGTCGCGAATGGCTCGCAAGCTCTCGGACGGCCTGCCCGTCATATCGGCAAACGACTGCAGGTTCATAAAGTACCGCAGCCGCGGATCGTGCCCTTCAATCATTCACTTTTCTCCACGAATTGTTGAACTACTCACTCCATTTTTGTTCCATTCCACACTAATGCTGCGGAATTGAGGGCTACAACGGAATCCACTCGAACAATGCTTCGTAACAAGGGCACGGCTTCAGCCGGGCCAGAAGCTTCGAGAAAAATGAATTGGGCTTTAGCCCCCGGGAGAAGCTTCTACAACGGCGTCAGATCATTTGTGAAATCAGCCTCAGAACTCATCGAACGCAATCTGGTCTTCCTCCACGCCCAGCGACCGCAGCATCCGCGTGCACGCTTTAATCATCATGGGCGGCCCGCATAGGTAATACTCGGCCGCCAGCGGATTCGCATGCTTGCGCAGATACTGCTCCAGCACCACCTCATGAATGAATCCCACGTGTCCCAGCCAGTTATCGTCTTCCAACGGCGACGAAAGCGCCAGGTGGAACGTGAAGTTCGGATGTTTCTCCTCCAGCCGCCTGAAGTACTCCTCGTAGAAAATCTCCTGCCTCGACCGCGCGCCATACCAGTAGCTGATCCTGCGCGCGCTGCCTTGCGTCTCCAGCAGGTGCGCCAGGTGCGCGCGTAATGGAGCCATTCCTGCTCCGCCGCCGATATACACCATCTCGTGCTGCGTTGGCTTGATGTGAAAATCGCCGAACGGCCCGATCGCCGTCACCACATCCCCCGGCTTGAGGCTGAAAACATAGCTCGATCCCACTCCCGGCGCGCAGTCCTGTCCCGGCGGTGGCGTCGCAATGCGCACATTGAATCGCAACTGCCGCTCCGTTGCCGGATTGCCCGCCAGCGAATAGTTGTTCCTTTTTCCGTGCTCGGGATTCCGCGCCACCAGCTCAAAAACGTGCTGGTTCCTCCACACCGTCGCAAACGGCTCCGCAATCTCAAATTCACTGAATCGGATTTCCTCGTAGGCCGGAATATCAAGCTGCAGATAATCTCCCGGCGCAAATGCCATCGCCGCCGCGCCGTCCTCCGGCTCCAGCACCAGCTCCTTGATGAAAGTGGCCACGCTGCGATTGCTCACTACCCGGAACTTGAATGTCGTATGCGCGCGCGCTCCCACCCCACCCGCATGCACCACATCGACCAAAATCCGTCCTGCACGCTCCATCACCGGATACGTCGCCAGCCCGCGGCAGACCGGCGCGCGTGCCGGCGAGCCGTCCATCAGGTTGAACCGCCCATTGTGCTTCGGGCACTCGATAATGCAGCCCTTCACCAGGCCGTCCGACAAGTGTGTATTCCCATGCGTGCACAGTCCGTCGGTCGCGTAGAGCTTGCCCTCCTCGTCGCGATACACGGCATAGGTCTTTCGCGCGTGATCGAACCGCACCACATCCGCGCGCCGCAAATCTGTCGCCGCGCACACTTCAACCCATCCCGCCGCATCAGGCTGCGCCTCCGACGCAAAGCACGCCTCGCGCGTCCGCGTCCTTGGCTCGGGAAGCCGCCGCTTCACGTGGTATGCAGGATCCTTTCTCTGGCGCAGAACAGTCGGGAGAATCTCCTGCCATGCCGACAGGATCGACGGATATGGCGTCGGGCAATCGTCCTTGATCACCTTGTGCAGCCGCGACAGCGCATGATACGGCACCAGCGGGAACATGTGATGCTCCACGTGGTAGTTCATGTTCCAGTAAATGAACCGGCTGATGGGATTCATGTACACCGTGCGGCAATTGAGCCGATGGTCCAGCACATTCTCCGCCAGTCCGGCATGCTGCGGCGTGTTGTGGATGATCATCAGCCACGTGCCGAAAAATTGCGGCAGCACAAACAGAAAGATTGGAAGCCAGCTATGCCAGATCAGAGCCGCGGCAATGGCTGCTGCGTAAATCGCCAGATACAGCCGCGCGTTGCGATAGACCTTGTGAAATTCGCTTTCCGGAATAAACGTGCGCTCACCTTCGGGGATCCGTCCCAGCGCATGCCGCACCAGGCTCGTGAAATGGATGCGATAAACGCCTACGGCAAACAGGCTCAGAAACAGCACGAGAAGATCCGGCGGCCGGGGAATCTGAATCTCGGGATCGCGCCCCACAATAATGGTGTCGCTGTGGTGACGGTTGTGGCTCCAGCGCCAGAGCACTGATTCCCGCATCACCATAAACGACGCGATCTCATAAATTGCGATATTCATCCAGTCGGTTCTGAATGCAGTTCCGTGGCCGCATTCATGCCAGCGCGAATCGGAACTGGTGCCGTAAAGCACCGCGTACAGCGCATAGGGAAGCACCACCCACCACGTGCCCCACAGCTTCCACGTCAAAATGCCCAATCCGATAAGCAGCGCGAACCACAGCATTGTGTCGCGAATCGCAGGCCCGTTGCGCCGCACCAGCAACTCGCGCATCGTCGCGCGCGGCACGGGACACTGATACCAGTCCGCTTCCGCCAGTCCCTTTTCAATCGCCAGCGCCGAGTTCACCCCGGTCAGGCTGTAGTCGGGGCGGGGAACTGGCTCTTCCAATATCGCTGCTTGATGACTCATGATCGGTTTTCCCGGCTTTCCTTCCCTTGCTGCTTGCTCTATCGAGTCCGTTCTTATGTTTTACGTGTCAGCCACTGAGAATGCGTACGCGGTGGAATGCCGTTGCGTCTGTCCCGGTCGCAATAGGATCTCCTTGCGCAATTCCTCGTTCGCCATATCCGGATACCCCTGGCACTCCAGGCACACTCCCGCAAACCTGCCGTATGCCTTGCCCGACTTCCCCGGCCGCCCTTCGTGCAAATGACTTCCGGTATAAAACTGCAGATACCGCTCCGTCGTCGACACCGTCACCGCTCTTCCACTCCTGGGATCAGTCAACCGCGCCGCCTTCACGCGTTCCTCCGATCCATGAGTCGGCAACGCGTACAAATCTCCGTGCTGCTGGAACAACAATGGAATCGCGTCGCTCAGCCGCTGCGCCTGCCGAAAATCGTTGCTGCCTCGCGTAACCGGCTCGCGACGCCCCGTCGCGATCAGAAACTCATCCACCGGCACAATCTCGTCCGCAAAAACCTCCAGCCAGTGATCCTCCACCGATCCCGAGCCTTCCCCAGCCAGATTGAAATACGAGTGATGCGCCAAATTCAAGGGCGTGACCTTGTCGCTGGTCGCCTCCGTCTCCACCAGAAACTCGTTGTCGTCTGTCACGGTGTACGTCACCGCGATGTCCACATTTCCCGGATAGCCCTCTTCTCCGTCCGGGCTGCGATAAGTGAGCCGCAGTGAGGGCGCCCCGTCGGCGCGCGCTACCGGTGCCGCCTTCCAGATCCGCTTGTCCAATCCGCGCTCTCCGCCGTGCAGATGGTGCGGCGGATCATTGCGCGCCAATTCATATCTCTTGCCTTCCAGGGTGAACGCCGCATTTGACGTGCGGCCCGCCGTGCGGCCCGTAATCGCTCCAAAGTATGGATGACCTGCCACGTACTGCTCCAGCTCATTGAAGCCCAGCACCACATCGTCCAGTTTGCCGTTGCGTCCCGGCGCCAGCAGCCGCGTCACAATCCCGCCCAGCGTCATCACCTCGAGCGCCAGCCCGCCGCGGCCCACCAGCGTCCATAGCTCTACGGTTCCATCTTCCGGAACCTCTCCAAACCGCCGCGCCTGAGGCGCAGGCCCTGTTTCCGCAGGCCTCGGCACGCGCCCGCTCACCCGCTCCGCAGCGAGCAAGGCACCGCCATGCGACGAGCCGGCATCAACGCTCTCAAATGGGTCGAGTGGGGAAGCCATGGGACCGCAGCGCTTTCATTCTCAAGGTACCGCTCCCTCGCACCTCTGTCCAGACCGTCAAATCGGCGACTCAGCTGCCGATGGGCCCTCAGGCGCCGGGCTCTCTTTCACCGTCTCCACGCGTATCTTCGCGATCCGCCGCGCGTCCATCTCCTCCACCGTCATGCGCCGCCCTTCAAACACCACCGACTCACCCACCTGTGGGATGTGCCCCAGCTGCGCCAGCAGGAATCCGGCCAGCGTCTCCACTCCGCCATCGCGCGGCAGGTCCCATTTCATCTGTGTTTCCAGGTCGCGCAGATTCACGGTCCCATCCATCACTACGGCGCCGTCGGCGCTGGCCAGCAATGACGGTGAAGGCGCGTCAAATTCGTCCTGCAATTCGCCCGCCAGTTGCTCGATCGCATCCTCGGCCGTCACCAGGCCCACTGTCGAACCGTACTCATCCACCGCAATCGCCAAATGCCGCCGGTGCTGCTTGAAATCAGCCAGCACATCCAGCGCCGACTTTGCCTCCGGCACAACCAGCACCTCGTGCATGATCTGCGCCAGGCGCATGCCCGTTTGTGGAGCAGCATCCGAACCCGCCAGCCGGCTGAAATAGAAATGCCGCGCCAAATCGCGCGCATATACGGCTCCGATGATGTGCTCAGGCCCGCGTGTTTCATCGTAAACAGGAACCCGCGAATGGTTCCGGCTAAACACGCGCGCACACGCATCCTCGAGCAGCATGTTCGAGGGCAACGAGAAAATCTTCTGCCGCGGCGTCATAATCTCGCGCACAGGAACGTCCGTCAGCTCCAGCGCCCGGTGCACCAGCGTCTCCTGAAACTCCGGCAGCAATCCCAGCCGCCGCGCCGACGTCGCAATCAGCTTCAGCTCCTCCGCTGAGTGCACGCTCGCCGCCCGTTCGGTGCTTGCAATATCGAACCCGCGCAGCACCGCCGCGGCCGACCGGCTCAGAAGCCGCACCGCTGGACGCGTCAGCGCCATGAACACCAACATCGGCGGCGCGATCGCAACCGCCAGCGCTTCGGTTCGCCGCAACGCCAGCGCCTTCGGCACCAGCTCGCCCGCCACCACGTGCAAATACGTGATCAGCGCAAAGCCCAGGATGACGGCCGTCACGTGCGCGTAGATTTGTGCATACGGCAGCCCGCCCATCCATCCCGCCAGCACCTGCGCGGCCAGCGGTTCGCCCAGCCAGCCCAGCGCCAGCGAGCACAGCGTCACTCCCAGCTGAACGGCGGGCAGCAGATCGTCCAGGTTGCTCTGCAGCTTCCGCACCGCCTTCGCGCCGGCCACCTTCGCCGCAAGCAGTTGATCCACGCGCGTTTCTCTGATTGAAACGAGCACGAACTCCGTAGCCACAAAGAAGGCGTTGGCCAGGATCAGCAAAGCTACGGCAACCGGTTTGACCAGCAGCAGGCTGTGCATCTGGGTGAGAGAATAGCACCCGGATGAGCCTGACGTTGCCGGACGGAACCGAAGCGGACTCCCCTGCGTACATTCTCACGGGACAGTGTGTACCAGCCGGAAAGCCAGGCCTGAAAGGATCGAGGACGACTATGAGGAAACTTCTCGCAGCAATCACTGTCGTAACCGCGTTAACGGCATTCGCCATCATTCCCGCTCATGCAACCGAAGCAACATTTACCCGCGACCTTAACGTCACCGGCCAGCCCGACTTGAAAGTGAGCACCGGTTCGGGCAGCATCCATCTCACCGTCGGCCCCGCAGGGCACATCCATGTCTTCGGGCGAGTGAAATCAAGTTGGGGTGGAAGCGACGATGTAGTGCGCGACATTGCCGATCACCCGCCCATCGAGCAGACCGGCAATATTGTTCGCATCGGAGAACTGCATCGCAGGCTCAACAACATCAGCGTCGACTACGAAGTGCAGGCTCCCGCCGGTTCTTTTCTCGATGCCTCAACCGGCTCCGGCAATATTACCGATGAAGGTGTAGGGACCAACGCCAAGCTCAACACCGGCTCCGGCAATATTCACGCCTCCGGCCTGCAGAACGGATTCTCTGTAGGCACCGGCTCCGGCAATATTTACGCCGACCAGACGGGCACCGGCGAAGTCAGAGCCGAAACCGGCTCCGGCAACATCGAGCTGAAAAGCCTGCACGGCGGCCTGCATGCTGAAACCGGCTCGGGCAACATCAAGGCTGATGGAACGCCCGCCATGCCATGGAAACTCGAGACCGGCTCAGGCAACGTAGAAATCTGGACAGGGAACGCCGCGCTCACCCTCGATGCTGAAACTGGCTCGGGCAGCATCACCACCGACCGCGAGATTACTGCGCAGGGAACGCTGGGAAAACATCACATGATCGGCAAAATCAGCGGCGGCGGGCCAACCGTCAAAATCGAAACCGGCTCCGGCAGCATCCGCATTCACTAAAGCAATTTCTGAGTCACTGTATCCGAAAGCGGTCGCATCAACTCAGGAATTGCCGTAGCCACCAGCCTTCCGTGAAAGGGCGCGGCAGGCTGGGTCTGCCTGCGGATGCTCTTGCGCGCATCCGGTCCTTTCCGGCTTCATGATGAATTGCGTGCCACGAACTTGGGGTGGGAGTCAGTCCTGTAACAAGGGCCTGACTTCAGTCAGGCCGAAAGCTGCGCCAAAAGCATTGGGGGTTTTGACCCCCGAGGAAGGTACTTCCACCTATTGAATCACGTCCAGAACCTTCCGCCGACGGAGCCATGAGGGGTTTGCTCCCATCTATCTGGAACAATTGAAATCACGTCGCAAAACCTCCCCTCGCCGTCAGCCCATATAGCTACCATGCTACGGAATGAAGTAGTACGGGTCGGGGTACTTCACTGAGTACTCCGCCTCCGGCCTGCCGCGCAGATCGCTCCACTGGTCGCCCACATTCAGAGCCAGCGTGTATCCATCGTTCACAATCTGGCCTCGCACCACGGCTTTGTATTCCCCAATCGTCTGCGATCCGTGCGTCGCCGGGCGCATCACCAGCAATTTCCAGTTGTCGAATCCCTGCGCCCGCAAATTGCGTTCTGTTGCCAGCCGCTCATTCTCAGTTCTGCCCGTGATGAAAAAGATGGCCACTCCGAGTTGCTGCGCTTCCTTGTACAGGCGTAACGTTCCAGGAATCACGGCGGCCTGCGCGCTCTGCACCCACGCATCGAACGCATCCGCCTTGTAGGCAAAATCGGCGCCTGTCTCTTCCACGTAATTCGAGAGCGAAGTCTCGTCAATGTCGAGAATCAGCGCCAGCTTTTCATTGTTTTTGCGATGCGCCGCCCGCCGCCGCAAAAACGCAATCGCCTTGTCCGCCTGCGCATCGATGTCGTGCGTGTAGCAGCCGCATTTGCAGGTGCAGTCGTGATATTCCCGCACTTCCTTCTTCAGCAGGTCGAGATTGTGAATCCGTTCTCCGGCCGCATCGCTGCTGAACCTCGGCTTGGACTGTTGCGCGCATGCGCCGCCCACGCCAGCAAGTAAAAGGCCCGCGAAGACAATCGCTGCACGTTTCATGAAACTCCTCGCTCCTTTGCAAGCTTAAGATGCCAAGTGTAAACGACGCGCACGCGGCACCGCTGTATCAAACCCCTCTCGAATCGGCGAAATCGCGCCCGCCGGCCCCATTACACTAAAATCATGATCCGTGTCTTTCGCCCGATTCCCGTCGAGCGCCTCAAGCTGCTCGTCTTCGATCTCGACGGCACGCTGATCGATTCGGCGCAGGACCTCTGCAACAGCGTCAACGCGGCCCTCACTGAGTTTCACCTCAGCTCGCTGCCTGATCCTGTCATCGCCGGATTCGTCGGCAACGGCGCGCCCATGCTCATGCGCCGTTCGCTCGCGCTCGCCGGCAACAGGCAAGTCGAACAAGTTGACGAAGATCTCTTCAATAAGGCCTACGCCTTCTTTCTGCAGTTCTACCGCGAGCACAAGCTCGACTTCACCTATGCCTACGAAGGCGTCCTCGAGGCCCTCAAAGCGCTGCACGAGTTGCACGACGCGCCAGGTGGTCCATCGCGCATCATGGCCGTGCTCACCAACAAGCCGGTTCGTCCCGCGCGCGGCATCTGCGAAGGCCTCGGCCTCGCAAACTTCTTCCTTCACATCTATGGCGGCGACAGCTTCCCTTTGAAGAAGCCCGATCCCCTCGGCCTGCGTTCTCTCATGGAAGAAACAGGCGCTACCGCCGAACAAACCGTCATGATCGGCGACAGCCACGTCGATGTGCAAACCGCGCGCAATGCCGGAGCCTGGTCTTTGGGCTGCACCTTCGGCTTCGGCCCGCATACGCTGGTCGACAACCCGCCCGACGTGCTCGTCGATTCCGCCGCCGAGTGGACCAAGGTGCTCACCCCCTCGTAAAATTGCTGTAACAGAGTATCCGGCATAATAGAAGTCAGAGACCGGTCACCTTGGGGCGGATGAATGCCTAAGCGGCCGGACCTCGCGCCGGGCACACTGTCGGTGTCTGTTCTTTTTCTCGATTTTGAAGGTTTTTATGCGCTCTTTTACCTTGGCTTTCCTGTTGCTGCTGCCTGCTGTGGCCTTTGCCGGCAATACTCCTGGTCCAATTCAACCCGCGAAGCCTGTTCTGCGCGGCGTCGTCACCGATCCTACCGGCGCAATCATCCCCGGAGCGGACGTCAGCCTGCTCGATGCAGCCGGCGCCGTTATCGCCAAATCCAGTTCCTCCGCCGACGGCAGCTTCACCGTCTCCGCGCCTCATCCCGGCGCCTATACGCTCGTCGTCTCGAAAGACGGCTTCAAAGCGGTTCAGACAGCAGTCACGCTCGCGGCAACTGCCAGCGCACCAACGCTGCCCGCGCAATCCTTCTCCTCGCCGGCTCGCATCGTCCTTCCCATCGCCTCAACTTCCACCAACGTCGTTGTTAGCGCCGACTCCAACCAGGACCTCGCCGCGACCGATGAAAACCGCGACACTTCGGTGATGACCGCCGACGACCTGAAGGCCCTGCCCATCTTCGACAACGACTTCGTCTCGGCCATGGGCGACTTCCTCGACTCCGACGTCTCTGCCACCGGCGGCACTGGCCTGCTGGTTGATGGCGTTGAGGCCAACCGCGTCACGGTTTCGCCCTCCGCCGTGCAGGAAGTCCGCATCAACCAGGATCCCTACTCGGCGCGCTACTACTATCCTGGCCGCGGCCAGATTGAAATCATCACCAAGTCCACCGCGCAGCAATATCACGGTCAATTGAACTTCTACTTCCGCGATTCAGCTCTCAACGCCCAAAATGCCCTCGCGCCCTCCAAGCCCTTTGAGCAGCGCCGCATCTACGAAGGCAGCGCCACCGGCCCCATTCCACACTCGCGCAAAAGCAGCTTCCTCGCGTCATTCGATCGCGAAGAAGAAGATCGCGACTCCGTGGTGAGCGCAACCCTCGCGCCCACCACCGAAAATCCCACCGGCGCCTTCAACGCCAATGTGCCTGCGCCCACGCGCGACACCGAATTCAGCCTGCGCGCCGCCCACCAGTTCGGCGACAAGCACTCCGCCTACCTGCAGTACAGTTACGAAGACTGGACCGGACAAAACCAGGGCGTCGGCGGGCAACAATTGGCCTCCGCCGGTTACAACACCCGCTATCACGAAGACGATGTCGTTGCCCACGCCGACTCCGTTCTCTCCGCGACCACGCTCAACCAGCTCTCCCTCGTCGGCGAGCACTGGTCCAGCCGCAACCAGAACACGACGGAAGGCCCGCGCATCAGTTTGCCCGGCGATTTTCTCTCCGGCTCCGCGCAAAGCGACTCCTTCGCCACCGAATACAACTTCCGCTTCTCCGACGTCGTCACCTGGCAGCGCGGCCGCAATCTCATCAAGTGGGGCATCGGCATCCCCCACATCGGCCGTCGCGCCTACGACGATCACACCAACGAGCTGGGCACCTATACCTTTGCGCCCACCTTCGCCGCCGACGGTGTCACCGTCCTCTCCACCGCTTTCCAGAACTACGCCGCCAATCTGCCTTCCGCCTTCTCGCAAAACACCGGCGACACCCACTTCCTCTACCACCAGCAGGAAATCGGCGCCTTTGTTCAGGACCAGATCAAGCTCGGCGCACGCTTCGCCATCACGCCCGGCATCCGCTACGACTGGCAAAATTTCCTCGCCGCGCGCCGCCTGGGCTTCTCGCCGCGCGTCTCCTTCGCGTGGGTCCTCGACCAGGACACCAAAACCATCGTCCGCGGCGGGGGCGGCATCTACTACGACCGCTTTGGCGGAGGCCCTCTGCTCGACCTCGCGCGCTACTCCACCGCGCGCCGCCGGTCCGTCGTTCTCTCGCTCGATCCGGCCTCGCTGCCTGCCACCGGGTGCGTTCCCATCACCGACTGCTTTCCGCTCTCCGCTCAGCCGCCCAATCTTGTCCGGCTTGAGCCCAATGCCAAAATCCCGTATCAGATTCACTACGGCCTTTCCGTCGAGCGCCAGCTTGGCGAACGCGCTACCGGCACTGTCAGCGTCTATTCCATGCGGGGCATCGACATGTTCCGCTCCCTCGATGTCAACGCGCCCACACCCCAATCCGGCTACACGCTGCGCCCCGATCCCAGCTACGGCCGCATCCGCCAGATGCAGCCCGCCGCCTTCTACACCGGCAGCGGCCTCGACATCTCGTACCGCGGCAAGTGGAACAAGTACTTCACCGGGTTCGGCCGCTACACCTGGGCCCACTACGAGTCCAATACCGGCGGCATCGGCTGGTATCCGCAAAACCAGTACGACCCTGAAGACGAGTGGTCCAATTCCGGCTACGATCGCCGTCAGCGTATGGGCATGTTTGCCATCTTTCAGCAGAAAAGCCTCTTCAACCTCGCCGCCGGAATCTTCGCCAACACCGGTTCCCCGTGGACTGAAACCACCGGCGCCGACCCCTACGGCGATGGCCTCTTCAACGCCCGTCCCGGCGGCGTCGGCCGCAACTCCCATACCGGGCCCGGCTACGTTGACCTCGACTTGCGCTGGGGCCACGATTTCGCCATCACTCCCAACAAGGCCGACGAAGCGCCGCACCTCGGCTTCTCCGCCGGCGCCTTCAACGTTCTCAATCACGTGAACGGGCAGGGAATTAACACCGTCGACACGTCACCCTCCTTCGGCCGCGTCACCTCGGTTGCCGCTCCCCGCCGTATTCAACTCGCCATGCGCCTCCAGTTCTGAAGGGAGCGCAGACGGGGCCATCGCCACAGAAGACGATGTCATCCTGAGATCAGCTGGGGGCGTTTGGCAGCTCCCAGCGCAATCGAAGGATCCGCGGTCGCCTCTTTCAGCTCCAAATCCTCACTGAAGCCGCCTGACCCGACCCATCCTGGCGACGCCTTCTCTGCCAGGGTGGCGAAGTTCTTCTCTCCCCCTATCCCTGACCCCTGCCTTTCTCGCTCCCTTGCTCCCTCGCTCCCTGTCCTCCGGAACTTTTCCTTCTGCCCCAGCGTATAGTCACCTTAGAGCGAGGAGCGAACGCCTATGCATAGGGGATTTCTCGCAGCCAGCATCTTTGCCGCCGCCCTGGCGGTTGCCTCCACGCCTGTCCGCGCCGACCAGGACGCCGTCCAATTCTTCCACGACATCGAATCCACGCCCGACCAGCCCGTCCACGACGCCGTCTGCTTCTTCTGCAGCGCCCACATTCAGGGCAACGCCGACGGTGACATCGTCGTCTTCTTCGGCGACGTCGAGCTCAACGGCATGGCCCACCACGACGTCGTCGACTTCTTTGGCAGCGTCACCGCATCCGACAACTCCTCCATCGGAGGCGACCTCGTCAATTTCTTTGGCTCCATCCACCTCGGCCAGGACGTCGCTGTGCGCAAAGATGTCGTCGCCATGTTCGGCACTGTCAACGCGCCGGCTTCCGTCTCCGTGGGCGGCAACCGCGTCAACTTTTCGCCTTTGATCTTCTACGGCCCCCTGCTCGTCTTCATCCTCGTCATCTACGTCATCGTGCACGAGCTCCGCATGCGCCGGCATCGCCGTTTCATGCAGCAATTCCCCATCCCTCCGCCGCCCTCGCAATAGAGTTGACTACATCAACATTTTGAAGGCGCACGCTTCGCAGTTTGCCGAACTGCTCAACCGAAGAAGCGTTGTAACAAAGGCACGGCCTTGGCCGGGCCAATCAAGTCAGCAGAATGAGTCAAGCTTCAGCCCCTGGTGCACCTTCTCGATCACGCCTCACAACTGCGAATGTCGGCACGCCTCGCGACGCGTTACGCTGATTGCATGAGTCTTTCTGGCGTGCCGCCCGCCCGTCCCCTGCGCATCGTCATCCCCGGAGGCAGCGGCCAGGTCGGCCGCATGCTCGCGCAGTTCTTACAGGATCGTGGCCACCACGTGATCGTCCTTACCCGCGGACCCTACACCGCCCCCTGGCAAACTGTGCATTGGGACGGAAAAACCCTCGGCCCCTGGGTCGAGACTCTCGAAGGCGCCGACGTCTGCATCCACCTCTCCGGCCGCAGCGTCAACTGCCGTTCCACCCAGCGCAATCGCCGCGAGCTTTACGGCTCGCGCATCGGGCCCACTCGCCTTCTCCACCAGGCGTTCGCTCTGCTCCTCCAGCCGCCGCGCCTTTGGATGAACGCGTCAACTGCCACCATCTACAGGCATTCGCTCGATCGCGACATGGACGAGGCCACTGGCGAAATCGGCGGCGGCGAATTAATCTCGCGCCGGCGTCGCGCCCCGCGCAAATGGGACTGGACCATTCAACTCGTCAAGGACTGGGAGTCCGCCTTCTTCTCCACGCCCACACCGCGCACGCGCAAAATCGCTCTGCGTACCTCGCTCGTCTTCAGCCCCGCGCCCGGCAGCATCTTCGCGGTCCTCTCAAATCTTGTTCGCTTCGGCCTCGGCGGCACGCAGGGCAACGGCCGCCAATATGTCTCGTGGATGCACGAATCCGACTTCGCCCGCGCCATCGAATTTCTCATCGATCGCGAAGAGATCGAAGGCCCCGTCAACCTGGCCTCGCCCAATCCTCTGCCCAATCGCGAATTCATGGCCGCCCTTCGCGAAGCATGGGAGATGCCCAACGGACTCCCCGCGCCCGCCCCGCTCATCCAGATCGGATCGCTTATTCTCCGCACCGAGCCCGAACTCGTGCTCAAAAGCCGGCGCGTCGTTCCCGGCCGCCTCCTCGATGCTGGATTCCAGTTCGAGTTCCCCACCTGGCCCGAAGCCGCCACCGATCTCGTCAACCAATGGCGGCGAGACCGGGACCGAGGGACCGAGCGAACATGAGGGTGAAGGAGAAGGAAATCGGTCGGCACAAGCCCTCGCAGGCTGAAGGCTCAAGGCTAACCCCTGACCTCTGATCTCTTCCCTCTGATCTCCGCCTTCTTCGGCGTCACATCCGTCTCCACAATTCCCGCTGCGCCGGCCGAATCTCCAACCACCACTCCCCTTGCTTACCGAGGGAAGATGCGCTATCATCTCTCGGTAACCGTGAGGAGCGCGCATGAGTAAGCCTTCCGATCTTGTCCAGGGCACCCTCGACCTTCTAATCCTCAAGATTGTCGCCCTTCAGCCCTTGCACGGCTGGGCGATCAGCCAGAGGCTGAAGCAGATTTCAGGCGATGTGCTGCAGGTAAGCGATGGATCTCTCTATCCAGCCTTGCACAAGCTGGAACAGCAGGGCTGGATCCAGTCAGAGTGGAAGCCAACCGAGAACAATCGGCGCGCAAAATTCTACTCGCTCACGCGCCTCGGCAGGCGGCATCTCGAAAGGGAAGCGGCCAACTGGGATCGGATCTCTACGGCAATCTCCGGGATCATGCGGCTGACGGAGGTATAAGAATGCGGTTCGAGCACTGGATATTCACGATTCCCCTCAAGGTGCGCTCCCTGTTTCATCGCAACCGCGTAAACGCGGAACTGGCCGAAGAATTGCGCGATCACATCGACCGGCAGACCCGCGAAAACATGGCGCGCGGCATGGGGCCCGAAGAGGCGCGCCTCGCTGCCCTGCACGCCTTTGGCAATCCCACCTTGATTCGCGAGCAGACGCACGCCGTGTGGTCGTGGGTTGGGCTTGAGGCTGCAGCGCGCGACGTGCATTATGCGTTGCGCCGTCTGCGCAGATCTCCGGGATTCTCGGCCATTGTCATTCTTACTCTGGCGCTCGGCCTGGGCGCGAATACTGCAATTTTCTCGCTGGTGCAGGGTATTCTGCTGCGGTCGCTGCCTGTCGCAGATCCAGAACGCCTGTATCGAATCGGTGACCTGACGAGCTGCTGCTATCTCACCGGATTCGAAAGCGAAAGCGGTGACTTCGATTTGTTCTCGTACGATCTTTACCGCCAATTTCAGCAGGCATCGCCGGAGTTTGAGCAGTTAGCCGCGGTCGAGGCCGGAGGAGGACGTTACAGCGTGCGATGGGGCGACACTCCCGCACAGTCGATGCCCATAGAGTATGTCTCCGGCAATTACTTCACGACATTTGGAGTGAACTCTTTTGCTGGTCGAATGTTCTCGGCCGAGGACGACAAGATTGGCGCGCCTCCGGTGGTGGTGCTCAGTTATTCCGCCTGGCAGCGGGAGTTCGGCGGCAATCCCAACGTCGTCGGCTCAACACTGCACCTGAACCAACAAGCGTTTACTGTTGCAGGAATCGCGCCGCCCGGATTCTATGGCGATCGCTTTGCACCGTTTCCGCCCGAAATGTGGCTGCCGCTGGGGAGCGAGCCGATTTTGGAGGGGGCCAATTCGGTAGTTCTCCATCAGCCGGATAATGCCTGGCTTTATGCCATCGGCCGGGTGCGCCCGGATGTGAATCTGGCCTCGCTGCAGTCGAAGCTCTCCATAGTGCTCCGGCACTGGATGGCTACACGTACGGCAATGACCGCTCATGGCGGTGCGGCGGAGATTCCCAAACAACACGTGGTCCTTTCTCGAGCCGGCGGCGGAATCCAGAAGATTCAACAGCAAACCGGCACAGGGTTGCGCATGCTGATGTTCCTGTCCAGTGTGGTTCTGCTCATCGCGTGTGCAAACATCGCCAATCTGATGCTGGCGCGGAGCATGGCGCAGCGGGCTGAGATCGCTGTCCGCATCGGATTGGGCGCGACGCGCGGACGAATCATCCGGCAGATACTCACTGAAAGCCTCATTCTCAGCACGATCGGCGGAGCAGCAGGGCTGGCTGTTGCATTTTTCGGGGCACGGGCCATGTTGGCATTGGCGTTTCCGCTCTCCTCCAACATGCCGGTCTCAGCCCGGCCATCTTTCATCGAGCTGGCATTTGCATTCGGCATTTCGATTCTGACGGGTCTGCTGTTTGCGGCAGCGCCGGCCTGGGTGTCAACGGGAGCTCAGCCTGCAGACGCGACGCACACGGCGCACAGCACCTCGCGCGATCACGCATCGCTTCCCCAGCGAGTGCTGCTCATCTTCCAGGTTGCGCTCTCCATGGTTCTTCTGGCGACCGCGTTCCTTGCCACTCGATCGTTCTATAACCTCGAGCATCAGCAGGTCGGGGTTGAGACAGCAAACCGATATACGGTGCAAATCGATTTGAATGGCCCCGGTTACAAAGCCGATCAGCTGAATGCGCTGTATCGCGAGATCGACAACCGCTTTTCGGCGCTGCCGGGAATCACGAGCGTAAGTTTTGCGCGCTATCTTCCCCTCGAAGGGAACGAATGGGGTTCGTGCGTCATCCTCCAGGGGCACCCTGCGCCCGGGCCGAAAGATAAGTGCAACTCTGACTGGGACCGGGTGAGTGCGAACTTCCTTGATTCAGTCGGTGTGCCGGTTCTGCGCGGTCGCGGCTTCTCTGTGAATGACGAAACCAGCGCCGTGCCGGTTGTGATCGTCAATCAGACTTTCGTGAAGAGATTCTTTCCGAACCAGGATCCGATTGGGCAGCGGTTTGGCCTCGATCGGCCGGAATACTCCGGTGCATTCCAGATCGTTGGCGTCTTCGCCGACTTCAAATTGACCGATGCGCATAGAGAGATCAAGCCGCTGTTTCTGCGTCCTCTTGGCCAGCAGTATACGGGCTACAAAACCGTTGCTGAAGATGGTGGAGAAGCGAACTCTCTCTACCTGAATCGCATGATTCTGCAATTCAGTCGTCCGCAGCACGATGTGGAACAATTGGTCCGATCCGCGCTCGCGCAGGTTGACCCGAATATCCCGCTGATTCGCGTCAGAACTTACACCGATGTGGTTGCCGGAAACTTGAACCAGGACAGGCTCCTTGCCCGGCTCACAGAGGCGTTTGGAATTCTCGCTTTGCTTCTTGCGTCCGTCGGTCTTTATGGGGTGATGTCATATCACGCGGTGCGTCGCACCAATGAGATTGGGATTCGCATGGCGCTGGGGGCCTCACGCTCCATGATCGCCTCCCTCATGCTCCGCAACGCCTGCTTGCAGTTTCTTGTGGGCCTGGCCATTGGAATCCCTTCCGCCTTTTTCGCTTCTCGCATGATGGAGCATCTGTTGTACGAGATCAGCAGCAGCGACCCGCTTGCATTCGTTGGCGCAACCGTTTTGCTCGGACTTTGCGCCGCCGTCGCAGCGGTCATTCCCGCCGTTCGCGCCGCCTCTGTTGACCCCATGCACGCGCTAAGGATGGAATGATTGCCGTCCGCCATGCACCATCAAAGCCGCAGTTGACCCTGAGGAGCCTGCAACTGGTTGCATAAACCCCGTTTTGAAAGGGCATGGCTTTAGCCGTGCCGTAAAAGGCGCATAAATAGCGGGCTTTAGCCCCCGAGGGACGTTCTTTGCAAGTGCCCGAACTATTTATGCAACCAGTTCTAGAGTAAATAGCTAGAAGCCAGAAGCTACAGGCTACAGCCTGATCCCTGTCCCCTGCTCTCTTTTCTCTTATCTCTGCTTCTACTTCGGCGTCACATCCGTCACCGGCAGATCCCAGTGCGCCAGCAGAATTTCAAACCGCCGCTGCTCTTCGCGCTTGTAGGTCTCCTGGTCCGGCCACAGCGCCTTGATAAACGCCGCCTCATCGGGATTCGCGCTCGTCGCCACCGTCGAGTTCTTGTACACAATCGTTACGCGATAATCCCAGCGCCCGTCCTCTGTCGTGTGGTACGCCGGCGATTCGATCTTCAGCGAAACAATCCGCCCCGTCGCCTCGATCTTTTTCAGCAGCGGCCAATGATTCTTCAAAAAGAGTTGAAGAAACTCCTCCTGGTGCCCCCACTGGCACTTGTAGTAGTACTCCACCGTGTACGGCGCTCCGGCACTCGACTGCGGCGGCGCTCCCTGTGCCCTCAACTGCGCCGAGAAGCCCGCGCCCAACCCCAGCGCCGCAAACGTCAGGACGATCCTGCGGAACCAACTTTTCATGAATGCCTCCATGCTCGCGATGGAAGCATTGTAGCCTGCGGCGAACACGCGGAAGCATTACGCCAAGGGCCGATCTCTCATTCTTTGTTTCCTTGCGCCCTCGCTCCCTGCTTCTAAACAAAAAACGGCCCCCGTTTTCGGCGGGGGCCAAGTTGCCTTGGTTCTCTCGCGTTGCGAGAGCTTGATTGGCGGCCTTACGGCGGGGTGGCCGTTCGGCGCCTTGGAGCAGAGCCTCGGGGGAGGATGGCCGCGATATTACGGCTGCTCCGCGCCGGCTGAGGCAGGAGCGCTTTGGGGTGACGCTGCTGCCCGGGCCGCCAAACTGTTTTCCATCAGTACCAGGTGCACGCTGCTCTTCCTTACCCTCTCCGGCTTCTGGTCGTCATTGCCGGTGTTCGACGCAACCATTTGGTTGCCCAGGGCCACCGCGTGCATGCGGTAGACGGGAATCTGGTGTTCACTTACGAGATAGCGCTTGACGGCTTCAGTCAACCGCTCGGAGCTCTGGATACCGGCGCTGCCCGCTGCGGGCGAGTGACCTTCCATTTCGATGATGTAGCCCTCACGGCCTGTCAGGCTCGAAGCCAGCTGATCCAGCTTCGTCTTCGAATCGGCCGTAAGCACCGGGCTTCCGCCGCGGAACGTGATCTCAGCTTCCGTGATCGGATGGTACTGATCCAGCCCGTTGACGGTGGTGTTCAGGTCGTTCACATGCTGCGAAGCCTGCTGCGCAGTGTTATTGGCATTCTGCGCCTGGCTGTTGGCAGCCATCGCTGTCTGGTTTGCCTGATCGGCTGCGGTCTGTGCCTTCTGGATTCCTGCCTGCGCCCGCGCATCCACATCCTTGATGTAGGCCGCGTTCTTTGAATTCACTTCATCCAGTTCGGTCAGCCGGTCGTTGATCGGGTCGATCTGCCTCTTGACCCACTTCTTGCGGGCAAACGGGTTCATGCGGCCCCAGAACCCCTCCTTCGGTTGTGCCAACGGCGCGTGCGTCTCGGGGGAGGGCTGTTCTTGCGCCGTCGAAGAAGGGGTGTTCTGGGAAGTCACTCCCGTCGAAGTCCCCGTTGAAACCTGATCTTGCGCCCAAACCGGCAGTGCCATAGCAGATGCCAGGGTCAACAACGCCAACTGGCGCGGAAACGTCTTCACAACACTCGAAAGTTTTGTCATTGCACCTACCTCATCTAATGCTGTTTGAGTTAGTTCCCCAGATGGGTATTGCGATCACTCGCCCTTATCTAGAGCAAAGCCGGTGCCAAAGCCCGACGCCGTCCGTCCAAAACCATAATTCTTTGAAACTAAATTACTTAATGACCAGAAATCCGGCGGCTCCAGGGCCTTCCTTGGCAGGGACACCCCCGCCCAAGCGTAATTTTTTCACGCTCGCGTACTTTCTACCTTGCAATCAAGGAAAAGTGCTGCCTGTTTTCAGCGGCCGGCACGCCCTGCGCACCCGGCGACCGCCCTACCTAGCGTCAATATGGATCAGCCGAATCTCCGGATACGCCCCGTCCCACGCCTGCGGCACCGTGTCGAAAATTAGCCTGAAATCGGCCTGCCCGCCCGGCTTCAGCGGTGCCGCTGTCAGCGGCTCCACATCAATATAGGGATCGCGCGTCCTAATCACCCGCATCGCTTGCGTCTCGTTCCACGTCACCTCGTGGGCCGCGTCGCGGAAGAGCACCTGCACTATAATTCCGCTCACCGTCCGGTTTCCTGTGTTGCTGATCTGTCCGTCCAGATAGGTCACCTTCTCGCCGGCCAGGTTCGACGACTCGCTCATCTGCAGCCCGCTGATCGTCAGGTTCGCGGCATAAGGATCGATGGGGGCCGACAGCGGCGTTACCGCCGGCCCACCCTTTCCGCGCCCCAACATCAGAAAACTCCCGGCTCCGGTCGCCAGCACAATCGCCGCCGCCACCACCAGCGGCACCCAATTGCGCTCCTTTACCTCGGCAACGCCCGCCAATTGTGGTCCTGTGTTCACGTGCGCGATTGTACACCTCTTTCTGCTGATTTCTCGGTGCGGTTCTTTACGCCCTTGCTCCACTCGGCATCCAAAATTTCCAGGCGCGCATGCCGCTCCACATGCTCGGCAGATTATTCAAAAACTATCCATCTCATTCATGAATCCCGCGCGTGATTGGCGCGTCTAAGTTGGCAAGAACGATTCACGGCTTGCGAACTGTTGCGGCTTGCATTGCGCATCAGTAAAGACGAGCCGCCATCAGTACGACGTAAGCCGGGACTTGGTCGTCCCTCGAACCAGTGATTTGAAAGGCAGGCTGTCCCATGGGCCCCTCCCCTCACTTTCCATCTGCAGCACCACGCGCCGACGCCCAGCAGCACGCCGAGCAGGTTTCCAGCTGGGCCTACAAAGGCCTCACCATCGCCGCCATGCTCTGGTTGCTCGGCAGCCTCGGGCTGCTCTGGTAACTCTCCGCCCGGCCCCTGATCTCCGCTACACTTGATCCCTAATCCCTGGTCCCTGCCTTACCCAAACCGCGCCCGCTTCACCGTCTGCCTGAAGTCGTCTCCCCGCATCTCCACCCTCACACACATCTCCGCCAGCCGCGATCGCATGCGGTCCCCAATCCGGTCTCCCAGCGTGTCTTCGTATTTCGCCGGCTTGATCCCGTCCTTATCGGCTTTGAAACCCCCGCCCGCCGGCTGATCCGGCCAGTTCGTCGTAATGATCGTCGTCTGCTGGCCGTTGTACCGCGTGTTCAGGATCAGCGCCACCGTATCCCACACCCACTCATTCGGTTTTTGCGCGCCCAGGTCGTCCAGCACCAGCACCTCCGCCCCAAACACCGGCTTCAGCAACTCCAGCTCCGTCACATTCACCTGCGGGTTGTAGCTGTTCTGGATGCTCTTCAATAACTCCCGATAGTCGCAAAAATATCCGCGCACACCCCGCTCCTGGATCAGCCGCCGCAGAATCCCCACCGCCAGGTGCGTCTTGCCCAACCCCATCGAGCCCACAAACAGCAGCCCCCGCCCCGCCGTATCCACCGGATACGTCTCCGCAAACTTCCGCGCCATCTGCAGCGCCCGGCTCAACGACGCATCCGCTCCCCGATACGACGGATCGTATGCATCCAGCGTGCAGTTCCGGTACCTCTCCGGGATGCAGGCCGCCGCCAGCCGCCGCGCCTCCCGCTCCGCCGCCTGGCACTCACACGCCCGGCTTACCCATCGCCCGGCCCCGTTCATCACGCGAACCAGGCCCACTCCTCCGCAAATCACGCAAACCGTCATACCGTTTTCCAGCCTACCGCACACCGCCTCGCCGCGCCCCGGTGCACACCTCGTCCCCAAATGTGGAAAAGAAATCCGGGCATTCACCACCCCGGACAATTTGAAGGGTACGGGCTTTAGCCCGTACGTCAGGCCTTACAAAATGAATGGGGCCTTTAGGCCCTCGAGGGCCGCTCTCGTATCAGGGCATCGCTTCAGCAATGCCCAGCAGACCAAAAATGACTCGGGCTTCAGCCCGATTTTGAAGGGTACGGGCTTTAGCCCGTACGTCAGGCCTTACAAAATGAATGGGGCCTTCAGGCCCCGAGGGGAGGTTCATTCCAATTCTGTTCACCGAGACAGCTATTTCAGCATGCTCTTCAGCCAGGCCGAAAAAGGCGCGCAAAACACGGCCTTAGCCCCGAGGGCCGCTCTCGAATCAGCGCATCGCTTCAGCAATGCCCAGCAGACCAAAATTGACTCGGGCTTTACCCCGATTTTGAAGGGTACGGGCTTTAGCCCGTACGTCAGGCCTTACAAAATGAATGGGGCCTTTAGGCCCCGAGGGCTGCTCTCGAATCAGGTCATCGCTTCAGCAATGCCGCATCGGACTCAAAATTGATTCGGGCCTTAGCCCCTCAGGCAGGGTCTTCTGAAGTCTCACGGAGGCCTCGCAAGTCGCCTCTACGAATTCCAGATGTACAGATATTCCTCGTCCGCCGCCGTCGCCACCGATTTCCCGGCGTTGCGCGCCGCCCGGTTCAGCGCCGACCGAATGTTCACCTTCGTGTCCGGCAGCTCATCCAGGGGAATCTTTAATGACTGGCCGTCCTTCAACTTCTCAAGGTTTTCCAGGATCTCGGCGACGATCGAATGGTGCTTTCCGATCCTTCCGGTCGGCACATTGCTCCGGTCTGTGGTGCCAAATATTCGCGCTTTCTTCCTCTTGACCATCCAGGCCCCTCTTGCGAATCGCTAAAGTACCGCTAACGCTCGGCCGCGCTAAAAAAATTTTCGGCCAACCTAGCGCTAACCCTACCCTAAATTCCAAAAATATGCAACAATTGTTCTCGCAATTTCGGGCTTGAACGGCCCTTGATGCGAACCCAACAACTCTTGAAACGATCCTCAACAGCCCTTGAAACATAGATGACACTGGGCTAAATGAGAAGCTAAGAAAATTTCCCCGTATCGCTCCAATGCGTGTACATTCTGTCCATCATGAAGAAACAGTGCACGCGGAAAGCGCGATTCGAAATCGTCCCGATTGCCGAGGCGCTTCGTCTCGTGCGGCCCGCCGAAGACGTTCCTCTTTCAGGCAAGCAGGTATCACCAGGACTCACCGCGCCGGCATTACCGGCAAGCAGCAAAAGACCAGATGTACGGGAGGGTAGAAGATTATGCCGTGGACAACGTTCATCGTCGATGACGAACAGGTAATTGCCGACACGCTCAGCGCAATCCTCAAGCATCACGGTTACAGCGCGCGCGCATTCTACGATGCAAAGAGCGCCTTGGACGCATGCCTCATGGCCACGCCCGATCTCGTCATCACCGACGTCATGATGCCGGGCATGAATGGCGTTGACATGGCGATTCGGATCAAAGCGCTCTGTCCTTCGTGCCGCATCCTTTTGTTCTCCGGCCAGTCCAGCACCGCGGCGGTTCTCGAGAAGGCCGAGCGCGACGGCCACGTCTTTGACCTGCTGCTTAAGCCCGTTCACCCCACAGACCTTTTGGCCAAGCTGGACACCATCGCGCACGTCGCCCAGGAGTCGATCGCCGAATCTAAGATCGCATGATCTCCTCAGTACTGCGCCTGCGCGTCAGTCGCCACAAGCTCAAAGTTTCCCGGCGACCTCCTTCGCCACAGTCTGCTCCACCTGCGACGCCTTGGCCAGCGGAACTCCGTGCACGTTCACCACAAACCACGTATTCCCCTTCCTTACGTGAAGCACCGCGCCGCTCCCCACCACCGTCTGCATCGCCTCGTCGCCCACTCCGCTCACAGCGGTTCCCTGTCCCGTCATCTTCGCCCCATCGTTCGCGCCTTCCAGCACCACCGAAAGCTGTCCCGCTCCCTGTGCGTATTTCTTGGGAGTCCAGGTACACACCTTTGCGCTTCCGCCGGCCTTCACATCCGGCACGCCCAGCGCCGCCGCAGCCTGCTCCGCCGTCAGCAGCGAACACGCATCCACCGCCCACGCCGCCCGTCCGCTGAACATCACCGATGCCAAAACGACGCACCCCGCAAATGCCATCCCGCGCCTCAATTCCATAAAACCTCCTCATCAAGTCGATTCCGTCCGCGCAACGTCCTCAATCTCGAAGCATTCGACAATTGCTTGCCTCTGGCAATGGAATTATTTCATCAGCTTGCCTCTCCATCCTGAGCTGCAAGCCCATATCGTATTGCCGCTTCAAGCGTGTCGATGTTGATATCCTTGAGAGCTTTAAACCGAATGCAATATCCGGTCACGCTCGCCTTGCCCAATTTCTTCCCATACGTTTTGGCTAAGTACTTCTTGTCTTTGAGACCAAGAATATAGACCGAAATTCCGGTTTTGTTCCCGCTCACACCAATTTGAAAGAACTCTTTGCTCTTTCCGTTGGCATATCTGATTGTGTGAACTCCGTATCCAATCGTGGGGTTTGAAACCGTATGATCTTTGCTGTCCTTCCCATCGAAGAACCACAATTTGCATTCCGGTGACACTTGAAGTGTGAGGCGATGCAACTCGCGCAAGTCACCGCGCTTTGGCTCCGGCTGGCTGGCAATATACTTCTTGATTTGTTCCAGTGCATTCATAGGTTCCGCTCCCGTTACGCCAACGAGGTTGCAGGGCGTTGAATCCCCTTGCGCCGCTCCCATTCTCTGCCATTCCCTGTCACAGCGGATACAAGAAACTTCGAGTCTGCAAGCCCCCTCTCCCGGATTGCCGGCCACTCACTCACTCACAGCTCCCCTCACTGCTGTCATTCTGAGGCCCAGCCGAAGAATCCGCAGTTGCCTTTAGCGACGCATACAACCCGCAAGAATCCTGACTTCCGCATAGCCGGTTTTCGGTTCATTGCCACCACAAACATGCTGTCATGTTGAGCGCAGCAGAAACATCTGCGGTTGCTTTTAGCAACGCTCGCAGCCCGAAAAATCCAAGGTTCCCGCTTGCCGGCTAGTCGGCCAATATTTCCCCCTCTGCTTGTCATCCTGCGCCGCAGGCGGAGGATCTGCGGTTGTTTTTCGACGACGTCTGCTCCTGCGAAAAATCTAACTTCCGTGTAGCCGGTAATTGGCCCGGGGTGCCAATTGCGGCAGGCGACTCACTCTTCTCGATAGCCGTACACACGCCACGAACCGGCGACCCTCTTCAATTTGAACGAAAACTCACGTTCACCGTTCTCAAAGATAAAAGTGGTATCGACCGACGTGAACCCGCCCTTCGAATCGAAAGTGGTTTCGCTGCCTCCGCGCGTGACAGCCTTCAACGAACCGAGTTTTGTACGTAGTTCCGTCTGCTGCTGAACAAATTCTTGTCTGCTAGTTGCGGCCTGAAATTCTGGGCTTGTCGCGCTGTAGGCGCCATCGTAGTCTTTCGCAATTAGTCTTTGGCTGAATGCATCGAGCGCCCTCCCTGCAGCATGCATTTCGCTGAAGAGCCACACAAAGATCGGGACACTAGGGGCGAGTACGACGCATAGAACGATGTAAATCAATCTTTTGCGGACGAGCCAAAATTTCTTTCTGTCGTACCCCTGATCAGCCTCAGCGCGGTTCTCTTCTTTGCTTGCCATTGGACCTCCTCGAAGTTGTTGTCAGGACTCGATGATCAGTCTACGGCAACGCAACCTACGAATTGGGTTCGGAGCGCATTGTCGCCTACCCTTCCCTATGCCCTCTCTTCGCCTGCGTCTGAATCGCGCCACAAACCGCGCCCCCTCCGTCCTTCCGCCCTTGATCCCACCAACTTGTCAAGCCCCCTATTCGCTTCACTCCAACGGCTGGCGCGCTAACCCACTGATTCCTGTTCCCTTGTTCCGTCGCTCCCCGGTTCCCCGTTTTGCATAGAATTTCCCCTCTCCGGCGCACAATCATTCCATGACACGGTCCCAGCCAATCCGGCCGCTCACGCCG
>Ga0335085_10000514_pt1 | contig 107800 bp, 97 predicted proteins | sample Lox_Sample_45_FD_206712 | JGI IMG/M metagenome (GOLD analysis project Ga0335085, IMG submission 206712) | Soil microbial communities from Loxahatchee National Wildlife Refuge, Florida, United States - Lox_Sample_4.5 | ecosystem: Environmental > Terrestrial > Soil > Wetlands | place: USA...
TCGATCGACATCGCGTCGAGCGCGATCTCGAAGATCCGCGGGTCGGGTTTGGCGACGCCGACCGCGCCCGAGTCGATCACGCAGTCGACCTCGACGCCGATACCGGGCCCGACCTGGAGCAGCTCCGACTCCGCGAGCCGTTGCGCGATCAGACCGTCGGCGTTGGAGATGACGCCGAGACGCACACCCGTCGCCGCGAGGTCGTGCAGTCCGTCGCGACAGCCCGGAAGCTCGCGCCACCACAACGCCGCGTCGGCGAACTCGCTGTCGAGGTGGACGTGTAGCTCTTCGCGCAGGTCGTCGGGAACGCCGCATACGGTGATGAACCCTTCGAGGTACGCGTGCCAGCGCTCGGCCCATTCGCGGTCGTCGTCGCGGGCCGGGAATGCGCACGCGCCTGCGTAGTGCGCGCGGTCGAAGACAGCCGCGTCGGCCTTGCACCCGGCCCGATCGAAGGCGCCGAGGATGCGGTCGTGCAGCGGTACGAAGAACACGCCGCCGACGTCGAGCAGCACGGCTTTCGGGCGCTCGGGAAAGGCGATCGGCACGACGGCAAAACTATCGGGCACACCGAACGCGGCTGGTACCGTTGATCGTCATGGAATTTCGCCGGATCAACGCCCTGCCGCCGTACGCGTTCGCGCAGATCGATGCGCTGAAGATGTCGTTGCGCCGGGCCGGCGAGGACGTCGTCGACCTCGCGTTCGGCAACCCTGATCTCCCGTCACCCGAGGTCGCGGTCGACAAGCTCGTCGAAGCGGTGCGCAACCCGCGGAATCACCGTTACTCGACGAGCAAGGGCATACCCAAGCTGCGCGAGGCCGTGACCGCGCTCTACGAGCGCACGTTCGGCGTGACGCTCGACTTCGAGACCGAGGTGTGCTCCACGATCGGTGCGAAGGAAGGTTTCTCGCACCTGATGCTCGCGTTGCTCGGACCGGGCGACACCGCGCTCGTCCCGTCGCCGTCGTACCCGATCCACATCTGGGGTCCGATCCTCGCCGGCGCGGGCGTGCACTACGTGCGCATGGGACCGGGCCAGGACTTCTTCGCGAACATGCGCGGCGCCTACGAGCAGGCGTGGCCGCGGCCGCGTGTGATCGTGACGTCGTTCCCGCACAACCCCACGACCGCGTGCGTCGACCTCGAGTTCATGGCGCAGCTCGTCGAGTTCGCGCGTGAACGCGACATCGTCGTCGTTCACGACTTCGCCTACGCCGACCTCGGCTTCGACGGTTATCAGCCGCCGTCGATCCTCCAGGTCCCGGGCGCGAAAGATGTCGCGGTCGAGCTCTACACGCTGACGAAATCGTTCTCGATGGCGGGTTGGCGTATGGGGTTCCTCGTCGGCAACCCCGAGATCGTCGCCGCGCTCGCGAAGCTCAAGTCGTACCTCGACTACGGGTCGTTCCAGCCGATCCAGATCGCCGCGACTGTCGCGATGAACGAGGCGCCCGAGTTCCCGCAGGAGGTCAACGAGATTTACCGCGGCCGGCGGGATGCGCTCATCGACGGTCTCGACCGCATCGGCTGGCGCATCGAACGTCCTCGAGGAACGATGTTCGTCTGGGCGCCGATCCCGGAGCCGTACGCGGAGATGACGAGCATCGAGTTCACGACCATGTGCGTGCAGGAAGCGAAGGTCGCGTTGTCGCCGGGTTCGGGCTTCGGTCCCGGCGGCGAGGGCTTCGTGCGCTTCGCGCTGGTCGAGAACGAGAAGCGCATCCACCAGGCGATGCGCCAGATCCGCAAGGCCCTGACGAAGCTCGGCTGAACGCGTCGGCGCGATTCTGCTACGCGCGCAGACCTTCGAGACAGAACGCGACGCAGAGGTCGGAGACCTCGTCGATCGCGAGGTTCGCGTCGATCAGCATGTGCCGTGTGAGCTCGGCCACGACACCGTGGATCGCGTGCGCCAGCAACGCCGGGTCGCGATCCGCGATCCGCCCGTCGACGATCCCGTCCTTCAGGTGGCGGATCGTGTCGGCGATCGTGATTTCGCGGTTGCGAGCGAGCACCGGCGCGAACGTCTCGTCGGTCGCGGCGAACTGGATGATGGCGAAGTACTCGCGGTGCTCGGCGAACCATGCGATCGACGCCCGGATTCCCAGCTCGATGCGCCGGACCGGGTCGGCCTCGTCGCCGATTGCCTGCTGCTGGCGCTTGCGCAAATCGTGGTTCGACGCCTTCAGCAGCTCCGTGAGGAGCTCCTCCTTCGAGGCGAAATACCAATAGAAGACGCCCTTGCCGACACCGAGCGCGGCGACGATGTCGGCCACCGACGTCGGGTGATAGCCACGCTCCGCGAACAGCTTCGCCCCGCAGACCATGAGCTGGTCGCGTCGTTGGCGCCCCCTGGGGGTGAGCTTCCGCCGCATCGAGCGAGCGTAGCGCTGCCCTTGACCGCGCGGTCAATATTCGTCGATCCGGCCCGCGGGGCCGTCATCGGGCGGTCAACTCCTGTTCGCGCCGCCGTGACCTGCACGGAACCCGCCCGCCATCTCTCACCTGGACACTGATGGGGTCGAACGAGGACATGAAGGAGACCCACCATGCTCCGCTTGTTGCTCAACTTCACGCCCACCCGCCTCGTCCACCAACTCGGGACGGGACGGGCCCTCGACAACGCCCGGCGCGATCACATCGAGCTGATCCTCACGCTGGCCGAGGTCGATGCGCTCGTCGGTCGCATCGCGCCGACCGACGACCGCGGCGCGCTCGCGACGCGAACCGCCGCCTGACGGCCGCGCTCAGCGGGCTCGCTGCGCTCACTGCGCGTCGCTCGTCGTCTCGCCGGATCCGGCCTACGCTGACGCACCTTGTACTGGGTCTTCAAGTGCGTGCTCACGCCGATCGTGCGAGTGCTGGTGCGGGTGCGGGCCGAGGGGCGCGAGAACGTCCCCCGACGCGGGCCGGTGATCCTCGCCGCGAACCACCGCTCGTTCCTCGACTCGATCTTCATTCCGCTCGTCGTCCGGCGACGCGTCACGTTCGTCGCCAAGGCCGAGTACTTCGACGACGCCAAGACCGCATGGTTCTTCAAGAGCTGCGGCCAGATCCCGATCCGGCGCGAGGGCGGCACCGCGAGCGAGCGGGCGCTCGCGTCCGCGACCGAGGTGCTACGTGCGGGCAAGGTCTTCGCGATCTATCCCGAGGGAACGCGCACGCGCGACGGCTTGCTGCATCGCGGGCACACAGGTGTGGCCCGTCTCGCGCTGCGGTGCAACGTACCGATCGTTCCCATCGGCCTGATCGGCACCGACGAGGTGCAGCCCGTCGACGCGCGGATGCCCGCGCTGTTCCGGCGCGTGACCGTCCGCTTCGGCGAACCGATCGACCCGGCGCGTTACGCGGGCCGCGAGCACGATCGGCTGGCGCTGCGCGAGCTCACCGACGAGGTGATGTACGAGATCTGCCAGCTGTCGGGCTACGAGTACGTCGACACGTACGCCACGAAGCAGGCCGAAGACATCCCGACCGAGACCGCGCGCATCGCGACCTTCGACGACGTGCGCGACGTCAGAAGGCCGGTGTCCGCCGCCGGATAGTCAGGCGGTTTCGTCGCGGGCCCAGTCGCGCGACCGGTCGACGGCGCGGCGCCAGGCGGCGGTGAGGTGCGCGCGCTCGTCGGCCGTGACGGCGGGGGAAAACGACGCGTCGGCGGTCCACCGCTCGTTGACTTCCTCGGGCGTGGCCCACACTCCCTCGGCGACGCCGGCGAGGAACGCCGCGCCCAGTGCCGTCGTCTCCGCGATCGCGGCGCGGCGCACGTCGACGCCGAGCACGTCGGCCTGGAATTGGCACAGCACGTCCATTACCGATGCACCGCCGTCGACCCGCATCTCGGCCGGTGCCGCGCCACTCGCGCGCGTGATCGCGTCGACGACGTCCGCGGTCTGGAAAGCCATCGCTTCCACGACCGCCCGTGCCAGATGCGCGCGGCCGGTGCCGCGAGTCACGCCGATGATCGTGCCGCGCGCGTACGGGTCCCACCACGGCGACCCGAGACCTGCGAACGCGGGGACGACGTAGACACCGCCCGCGTCGGGAACGGACGCCGCGAGCGGTCCGATCTCCGCCGCCTCGCCGATGATGCCGAGCCCGTCCCGCAGCCACTGCACGGCCGCGCCGGTCACGAAGATCGCGCCCTCCATCGCGTACGTCACCGCACCCGGCTCGAGCGACCACGCGATCGTCGTCAACAAGCCGTCGGCCGGTTCGGGCAGCTCGGAACCGATGTTCGTCAGGACGAACGACCCGGTGCCGTACGTGTTCTTCGTCATCCCCGGCGCGATGCACGCCTGCCCGAAGAGCGCGGCCTGCTGGTCGCCGGCGATGCCGCTGACGGGAACGCGCAGGCCGGCGGCCGCCGCGGGATCGGTGATGCCGAAGCGGCCGCTCGACGGCGCGACCCGTGGAAGGCAGTGCGCCGGTACGTCGAACAACGCGCACAGCTCATCCGACCAGGCACCTGCGCCGATGTCATAGAGCATGGTGCGGCTCGCGTTCGACGGATCGGTCGCGTGGACACCGCCCTCGGTGCCGCCCGTGAGGTTCCAGAGGATCCATGCGTCGACCGTCCCGAACATCAGGTCGTCGTCGGCTTCGACGCCGCCTTCGTGGAGCAGCCACGACAACTTCGAGGCGGAGAAGTACGGGTCGAGCACGAGCCCGGTCGTGCGGCGGATCATCGGCTCGTGCCCGGCCGCGCGCAGCTCCTGGCACCGGTCGGCGGTCCGGCGGTCCTGCCAGACGATGGCGCGCGACCGGGGTGCGCCCGTTCGGCGGTCCCACACGACGACGGTCTCGCGCTGGTTGGTGATGCCGATCGCGGCGATGGCGTCGCCCCGGTCGGTTACGTCGCGGGCGACATCGGCGAGCGTCTCGGCCGTCACCCGCCAGATGTCGTCGGCGTCGTGCTCGATCCATCCGGGACGCGGGAAGTGCTGAGGGAACTCGCGATACGAGCGCCCGCGCGGCACGCCGTCGTCGCCCACGACGAAGGAACGCACGCCGGTGGTGCCGGCGTCGATCGCGACGACGCACTTCACGACGAGTCCCGCCGGCTGCGGTCGACGAGCGCAGCCGCGAACGCGTTCGAACGGTCGTCGGCGCCGAGCTCGATCCACAACTCCCTTCCGTCCCCGGCGCGGATCCGGAGCCGGCGGCCCTTCGGTACCGGATCGTCGGTCACGACGAGGTCCGCCGCCGCGGCCGAGTACACACGCCGGCGCGGGCGCCGGCTGAAAAAGCCGGTGGACACGAGTGTCAGCGTGTCGGGGCTCAGCACGGCGAAGTCGAGCGTCCGGGCCGCGAACAGGCGGTGCACGCGCGTCGAGCGCGACACCCAACCGTGTGCCCAGACGTCGACGTCGTCGCCGACCTTCGCATGCAGCCGCGTCTCGGTCCGGTGCTCACGCGCCGACAGTGTGGCGGGCTCGGGCGCACGCGGCACCGGCTTGGATTCCGGCTCGTCGGTCTGCTCGGGCGTGGCTTGGTCCGGAGAGGTCTGGTCCATCAGTGTGACGCCCGGGGCGCGGGATCGCGGCAGGATAGAGCACAGCAGAAGGAGACGACCATGCGCATCGGCATGCTGACCGGGGGCGGGGACTGCCCCGGACTGAACGCGGTCATCCGGGCGGTCGTCCGCAAGGGCGTCGGCGAGTTCGGACACACGATCATCGGTTACCGCCACGGTTGGCGCGGCCCGATGACCGGCGACTCGATGGACCTCACGATCGGGACCGTCCGCGGGCTGCTGCCACGCGGCGGCACGATCCTCGGCACCTCCCGCACGAACCCGTACAAGTCCGACGACGGCCCGCGCCAGGTCTTCGCGACCCTCGCACGAGATCGCGTCGATGCCCTCATCGCGATCGGGGGCGAGGACACGCTGGGCGTCGCCCAGCACCTGTTCAACGACGGCGTGCGCGTCGTCGGCGTCCCGAAGACGATCGACAACGACCTCTCCGGGACCGACTTCACGTTCGGTTTCCACACCGCGGTGCAGATCGCCACGGACGCGATCGACCGGTTGCACACGACCGCCGAGAGTCACGACCGCGTGATGGTCGTCGAGGTCATGGGGCGACACGCGGGCTGGATCGCGACGTACTCGGGCCTCGCCGGCGGCGCCGACATCATCTTGATCCCGGAGGAACCGTTCGACATCGAGGACATGTGCGACCGTCTCGTCCACCGGCACCAGCGCGGTGCGAACTTCTCGATCGTCGTCGCCGCCGAAGGCGCGGTCCCGAAGGAAGGGACGATGGAGCTGCAGACCGGCGAAGTCGACGACTTCGGCCACGTACGGCTCGGCGGCATCGGGCAGCGGCTCGCGGACGAGATCGAGCGGCGCACCGGCTTCGAGGCCCGCGTGACCGTGTTGGGTCACGTGCTGCGCGGCGGCAGCCCGAGCGCGTACGACCGCGTCATCGCGACCCGCTTCGGCGTCGAGGCGATCAACGCCGTGCACGAAGGCGACTTCGGCAAGATGGTCGCGCTGCGCGGAACCGACGTCGTCCGAGTGTCGATCGAAGAAGGTGTCTCGCATCTGAAGACGGTCGACGGCACGCTGTTCGAGACCGCGTCCGTCTTCTTCGGCTAGGGAGACGACCGCGCCGCGACCGACGGGGAGCGGAGCGCGGCGTTGACCCATGAACATGTTCGATTGCACCGGTAGCATCAGCGCGCCATGGGCCGAGCGCTGGACGACCTCATCGACCTGCTCGAGCTCGAGCAGCTCGAAGCCAACCTGTTCCGGGGCGTGAGCCCCGACGAGGACCGTCAGCGGGTTTTCGGCGGCCAGGTGGCAGGCCAGGCGCTCGTCGCCGCCGGTCGCACGGTCGACTCCGATCGCCGCGTGCACTCGCTGCACGCGTACTTCCTGCGGCCGGGCGACCCGCGTATCCCGATCGTCTATGACGTCGACCGCATCCGTGACGGCCACAGCTTCACGACCCGACGCGTCGTCGCGATCCAGCACGGCCGGGCGATCTTCAACCTCTCGGCTTCGTTCCAGATCGTCGAGCCCGGACCGGAGCATCAGTACCCGATGCCGGACGCGCCCGATCCCGACACGCTGCCGACGATGCGCGAGCGGCTCGAGCCGTACGCCGACCAGTTCCCGCCCGCGTTCACGGAGTGGATCCGCCGCGACCGTCCGATCGACACGCGTTCCGCGCGCATGCCGCGCTGGCTCGACCCCGATCAGAGCCCGCGTGAACCCGAGCAGCTCGTGTGGTTCCGGGCCGACGGCAAGCTGCCCGACGATCCGTTGCTCCACGCGTGCGTCGTCGCGTACGCATCCGACCTCACGCTGCTCGACACCGCGGTGATGTCGCACGCGCGGTCGTGGGACGACGATCGCTTCATGATCGCCAGCCTCGACCACGCGATGTGGTTCCACCGGCCGCTCCAAGCCGACGAATGGCTCCTCTACCATCAGAAGAGTCCGTCGGCGAGCGGCGCCCGCGGGCTCGCCGAAGGCTTCATCTTCCGGCGCGACGGCGCGTTGGTGGTGACCGTGATCCAAGAAGGCCTCATTCGGCCCGTGAAGCCGTGACGCAACGACGCGGCCGCGCGGTCGACCTGCGCTCCGACACCGTCACGACGCCCACGTCGGAGATGCGCCGGGCGATGGCCGAGGCCGAGGTGGGCGACGACGTCTACGGCGAGGACCCCACCGTGAACCGGCTCGAGTCGCTCGCGGCGTCGCTCCTCGGCAAGGAGGCCGCGCTCTACGTGCCGTCGGGCACGATGGCGAACCAGCTCGCGATGCACGTGCTCGGACGACCGGGAACCGAGGTTCTTTGCGCCGACCGCTCGCACGTGTACCGGCACGAAGCAGCGGCCGCGCCGGGGAACAGCGGCCTGCAGATGCATCCGCTCTGGGATCTCCCCGACGGCGTCCGCAGCGCGATCGCCGGGGTCGACCACCATTTGCCGGTGCCGTCGATGGTCGTGATCGAGAACACCTACATGGCGCTCTCGGGCGCGCCGATCGACGCCGACGAGATGAAGGTGCTGTGCGCGATCGCGCACGAGGGCGACCTGCCCGTGCACGTCGACGGCGCGCGCATCTGGAACGCGTCGATCGCGCTGGGGGTCGCACCGAGCGAGCTCGCGGCACCGGCCGACACCGTGATGTTCTGTCTGTCGAAGGGCCTGGCCGCACCCGTCGGCTCGTTGTTGTGCGGGCCGGTCGACGTCGTCGCGGCCGCACGCGTGCAGCGGTCGCGCTGGGGCGGCGGGATGCGACAGGCGGGTGTGATCGCGGCCGCGGGCATCGTCGCGTTGGAGACGATGGTCGAGCGGCTCGCCGACGACCACGAACGGGCCCGGCGCTTGGCCGGGGAAATCGCCGCGCGCTGGCCCGGGAGTGTCGACCCGAGCTCAGTCCGGACGAACATCGTGTGCGCGGATCTGGCGAAGCTTCCGGAGCCGTTCGTCGACGCGCTCGGTGCAAGCGGTGTCCGCGTCGGCACGATCGATCCGCGCACAGTGCGCTTCGTCACCCACAAGGACGTCGACGACGACGCGATCACGGCAACGATCGACGCCCTCGATCGGATGGTTGCGTGACGGCGCTGCCCGCCGAGATCCCCGAACGCGTTCTCGCCGTCTACGCGCACCCCGACGATCCCGAGATCTCGGCGGGCGGAACCCTCGCGCGCTGGGCCGACGGCGGCGCCGAGGTGCACGTCGTGGTCACGACGCGAGGCGACAAGGGAACGAACGATCCCGACGCCGACCTCGAGGCGCTCGTGCGAACCCGCGTCGAGGAGACGGCAGCCGCGGCCAAGGTGCTCGGCCTCGCGCAGTGCCACCATCTCGACCATCCCGACGGCGAGTTGCTCGACGATCGCACCCTGCGGCTCGAGCTCGTACGCCTGATCCGACGCGTGCGCCCCGACGCCGTGTGTTGTCCCGACCCGACGTCGGTCTTCTTCGGGGATGCGTACGTCAATCACCGCGATCACCGCGTCACCGGCTGGGCGACGCTCGATGCGGTCGCGCCCGCCGCGGGTAATCCTCACTACTTCCCCGAGCTGACCGCCGAAGGGCTCGCGACGCATCAGGTCCGGACGCTCTACCTCTCGGGCACGTTCGAGCCGAACGTGTGGATCGACATCGGCACCACGCTCGAACGCAAGATCGAGGCCTTGTTCTGCCATGCCAGCCAGCTCGTCGAGACGGGGGACTGGTTCCGAGACTTCTTGCGTGAGAGCGCGATCGACGCCGGACGCGTCGCCGGTGTGCAATTCGCGGAGGCGTTCAGGCGGATCGCGCTCGCGTAGGTGCGTGCGAACGCCACTCGGAGTGTGCGCGCATTACGAGAATCGCGATCGTCGCCGCGCCCAATGCCGCGATGACGGTACCGAGGACCGCGGCGCCGAGCTCCTTCCACGCGCACGACGGCACGTGCGCCTGGAATCCGCGTACCTGTTCCAGCAGTCGCTCCGCGCGCGTCGGCGTGCTCGGGCAGGTCGACGCCACGAGCGCATAGCCGATGAGTCCGCCCAACGCACCCGAGATCGCGATGGCCGCGAACATGGCTCCGAGAGCACCACGACGCGGCAGGTTCGGGTGCTCCGGCGTGGTCTCGGCGGACACGCGGCGATCGTACCGGCGGAGGTCCGCGCCGCACGGAAGCGCGAGAATACGGCCCGTGCGTGAGTGGACCGTCGCCGGAGGACTGCTCGAGACCCCGGAGGGCGTGTTGCTCGTGCGCAACGTGCGCCGGGGCGGCTTCGAGGACTGGAGCACGCCCGGGGGCGTGATCGACGACGACGACGCCGACTTGCTCGCCGGCCTCACGCGCGAGGTCGAGGAGGAGACCGGGCTGCGGGTGCGCGATTGGAGCGGACCGCTCTACGAGGTTCGCGCCTACGCGCCGGATATGGGGTGGATCATGCGCTGCGAAGTCCACCTCGCGGTCGCTTTCGAAGGCGACGTGACCGTCGACGACCCGGACGGCATCGTCGTCGAGGCCCTGTTCGTCCCGCCGTCCGAGTGTGTGTCGCTGCTCGCGTCGTGCGCGCCGTGGGTCGGGGAGCCGCTCGCCCAGTGGTTGCGCGACCGGTGGGAACCGGGAACCGGCGTCGACTTCCGCTACGACGTGTTCGGAACGTCGCGCGACGACATGCGCGTGGTCCGTTCGATCGCGTGACCGCGCGCACTGAAGCGAGCATCCTCCACGTCGACCTCGACGCGTTCTTCGCCGCGGTCGAACAGCTCGACGACGCGCGGCTGCGCGGCCGGCCGGTGGTCGTCGGCGGCCTCGGCGCTCGAGGCGTCGTGAGCACCGCCAGCTATGAAGCCCGCGTCTTCGGTGTGCGCTCGGCGATGCCGATGAGCCGCGCCCGCAAGGCGTGCCCCCACGCGACATTCCTCTCGCCGCGCATGTCGCGCTACGCGGAGAAGAGCCGCGAGGTCATGGCGATCCTCGCTTCGGTGTCGCCGCTGGTCGAGCAGCTGTCGATCGACGAGGCGTTCGTCGACGTCGCCGGCGCGGGACGGCTCCTCGGTGATCCGCCCGTGATCGCGGCGGAGATCCGCCGGCGCGTGCACGACGAGTCCGGGCTCACGGGTTCCGTCGGCGTGGCGACCACGAAGTTCCTGGCCAAGCTGCTCAGCGACGAGGCCAAGCCGGACGGCATGCGCGTGGTCGAGCCCGGCGCCGAGACCGCGTTCCTCGCGCCGTTGCCGGTCTCGCGACTTTGGGGCGTGGGTCCGGCGACCCGCAAGAAGCTCGAACGCATGGGTCTGCGCACGATCGGCGACGTCGCCGCGCTCGACGAGCAGATCCTCGTGCACGCGCTCGGCGCGAGCCTCGGCGCGCATCTTTCGGCGCTGGCTCGGAACGACGACCCGCGCGAGGTCGTGCCCGAGCGGGAGGTGAAGTCGATCGGCGCCGAGGAAACGTTCGCCACCGATCTGCGCCGCGCGCCAGAGTGCGATCGTGAGCTCGTCCGGCTCACCGACCGGGCGTGTGCGCGCCTGCGCGCGTCCGGGCTACGGGCGCGTACCGTCAACCTGAAGATCCGCTTCGCCGACTTCGACACGCGGACGCGGGCGCGCACCGTCGACGAACCCACGGACCTGAGCACCGTCGTGCTCGAGGTCGCGCGCGAGCTCCTCGCCCAGTTCGACGTGCGCCGCGGCGTGCGACTCCTGGGCGTCTCGCTCTCGCAGCTCACGACGCAGGCGGTGGTGCAGGAGACGCTGGACCTCACCGGGGATGCCGACGACGAGCATCGGGTCCGATCCGAGCGCCGGGCCGCGGTCGAGCGCGCGGTCGACGAGGTTCGAGGCCGGTTTGGTGTACGCGCCGTCGGACCCGCGACACTCGTCGAGCGGGAGGACGACGGGCGGAGGAAGACATGATGCGGATCGGGCTCGTCGGGTGCGGCCACATCGGCATGGTGCACGCGGTCGCGTTGCAACAGCTCGCCGGCGCCGGGCTCGTCGATGCGCGCCTCACCGCGACGTTCGACACCGATCCCGAGCGCGCCGCGCGCATGGCGCGCCATCACGGCGGTGAACCGGCACCTTCCCTCGAGGCGTTGCTCGACGCCGTCGACGTCGCGTGGGTGTGCACATGGACCGCGGGCCACCTCGCAGCCGTCGAAGCGGCCGCCGACCACGATCTTGCCGTGTTTTGCGAGAAGCCGCTCGCGACCGACCTCACCGACGCGACGCGGGTTGCGGCCGCATTGGAACGGGTACCGCACCAGGTCGGCCTCGTCCTGCGCTTCTCGCCCGTCTTCCGCGAGCTCGGCCGCCGGCTCGAATCCGGCGAGCACGGCCCCGTGCTCTCCGCGATCCTCCGCGACGACCAGTACTTCCCGGTCCAGGGCATGTATGGCTCGACGTGGCGCGGCGACGTCGCCCAGGCCGGCGGCGGGACCTTGATCGAGCACTCGATCCACGATCTCGACATCCTGCGGCACCTTCTCGGTGATCCGATCGAGGTGTCGGGACGTATTGCTTCACGATTCGGGTTTCCCGGAATCGAGGACACGGCGGTTGCGACACTCGCCTACAGCGATGGGTCGGTCGCGCAGCTCGCGAGCGTCTGGCATCAGGTGCTCAGCCGCGAGTCGAGCCGGCGCCTCGAGGTGTTCTGCGAGAAGGCAATGCTCTGGACGGATGACGACAACCTGGGCCCGCTGCACGTCGTCACCGACGAAGGTGACGAGGTCGTGGCCCTGGAATCGCCTGCTTGGAGTGACCGCTTCGACCTCCCCGAGGTGTACCGGAAGCCGCTCGCGCTCTATGCCGACGCGGCCAAGACGTTCCTCGACGGACTTGCGTGTGACCGGTCGTCCGGTGCTCCCGCTCCCACCGGCGACGGCCGTCCCCGCGCCGCCGACGCGCTCGCAGCCCACCGGATCGTCGACGCCGTCTACCGGTCCGCGGCCGATGGTGGATCGCCCAAGTCGCCCGTCCGCGAGCCCGCGGGTGAGGCGGGGTGAGGTCCGCGGGCAGCCGGCTGGCGGGCGCGGCGCGTTGTTGGCCCCTTCCGGCTGCGCGAGAATGAACCCATGCCGCTCTCCGACGAAGAGCAGAAGATTCTCCGCGAGATCGAAGCGAACCTGAACGCGACCGATCCCGCCCTCGGCGAGCGGGTCGCGCGCACCACGCTCTACCGCCATTCCGCCCGCATGATCCGCTGGGCCGCGCTCGGCCTCCTCGGCGGACTCGTCCTTTTGATCTTCACGTTCGCGTCGAGCGTGTGGGTCGGTGCCATCGGGTTCGCGGTGATGCTCGCGTGCTCGCTCGTCATCGAGCGCCACGTCCGCAAGCTGGGTCGCGCCGGATTCGAAACGCTGACCGGCGGCTTGCGCGCGCAAGGCGGTCTGCGCGGGATGTTCGGCGAGCGCGGCAGGCAGTGGCGCGACCGCTTCCGCCGCGACGACTCCTGATCCGCGCCCGGTGGGCTACTCGACCGCCCAGGCGGCTCGACTCTCGGGCGGCACCGCGGCGCAGCTGCGGTACTGGGCCCGTTCGGGACTGGTGAGCCCCGGCGACGACGACGGCACCTACACGTTCCGCGACCTCGTCGCTCTGCGCATCGTGCGCACACTCCTCGACGCCGGCCTCCCGACGACCCGGGCGCGCGCCGCGCTCGCGGCCGTGCGCGCTGCGGGCGACGACCTCACGAGCCTGCGCATCGTCACTGACGGACGCCGGGTCTTCGCCTGTTACGACGACGGCCAGATTCTCGACGCGCTGCGTTCGGGGCAGCTCGCGTTGTTCGTCGCGGTCGATCAGGTCGCGGCCGAGGTCGCCGCCGGCGTCCGCGCGTTCAGCTCCGAGCGCGCCGAGTTCGTCGAGCACCTCACGGCTCGCTGATCTCCTGATCCTCGTCGCCGCCGGCCTCTCGGTCGCGACTCGAGACGGAACGGCGAGGCCACACGGCGGCCCATCGGGCGCGCAACCGTTTCGAACGGGGCGTGCTCGCGCGCAACGCATCGGTAATCGCGTCGACCTCCGACCATGCCTCGTCCGCGTCATCGCGTGACGGCGACTCGGGCGCGTACATCGCCGCGGTATGGAGTCGAGCGAGGCTCATGAGCGGCGGTCCCGCCGCGCCCGCGCCGAGCGCGGGCGCTTGGCGCAACGCGAATTCCAGCGACGTCGCCGACGGCCGGCGCACGATGCCCGCGGCCGACAGGCGTTCGAGCGCCTCGGACCATGCGCCGAGCACGCGTCGCCGATTGTCGGGATCGTGGCGGCGGTTGCTCGAGTGTCGCCACGCGGCTATTGCAAACGCGAGCACGACGAGCACCAGCGCGAAGAGAAGCGCCGCCAACGTGATCGCGATTCCCGTCAACACGTGGGCCCGAGTACCCGACTGCGGGGTGCCGCCGCTGTCGCGGTCGGCGGGGAACCGCGTGCCGCCCGCCGGATTGGCGGCGTTCGTCGTCGGCGAGTTCGGCACCGTCGTGCCCGGTGTCGTGGTCGTCGTCGAGGCACTGTCGCCGCCGTTGCCCGCCCGGCCGGGGAGGCCGGTGATCGGGTCGGTGCGCCCCGGGGTCGGCTCGAAGCGGTACCAGCCGACGTCATCGCCGAGCCACACCTCGGGCCACGCGTGCGCGTCCTTCTCCTTCACGTGCCACAGCCCGTCGCTCTTGTCGTACGTCCCGGGCTGATAGCCGACGGCGACGCGCGTGGGCAACCCGATCGACCGGGCGAGCTCCGCGTACGCCGACGCGTACTGCTCGCAGAAGCCGCGGTGCGTCTTGAAGAGGAAGTCGTCGAGCGCATTCGCGCTCGTGCTCGGATCGACGGTCGCGTCGTAGACGAAGGGATCCTGACGGAAGACATCCATCAGCGCGATCGCCTTCTCGTACGGCGTCGCCGCGTTCTTCGTGACCTGCTCCGCGAACCCGCGGGCGCGGCCGGAGAAGTCGGGCGGCAGCGCCAGATCGGCGTCCATGCCCTGCAGGTCGGCGAAGGTGACGGCGTTCAACACCTGGCGGCTCGGGTTCGAGACCTCCGACGTGACGGAGTACGACAAACCCTTCAGCGGCTGGTCGAGGAACAACGACGTCGAGCCGGGCAGCACCTGCGCGCCGGGGACGTCGATCTTCGTCGGCCGATACGCCGCCGGGAGCCAGCGCGCGTCGATCGAGCTGAGATGGAAGGTCTGCGTCTCCTGCGTCGTCCCCGCGCCGTGCGTCGGACCGGGAAGCTTCGACGCAGACTTCTGGTCGGAGTTGAGACCCCAGCCGTCGTCCTGGAACTGGTCGAGCGCGATGACGCGCCAGTAGTCGCCCTTCGGCTCCGACGTCTCGACCGTGAACACTTCGTCTTCGGAGTTCCGGCCCGAGAGCTTTGCCTTTACCGACACGAGCGGCGACGTGACGTTGAGGATGCTGGCGCCGTTGCCGCTGCCGAGGGAGCGGTACTCGATCCAGGCCGAACTGCGCGCGCCGGGGATACCGGGCCCGAACACGAGCGCTCCGACGACGACGAGGACGCCCGCGGCCGCGCCGCCGGTGACGAGTTGGGAACGCCTCCGGGCACTGCTCTGGAACCACGTTCGTCGCGTCAACATCTCGGAGTGCTGCAACGCGACGAGATACTCGACGACCGCGACGCCGTAGCACGCGGTCGAAGGCGCCCATCGTCCGGATCCGAGCGCGCAGATCGCGACGAACAGCGCGATGCTCGGGCCGATTGCTCCGACCGGTGCATCGAGTCGGCGGGCGATCAGCTCGGTCGCGAGCGCGGTGACGAGGACGGCGACGACGGCGAGCATCAGTGCCGCTCCGACCGGCGCCACCGGCACCACCGCGGAGCGCAGGACGTGCGGTGCGCGCGAGAGGTCGTGGCCCGCATTGGCGAGCGCCGACGCGCTCGGGATGCCGAGGAACGTCTCCGACGGGTCGTCGACGAAGATCGTCAACAGTGCGCCCGCGACGAGGACGACAGCGGTCGCGGCCCAGGGGTTCCATCGCCGGCGTTCGGCCCACACGAAGATCGCACCCGGCAACACGGCCGCGACGAGCACCGGCACGAACCAGTCGGTGCCGGCGAACACGCGGGTGAGGGCGACGGTGGCCCCCGCGGTCAGGAGCGCGCGCGTGACGGCGACGTATGAAGATTGCCGATGCGCTGCCATCGCAGCATCGCCTCGTTCCAGGACTGTGTGAATGGGCGTTCGTCGTAGGGGACGACGAGCGTGCGGAATCGCCGGGTACGCGGCGCGACCGGCGCCGATCCGTCAGCGGTGCAGACCGAGAGAAGCATGCCGCCGTCGCGCACCATCGCGCTCACGCTCGCGGGGTCGTTCGGGAGCAGGCGGCCGGTGACGGCGATCAGCGCGCTCGATCGAGTGCGCGTCGACGCGATGAGAAGCCGGTCGGGTCCGTGCGGCTGCACGATCGCGAGCTCGTCCATGACGAACGCGAGGTGCCGGCGTCCCGGCGCGCCGATCTCCGTGCCTGTGCTCCACGCGACGTCGAACGGCCGGCCGGCGCGGTCGAGGGCGGTCGCGATCGACGCGACGGCTTCGACGGCGCGTTCGAACGAGTCGCGATCGTGCGTGGCCGGCCGTACATCGAGCATGAGCAGCACCGGCGCGCGACGGCGCGTCTCGTTCTGGCGGACCATCAGGTGTCCGCGGCGCGCGGTCGAACGCCAATGCACGAGACGGAGATCGTCGCCAGGCGAGTACTCGCGCAGCGTCATGAAGTCGCCGCTCGACTCGACCCGAGGCCTCACCGCCGGATGGTCGCGGTCGAGGTCGAGCCCGCCGATGTCGGGCGGCGGGACAATGTCGTGCACCTGCGGGTACACGGTGACCTGCTCGGTGCCGAGCACGCGGTGGCTGGATGACACGAGGCCGAACGCGTCGGTCACCGTCGCGCGCAGCGGCCCGATCTCGAATCGGCCGCGCCGATCGGTGGGGAAGCGATACGCGGCCCGGCCCGTCTCGCCCGGCGCGAGGGGCGCGAGCAGGAACCGGGCGGCTCGGCGGCCGTGGTCGAACGCGTCGGCGACGGCGAGCGTCGGGGTGGTGTGCCGGGTCGCGGACACCGCGAGGTCGACCCGGCCCTCGACGCCGACCTGCAGCAACTCCCGGAGATGACGCTTGGCGACGAGCGTCGGGCGCTTCACCCGGACCCATACGTACGACCCCACCAGGAGCACGACGGTCGCGGCGGAGAGCACGGCGAGCTGGACGAGACCGAGCAGCCGCGCGCCGACATACAGCCCGATCGCGGCGCCGACGAACGACCAACCTCGACGGGTCAACACCGCGGCATCAGTCCCCGCGGGTCGCGGGCACCGGCACGTGATCGAGGATCGACGACAACACGTCAGCCGGATTGACGTTGCGCATCATCGCCTCGGACGAGAGCAGGAGCCGGTGTTCGAGAACCGAGGACGCGAGCACCTTGACATCGTCGGCGACGACGTAGGAGCGGCCGATGCTCGCGGCGAGTGCGCGCGACGCGCGCTGCAACGCGAGCGCACCCCGCGGGCTGACGCCGAGCATCAGATCGCGGTGGTGCCGGGTCGCTTCGGCGAGGTCGACGATGTAGCCCTGGAGCTCAGGTGACACGTGGATGCGGTTGAGCTCGTAGATCCACGCCGCGACCGTCTCGGGATCGGTCACTGGCTCGAGCTCGTCCGGATCGACGGCGTCATCGCCCTCGGCGTCGAGGATCGCGATCTCCGCGTCACGATCGGGGTAGCCGATGCGCAGCCGCAAGAGGAAGCGGTCGAGCTGCGCCTCGGGCAGGGGATAGGTGCCCTCGAGCTCGACCGGATTCTGCGTGCCGATCACGAGGAACGGGCGCGGGAGCTTGTACGTCTGCGCGTCGACGCTGACCTGACGCTCCTCCATCGCTTCGAGCAACGCGGATTGCGTCTTGGGTGACGCGCGGTTGATCTCGTCGGCGAGCACGACGTTCGCGAACACACCACCGGGACGGAATTCGAAGTCGCCGTGCGCGCGGTCCCAAACCGAGACGCCGGTAATGTCGGACGGCAAGAGGTCGGGCGTGAACTGCACGCGGCGCCACGAGCCGCCGGTCGAGCGCGCGATCGCCTTCGCGAGCGACGTCTTGCCCACGCCGGGGACGTCCTCGATGAGGAGGTGACCCTCCGAGAACAGGCAGACGAGCGACAGGTGCACGGCGCGACGCTTGCCGCGCAGCACCCGCTCGATCTGCGCCGCGAGCGTGTCGAAGAGATCTTTGAAGGACTGCTCAGGGCGGGGCGCGGCTTGCACCGTTCGTCGACCTCCGTCGGGGTGGCGTGGGCCACGGCGAGCCGGCGCCCTCCCCGGGAGACGTCGACAGCCGCCGCCACGCTACCGTGCCGGGCGTGGGCCCCAATCGCGGCGACCCTGGCATGACGCCTCGCGCGTCGTTTTGGTTCCAGTGCGCGGGTGCAGTTCTCGTGCGCCCCCGCCTGTGGTTCACGGCGGCCCGGCTGGTGCTGCGTGCGATTCCCCGCGACTGGTGGCGCCGACCGCCCCATCTGCCGGTTCCGGATCGCGACTATGTCCGGTTCCGGCTCGAAACGGCCTACGGCAGCGAGACCGAACCCGTCGTCGCCGACGTGGTCCGGTATCTCGAGTGGTGTCGCACCGCCGCCTAGGAGTCGTGCGAGCGGCGTCGCCGTTGTTCACCGGTTCGATCCGACCGGCGCAGTTACACTCTGAGCGCACGGGAGGGATTCACCGTGGCCCGTGCACTGTTGCTCAACGCCAGCTTCGAGCCGCTCTGCGTCGTATCCGCGCGGCGCGCGGTCGTTCTGGTCCTGAAGGACAAGGCCGAGATCGTGCACCGCAACGGCGCGGAGTTCCACTCGGAGCGGCGCACCGTGCCGGTTCCGACGGTGATCCGGCTCGTTCACTTCGTCCGGGTTCCGTTCCGCGCGACGGCGCCGCTGTCACGGCGCGCGGTGTTCGCCCGGGACGGTCACCGCTGCCAGTACTGCGGGAGCGCGGCCGAGAACCTCGACCACATCTTGCCAAGATCGCGCGGCGGCCCGCACACGTGGGAGAACGTCGTCGCGTCATGCCGGTCCTGCAACGCGCGCAAGGAGGCGCGGCTGCCGCACGAGTGCGGGATGGTGCTCCGCCGACCTCCCGTTGCACCGCACGCGACGACGTCGCTCATCGCGTCGGCCGGACCCATCGACCCGGTATGGCACAAGTACCTCGGCAACGCCGAGGCGGTACCCGCCTGAGCGTTTTGGCCTGAGCGTTTTGGCCTGAGCGCTTTTGGTGCGCGGTCTGATCAGTCCGCGTCGCCGGGCTGCGGACCGGCGAGGCGCTCGAGCAACACCGCGAGCTCTTCGCGTGCTCGCTGACGTTCCTGGCGCGCCTTCTCGCGAATGTCCGCGGCTTCGCGCTCGGCGGTACGACGGATCTGGACGACCTCGCTGTCGACGGCCTGCCGGCGCTGTTGTGCTTCGCGCTCGGCGTCCCGAACGATGCGCTCGGCGTCACGGCGCACCTGTTCGCGCTCCTGCGCGACGTCACGCTGCGCGGATTCGCGAACCGCCGCCGCCTCACGCGTAACCGCGTCGCGCTGTTCGGACAACTCGCGTTCGGCCGAGGTGCGAACGTCCGCGGCTTGCGCCGCGGCCTTCGCGCGCACGCCGGCGGCGTACTGGTCGGCGCTGCTGCGTTGCGTCTGCGCGTACTCGTCGGCGCTGCTCCGCTGCGCCTGCACATATTTGTCCGCGGCCTCGCGCTGCTTGTTCGCCTTCTTCTCGGCGAGCTCGAGGATCTCGTCCGCTTCCTTGCCCGCGTACTCGGCCCGCTCGGCGCGCTCGACGCGGTCGGCTGCACGCTCGAAACGCTTCCGCTGCTTGGCCAAGCGGCGTTCGAGCTTGGCCACACGTTCCAGCAGCGTCGACACGACGTCGGCGCGGTGGACGTCACCGGCAATGGCCTCCGACGCCCGGTTCCGGACCTCGCGGGCGTCTTCCTGCGCGATCTCACGGATGCCTTCGGCGGTCGTCAGCGCGTCGCGCCGGATCGTCTCGGCCTCGCGCATCGCCTGGGTGCGCAGCGCGTCCGCATCGTTGCGCGCCTGAGCGAGGATCGCTTCGGCGTCGACGCGCGCCTGCGACGACGGGATCGCCGCTTCGGCCTGCGCGAGCCGGGCGCTGAGCTCCTCGGCATGCTCGGCCATCGCGTCGAGCGTGCCCTGGGTCCCCTCGAGCTGTTCGGCGAGCGTGTTCGCCCTTGCCTCGGTCCGCGCCAGCGCGGTCCGCAGTTCGATTCGTTCGGCGCCGAGCTCCCGAACCTCGTTCTCGAGCCGGCTGAGCTGCGCGCTGGCATCGGCGACCGCGGCGCGCGCTTCGTCGCGTGCGGTCGCGAGCTCGGTCGCCGCCGACTCCAGTGCTGCCAACCGGCCGCGTGCTTCGTCGAGGTGCACACGCGCGGACTCGTGGGCGGCGACCTCCTGCGCGAACGCAGCTTCGAGGCCGGCGATCTCGCTGTTCGCGTCCTCGAGCTGTGCGATGGCGTCGTCACGGTCGCCGGCGCGCTCGGCGATCTGCATCGAGAGCGCCGCCTCGAGCCGAGCACTCTCGGCCTTCGCTTGTTCGAGCTGGGCGATCGCCCGTTCGCGTTCGACGATCTGCGCGGCGAGCAGTGCTTCGAGCCGCCCGATCTCCTCGCGGGCGTGCTGCATCTCGGCCGCGGCCTGCTCGCGGTCGGCATACTGCGACTCGAGCGTTGCCGCGAACTCCTCGACCCGCACCCGGACCGCGGCGAGCTCCTCGAGCGTCTCCGCGTGCTCGTGTTCCTGCTCGGCGATCAGCGCCTCGAGCCGCGCGTTCTCCGCCGCCGCCTGTTCCTGGTCGGAGACGCTGCGGCGCATCTCCTCGAGCTCACCGGCCCGGCGGACCAGCGTGGTGCGAGCTTCGTCTCGTTCTGCCGTGCGCTCGGCGAGCGCCGAACGCGCGGCCTCGGTCGCGGCGAGCGCCTCGTCCCGGGCCGCGACGGCAGCGGAGCGTTGTTCGTCCGCGGCCTGCCGGTCGGCGAACGCAGCGTCGCGCTCGGCGACCGCGTCGTCACGCTGGCCGACGACCTCGTCGCGCTCGCGAATCACGGCATCGCGCTGCTTGATGACGGCGTCGCGTTCTTGGACCGCCGCACTGCGCGCACGGTGAGCTTCGTCGCGCTCGACGATCGCGGCCTGCTCCCGGCGGCGCGCCTCGTCGCGTTCGGCGCCCAGCGCGGCCGTGGCCGCAACGGCTGCCTCGAGCTCGGACCGGCCGGAGGCGATCGACTCTCGCAACGACGAGATCTCGGCCGCCTGCGTTGCCGACCGCTCTTCGAGATCGGACGCGCGCGTCTGCGCCTGCGTGAGCTCGCCGCGCAGCTCGTCGCGCGCTTCGGTGTCTCGGCCGACCACCGCTTCCAGCTCGACGACCCGGCCGCGCACGGTCTCCAACTCGCGCAGGACGCCTTCGCGGTCGCTCCCGAGCCGCTCCCACTCGGCTTCCTGGTTCGCGAGCTTCGTCTGCAGCTCGTCGACACGGGAGTTCGCCTCCGCGAGGTCGCGCTCGCGGGCGTCGATCGTCTTGCGGTGCTCCGTGGCCGCGGCTTCGAGCTCGTCGACGCGTGCCGACGCGGCTGCGAGTGACTCCTCGCTCGCTCGGAGCTTGTCGTTCTGCTCGGCGGCAGACGACTCGAGGGCCGCCACTTTCGCCGCCGCGTCAGCCGCTTCGTCGCTGCGGTTGCGCAGCTCGGCTTCCCGGGTCGCGACCAGCGCCTCGAGCTCGGTGATGCGGGCGGCCCGGGCGGCAAGCTGTTCCTCGCTCGCCTCCAGCGCCGAGTCGCGCAATGACAGCGTGGTTTCGAGCTCGCCGACACGTGCGCGTAGTGCCGTGGCGCGCGCCTCTTGTTCGACCTCGCTGCTCGAGCGCTGCGATACGACCTCTTCGAGCTCCGCGACGCGAGCGGTGAGTGCGTCGCGCGAACTCTCGAACTCCGACGCGCGGTCGCGTGCGTCGGCGAGTTCGCCCTCGAGGCGGGCCCGCGTCGCTTCCGCGTCGGCGACCTTCGCTTCCAGAGCCGTGATGGCCGCGGCCTGCTCCTCGATGCGCGCCACGAGCCCGGCCTGATCCGCTCGCTGTCGTTCGGCCGCGGCTTCGGCGTCGGTCACCGCGGCTCGGGCGGCGTCGAGCTCGCGTTCGAGCGACTCGCACTTCACCCGAGCGTCATCGCGTTCGGACGTGAGCTGCGTGACCTCGGTGTCGGCGGTGCGCGCCGCCTCCTGCGCGCGCTCGAGGTCGGCGCGCAACCTCGCCAGCTCCTCGCGCGCTTCGTCGGTCGTGCGTTCGGCCGCTTCGTGGGCCTCTGTGGCGGCGGCGAGCTCGGCGCGGACGTTCTCGAGCTCGGCGTGCCAGCGCTCGGCGCGTGCGTCGGCCGCCTCGAGTGCGCCGTCGTCGGGCCGCGCACCGACATCGGCACCGGTCTCGGCCGACGCGGCGGCCGGCTCGGCCGGAACGGCGGGTGCCGGTGGGGCCGGCGGGAATGCGGGCGTTCCCGACGGCGGGGACGCGGGCGGCGGGAAGCTCGGCGGCGCGGGGGAAGCCTGCGGTACTGGTGGCGCCGGAGGAATCGCGGGTGCGGGCGACGAGGCGGCGCTGCGGCCGCCGGGAATCAAGTTGTCCGACGGCGCGGGCAACTCGACCGCAGGTGTCGCAGGCGGTTCGGCCGGAGACATCGCGACCGACAGCTCGGCGATGACGTCGGACGTCGTCATCGCCGCGGTCGGCTCACCGGTCCGGGGTTCGGCCGTCGGGGGCTCTTCGATGACATCGAGGAATTGCTTCGCGGCCTCGAGCGGATCGCCACCGGGATCGATGCCGAGCTCGGCGAGCAGGACGCGGATGCGACCGATGGTCTCGCCCGCGGGCTCGTTCTCGTCGGCCGGCGGCGCGCTCAGCGGCGCGTCCTGCGACTCGGTCGGGGTGTTTGCGCCGTCGCCGACGCTCGCCGCGAACGCTTCGAAATTCTCGAAGCCGAGTGCGTTCAACGCGTTCGCTTCTTCGATGAGGGTGTCGTGGTACACGCGGCGCGCGGCCGCGGCACCGATGCGCTTGTGCGTCTTGCGCTCGGCCTCGACGACGCGCGCGTGCACTTCCCACACTGCTTGGATCGCTTCGGGAGACGGTGACGCGGGTGTCGTCGACGTCGACGGCGCGGGTGCGGCCGGCGCGACTTCTGCGCGCGCGTCGTCGGCCGCCGAGCCGGAGCCAGAGGTGCTGTTGTCGTCTTGGCCTTGCATCTGCGCAGCGCCTCTTGCGTCCACCGGCGGCACGTATTGCGCGCCGACGTCCGGCGACGCGGAAGTCACGTCCTCCACCAGTTCATCATCGGTTGTTTGCTGACCGGCCTGAGGGCGGGTCCAGCCGAACCGAATCGACATGTTGGCCTCCAAAACACGAGATCGGTCGATGCGCGGACGAGGTGAGTCGGGTTTCAGGGGTTTCGGGGGGAGGAGAGTGTTGACGTAGTGGAGGATTGTGTCATAAGGTGGCGCCTAGTGGAGGGAAGGGGAGTGAGGCCCCGCCCTACGGACACAGAGGTTCATCGGCCATGTTCTTGGGGGAGTTCCGCCACTCCCTCGATGCCAAGGGTCGGGTGATCCTCCCGGTCCGGTTCCGTGGACAGCTCGAGGGGGGTGCGGTGATGGCGAGAGCGTTGGACGGGTGCCTGGCCGTTTACCCCGTCGCCGAGTTCGACCGGCTGGCCGGCAAGTTGCGCGAAGTCCGCGAGCGCGGAACCCGCGAGCGCCAGGCGGCCCGCAGCTTTTTCGCCGGCGCCGTCGAGATCACCCCCGACGCGCAGGGCCGGGTCGCGGTCCCCCCGCACCTGCGTGAGTACGCGCGCCTCGACCGCGAGGTCGTCGTGGCCGGCAGCTTCGACCACATCGAGATCTGGGACTCGCAGATGTTCGCCGAGCGCGACGCCGAGGGCATCGCCTCGATAGCCGAAGGCGAAGGGATCAACGACTTCCTCTGATCCGATCGCGCCGCCGTCCGCGGCGGCGCCCGACCGAGACGTTTTGACAACTCGACGGGGCCCGGGTTCCGGGCTCGTCTTCAGCTCCCCGGCCGGCGCGGTTGTTGGCCCCTACTCCGCCCGCTTTCAGCCGTAGCCGACTCCGGGGAGAAATCCCGGGCGGTGCCTGTCGACCGGGGAGCTGAAGACGGGATCGGCGGCGACGCGGTTCCGGCGAAATGGCGAGGAGACAACGTGGAGGAGGAGTTCTCGCATCTCCCGGTGATGGCACGGGAGGTGGTGGAGCTCTTCCTGCCGGTGCCCGGTGGGTTGATCGTCGACTGCACGACCGGTGGCGGTGGCCACACGGCCGCGTTGTTGGACGCGCGATCCGACGTGCACGTTCTCGGCCTCGACCGTGACGCCGACGCCGTGGCCGCCGCCGGCGCCCGGCTCGCCCGCTTCGGCGGACGAGTGAAGGTGGTGCACGGGGGATTCGAGCAGCTCGGCCGGTTGGTCGAGCGGCACGGAGAAGGAGAACAGGCGATGGGCATCCTCATGGATCTCGGAGTCAGCAGTGCACAACTCGACCGACCGGAACGCGGGTTCTCGTACCGGTTCGACGCACCGCTCGACATGCGGATGGACGCGAAGCAGTCCCTCACCGCGACCGAGGTCGTGAACGGCTACGACGAGCCCGAGCTTGCCGCGGTCATCGCGCAGTACGGAGAAGAACGCTTCGCGCGACGCATCGCGCGCGCCATCGTCGACAATCGACCGATCCGCACGACGCGCGAGCTCGCCGACGTCGTGCGAGACGCGATTCCCGCGGCGACGCGCCGTCGCGGCCGTCATCCCGCGCGCCGCACGTTCCAGGCGATCCGCATGGAAGTGAACCGGGAGCTGCCGAACCTCGCGGAGGGACTCGAGGAATCCGTGCACGTCGTCGGCCCGCGCGGCCGGGTGCTCGTGCTCGCGTACCACTCGCTCGAAGACCGCATGGTGAAGGAATCGTTCAACCGCTGGGCCGGCAACACGCCCGACCGCAGCACCCCCCGCAAGCTGCCGGTCGTGCCGTCGCGTCCGCGTGCGCTGGTGCGGGTCCTGACCAACAAGCCGCTGCGCCCGTCGGCAGCCGAAGCCGCCGCGAATCCCCGGGCCGAGAGTGCTCGCCTGCGCGCGGTCGAACGGCTCGTCGACGTGCCGGACATCGTCGCCTAGCGCGCCTGATCGCCCATGAGCGCGCAACCGTCCCCGCGGTCCCGCCCAGGCCCGAACGCAACGCCGCGTCCGGGTAACCCCAGCCGCGGGGACGGAGCGCGCGCTCGTCTCAGGGTCGCCCCCGATCGCGCCCGGCGGCGCCTGCGCGCCCGCCTGCTGATCTGGGGCGCGGCGCTGTTCACGGCTGCGTCCCTCTTCACGCTCGTCGCCTTCCACGTGTTCGCCGCCCAGTCCGCATTCACGCTCGAACGCCTCTCGAAGGAGCAGACGAACGAGCAGTTGCGCTACCAGCGCCTCCGGCTCGCCGTCTCGAACGCGTCCTCTCCGTCGTCGGTCATCGCCGCGTCGGACGCATTCGGCATGGTGCCCGGATCGAGCGTCATCACGCTGACGGTGCCGCCGGCGCAGTACACGACCGCCGGAGAGCAGGCGTCCGGGATCGCGACGTCGGTCAACGACTACCCGACGACGAAGCGCGCGCTCGAGCCATAAGTGACCGCTTCCCGGCCGCCGACTCGCAAACGCCCGCCCGCGGCCTCCGGCGCCCGCCCGGCGCGCCGCCTCGGCATTTGCAGCGCGGTCATCGTCCTCGCGTTCGGCGCGCTCGCCGCGCGCGTCGGGCAACTGCAGATCGCGAACGGCGCCAAGTACAAGAAGCTCTCGGTCGATCTCGCGTTGCACACGATCCCGCTCCCGGCCGAGCGGGGCAATATCTTCGACCGCGACGGGCGCGATCTCGCGATGTCGATCACGCGCACCACCGTCTATGCGGACCCGACGCTCGTCGTCGATCCCCTGGCCGAGGCGGCGCGGCTCGCCCCGGTCCTGCACGTGCCGCAGCACACACTGGTCGGAGCGCTCGCTGACAAGGGAACGACGGCGCAGCCACGGCGCTTCGCGTATCTCGCCCACACGGTCACCGACCAGGTCGCGACGTCGGTGCAGGCGATGCGGCTTCCCGGCATCGGCTTCATGCCCGAACCGGCGCGCAGCTACCCCGCGGATCCGATCGCGGCTTCCGTCGTCGGCCGGGTGCACTCCGACGGAACCGGCGCGGACGGCGTCGAACTGCTCTACAACAAGCTGCTCGAGGGCCAAGCCGGTTCGCTCGTGGTGGAGCAGGACCCGCTCGGTCATGACATCCCCAACACCGAGCGGACACAGGTCGACGCCCGGCGCGGCACCGACGTCGTGCTCACGCTCGACGAGGACATGCAGTGGCAGACCGAGTACTCGCTGCTCGACCAGGTGAAGGCCACGAACGCGAACGGCGGGATGGCAGTTGTGCTCGACGTCGACACGGGCGACGTCGTGGCGATGGCGACGGTGCGCGGCGCCAAGGACGGCGCCCCCGCGCACGTGGCGAACGGCGGTGACAGCAACACGCCACTGACGGATCTGTTCGAGCCCGGCTCGACGAACAAGCTGATCACGCTCTCGTGGGCGCTCGAACACGGCCATGTCACGCCGAGCACGATGTTCTCGGTGCCCTATTCGATCAAGGTCGATCCGCACGTGAAGGCGTACACCGACGCCGAGCCCCACTACGGCGTTCCCAACGGCATCGAGCACTGGACGACCGCGGACATCCTGCGGGAGTCCTCGAACGTCGGCACGATCGAGATCGCGCAGCGGATGCACAATCAGGAACTCGCCGACGGCCTGCATGCGTTCGGCCTCGGCTCACCGACCGCGATCGACTGGCCGTACCAGCCGAGCGGCCTCCTGCTCGACCCGTCGCAGTATTACGCCACCGGCAAGTACTCCACCGCGATCGGGTACGGCGTCGCCGTCACCGGCATGCAGATGCTCGACGCGTTCACGACCATCGCGAACGGCGGCGTCACCCGGCCGCCCCGCCTCCTCGACGCAACGATCGACGCCGACGGCGTGCGCCATCCCGCACCCAGCGAGGAAGGCAAGCGCGTCGTGTCCGCGAACACGGCTGCGCTCATGACGCACATGCTCGAAGGCGTCGTGTCGGACGGCACCGGGGCATGCGCCGCGATCCCGAGCTACGTCGTCGCCGGCAAGACCGGTACCGCGAAGAAGGCGCTGCCGACGGGCGGTTACTCCGACGCGGCGACCATGGCGTCGTTCATCGGCTTCGCGCCGGCGAGCCACCCGCGCTTCGCGGCGATCGTCGTGCTCGACGAGAACAACCTCAGCTACGGCGGCGAGGTCGCGGCGCCGGTGTTCTCCGAGATCATGCAGTTCGCACTGCAGCAGTACGGCGTGAGCCCGACCGACCTCTCCAACACGCAGTACACGGCCGCGCAGGCGACGGCGAAGAACGCCGGCAATTCGTGTGTGGTGCCGCACGGAGCCGCGCTGGCCCAGGTCGAGGCGAGTCAGGCTGCGGCGACCTCGGGCGCCACGACCGGCAGCGGTGAAGGGAGTCCGGGGGCGGGAACGACCGCCGATAGCCTGCCTCCCGATCCGTCCGCGCACACCTAGGAAAACCGTGCTGCTGCACGATCTCCTCGACGGCGTCGAGGTGCGCGAGCACCTTCTCGAAGTCCGGGGTGAGACCGAAATCGATCTCCGCTCGGTGGTGCACGACAGCCGCGACGTCACGCCCGGAGCGCTCTTCTGCTGTATCCCGGGCGCTCGGAGCGACGGGCACGAGTACGCTCCCGCCGCGATCGACGCGGGCGCCACCGCGCTCCTCGTCGAGCGGATGCTGCACGTCGGCGCGCCGCAGGCCCGGGTCGACTCCGTGCGCACGTCGATCGGTCCGTTGTGCTCACGCTTCCACGGTCGGCCGTCGGAATCACTTCACGTGCTCGGCGTCACGGGCACCAACGGCAAGACGAGCACCACGTATCTGCTCGAGGCGATCGCGCGCGCCGACGGGGAACGCACCGGCGTCATCGGAACCGTCGAGGCCCGCATCGACGACGAGGTGATACCGCTGCGGCACACGACGCCGGAGGCCACCGATCTCCAGGCGTTGCTCGCGCAGATGCGTGACCGCGGCGTCGGCACGGTCGCGGTCGAGGTGTCATCGCACGCGCTCGATCAACACCGCGTCGACGGCACTCGCTTCGCCGCGGTGACGTTCACGAACCTCACCCACGACCACCTCGACTACCACGGAACGGTCGACGCGTACTTCGAGGCGAAGGCGCTGCTGTTCGACCCGCGCTTCTCTACGCGGGCCGCGATCAACATCGACGATCCGCGTGGTGTCACCCTGCGGGACCGGGCGCGCGAGCGCGGGCTCGATGTGTACACGTATTCGATCGACGACCCGGTTGCCGACGTGTACGCGCGCGAGATCGTGTTGCGTCGAGAGGCGACCGCATTCGAGCTGGTCGATGCGCGGCACGGGCGGCGCGGTGCGGTCCGGAGCGCGCTCGTCGGCCGCTTCAACGTCGCCAACTCGCTCGCGGCGGCGGCGACCGCGCTCGCGATCGGTGTCCCGTTCGACGCCGTTGTCGCCGGCCTGGGCGCCCCGGTGCACGTTCCCGGCCGTTTCGAACAGGTCCCTACCGGCCGGGGCTTCGCGGTACTCGTCGACTACGCCCACACGCCCGACGCGCTCGAGACCGTGCTGGGCTCGGCGCGAACGCTCCTCGACGGTGGAAGGCTCGTCGTCGTGTTCGGCTGTGGCGGCGACCGCGACCGGGCGAAGCGTCCGCTGATGGGCGAGGTGGCGACCCGCCTCGCCGACGTCGCGATCCTCACCAACGACAACCCGCGCTCCGAAGACCCCGAAGCGATCGCGCACGACGTGCTGGCCGGGATTCCGGCCGACCGCGTCCGGCCGCTGCTCGAGCTCGACCGCCGCGCCGCGATCCGCACCGCGTTGCAGGCGGCGCGCGCCGGCGACGTCGTCGTGATCGCGGGCAAGGGCCACGAGCCGGGCCAAACGGTCAACGGCGTGACGACACCGTTCGACGATCGCGCGGTCGCGGCCGAGGAGTTGGGATCGTGCTCGTGACCGAGCTGACCGCCCGCGAGATCGCCCGGCGCGCGCAAGGACGCGTCGAGGGCGACGGCGACGTCGCGGCCGACACGTGGGCATTCGACTCGCGCGCACTCGGGCGCGGCGACTGCTTCGTCGCGTTGCAGGGCGACCGCGACGGTCACGACTTCGTGGGGGCCGCGTTCGATGCGGGAGCCGCGATCGCCGTGGTCGACCACAGCTTCGACGGCTCGCGGTTCGTGCATCCGGGCCGGGCGCTCGTCCACGTCGGCGACCCGCTGACCGCATTGCAGGATGTGGCCCGCACGTTGCGACACGACCGTGGCGACCTGCACGTCATCGCGGTCGGCGGCTCGACCGGGAAGACCTCGACGAAGGACCTGCTGGCAGCCGTGCTCGCGTCGCAGGGTTGCTATGCCAACGCGGAGTCGTACAACAACGAATTCGGTCTGCCGATGACGTTGTGCAACACGCCCGACGCCGCGCGTGTCCTCGTCGCCGAGATGGGCGAGCGCTTCGCCGGCGACCTCGCCGCCCTGTGCGACATCGCCCGGCCGGAAACCGGTGTGGTCACCAACGCCGGCCTCGCGCACGCCGAACACCTCGGCGGTCCGCAGGGGGTCGTCGCGGTGCTGAGCGAGCTGCTCGACGCGCTGCCGGGCCACGGCACGGCCGTGTTGAACGCCGACGACCCCGCGTCACCGCAGCTCGCGTCGACCACGTCGGCAACGGTCGTCACGGTCGGAACCGACGCCGGCGCCGACTACCGGATCGCGGACGTCACCGTCGACGCGCGCCTGCGCCCGTCGTTCGCGCTGCGCGGCACCCGCTTCTCCGTCCCACTCCATGGCGAGCACCACGTTGCCAACGCGGCCATGGCGGTCGCGGTCGCGCACCACATCTTCGGACTCCCGCTCGACGAGCTCGCGCTCGAACTGCGCTCGGCGCGTCCGGGCCGGTGGCGCATGGAGCTCCTCGAGACCCCGCGCGGCGTCACGATCCTGAACGACTCCTACAACGCGAACCCGACGTCGATGGAAGCGGCCCTCGTCGCGCTCCACCGGTATGCCGTACCCGACGGTGCGCGGCGGGTCGCGGTGCTCGGTGACATGCGCGAGCTCGGCGCACATCATGACGACGCCCACCGCGAAGCAGGGGAGCGCGCCGCGGCGCTGGGTGTCGATCTCGTCGTCGGGGTCGGCGCGGGCGGCGCGTCCATCGCCGAGGCGGCCCGGGCCGCAGGCGCGAACGTGCTGGCCGCGGCCGATGCCGAGGGCGCGGTCGCGCTCGTCGCGCCGCTGGTGCACCCCGGTGACGCGGTGCTCGTCAAGGGCAGCCGCGCCGTCGGACTCGAACGGCTCGCGGCCGCGCTGGTGGACGAATCGTGATCGCGATGCTCATGGCCGCGGGCGCGGCCTTCGTCGTCACGATCTTCTTCACGCCGCTGCTCATCCGCTACCTGCGCGCGCGTGGGATCGGCCAGCAGATCCGCGACGACGGCCCGATCGAGCACCCGCACTCAGCCAAGGCCGGCACGCCGACGATGGGCGGTATCGCGATCGTCGCGGCGACGATCGTCGGCTATCTCTTCGCGCACGTCCGGCGCAGCAGCATCGCCTTCGCGACCCCCGGCTGGGCACTCCTGGCCTTGATCACGGGGCTCGGTGTCGTCGGCTTCATCGACGACTACCTCGGTGTGCGCGCCCGCCGGAATCTCGGTCTGCGCAAGCGCGGAAAGACGTTCGGCATCGTGGTGATCGCGGCCGCGTTCGCATGGCTCGCGGTGCACTTCGTGCACACCGACACGCATCTGTCGTTCACACAACCGCTCAATGCCGACCTCGGCAAGGTCGGCCTCTTCCTTTGGGTCATCCTCGTGGTGTACGCGACCGCGAACGCGGTGAACCTGACCGACGGCCTCGACGGCCTCGCGGCCGGCTCGTCCGCGCTGACCTTCGCCGCGTTCATGATCATCGCCTTCACGGAGTTCCGCCACCCCGACATCTACCGCGTCGTGTCGGCGCAGGCGCTCGACCAGGCGGTCATCGCCGCCGCGATGTTCGGCGCGTGTGCCGGGTTCCTCTGGTGGAACGCGGCCCCGGCGCGCATCTTCATGGGCGACACCGGGTCACTCGCGATCGGCGGCGGGATGGCCGGGCTCGCGCTCCTGACCCGAACGCATCTGCTCCTGCTGCTCCTCGCCGGGCTGCCCCTCATCGAAGCCCTGTCGGTCATCGCCCAAGTCGTCTCGTACCGCGGCTTCCGCCGTCGGGTCCTCCGCATGGCGCCGATCCACCATCACTTCGAGGTCGGCGGGTGGTCGGAGTTCACGGTCATCGTGCGGTTCTGGCTGTTCGCGGGCATCTGCGTCGCCCTCGGCGTCGGCATCTTCTATGCCGACTTCCTGCGGCACGGAGTGAACCTCGGGTGACCGACCCGGCGCCCGCCCGCGTGCTCGTCATCGGCCTCGCCGAAACCGGGGTCGCGGTCGCCCGCGTCCTGCGCGCCGACGGCGTCGACGTCACGGTCGTCGAGGACGCGCCCGCCGCGACCGATGCGTATCGCGGTCGGGTCGCGGCCGTCGCCGCCGCCGGCGCCGCGCTCGTCGAGCGCCCCGGCCCGACCGAAGTCGCCGATCTCGTGCGCGCGTCCGACCTCGTCGTCCCCAGCCCGCTCGTGCGGCCCTCCCATCCGGCGATCGTGTCGGCGCGAGCCGCGGGCGTTCCGGTTCGCAGCGAGATCGACGTCGCCGCCGAACGCGCGACCGTGCCGATCGTCGCGGTCACCGGAACCAACGGCAAGACGACGGTGACGTCGATGATCGAGGCGATGCTCGTCGCGTCTGGGGTGCGCGCCGTCGCCGCGGGCAACATCGGCCGTCCGCTGATCGAGGCCGTCGGAGACGACGCCGACGTGGTCGTGGCCGAGGTGTCGTCGTTCCAGCTCGAATTCACGGGCCAACGATTCCGCCCGCGGGTCGCGGTACTGCTCGCGGTCACGCCCGACCACCTCGACTGGCACGGATCGTTCGAGCGCTACGCCGGCGCGAAGGCGCGCATCGCCGCCTTCCAGTCGGGCGACGACCTGCTGGTGTTCGATGCCGACGATCGACACGCGGTCGCGATCGCCGCCGAAGCGCCGGCGCGGCGGGTCGGCGTGTCGGCGCGGCCCGACGCGACCGGCTGCTTCCGAGTGGTGGGCGACGAGCTCGTGTTCCCCGACGGCGCGCCGCTCGCGCCGGTTTCGGTCATGTCCCGGCGGCTGGGATTCGACCGGACGAACGCGTTGGCGGCGGCCGCGGCCGCGTTCGAGACGGGCGCGAGCAGCGCCGGCGTCGTGGCCGCGCTGCGTGACTACGCGACCATGCCCCACCGAGTCGCTCTGGTCGGCAAAGCTGGTGGTGTGGAGTGGTATGACGACTCGAAGGCGACGAATCCCGACGCCACGCGCCGCGCGATTTCGTCGTTCGAGTCCGTGGTGCTCCTCGCGGGCGGCCGTAACAAGGGACTCGATCTGAGCGTCATCGCCGGCGAGACGGCACGGCTCCGAGGTGTCGTCGCCTTCGGCGAGGCCGGAGCCGAAGTAGCCGCCGCATTCGCGGGGACGGCCACACCGGTCGAGCAGGTGGCCTCGATGCACGACGCCGTCGCCGCCGCCCGCACGCTCGCCCGCCCGGGCGACGTCGTCCTCTTGTCGCCCGCCTGCGCGTCGTTCGACGCGTACACGGGATACGGGGCGCGCGGCGACGACTTCGCCCGCGAAGTTCGCGCGCAGGTGCTCGAGGGAGTCTCGCGGTGACCACCGTCTCGCCGCGTCTCTCGCTCGGTCGCTTCCGCGGGATCGCGAACCCGTTCGCACGCGCGGGCCGCTCCGTCGTCGCCCGCATGGAACGCCGGGCCGCGCTCTCGCGTCCCCCCGAATACGTCGTGCTCTGCGCGACGGTGACGGTGCTCAACGTCGTCGGCCTGGTGATGATCCTCTCCGCGTCCTCGGTCGCGGCGTTGTCCGACTACGGGTCGTCCTGGTACTTCTTCAATCGCCAGTTGATCTGGGCGGTGATCGGCCTCGTCGCGTTCCTCGTCGCCTCGCGCATCGACTACCGGCGCTGGCGCCGCTTCGCGCCATATCTGTTGGTCGTCGCGCTGATCACGCTCTCCGTCGTGCTCGTCGGCGGAAAGCTCGTCTCCGGGTCGCAGCGCTGGATCGTGCTCGGTCCGCTGCAGTTGCAGCCGAGTGAGATCGCGAAGCTGGCGTTGCTGCTCTGCGGGGCGCAGATCCTGACCAAGCGGGCCGACCGCCTCGACGACCCGCGCGAGTGGCGGCCCGTGGTCGCGATCTTCTGCGTGTTCGCGGTCCTGGTGATGAAGGAGCCCGACCTCGCGTCGACGATCGTGCTCGGCCTGATCGTCGCCTCGCTGCTGATCGTCGGCGGCGTGCACATCAAGCATCTCGCGCAGATGTTCGGAGCCGCGGTCGCGGGCACCGCGGTACTGTCGCTGCTCGCCGGGTACCGGCGGGCGCGCATGTTCTCGTTCCTCCACCCCGGACACGACGTCGGCAACACCGGCTACCAGCTCTACCGCTCGCTGATCGCGATCGGCAGCGGGGGAGTGAACGGCGTCGGGCTCGGCGCCGGCCGCGCCAAGTGGTTCTTCCTGCCGAACGCGCACACCGACTTCATCTTCGCGATCATCGGCGAGGAACTCGGCTTCATCGGCTGCCTGCTCGTGCTCGGCCTCTTCGTCGGTCTCGGTCTGGTCGGCCTGCGCATCGCGCGGCGCGCGCCCGATCGCTTCGGCATGCTGATCGCGACCGGCGTGACCGCGTGGGTCGTCGGGCAGGCGGCGATCAACCTCGGCGCGGTCGTCGGGCTCCTGCCGGTCTCGGGCGTACCGCTGCCGTTCCTGTCCGTCGGCGGCACGTCGCTCGTGATCACGATGTTCAGCGTCGGCGTCGTCGCGAACATCGCGCGCCAGCCCGCGCCGACGCCGACCCGGACGCGCCCGCGTCAGCCGAAACGACCGGTGCGCGCCCGCGCGTCGTGAGCGCGCCCGTCTTCGCACTGCTGACCGGAGGGGGAACCGGCGGTCACACGTATCCGGCCATGGCCGTCGCCCAGGAGCTCGAACGCCGCGGTCACGCCGTGCGCTTCGTCGGCGGGAAGCGCGGCATCGAGGGCCGCGTCGTCCCGGCGGCGGGATTCGACATCGACGTCCTGCCCGGACGCGGACTGCAGCGCCGGCTGACGTTGCAGAACGTCGGCGCGGTGCTCGGCGCGGCCGCGGCCGTCGTACAGGCCGTCGCGATCGTGCGCCGCCACCGGCCCCGCGTCGTCGTCGGGTTCGGCGGCTACGCGTCGTTCCCGTGCGTGCTCGCGGCGCGCCTGCTCCGCATTCCCGTCGTCGTGCACGAGCAGGACGCCGCGCCCGGGCTCGCGAACCGCATGGGTGTCAGGCTCGGCGCCCGCGCCGCCGTATCTCTGCCGGGGACGCCGTTGCCCGGTGCGACGTTGACGGGCAATCCCGTGCGGGCCGGGTTCGCGAGTCTGCGGCGCGTTCCCGACCGGGACCCCGCGCTCGTCGCGATCTTCGGCGGTGCCCAGGGTGCGCGCACGATCAACCGGGCGGCACTCGGGTGCTACGACCTCTGGCGGGCGCGCACCGATCTCGCGGTGCATCACGTCTGCGGCCCGCGCAATCTCGACGCGTGCAGCGCGCAGCTGGCGGGCGCGCGCCGGGCCGGCGACGAGCTGCGGTACGAGCTCGTCGGGTACGAGGAACACATGGACACGCTGTACGCGCGCGCCGGGCTGGCCGTTTGCCGGTCGGGTGCCGGAACCATCGCCGAGCTCACCGCGGCTGGCCTCCCGTCGGTGCTCGTGCCCTTGCCGGGCGCGCCGAGTGATCATCAGACGCGCAACGCGCAGACCCTCGAGCGCGCGGGCGCGGCGGTGGTGCTGCCCGATGCCGAATGCGACTCGCCCCGCCTCGACGCGCTCGTGTCGCAGATCGCCAAGGACAGCGACCGCCTGGCGTCGATGAGCGCCGCCGCCCGGTCGCTGGCCCGGCCCGACGCGGCCGAGCGACTGGCCGACCTCGTCGAGGAGCACGCACGTGTCCGGTGAGGTGCTCGACCTGTCGCGCCCGAAGCGCGTGCACATCGTCGGTGTCGCGGGCGCGGGCATGAGTGCGATCGCGTTGTTGCTCGCCCGCATGGGGCATCAGGTCAGCGGCTCCGACATCAAGAGCACCGCGGTACTCGAGCGCCTCGCCGCCGCCGGCGTCGACGTGCACGTCGGCAACCGTGCGGAACACGTTCCCGAGAACGCCGACGCGGTCGTGTACTCCACCGCGATCCCGCGGTCGAACATCGAGCTCGTCACCGCCGAGGCGCACGGCATCCCGGTGTTGCACCGCTCGGCCGCGCTGGCGGCGCTGTCGCTCACGCGCAACACGGTCGCGGTCGCGGGTTCGCACGGAAAGACCACGACCGCGTCGATGCTGGCGCTGATCCTGAGGTCGGCCGAATGGTCGCCGAGCTTCGTCATCGGCGGCGAGGTGAACGAGGTAGGAGCCAACGCCGCGTTCGGCGAAGGCGAGTGGATGGTGGTGGAAGCCGACGAGAGCGACGGCACGTTCCTCCACCTCGTGACGCGCGCCGCGCTCGTGACGAACGTCGAGCCCGACCACCTCGACCACTACGGCGATTTCGGCGCGCTCGTCCGCGCGTTCGAACGGTTCGTCGACGCCGTCGACGGTCCGATCGTCGTTTGTGCCGACGACGTCGTCACCGCGCGGATCGCAGCCGAGCGACCGGTGGTGCGCACCTACGGCCGCGCGGCGACGGCCGACTACCACATCGCCGACGAGGTGGTCGACGGTTCGGGCTGTCACTTCACGCTGGTCGCACCCGGGGACGAGCGGATCGACGTCGTCCTGCCGGCGGGCGTGAAGGCGGCAACGAACGCGGCGGGCGCGATCGCCACCGCGCTCGAGCTCGGTGTCGATCCGAACGCAGCCGTGCGCGCGCTCGCCGGTTTCGGGGGCGTCGCCCGCCGCTTCCAGTACCGCGGCGAACGGGCGGGCGTCACCTTCATCGACGACTACGCGCACCTGCCCACCGAGGTCGCGGCAGCCATCGCGACGGCGCGCCAGGGACCATGGCGTCATGTCGTCGTCGTGTTCCAGCCGCATCGCTATTCGCGCACCGCGACGATCGGGCCGCAGTTCGCCGATGCGTTCTCCGCGGCCGACCAGCTGGTGCTCACGGACGTGTACTCGGCGGGGGAGCGACCGATTCCCGGCGTGTCCGGTCGAACGATTCTGACCGCCGTGCTCGACCACCATCCCGCGCTTCCGGTCGCGTACTTCCCGAAGTTCTCCGATCTCACCGCGGTCCCGGCGCGCTACGCGCGTGCGGGCGATCTCGTGCTCACGCTCGGGGCGGGCGACCTGACGACGATGCCCGACGTGTGGACGGGCGGTTCGACATGACGCTCGCCGCCGCGGTCACGGAGCTCGAGTCGCTCCTTCCCGGCGCGGTCGAACGCGACGCGCCGTCGGCGCCCCTCACCACGTACCGGTGCGGCGGTGCACTCGCCGCCCTGGTCCGCATCGCCCGCGAGGACGACCTCGAAGCACTGGCCGGCGTGCTGGCTGCGAACCCGGCCGTTCCGGTGCTCGTCGTCGGCCGCGGTTCCAACCTGCTCGTCGCCGACGCGGGCTTCCACGGAATCGGCATCGTGCTCGGTGGCGACCTCGAGCGGGTCGACCTCGACCCGGCCCGAGCGGGTGTCGTCGCGGGTGCGGCCGCCGCACTCCCGGTGATGGCCCGGCAATCTGCGGGCGCCGGTATCGGCGGCCTCGAGTTCTTCGTCGGTATCCCGGGCAGCGTGGGCGGCGCCGTGCGCATGAACGCGGGCGGCCACGGCGCCGAGACCAAGGACGTCCTGGTCTCCGCGCGCGTGGTCGACCTCGACCGGGGCAAGACCCTCGACCTCGACGTCGACGCGCTCGAGCTCGGCTACCGCCGGTCGGCGCTGACGGCGCGCATGGTCGTGATCGGCGCGGAGTTCGCGGGCCGCTCCGACGACCCCGTCGCTTGCACCGCCCGGATCGACGAGATCGTGCGCTGGCGTCGAGAGCACCAGCCCGGCGGGCAGAACGCGGGCTCGGTCTTCACGAACCCGGCGGGTGATGCCGCGGGCCGTCTCATCGATGCGTGTGGTCTGAAGGGATTCCGAGTCGGCAGAGTCGTGGTGTCGGAGAAGCACGCCAACTTCTTCGTGGCCGAGCCGGGTGCGCGCGCCGACGACGTCGTCGCGCTCATCGAGCAGGTGCAGAAACGGGTCGAGGCCGCGACCGGTGTCCACCTGGAACCCGAGTTGCAACTGGCGGGCTTCGCGGACAACCGCAAGCAGGTTGGCCGATGACAACGACCCAATCGCCGCCTCAGCAGCCTCGCATCAACCCCCGCATCCGCGAGCGTCGCATCGAGGTACAGCGCGAGGCCGGTCGCCGGCGACTGCGGATCCTTCTCGTCGTCTCCTCCGTGCTCTGCCTCGCCGGCCTCGCGTATCTCACCGTGATGTCGCCGATCCTCGACGTCGACCGGATCACCATTACGGGCGAGCAGCACGTGAACCCCCTGCAGATCCGTTCTGCTGCCGGCGTTCACCGCGGCGACCACCTCGTCCTGCTCGACGCGAGCGCGGTCGCGCATCGAATCGAGCGGATCCCGTGGGTACGCGCGGCGAAGGTGGAGCGCGATCTTCCCGGGACGCTCGAGATCACGGTTACCGAGTACACGCCCGTCGCGTATGTGCGCGTCACTGGCGCGGTGCTGCTCGTCGCCGCGAGCGGGCACGTGATCGCGCGTGCTACGGGCGCGCCCGCGGGAACGGTCGAGATTCGCGGTGTGCGGAACGCGCCCGCTCCCGGTGACACGCTCGAACCGTCCGACGCGGCGAATGTCGTGCCGAGCCTGCCGCCCGCGCTCGCACAACAGGTCGGAGCAGTCGATGTGAGCGGCCGCGGGCTCGCGCTCGAGATGCGCGGTGGCGGTGAGATCCGGTTGGGCAACTCGAGCGATCTCGCCGCCAAAGCCGCTTCCGCGCAGGCTGTTCTCGTCCGTCTCGCGGGGACGCCGTACGCGTACATCGACGTGTCGACGCCCGATCGCGTCATCTCGTGCCTGAGCTCGGTCCCGTCGTGTTTGCAGCGAGAGGCCTCGCAGTGAGCGCGAACCGACGGTGGCCGGAAGATTGCTTCGAACTGCGCGCTCCGGTACAGTCTCGACCCGCAGCACAGGTTGACATAAATGTCAACCTCAAGTTGAGCTTCAGAGTCCGCTGTTCGTCCCGGTTACAGGCCGGTCGTGGGGAATCGAGCACGTTCCGCTCGAGCACTCGCGGGATGTGGCCGACGGGGCCACGGGGGAAGAGGAAGAAGGTCGCATGCTGGGCGCTCCGCAGCACTACCTCGCGGTGATCAAGGTCGTCGGCGTCGGCGGAGGCGGGTGCAACGCCGTCAACCGCATGATCGACGCGGGCTTGAAGGGCGTGGAGTTCATCGCCATCAACACCGACGCGCAGTCACTCCTCCTGTCCGATGCGGACGTGAAGCTCGACATCGGCCGCGAGCTCACGCGCGGCCTCGGCGCGGGCTCCGATCCCGAGGTCGGTCAGCAGGCCGCCGAGGAGCACCGTCAGGAGATCGAGGACGTGTTGAAGGGCGCCGACATGGTGTTCATCACCGCGGGCAAGGGCGGCGGCACCGGTACGGGTGGCGCGCCCGTCGTCGCTGAGATCGCCAAGCAGATCGGCGCGTTGACGATCGGCGTCGTGACCCGCCCGTTCGGCTTCGAGGGACGCCGCCGTTCGGTACAAGCGGAGTCGGGCATTGCGAAGCTGAAGGAAAAGGTCGACACGATCATCATCATCCCGAACGAGCGCCTGTTGCAGGTGAGCGACGAGCGCACGTCGATGTTGAACGCGTTCAAGATGGCCGACGAAGTGTTGCTTCAAGGCGTGCAGGGCATCACCGATCTGATCACCACGCCGGGTCTCATCAACACCGACTTCGCCGACGTGAAGATGATCCTCACGAACGCAGGCTCGGCGCTGATGGGCGTCGGCTACGCGTCGGGCGACGGCCGAGCGGTCGCGGCAGCCCGCGCCGCGATCTCGAGCCCGCTGCTCGAGGCGAGCATCGAGGGTGCGCGCGGCATCCTGTTGAACGTGAGCGGGCCTTCCGATCTCGGACTGTTCGAGCTGAACGAAGCCGCCGAGATCATCGGTCAGGCCGCGCACCCCGACGCCAACATCATCTTCGGAGCCGTGATCGACGACTCGCTCGGCGACGAGGTCCGGCTCACCGTGATCGCCGCGGGCTTCGACCGATACGAGGGCGAAGGCTCCGGCTCGCGTCGCACCGCGTACTCGCTCGAGCTCAACGACGAGGACTCGCTGGCCGGGGACGAAGCGCTCGACCTCGGCGACGACGACTTCGACGTTCCCGAATTCCTGCGGTGATGCTCACGGCGCGGGTCGGTCCCGCGTCGGTCTGGTGCAGCGGCATGCCCGCCGGCAATGTCGGCGATCGCGTGGGCGACGACCCAGAGACGGTGGCGCGCAACCGCGCCACGCTGGCCGCTTCCGCAGGGCTTCCCGTTCCGACGCGCTGGGTGTGGATGCGCCAGGTCCACGGGGCCGACGTCGTCGACACCGACGCGCCGACGCCGGCGGCGATGCCGCCCGAAGCGGACGCGGCCGTGACCGCGGGGCGCGGGCTGCCGCTCGCGGTCGTGACCGCCGACTGCGCACCGATCGTGCTCGCGTCGGCGGACGCGGTCGCCGTCGTGCATGCCGGTCACCGCGGACTCGCCGCGGGGGTCATCGAGGCGGCTGTCGAACGCGTACGCGCGCGCGGCTCGACCGGCGTCCATGCGTTCCTCGGGCCCTGCATACGCGCCTCGAGCTACGAGTTCGGGCCCGCCGATCTGGCCGAGCTCGTGCGCCGCTTCGGCCCGGCGGTCGAGGCCCGCACGGCGTGGGGCACACCTGCACTCGATCTGGCGGCCGGCGTGCGCATCGCTCTGGAGCGAGCCGGAATCGAGGACCTCGACGACTGCGGCATCGACACGTTCGCCTCGCCCGAGTACTTCTCGTACCGCCGCGACGGCGCGACCGGGCGCCAGGTCACGGTCGCGGTCCGGTCGTGACGGTCGCGGAGCAGCTCGCCGAGGTGCGCGAGCGGATCGCGACTGCGGCGCGGGCATCGGGCCGGGGGCCCGACACGGTGACGCTCGTCGTCGTGACGAAAGAGGTCGATGTCGACGCGATCCGCGCCGCGCTCACTGCAGGCGCGACCGACCTCGGTGAGAATCGCGCGCAGGAGCTCGTTCCCAAGGCCGAGGCGATCGCCCGTGACGATACGCACGCGCCCCGCTGGCACTTCATCGGCCGTCTGCAGCGCAACAAGGTGCGCGCGGCGGCGCCGCACGTCGCGCTGTGGCAGTCGATCGACCGCGACGACGTCGCGCGCGAGGTCGCGCACCGCGCTCCGGGTGCCGCGATGCTCGTGCAGGTCAATGTTGCCCGTGAGCCACAGAAAGGCGGATGCGAACCTGAGCGCGTCGGTGCGCTCGTCGACGCGTGCCGCGCGCTCGGATGCCGGGTCGAGGGTTTGATGACGGTTCCCCCGGCGGCCGGTGATCCGCGGCCCGTCTTCGCCCGGCTCCGGCGTATGACCGACGACCTGGGGCTTCCGGTGTGCTCGATGGGGATGAGCGGCGACTTCGAGGACGCGATCGCCGAGGGTGCCACCATGGTTCGCGTCGGCAGTGCGGTGTTCGGTCCGCGGCCCGGCTCCGGCGGCGCGCGACGATTAGCCTGACCTCCGGCAAGGACGAGAAGGGACGCCCCATGTCGGTCTTTCACAAGACGATGGTCTGGCTGGGCCTCGTCGACGACGACGAGTACTACGGCGAGGACGACGAGTACTACGCGGACGAGTACGGCGAACCGATCGCCGCGCCGTCACGTCAGCCTGCCCGCGTCGCGGCGTCGAGTGCCGCGTCGTCCGCACCGGCCGCCGAACCCAGTCCGCTCACCGTCGTGCGCAGCCGGCGCGACCGTGACCGGGACGAACCCGACGCCCCCATCGTCGCCGGACCGCGTCCCTCCGCGGTGCGACCGATCCCGATGCCCGCGACGCGCGTGCACGTGATGGACCCGAAGGGTTTCAACGACGCGCAGGAGGTCGGCGACTGGTTGAAGAACGGCCAGCCGGTGATCCTCAACCTCCAGGGCGTCGATCGCGATCTGCAACGCCGCCTCATCGATTTCGCGAGTGGTCTCGCGTACGCGCTGAACGGAACGATGTCGAAGGCGGCCGATCAGGTGTTCCTGCTGACGCCGTCGAACGTCGAAGTCTCCGAGGAGGAGAAGGAGCGTCTGCAAGCTCGCGGCTTGTATCGCACCGCGCGCACGTGAAGGAACTCCTCTGCACGGCGCTGAACCTTTATCTCCTCGTTCTGCTGGCCCGCGCCATCCTCTCGTTCTTCCCGACTCGTCCCGGGACGGGGCTCGCGAGCTTCCAGCAGTTCCTCGCGCAGCTGACCGAGCCGGTGATCGCGCCGGTGCGGCGCGTCATCCCGCCGGCGGGCATGTTCGACCTCTCGTTCCTCGTCGTGTTCATCGCGCTCGAGCTTGTGCTGACCGCCATGCGCTGTCCGGCCCGAATCCTTCCCTTCTAGAAGTTTCCAGGATTTCGACCGCTTCAGAGGTACACCGATTCGCCGAAGTGCCGATCTACCATGACATACATATGGAGATCACACCGCGAGAGCTGCGCGACACCGAGATTCACTCCGAGATCCGGGGGTACAGCCGCGACGAGGTCAACGACCTCCTCGAGCGCGCCGCACAGGCGATCGAGGCGTCGAATCAGCGCGTGACGCAGCTGCAGGACCGGCTCGCGTCGGCGCAGGGTGAAGCGGTACGCACGCGTGAGACCGAGGACATCCTCCACCGCACGCTGCTGCTCGCGCAGCGCGCCGCCGACGAGGCCGTCGCCGAGGCCACCACCAAGTCGAAGCAGATGCTCGACGAAGCCGAGATGAGCTCTCGCCGCATGATCGCCGACTCCGAGGCCGAGGCGCGGCGCAAGGGCGAGACCGAGCGGCGCCGGCTCGAAGAGGAGATCCTCGAGCTCGCGGGCCGGCGCGACACGTTGCTCGCCGACGTCGAGGCGCTCACCCGTTTCGAGGCCGAGTACCGCGAGCGCATGGTCCGCGCCCTCGAGACCGATCTGACGGAGCTGCGTACGCGCAGCACGACCGCGCCGGGTTCGCGTCCGGAGCCGAGCGATGTCGAGATCCCCGCCGAGGTCGCCGCCGAGGTCAGCGCGCCGACGCCTGTGGCGGAGGTCGTCGCCGAGCCGATCGAAGTCGCGCCCCCACCCGTGCGCACCGACGACGCCGAGACGCCGGGCGCGGTCGCGAACGGTCGCGCGCCCACGGCGCGACGCGACGCCGAGACCACACCGATCGCGGAGTCCGAGCACGTGGGCGGTTCGGCAACAAGTGAAGTCGACATGAGCACGTTGTTCGCAACGGCAACGGACGAACCGCCGCTCCCGCGGCGCGAGGACGCGGCGGCCGAGCGCGAGCAGCCGGCCGTGGTGGCCCGTCCGGTCACTGCGACGGCGGGTTTCCCGCCGCTCGATCTCGGTAACCCCGATGCGATCGAAGGCGACATCCTCGACGACGACGCGTTCTTCGCGACCTTGCGCGACGCGGTGACCGACGACGCGCCGCTCGGTCCGCGCGACGAGGGCGACGACGTCACCGGCGAGAACCGTTTCTTCGACCAGGACGCCGACCGGGGCAGCTTCCGCGACGTGTTCCGCCGCCGGCGCTGAACGGGCCGGCCGTCAGGCCCGGCGGATGTCGATCCAGACCGGTTCGCCGTCGATCGTCGCGTCGGGCGCGGTCTCGAGCACCTCGTCGTGGACCCCGAACGAGGTCGCCAGCACCTCGGCCTTGATCCATTCGAGGTGACGTTCCACCGCGTCGGCGACTCGCGCCGTCGAACGGAAGGCGACGGCGATGCGGTCGGTGAGCGCGAAGTCGTTCGCCTTGCGCCGGTCGTTGATCACGCGGATGACCTCACGCGCCATCCCCTCGGCCCGCAGGTCGTCGTCGAGTGTGAGGTCGAGCGCGACCGCGTGCGGACCGTCTTGGGCGAGCGTGAGATCGGCGTGCTGTTCGGCGCGGATCTCGACGTCGCCCGGTTCGAGCGACACCGGCTCGCCGTCGACGTCGAGCGCGAACGTGCCGGCCTCGTCGAACGCACGCCGGACTTCGCCGCCGTCGACCGACTCGAGCACCGCCTTCACGCGCGGCGCCAGCTTGCCGAGCCGCGGGCCGAGCGCGCGGAAGTTCGGGACGACGCGGTAGTCGAGCAATCCCTCGAGTGACGCGACGACCTCGAGCTGCTTCACGTTGAGCTCGTCCTTGATCTCCTGCACGATCTCGTCGCGGATGACGTCGCCGCCGGCGAGCAGCGCGATCGCGCGCGGGAGCGGCTGGCGCACACCGAGCTTCGCGTCGGCGCGCGCCGCGCGCCCGAGGGATACGAGCGTGCGGGCGAGCGTCATCTCCGCTTCGAGGGCGTCGTCGATCAGCGCGTCGTCGGACGCGGGCCAGTCGCTGAGATGTACGGACGTCCCGGTCTCCGTGAGGTTGCGGTACAGCTCGTCGGAAACGAACGGGCAGAAAGGTGCGAGCACCTGGGCGATCGTGCGCAGGGCGCGGTGCAGCGTGGCGTGCGCGGCCGGGTCGGACGACTTCCAAAAGCGTGGCCGGGAACGGCGCACGTACCAGTTCGAGAGATCGTCGACGAGCTCCGCCAGCGCTTGGGTCGCGGCGAGCGCGTCGAAATGCTCGAGCGCCTCGGTGGCGTCGCGCACCGTCCGCTCGACCCGCGACGTGATCCATCGGTCGAGGATGTGAACCGGCGGCGCGGTCGTCGCCGCGGGCGTCCAGCCGTCGATGTTCGCGTAGGTGACGAAGAACGCGTACGTGTTCCACAGCGTGAGCAGGAACTGGCGCGTTGCCTCGTCGATGCCGTCCACGGAGACGCGCTTGGGCGTCCAGGGCGAGCCCGAAGAAAGCATGTACCAGCGCAGCGCGTCGGCCCCCCGCTCGGCGAGCACGGGCACCGGATCGATCACGTTGCCGCGCGTCTTCGACATCTTGGCGCCGTTCTTGTCGACGATGTGCGCGAGACACACAACGTTGCGGTACGGCGTCGAGCCGAACGCGAGCGTGTTCACCGCGAGGAGCGAGTAGAACCAGCCGCGGGTCTGGTCGATCGCCTCGCAGATGAAGTCGGCCGGGAACCGTCGGTCGAACACGTCGTTGTTCTCGAACGGGTAGTGGAACTGCGCGGCGGGCATCGAGCCGGAATCGAACCAGGCGTCGAGGACCGGCGCGATCCGGTACGCCGTACCGGTGGCGCACTGGGGGCATGCGAAGGTGACGTCGTCGACGTAGGGACGGTGGAGATCCATCGTGGCGAGGTCGCGGCCCGCGAGCTCACCGAGCTCGGCGACCGAACCGATGCACGTGTCGTGCCCGCAGTCGTGGCAGCGCCAGACCGGGATCGGCGTCCCCCAGTAGCGGTCGCGCGACAGCGCCCAGTCGACGTTGTTCTCGAGCCAGTCGCCGAAGCGGCCGTGCTTGATGTGCTCGGGGTACCAGTTGATGGTCTCGTTCTGGGCGAGCAGCTCGCCCTTGTACGACGACGTGCGCGCGAACCAGGTGGGCTTCGCCCAGTAGATGAGTGGCGTGTCGCACCGCCAGCAATGCGGGTACGAGTGCGTGTAGTCGACGACCGCGACGGTGCGGCCGCGGGCGCGCAGGTCGTCGACCAGCTCGGGATCGGCGTCCTTCACGAACCGTCCCGCGTAGGGCGGGCCCATGATCGGTTCGAAGCGAGCAGCGTCGTTCACCGGGTTGACGATCGGCAGCCCCTCGCGTTCGCCGACCTCGCGGTCGATCTCGCCGAAGGCGGGCGCGAGGTGCACGACGCCCGAGCCGTCCTCGATGGTGACGAAGTCATCGGCGACGACGGTGTATGCGCGCTCGCCTTCGACTGCGAGCATCGTGAACGGCGGTTCGTAGCGCGCACCGACGAGCGCATCGACGGGCACTTCGGCGACGATCTCCGCCGCGTCGCCCAACACGTCGGCGACTCGGGCGCGCGCCATGACCAGATCGCGACCGCCCTCGGGTGCGCGCACGCGGACGTAGTCGATCGACGGGCCGACCGCGGCGCCGACGTTGGACGGCAACGTCCACGGGGTCGTGGTCCACACGACGAGATCCTCGTCGCGACCGACGAGGGGGAACCGTACGTACACCGACGGTTCGGTGACGTCGCGATATGCGCCAGGCTGGCCGAGCTCGTGGCTGGAGAGCGCGGTGCCGCACCGGCCGCAGTACGGCACGACCTTGAAGCCCTCGTAGATCGCGCCCGCGTCCCAGATCCGCCGGAACAGCGACCACACGCTTTCGATGTAGTCGTTCGAGAGGGTCCAGTACGCGCCGGCGGTGTCGATCCACATGCCGATGCGCGCCGTGAGCGCCTGCCAGTCCTCGACGTAGCGCTGCACCGACGCGCGGCACTTGGCGTTGAAGCGCTCGATCCCGTAGTCCTCGATCTCGAACTTCGCGACGAAGCCGAGCTCCTTTTCGACCTCGACCTCGACCGGGAGACCGTGACAGTCCCAGCCGCCCTTGCGCGCGACGTACTTGCCGCGCATCGTGTGGAAGCGGGGGTAGAGGTCCTTGAACAGTCGCGCCCAGACGTGGTGGATGCCGGGCCGGCCGTTGGCGGTCGGCGGCCCCTCGTAGAAGACCCATTCGGGAGCGCCCGAGCGGCGACGCAACGACTCGCCGAACACGTCCTCGTCACCCCACCGGGTGAGCATCGCGGTCTCGAGCGCGACGAGGTCGAGGGACGGATCGACCGGGCTGAACATGGCGGCAACGATACCGGCGCCCCGCTGGGCGATCGTGAAGAGTCGCGGGCTAGCCTCCGCCGGATGCGCCGCTGCTCACCTTTCCTTCGCGCGGCCGTGTGCAGCCTGCTCGTCGTCGCGTCGGGTGTCACCGCAGGCACCGTCGACGTGTTGACGTCCGCGCACACCGCGAGCGCCGTGACCACGCACGACAACGAGATCTTCGCCTTCGGCAGTGCGACGTTCCACGGATCGACGAGCAGCAAGTCGCTCCAGCGCCCGATCGTCGCGATGGCCTCGACCGCGAACGGCAAGGGCTATTGGGAAGTCGCGGCCGACGGCGGCCTGTTCTCGTTCAACGCGCCGTTCTACGGCGCGCTCGCGGGCTGGCCGCTCGCGCAACCGGTGACGGGTATGACCGCGACACCGAGCGGCAAGGGCTACTGGATGGTCACGGGCAACGGCGCCGTCTTCCCGTTCGGCGACGCGAAGAGCTTCGGGGGGCTCTCGGCGATTCATCTCAACTCGGCGATCAAGTCGCTCATCCCCGGACCCGGCGGCAAGGGCTACTGGCTCTACGCGGCCGATGGTGGCGTGTTCTCGTTCGGCAGCGCCAAGTTCCACGGCTCGACGGGCGCGATGCGGCTCTCGGCGCCGGTCGTCGGCATGGCGTCGACGCCGACGGGCAAGGGCTATTGGCTCGTCGCTTCCGACGGCGGCATCTTCTCCTTCGGCGACGCGCGCTTCTTCGGCTCGACGGGCGCGATGCACCTGAACGCACCGATCGTCGGAATGGCCCGCACCGGCACTGGCGGCGGCTACTGGCTCGCCGGCAGCGACGGCGGCGTGTTCACGTTCGGCAACGCGCACTTCAAGGGCAGCGCGGCCGGTCTCGTCGCCGCCGACCGGCGCGTCGTGCAACTCGTCGGTATGCCCGACGGCAACGGTTACCGCATGCTCGCGCTCAAGCGGGTCCCCGACGTCGGGCTCATGAGCCTCGGCGCGACCGGGTCCGCTGTCGCCGACGCGCAGACGCGCCTCATGGCGATGAGCTACTGGCTGCCCGGCGTCAACGGCGTCTTCGACAACAACATGCAGCAGGCCGTGTACGCGTTCCAGAAGGCGAACGGATTGCCGCGCACCGGCCAGATCGACCCGTTTACCCAGGCGGTGATGCGCACGGCCGGCCGCCCGCGCGCCCGCTCCACGTCGGGCCCGGTGGTCGAGATCGACAAGACACGCCAGATCCTGATGTTCGTGCTGAACGGCGCGGTGCGGTACACGATGAATACGTCGACCGGCTCCGACCACCCGTACACGCTCGACGGCGTCGGCTATTCCGCGCACACGCCGGAGGGGATGTTCACGGTGATCCGCCAGGTCGACGGACCCGACCACGGTCCGCTCGGCACGCTGTGGCGACCGAAGTACTTCACGTGGAGCGGTATCGCCGTGCACGGCTACACGTCAGTGCCTCCGTACCCGGCCTCGCACGGGTGCGCCCGCGTCTCCAACGACGCGATGAACTGGATCTGGGCGTCCAACATCATGCCGATCGGCACGCCCGTCTGGGTTTACGTCTAGAGCCCCGATCGTCTCGTCGCCGCCCCCTCGGGGGTGAACGGATCGGGCCGAAGTCGCCGCTACAATCCGGCGCCTCTCGAGCCTGTCCCGTAGCGGCAGGCCCGGGCGTTTCTCCGTTCCAGCCCCGATTTCCCGATAAACGAGCAGGTCAGCATGGCCAATTCGTCCAAGGCGAAGGCCGCTTCGTCGAAGCGGACGGCGACGAAGTCGGTCGCCAAGAAGAAGGCGACTGCCGTGAAGAAGACCGCCGCCAAGAAGTCGCCGCCGGCCAAGAAGGCGTCGCCCGCGCGCTCCACCGCCAAGAACGCGAGCGCGAGGAAGGGCGCGGGGCGATCGTCGGCGAAGAAGGCCGCGCCCGCGAAGAAGCAGGTCACGAAGAAGCAAGCCGCGAAGACCCCCGCGAAGAAGACGACGGCCAAGAAGCGGGTGGCGACGAAGAAGGCGCCCGCGTCGAAGGCCGCGGTCAAGAAGGCGGCGACCGCGCCGACAAAGCCCCCGATGAAAGTCGCGAAGAAGCCCGCGCCCAAAGCTGCGCCGAAGCCGCCGCCCGTCAAGAAGGAAGTTCCGAAGAAGCTCCCCCCGCCGCTCGCGCCGAGCACGCTGACGAAGCTGCGCGAGCTCCTCGAAGAGGCGCGCTCGAGTCACGCCCGCCAGGCCGAGGAGCTCGAGGCATCGGCCGAACAGCTCGCGTCGGAGCGCGAGCAGGGTGACACGCAGTTCGACGAGGAGTCGGGCGAGGGCGACACGGTCAGCGTCGAGCGCGAGCGCGACCTGTCGCTGTCCGCGACCGCGCGCCAGACGGTCGAGGACATCGACCGCGCGCTCGAGCGGATCCCGACCGGCATGTACGGCGTCTGCGTGACGTGCCTCGACCGCATCCCGGTGGCCCGGCTCGAGGTCATCCCGTGGGCGGAGCAGTGCGTGAAGTGCAAGGCCCGTGGCGAACGGCGTCGCTGAGACGCGCGGCCACGTCGACTCCCGGGCGCGGACCGCATGGGTGGTCGCGGCGCTGATCGCGATCGTCGCGATCGACCAGCTCACGAAAGCCTGGGCGGTCTCCGCCCTCGCCGACGGACCGAAGCATCTCGTCGGTGACCTCGTCGTCTTCGACCTTGCGCGGAACAGCGGCAGCGCGTTCAGCCGTTTCCAGGGCTACACGCCCGTGCTGGCCGTGCTCGCGATCGTCATCACCGTCTTCCTCGCGCGCTCGCTGCGCCAGACGACCGATCGGTGGACACTCGTCGGGCTCGTCCTCGTGCTCGGTGGCGCGTTCGGCAACCTCGCCGACCGGCTCGCGCGCTCGCCCGGATTCCTCCGCGGCCACGTGGTCGACTTCGTCGCGATCGGGTGGTGGCCGGTGTTCAACTTCGCCGACTCGTGCATCACGATCGGAGCGATCATCCTCATCGTGCGAACGCTGTTCGCACCGAACGCCGCTCCGGCGTGACGTTCGACGGCCCGCTGACGGTTCCCGCCACGCTGGCCGGTGACCGCGTCGACCGGGCGCTCTCCTTCCTGACCGGATGGCCGCGCGCCGCGGTACAGGTGTTGATCGAAGACGGCGCGGTGACGGTCGACGGCAATGTCGTCACCAAGAGTCACAGGCTGCAAGAGGGCAGCGTCGTCGACGTGCTCGCCGAACCCGACCTCGGCGGCGACGCACCGCCGACACCCGACGCGGCCGTTCCCGTCGATGTGCGCTTCGCCGACGACGACGTCATCGTCGTCGCGAAGCCGGCCGGGCTCGTCGTGCATCCCGGAGCAGGCCACGCGGGCGGCACGCTCGTGAACGGGCTGCTCGCGCGGTTCCCGGAGATCTCCGCGGTCGGCGATCCGGCGCGGCCCGGGATCGTGCACCGCCTCGACCGCGACACGAGCGGCCTGCTCGCCGTCGCCCGGTCCGCCGCCGGCTACGAATCACTCGTCGATCAACTCGCGCGGCGTTCCGTCGAGCGCCTGTACGAGACGCTCGTGTGGGGACAACTCTCGGCCCCGCGTGGTGTGATCGACGCGCCGATCGGACGTTCGGAGGCGCGCCGGACGCGCATGGCCGTACGCAGCGCCGGGAAAGAGGCGCGCACGGGATACCGCGTGGTCGAGGTGTTCGAGACGCCCCGATGCAGCCGCCTCGAGTGCAAGCTCGAAACCGGTCGCACGCACCAGATCCGCGTCCATCTCGCCGCCATCGGTCATCCTGTCGTCGGCGATCCGTCCTACGGCGGTGCCCGCGAGCCGATCGCGTTGGCGCGCCCGTTCCTGCACGCGGCGACGCTTGGATTCGAACAACCCGTGACCGGCGAACCACTCCGGTTCGACGATCCTCTGCCGGACGACCTCGCGGCGGTGCTCGCCGCGCTGTCCGATCGGAACAGCTAGCCGGAACGGTCCGCGAGCGCGTCGGGGTGGCCGACGCGCGTCCGGTCGACGAGCTCGGCAAGCGTGACCCGCTCGAGGATGCGGCGCGACTCGTTGTCGACGCCCACCCACACCTCCTGGAGGATGCAGTGTCCCTCGCAGTGGTCGGGGTGCTCGGCCATCAGGATCTGCGGGCCTTCGACCGCGTCGACGATGTCGGCGAGCGTGATGTCGTCCGGCGGGCGGGCGAGCACGTAACCGCCGCCGACGCCGCGCTTCGAGCGCACGAGACCCGCGCCCTTCACCGACAGCAGGATCTGCTCGAGGTACGGCTGCGGGAGATGCGTGCGCTCCGCGATCTCCTTCACCGACGTGGGCCGGTCGGAGCCGTGCAGCGCGAGCGACAACAGCGCCCGAGCCGCGTAGTCGCCCCGCGTCGACATCCTCATGGCCCCATCGTCGCGCGGGAGATGGGCGATCCGCGGCTTGCGGCGTCCTACGCTGCGTCGATGCCCGCCCCGGAGGCCTCGGCCGTGCGTCCCGATCTCGACGGCGCCTCGGTCGCGGGAGTGGTCCCGGCGTTGCTCGGCGCCCGGGACTCATCGTGGCTGCCGGAACCCGCGCGCGCGGCCGAGTCCGTGGTGCTGCTCGTACTCGACGGGCTCGGGTGGAACGCGCTGCGCGAGAACGCCGACGTCATGCCCGAGCTGGCCGCCATGACCGGCGGCCCGATCACGACGGTGCTCCCGGCGACGACCGCCTCGGCGCTCACCTCGATCGCCACCGGCCTCGCGCCCGCGCAGCACGGCATCCTCGGCTACCGGATGCTGGTCGGAAACGACGTGCTGAACGTCCTGCGGTGGACCGTGCCCGACCGGCACCGCCCGCCGGATCCGTTCGACGTGCAACGGCACACCGCGTTCCTCGGCCGGCCGGTCCCGGTCGTCACCAAATACGAGTTCCGGTCCACCGGCTTCACGCAGGCGCATCTCCGGGGCGGAAGGTTCGAGGGCTGGCACACGACCGCCGCGCTCGTCGAGCTCTGCGCGCGCGAGGTGGGCGCGCGGGAGCGGCTGGTGTACGCCTACTACCCGGGTGTCGATTCGATCGCGCACGAGTTCGGATTGCACGCGCCGGTGTGGCGGCGCGAGCTCGCGGCGGCCGACGCGATCGTGCGCGATCTTCTCGAGGCGCTGCCTTCACACGCGGCGTTGCTCGTCACCGCCGACCACGGCCAGGTCCATCTGGAGCGGTCGTCGTGGATCGCGATTCCGGAGCTTCAGCCGATGACCGCGACGATGGCCGGCGACGGAAGGTTCCGCTATCTCTATGCGCGCAAGGGCGCGCAGCGCGAGCTCGCCGCCGCGGCACGGGAGGTCGTGGGTTCGTCCGCGTGGGTGTGGTCGCGCGCCGAGCTGCTCGAGGACGGCCTCCTCGGTACGGGCGCGACGGGCAGCATCCCGGGCCGTCTCGGCGACGTCGTCCTCGCCGCCCGTGATCCGGTCGCGTTCGTCGACCCGGCGCTGCCGAACGAGGCGTCGTTGCGGTCCGGACACGGCTCGCTCACCCCCGACGAGATGCTCGTTCCTCTCGTTGCCGCAACGGGTCGCGCTGCGTAGAATCACACGTGTGTAACTCCATCCACAGGGCTGTCCACAGGCCTTGTGGACACGGACGTGAGGCGGAGCCCTGAGCGATTCGTTCGTCCATCTGCACCTCCACACCGAGTACTCGATGCTCGACGGTGCGTCGCGGATCGGCGAGGTGGTCGCCGCGGCCGCGGCCGACGGTCAGCCCGCGGTCGGCATCACCGACCACGGCAACATGTACGGCGTCCTCCCGCTCTACGAGGCCGCGCGCGCGGCGGGCATCAAGCCCGTGCTCGGCATGGAGGGCTACTTCACGAACACCTCGCGCTTCGACCGTCCGAAGCGCTCCGAGCACGAGATCTTCCACCTCACGATGCTCGCGGAGACGAACGAGGGTTACCGCAACCTCATCAAGGTGACGAGCGCCGCGTACCTCGACGGCTACTACTACAAGCCGCGCAGCGACTGGGAGCTGCTCGAACGCCACCACGAGGGCATCACCGCCACGACGGGCTGCCTCGGCGGCCTCGTCTCACAGCTGATCTTGCAGGACGAGAACGACGCCGCGCTCGAGGCGGCGGCGCGGTTCCAGGACATCTTCGGTCGTGAGCACTTCTTCGTCGAACTGCAGGACCACGGCATCGACGACGACGCACGCGTCATCCGGCCGCTGCTCGAGATCGCGCGCAAGCTGCGCGCCCCGCTGCTCGCGACGAACGACAGCCACTACACGCACAAGGAGGATGCCGAGGCGCACGACGCGCTCCTGTGCGTGCAGACCGGCGCCCTGCAGAGCGACCCGAAGCGCTTCAAGTTCGACGGCGACGACTTCTACATCAAGTCCGCGGCCGAGATGCGGGCGCTGTTCGCCGAACTGCCCGACGCGTGCGACAACACGTTGCTCGTCGCCGAGCGCGCCGACGTCGAGCTCGAGTTCGGCCAGGCCGTGCTGCCGGCGTTTCCCGTCCCCGAGGGCGAGGACGAGAATTCGTATCTGCGCAGCCTGACGCTGGAAGGCGCGAAGGAGCGCTACGGGACGACGCTGCCCCTGCACGTGATCGAGCGCATCGAGTACGAGCTCGACGTGATCAAGTCGATGGGATTCCCCGCGTACTTCCTCGTCGTGTGGGACCTCGTCCGGCACGCGAAGTCGCAGGGGATCCGGGTCGGGCCCGGCCGGGGGAGCGCGGCGGGGTCGTGCGTGGCGTACTGCCTGCGGATCGTCGACATCGACCCCATCAAGTACGACCTGCTGTTCGAGCGGTTCCTCAACCCGGGCCGCAAGCAGATGCCCGACATCGACATGGACTTCGATTCGCGCTACCGCGGCGAGATGATCCGCTACGCCGCGCAGCGCTATGGGCACGACCACGTCGCGCAGATCATCACGTTCTCGACGATCAAGGCGCGGGCGGCGGTGCGCGACGCGGCCCGCGTGCTCGGCTATCCGTACGCCGTCGGCGACAAGATCGCCAAGCTCATGCCGCCGCTGATCATGGGCCGCGACACGCCGCTGCGCGCGTGCCTCGAGCAGGAAGAGCGCTACGCCGACGGTTACAAGATGGCGGCCGACCTGCGCGCGCTGTACGACGCCGATCCCGACGCCAAGCGCGTGATCGACGTTGCCACGGGTCTCGAGGGACTTCGGCGCCAGGACGGCATCCACGCCGCGGCCGTCGTGATCACGCGCGACCCTCTCACCGAGTACCTGCCCATCCAGCGCAAGCCGGAACCGGGTACCGCCCTCGAAGACGCGCCGATGGTCACCCAGTACGAGATGCACGGCGTCGAGGACCTCGGCCTGTTGAAGATGGACTTCCTCGGGCTCCGCAACCTCGACGTCATGGAGATCGCGCTCGATCTGATCGAGCAGACGACGGGGAACCGGCCCGACATCGACGACCTGCCGCTCGACGACGCCAAGGCGTTCGACCTGCTGCGTCGGGCCGACACGATCGGCGTGTTCCAGCTCGAGGGCGGTCCGATGCGGACGCTGCTGCGCTCGCTGGCGCCGACCACGTTCGAGGACGTCGCCGCGCTCATCGCGCTCTACCGCCCGGGCCCGATGGCACAGAACTGGCACAACGAGTACGCCGACCGCAAGAACGGCCGCAAGCCGATCTCGTTCGACCATGGCGACCTCGAGGAGATCCTCGCGCCCACGTTCGGGCTGATGATCTACCAAGAGCAGCTGATGCGCGTCTCGCAGAAGCTCGCCGGCTACTCGCTCGAAGAAGCCGACAACCTGCGCAAGGCGACCGGAAAGAAGATCCGCGAGCTGATCGCGAGGGAGCGGTCGAAGTTCGTCGCCGGCTGTGTCGAGAACGGTCACACCGAGGAGTTCGCCGAGAAGTACTTCGACACGGTCGAGCCGTTCGCCGACTACTCGTTCAACAAGTCGCACAGCGTCGGATACGGGCTCATCACGTACCAGACCGCGTGGTTGAAGGCCAACTATCCGGTGCAGTACCTCGCCGCGCTCCTGACGAGCGTGAAGACGAATCTCGACAAGGCTGCGGTGTACCTCGGTGAATGCCGCCAGCTCGACATCCCGGTGCTCGTCCCCGACGTGAACGCGTCGTTCAGTGACTTCTCGTGCGAGGGCCACGCGATCCGGTTCGGGCTCTCCGCGGTGCGCAATGTGGGCGAGGGCGTGTCGGCGCTGCTCATCGAGGAGCGCGAGCAGGGCGGCCCTTTCACCGACTTCCACGACTTCTGCGACCGCGTCGATCCCGGCGTGCTCAACAAGCGGACCGTGGAGTCGTTGATCAACGGCGGCGCCTTCGATTCGCTCGGTCATCCCCGCAAGGGTCTCCTCAACGTCTTCGAGGCGATCGTCGAGGCTGCGCTCCGCAAGCGCCGCGAGCGCGACGCCGGCACGATGAGCCTGTTCGACCTCGGCGGCGACGGGGGCGGGGACGAAAAGGTGTTCGACGACCGCCTCACGATTCCCGACACCGAGTTCGACAAGACCGAACGCCTGCGGGCGGAAAAGGACATGCTCGGCCTCTACGTGAGCGACCACCCGCTCATGGGCGTCGAGCACGTGCTTCGGCGGCTCGTCGAGTGTTCCATCGCGGAGCTGAACGATCTCGAAGACGGCATGATGCGCACGGTTGCGGGCGTGGTGACGAACCTGCAGCGCAAGTACACGAAACGCGGCGATCTCATGGCCACCTTCGTGCTCGAGGACCTCGCCGCCGCCATCGAGGTCATGGTGTTCCCGAAGACGATGCAGACGTACGGCGAGCTGCTCACCCCCGACGCGATCGTCACGATCCGCGGCCGCATCGACGGCCGTGAGGACACGCCGAAGCTCATGGCGATGGAGATCACGCGCCCCGAGGTGCACGCCGACAAGGGCCCGCCCGTGCGCCTGCGCGTGAAGTCCACCGTGCTCACCGACGATCGCGTCCAGCAGCTCCGCGACATCCTGTCCGCGAACCCCGGCGAGAGCCCCGTACTGCTCACGCTCATCGGTCCCGACAAGGAAACCGACCTCCGCCTCGGCGACGAGTTCCGCTGCGACGCCCGCAACGGGCTGTTCGCCGAGCTCCGCATCCTCTTCGGCGCCGACTGCATCGGCTGAGACGCCGCCTTCGTCGCATTTTCGGACTCCGGTGAGCCTCGACCTTGCGCGCCAGTGAGACGTTGCCGGCCTGGCCGTTGTCCATGCGACACGCGTGTCGGAGCACGGCAGCGGGTCGTGAGGAAGCCGGACTCGTGCCACTCGCCCGAGCGGACGTCATCGGCCACGGCCGCGAGCCACTCGGCCTCCAGCGCATCTTGGCGCCGGCGCCGCGCGGCGAGATAACGATGGCGAACAGATGTTCGATCGTCGTCCCCGCAACGTAGAGGAACAAGGCCCGATTTGGGCTTTCACACAGCCAAGTAATCTCTCTGAATGCGCATCGGAATTCTTGGAGCGACCGGTCCTGCGGGTGGCGGTCTGGCCGCTCGGCTCGCAAGCGTCGGGCACGAAGTGCTCTTCGGTTCGCGGGCCGTCGAGAAGGCGCGTGGCGGCGTTGGCGAGCTCGAGAAGCGCTGGGGCGACCGCGTCGCCGGCCGCTTGATCGCGTGCGACAATTCGTGGGCGTGCGACGCGCCGGTCGTCATCCTTGCCGTGCACGCCGACTCTGCGATCCCGACGGTGCAGGAGCATGCCGACCGTCTGCCCGGCAAGATCGTCGTGTCGATGGCGAACAACCTCGTGAAGCATGGATCCGAGTTCAACGCGGTGCTACCGCCGCACGGGTCGGTTGCTGCCGAGATCCAGTCGCTGTTGTGGCGTTCGCGCGTCACGACCGCGTTCCACCTCGTCCCCGCCGCGGAATTCGCGGAGCTCGATCACGAGATGAAGAGTGACGTCATCGTCCTCGGTGACGACGACGAAGCGAAGAAGACCGTGATGGAGATCACCGAGAGCATCCCGCGGTTGCGGCCGCTCGACGGCGGGTCGCTGCGCAACGCAGTGGGGATGGAGACGTTCGCCGCCGTCCTGTTGACGGTCAACATCCGTCACAAGATGCGCGGGAGCCTCCGTCTCACGTCGGTGTGATCGGATCGGCGACACGGCGTCCGGGCAGTAGGGTGCGGTCGTGACGATGCGCTTGTACGACACCGCTCGGCGAGCGGTGGTTCCGTTCGAGCCGCCGCCAACGGTTCGTATGTACGTGTGCGGGATCACGCCCTACGACTCGACCCACCTCGGTCACGCGGCGACGTACCTCACGTACGACATCCTGATCCGCCGGCTCGAGGAGCTGGGGCACGAGGTCCGCTACGTCCGCAACGTCACCGACGTCGACGACTCGATCCTGCCGAAGGCGCGCGAACTCGGCGTCCCGTACCTCGAGCTCGCCGAAGCCGAGATGGCGCGCTTCCACAGCGACATGGATGCGCTCGAGATGCGGCCGCCCGACGCGGAACCGCGCGCGACGGAATCGATCGAACAGATCATCGACCTCGTGGGCCGGCTGCTCGAGTCGGGAAACGCGTACCTGACCGCGGGTACCGCGTACTTCGACGTGTCGACGTTCCCGCGCTACGGCGAGCTCTCGCACTACTCGCACGAGGCGATGGTGCGCCTTGCACGCGAGCGCGGCGGCAATCCGGACGATCCGCACCGACGCCAGCCGCTCGACTTCGTGCTGTGGCAGCCGTCGTTGTCGGACGAGCCCGCGTGGCGCGCGCCGTTCGGCGTCGGACGGCCGGGCTGGCACATCGAGTGCTCGGCGATGGCGATGCACGAGCACGGCCCGTCGCTCGACCTGCACGGCGGCGGCACCGACCTGATCTTCCCGCACCACGAGTGCGAGATCGCACAGAGCGAGAGCCTGACCGGCAAGCCGTTCGTCTCGCACTGGATGCACTCGGCGATGGTGAGCTACGACGGCGAGAAGATGTCGAAGTCGCTCGGCAATCTCGTCTTCGTCGACGAGCTGCTGAAGACGGCCGATCCGCGCGCGATCCGGCTCGCGCTGATGCGGCACCACTACCGGCACGGCTTCGAGTGGTATCGAACCGATCTCGAAGAGGGCACCGCGTTGTTGCACCGGTTGCTCGCCGCGGCCGAGCGCAAGTCCGGACCCGATCCCGCGCCCTTCGCGGAACGCGTGCGCGCCGCGATCGACGATGATCTCGACACACCGCGCGCTCTCGACGCGCTCGACGACTTCGCCAGTGCGATTCTCTCGGGCGGCGACGATCCGAACGCGCGCGAGCGCCTCTGCGAGCTCGGCCGACTGCTCGGCGTCGACCTCGAACGGCCGATCTCGGCCGGCGGGCGCTGACCCGAAACACCGGTCCGACCGCGCCAATTCGGCAGGGTCGTCGAGGTGCGCGTTGGTAGCCTCGACGTGTTGCCCGAGCCGCGGCGCAACCTCGCGACCGCGCCGAAGACCGGACGATAGGGAGTCCATGAGCCAGCAGATCACGGTCAAACTCCCGGACGGATCGAGTCGGGAGTACGCGTCGGGGACGACGCCGGCCGAGGTCGCGGCGTCGATCGGCAAGGGGCTCGCGAAGGCCGCGCTCGCGGCGAAGGCCGACGGCGAGTGGGTCGATCTGGGCCGGCCGCTCGATCACGACGTCGCGCTCGAGATCGTGGTGCCCGATTCGGAGGACGGCCGCGAAGTGCTGCGGCACTCGACCGCGCACGTGATGGCCCAGGCGGTGACGAAGCTGTTTCCCGGGGCCAAGGTCGCCATCGGTCCGGCGATCGCCGACGGCTTCTACTACGACTTCGACCTTCCCAACGGCGAGACGTTCTCCGACGACGACCTCGGTCGCATCGAGAACGAGATGCGCGCGATCGTCAAGACGGATCAGAGGTTCGAGCGGTGCGAGCTGAGCTACGACGACGCGCTGTCGCTGTTCGCCGACGAGCCGTACAAGCGCGAGATCATCGAGAAGGTCCGCAGCGGCTCCGCCGACGCCGAGGACGCAGGCGAGGCGGGCGGTGACGCCGCGGGCGTGTCCGTGTACCGCAACGTGATCGGTAGCGACGGCGTCGCGTTCACCGATCTGTGTCGCGGTCCGCACGTGCCGTCGACGGGTCGGCTCGGCGCGTTCAAGCTGCAGAAGGTCGCGGGCGCGTACTGGCGGGGCAACGAGAAGGGCCCGATGCTGCAACGCATCTACGGCACCGCCTGGGAGTCGAAGGCCGCGCTGGCCGACCACCTGCACCGGCTCGAGGAAGCGGAACGGCGCGACCACCGCAAGCTCGGCGCCGAGCTCGACCTCTTTTCGTTCCCCGACGAGATCGGCTCGGGTCTGCCGGTGTTCCACCCGAAGGGCGGGCTGGTGCGCCGCATCATGGAGGAGTACTCGCGCCAACGCCACGAAGCCGCGGGGTACGACTTCGTGAACTCGCCGCACATCACGAAGGAACAGCTGTTCCAGATCTCGGGTCACCTCGACTGGTTCGCCGACGGGATGTTCCCGCCGCTGCACCTCGACGAGGGCGGTCAGGGCGGCGAAGGCGTCAACTACTACCTGAAGCCAATGAACTGCCCGTTCCACATCCTCATCTACAAGAACCGCACGCGGTCGTATCGCGAACTGCCGTTGCGGTTCTTCGAGTTCGGAACGGTGTACCGCTACGAGAAGTCGGGCGTGGTTCACGGCCTCACGCGGGTGCGCGGCATGACCCAGGACGACTCGCACATCTTCTGCACGCGTGAGCAGATGGCGGGCGAGCTCGCGTCGCTGCTCGACTTCGTGCTCGACGTGCTGCGCGACTACGGCCTCGACGACTTCTACCTCGAGCTCTCGACCAAGCCGCCGGGCAAGGCGGTCGGCTCCGACGAGGAGTGGGAGGAGGCGACCGAGACGCTGCGTACCGCCGCGCTGGGCAAGGGCCTCGAGCTGGTGCTCGACGAGGGCGGCGGCGCATTCTACGGACCGAAGATCTCGGTGCAGGCGCGCGACGCGATCGGACGAACCTGGCAGATGTCGACGATCCAGCTCGACTTCCAGGAGCCGCAACGCTTCGACATGAACTACGTCGGCGCCGACAACGAGCGCCATCGTCCGGTGATGATCCACCGGGCGTTGTTCGGCACGGTCGAACGGTTCTTCGCGATCTTGCTCGAGCACTACGCCGGGGCGTTCCCGGCGTGGCTCGCGCCGGTGCAGGTCACCCTGCTGCCAGTGAGCGACCGACACGACGCGTATGCGTCGCGGCTCGTCGACCGGCTGCGCGCCGAGGGGTACCGCGCGGAGATGGTCGACGGCTCCGGCGGCCAACTGGGTGCGCGCATCCGCCGGGCGAAGACGGAGAAGGTTCCGTACGTCCTCGTCGTCGGTGATTCCGACGTCGAGAACGGAACCGTCGGCGTGAACGAGCGGGGGAGCGAGCAGCCCGAACGCGACGTGCGCGTCGACGATTTCATCGAGCGCCTCGCCGCGGTCGTGCTCGAACACCGGTAGCGGCGAGTGGCTCTCGACCGGATCTGGGCCGACTGGCGATCGTCGTACGTCTCGGGCATCGAGGCGAACAAGAGCGCGGGCTGCGTGTTCTGCAACCTTGTGAACGCGACCGACGACGCCGCAGCGCTCGTCCTCGAACGCACCGACGCGACGATCACGGTGATGAACCTCTATCCGTACGGTTCGGGGCACCTGATGGTCGCGCCGACGCGCCACGTTCCCGCGTACGACGACTTGACCGACGACGAGAACGTCGCCGTCGCCCGAGCCCAGGTACGCGCGCTGCAAGCCGTGCGAGCGGCGTACAACCCGGACGGCGTCAACGTCGGCGCCAACCTCGGGCATGCGGCCGGCGCCGGCGTGCCCGGCCATCTCCACGTGCACGTGCTGCCGCGCTGGCTCGGCGACACGAACTTCATGACCACGGTCGCCGAAGTGCGCGTGCTGCCGGAGAGCTTGCGGACCGGCTACGACAAGTTGAAATCAACCTGGCCCGGGTAACGTCACGCCTCGTGTCTGACGACGACCACGGGGGCGATGAGCTCCCCGAGGACCTCGACGTCACCGCCTACGTCGGGCCGTACACGTTCCCAGACATCAAGCGGCGCCGGATCGCGGGCACGATCTATCTCGTGATCGGGGCGGGCGCGCTGTGGGGAGGACTCGCGGCGTCGAACGGCGGTTTGCTCTTCGGTGCTGTCCTCCTCGCGCTCATCGGCGGTTATCACTTCCTCGCGGGCTGGCCGCTGAAGGTCGACCAGACCGAAGCGCTCGCGGTCGCGAGTCGAACCGTGGGCTTCCCCGTCGGTCACGCGTCGGCCCAGATCGCGTGGCGCGGCCTGCGTTCGCGGCCCGCGTGGCGAATCCTGGTGTACAGCGCCGACGAACCGCCGAGCGTGCGCGGTCTCGTCGAGCTCGACGCGGTCGACGGCCACGTGCTCGGCGAATACACCGAGCACAACCCCGAGGACTGGTCGAAGCTGCAATAGCGCGGCCCCGCCCGGGTCCGACCGTCGAGGCGATCGCCGCTGGCAACTTTTGGATCACGGGGCCTAAACCTGTAGCGCGCAAAGGTCGTTACCTCCTGCAGAAGCGCGAGGAGGAGCGAGTTGCGACTGCGGGGTCGAGTCTGGATTACGTCGTGCGCGATCGCGGTCGCGCTTTCGGCGCTCGTCGGTGCCCGGCCGGCCGGGGCGATTTCCCCGCCTCCGGACGCTCCGCCGGGATCGGTAACGACGTATCAGATGAACGCGTTGCACGACGGCTACACGACCGACGAACTGTCGGTGCCGCTCGGTCGACGCTGGTCCCATGACTTCGGCGAGAACGTCAGCTATCCGCTCGTCGTGGACGGGCGAGTTTTCGTCACGACGAGCGGAAGCGGCGGCCCGCCGTACGGTTCCGACCTCTGGGCGCTCGACGAGAAGACGGGCGAGACGCTATGGGGCCCGATCGCGCTTGGAGGCACGTACCACGTCGCCGGACTGACAGCCGACAGCGCCAGCGTGTACACGCTCACTTTTGACGGCTTCATACAGTCGATCGACCAGGCGACGGGCGGTGTGAACTGGGCGCACTCGTTGCCGGACACGTCCTCGTTTTCGGGGGCGCCGACCGTAGCGTCGGGAACGTTGTACGCGGCCGGCGGTGACAACAGGCTCTTCGCCGTGAGCACTGCTGACGGAAGCCTCCTTTGGAAGAAGGACACGGGTTCGACCGGGAACACGTCTCCCGCGGTCACAGACGACGGTGTGTACGTGTCGTACGCGTGCGAAGTGACGATCAAGATGGATCCCGCGACCGGTGCCTACCTGTGGACCCACACGACGGGGTGCACCGGTGGCGGCGGTACGACGCCGGTCGTGCACGACGGCCGTATCTACGTACGCGACAACGCGCTGATGAGCCCGGCGGTGCTGTCTGCGACCGACGGAACCCAAGTGAGCGCGTTCTCCGCCTCCCGCGCGCCCGCGTTCAACGACACCACGATGTTCACCTTGTCGGCCGGCGTGCTGCGTGCGACCGACCCGGTGACACAGGTCGTCAAGTGGACCCAGGTTGCTGACGGCCAGCTCCAGACTGCGCCCTTGGCGATCGGAGACATGGTCGCCGTGGGTTCGGGCAGCGGCCGCTTGTACCTGTTCTCGGCAGCCACGGGAGACGTCCTGTGGTCGGCGGATACGGGTGGGACGATCCCGGCTCCCGACGAACACAACGACGTGATCCTGACCGGAATGGCCGAGGCGGACGACACCCTGCTCGTACCGTCCGGTACGACCCTTCAGGCGTACATGGCGAACGACGTGAGCGCGGCTCCGACGTCCGTGTCGTTCGGGAAGCAGCGGGTCGGAACCTACGGTTTGGCGAAGTCGATCACGATCAGCAACACGGGGAACACGCCCGAGGCGCTGAACGACATCCGGCTCTCCGGACCGAACTCGGCAGACTTCTTCGGCGGTACGAACTGCTTCCCCGTGACCAAACCGCGCGTGCTCGCGCCGCAGACGTCGTGCCGCGTCGACGTGTACGCGGCACCGCTTGCGGTCGGCAGCCGCACCGCGAATGTGGTCGTCACGTCGAGCGCGGCCGGGGGGCCGGACGTCGTGCCCTTGAGTGTGACCGGTACCGAGGGTTACTTCCTCGCGGGCGCGCGCGGCGAGGTCGCGACATTCGGCGATGCGGTGTTCCACGGCGATCTGACGCGCCTTCACCTGTCCGCGCCGATCATCTCGGTCGCGACGACACCGAACGGCGCCGGCTATTGGATGCTCGGCCGCGACGGCGGGATCTTCTCGTTCGGGAACGCGCAGTTCTACGGATCCACGGGCGCGATGCGGCTGACGAAGCCGATCGTCGGGATGACGGCGACGCCGACCGGACACGGCTATTGGCTCGTGGCGAGCGACGGCGGCATCTTCAGCTTCGGTGACGCGCGCTTCTACGGATCGGCGGGCGGAACGCATCTGCGCCGCCCCGTTGTCGGCATGACGACGACGGCGACGGGACACGGCTATTGGCTCGTGGCCGACGACGGCGGCGTGTTCGCGTACGGCGACGCCAAGTTCTACGGCTCCGGGCTGGGCAAGACGCTCAGTGCTCCGATCGCTCGGATCGTCCCGACCCCGACGAGAAGCGGCTACTGGTTACAGGGCCACGACGGGCACGTCTATCCGTTCGGTGACGCGCGCCTCTACGGAGCGGTTCCACCGGGCCGGTCGATCGTCGGACTCACGCCGACGCCTGACGGTCACGGCTACTGGACCGTGTCGAACACCGGCCAGGTCTACGCGTTCGGCAACGCGTATCCGTACGGAAGTCTGCCGGTAGCCGGGGTGACCGATGTGATCGGCATCGCGGCAACGGCGCCGGCATTGCCCGTCGTACTCATTCCGTTCGCGGCAGCGAAACACGCAAGTTCAGAACTCCCGGTCCGTCGTTCCGGGGCCCTTCAGTACCGCTAGGCAGTACAAACGGTCCCCGGAACGCCGGAATCACGACTTGCGGGCTCGCGGCCCCGATCGGGCAACTGGCCGGGCCGACCTGTCCGGCGCCGCACGCGACGGCGCTCACTAACGTTCGGCGGTCACCGTCCGGGAAGGGGAGTTCGTCGTGCGTCAATTTCTGACCGACTTCAAGAAGTTCGTCCTACGCGGGAATGTGCTCGATCTCGCGGTCGCGGTGGTCGTGGGCACGGCGTTCAACGCGGTCGTCCAGTCGTTCGCACGAGACATCGTCCTTGCCCTGGTCGCGGCGATCTTCGGTCAGCCGAATTTCGACGACATCAGCATCCACGTCGGCAGCGGGCACGTCTTTATCGGAACGTTCTTCACCGCCATCGTGAACTTCGTCATCATCGCTTTCGCGGTGTTCCTCGCGGTCAAGGCCTTCGAGGCGATGCAGCACATGCGGCGGCGCGGCGGGCCCGAACTCGATCCCGAGACGGACATGACGATCGATCAGGAGCTGCTCACCGAGATCCGCGATCTGCTGCGTGAGCGCGCGTGATCCGTCAGGACTTGTCGTCCTTGCGCGCCGACACCAACTTGTCGACGAGGTGCGCCGGCACGGGGTCGTAGTGCGAGTGGTCGACGGAGAACCGCCCGCGGCCACCGGTCATCGAGCGCAGGTCGATCGCGTACCGCAAAATCTCCGACGTCGGGACGTGCGCGGTGATCTCGACCTCGCCGCCGCCGATCGAACCCGAGCCCTGGATGCGCCCGCGCTTGCCGTTCAGGTCACCCATGATGTCGCCCTGGCTCGCCTCGGGGACGATGACCACGAGCTCGCTGATCGGCTCGAGCAGGACCGGGCCGGCCTTCGCGAGCGCGTCGCGCAATCCCATCGCGGCCGCGGTCTTGAACGCCATCTCGGAGCTGTCGACCGAGTGGTGCTTGCCGTCGAAGCACGTGACCTTCACGTCGACGACGGGGAAGCCGAGCGCGCCGCCGTGCTCCTCGGTCTCGACGACGCCCTTTTCGACCGCAGGAATGAAGTTGCGCGGGATCACGCCGCCGACGATCTCGTCGACGAACTCGTTCCCCGTGCCGCGGTCGTTCGGAGCGACGCGCAGCCACGCGACCGCGAACTGTCCGTGCCCGCCGCTCTGCTTCTTCAAGCGGCCCTCGGCTTCGGCGGTGCCGCTGATCGTCTCGCGGTACGCGACCTGCACCTCGTCGGTCTCGACCTCGACGCCGAACTTGCGATGGAGCTTCTCGGTCGCGATCGAGAGATGCGTCTCGCCCATTCCGCGTAACACCGTCTGGTGCGTCTCCGGATTGCGCTCGATCCGCAGGACCGGATCCTCCTCCTGCAGCCGGTGCAGCGCGTTGGCGAGCTTGTCCTCGTCCGCCTTGCTCTTGGCGCGGATCGCGATCGCGAGCAGAGGCTCCGGCGCCGGGAGCACGTCGATCTCGACGCTCGTGCCCTTCGCCGCGAGCACGTCGCCGGTCGCGGTGTTCGCGAGCTTGGCGACCGCGGCGATGTCTCCGGCCGAGACCTCGGTGACGGCGTCTTGCTCCTTGCCGCGCATCGAGAACAGCTGGTGCATCCGCTCGTCGGCCTTCGACCGGGCGTTCGTGAGCACGTCGTCGTGCTTCACGGTGCCCTGCAGCACCTTGAACAGGTTCACGTGTCCGACGTAAGGGTCGACGATGGTCTTGAAGACGAGCGCGCCGGGCGCCCCGCCGTCGAGCGCAGGCGCGGGTGCCTCGTCGACGAGGAACTGCGCGAGCCGGTCGATGCCGATCAGCTTCGTCGCGCTGCCGCACAGCACGGGGTACACGCTGCCCGATGCGACCCCCGCGGCGAGCGCGCGCGCGAGCTCGTCGGTGTCGATCTTCTCGTCGCCGAGGTAGCGCTCCATGAGGTCGTCGTCGCCGACGACGATGCCTTCGACGAGTGCGTCGTGTACCGCGTGCTCTTCGGTCTCCATGTCGTCGGGCACCGGACCCTCGGTTCCCTTCGGCGCGCCACCGGAGTACGTCACCGCGACGTCGTTCAGCAGCTCGACCACGCCGCCGAGGTTCGCCTCCTCGCCGATCGGAAGCTGCAGCGGCGCGACTCCGGCACCGAACTTCGCTTTCAACTCGTCGAGCGTGCGTGAGAACGAAGCGCGCTCGCGGTCGAGCTTGTTGACGAAGATCGCGCGGGGGAGGCTGCGCTGTTCTGCGAGCTTCCACGCGATCTCGGTCTGCACTTCGACGCCTTCGACCGCCGAGACGACGAACAGGGCGAGATCGGCGGCCTGGATCGCGGCCGCGACGTCGCCGACGAAGTCGGCGTATCCGGGCGCGTCGAGGACGTTCACCTTGTGGTCGTCGAGCTCGAAGGGCGCCATGGCGAGCGACACGGAGATGTTCCGGCGCTGTTCTTCGGGGTCGAAGTCACAGACGGTCGAGCCGTCTTCGACCCGGCCCAGGCGGACGATCGCGCCGGCGTTGAAGAGAAGCGCCTCCGCCAGGGAGGTCTTGCCCGCCCCGCCGTGGCCGACGAGGGCGACGTTGCGGATCTTCGCGGTCGGGAACGTCTTCACGGATGACCCCCAGGGAACGGGCGCGAGTGCGGGCGATTCTACGAACGGGCCCCCGGGCTCCACCAGGAGCAAGAGGGGTCGGATGGCGATGGAACGGGTAGCGCGTTTGGTACGGTGAATCGAACTGCTCGCGAACGCGAGCGCGCAATCTCGAGATCGTCACGGAGGAGCACGCATGCTCGACCGGCGCTGGCGCAAAGGCGTCGAGCACGGCCTCGGCCCGATCGGCGACCGGCTTCGCCGTCTCGGCGTCACCGCCGACGCACTGACGATCTTCGGTCTCGTCTGTTCGATCGCCACCGCGGTGCTCATCGCGTCCGGTCACTTCATCTGGGCGGTCGTCGCCCTGGCGATCGCGGGAGTCAGCGACCTCCTCGACGGTTCGATCGCCCGGGGCAGCGGTCAGGCGAGCCCGCGCGGCGCGTTCTTCGACTCGGTCACCGACCGGGCGTCCGACGCACTCCTCTTCGGCGGTGTCGCGTGGTACCTCGCGAGCCGCTCGACCTACCTGCCGATCCTCGCGTTCGCGGTCGCCGCGTGCTCGATGATGATCTCGTACGAACGGGCCCGGGCCGAAGCGCTCGGCCTCGACGCCCGCGGCGGCCTCATGGAACGCGCGGAGCGCTTCGTACTGTTGGGCATCGCGTTGGCGTTCCCGATCCTCGTGCCGATGCTCTGGGTGATGCTCGTGCTCACGGGCTTCACCGCGCTCCAGCGCTTCGTGCGCGTCTACCGCCTCGCCGGCGCGCCACCCCGGCCCGCGCCCTCACACACGCGCGTCGAACGTCCGGCCACTCCCTTGCGATCATGGTGGACCGCCCGCCGGGTCGAGCACCAACGGCCCCGAGCGCGCCCCCGTTCCGAACGGCGCGGAGCCCGGCCCTAACCCGAACGTGCCCGGAGTCCGAGCACAGCTGACAACCTTCGCGTATCGCGGCGCGACGCGGGTCGCGTCGGTCATCCCCACGCCGCTCGTCCCGGCGCTCGGCCGCGTCGCCGGGCGGGTCGGCGGCTGGGTGCAACCGGGGAACCGGCGGATGTCCGCCCGGCACCAGTCGCGCGTGAAAGGCGCGAATGACGGCGTCGACGTCGATGCGGTGTTCGAGTCGTACGGGCGGTACTGGCTCGAGATCTTCCGGCTGCCGTCGGAGGTGCGGCGCGGCGAAGTCGTCCCGAATTTCACGATCACCGGCTACGAGCACATCGTCGACGGCCTCGCCGTCGGAAAGGGCGTGATCCTCGCGCTGCCGCACCTCGGAGGATGGGAGTGGGCCGCGGCATGGATGGCGGCGCAGGGCCACTACATGCTCGCGGTCGTCGAGCCGCTCGATCCGCCGGAGCTCTTCGACTGGTTCGAGCGCCAGCGTCAGGCGATCGGGCTCGAGATCGTCCCGATCGGACCCGACGTGTCGAAGCGCGTACTCGGTGCGCTGCGCGACAACCGCATCGTGTGCCTGCTGTCGGACCGCGATCTGACCGGCGACGGCGTCGAGGTGGAGTTCTTCGGCGAGCGCACGACGCTGCCCGCCGGACCGGCAACGTGCGCGCTACGGACCGGCGCCGTCCTCCTTCCCGTCGCGGTCTACTTCCAGGTAGGTCGACAGCACCACGGCGACGTGCGCGCGCCGATCGCCACCGACCGCCGCGGCACGCTGCGCGAAGACATCGCCCGGATCACGCAGGACCTGGCCCGCGAGTTCGAGGACCTGATCCGCGCCGCACCCGATCAGTGGCACCTTCTCCAGCCCAACTGGCCGAGCGACCGTTCATGAGGAAACCTGCACCCATGTCGTGCGCGTGTCGGGGCCGGCGCCCGTGAAGGTCGCGATGATCTGTCCGTATTCCATGTCGCGTCCCGGCGGCGTGCAGGGACAGGTGCTCGGGCTCGCGCGCGAGTTGCGCAAGCTCGACGTCGACGTGCGGATCGTCGCACCGTGCGACGGCCCGCCGCCGGAGTCCACGATCGTGAGTGTGGGACCAACCGTCGAATGGGAGTCGAACGGGTCGATCGCACCGATCGCACCGGGACGCGCGACGGTGCGCCGCACGGCGGAGGCGTTGCGGTCGCTGGAACCCGACGTCGTGCACCTGCACGAGCCCGTCGTTCCGGGACCGACCGTCAGCGCGCTGATCGGCTTCAACGGTCCGATGGTCGGCACGTTCCATGCCGCGGGGGAGGTGCCGTACCAGTGGCTCCGGCCCGCGCTGCGCTCGATCATGATGCGGCTCACGTACCGCGTCGCGGTCTCGGAGTCGGCGCGCGAGACCGCCGCGGCGAACTGGACGGGCGCGCCGTACACGGTGCTGTGGAACGGGATCGAGATCGAACGCGTCGCGGCCGCGACGCCGGCGCCCTCGTCCCGGCCGACGGTGCTCTTCATCGGCCGCCACGAGCCGCGCAAAGGTCTCGACGTGCTGCTCGACGCGTGGACCGGCATCGACCGCGACGCGCGGCTACGGGTGATCGGCGTCGGGCCGCAGACCGACGAGCTGAAGCGCCGCGCGATCGGCGACGTGGAGTGGCTCGGCACCGTCACCGACATCCCGCGCAACGAGCTCCTGCGCGGCGCGACCGCGTTCTGCGCGCCGTCGCTGCGGGGCGAGTCGTTCGGCGTCGTTCTGCTCGAGGCGATGGCCGCCGGCGCGCCGATCGTCGCGTCGGCCATCGAGGGCTACCAGAACGTGGCCCGCGCCGGGGAGGACGCGCTCCTCGTGCCGCCGGGCGACGTTCCCGCGCTCCGGGAGGCGCTGCAACGCCTGCTCGACGACCCCGGACTGCGCGCGCGGCTCGTCGCGTCCGGACGGGAACGGGCCGAGCAGTTCTCGATGCGACGGCTCGCCGAGCGCTATCTGGAGCTCTACGAGCGGGCACTGGTCCCTGCCTGACGGCGGATGCAGTGACCGAATTCCAGGGGTTCGGTCCGTAGACTGACGGCCTACCCCGTGGGAGGTCTCCCGTTGGTTGCAGTCATCGTCATCGTCATCGTCGTCGTGCTGGCGATCCTCCTGTTCGTCCTCGCGTTCAACAGCGCCGTCCGTCTGCGCAACCGCGTCGACTCGGCGTGGTCGCAGATCAGCGTGCAGCTCGAGCGCCGCCACGACCTCATCCCGAACCTCGTCGAGACGGTCAAGGGCTACGCCGCCCACGAGCGCCAGACCCTCGAGGCGGTCACGAACGCGCGCACCGGCGCGGTGCAGGCACAACAGGCCGGACCCGCGCAACAGGCGCAGGCGGAGAACGTCCTCACCGGCGCTCTCCGGCAATTGTTCGCGCTGTCGGAGCGCTACCCCGACCTGAAGGCGAACCAGAACTTCCTCGCGTTGCAGGAGGAGCTCACGTCGACCGAAGACCGCATCGCGTACGCGCGGCAGTTCTACAACGACAGCGTCCAGTCCTACAACACCCGGATCCAGACGTTCCCGACGGTTCTCGTGGCCGGGATGTTCAACTTCCAAAAGCGCGAGTTCTTCGAGGCGGAGCAGGGCACGGCCGAGGTTCCCACGGTCCAGTTCTGATCGTGTCTCGCAACTGAGGCATTCTCTCCGGTCGTCTCGAGGTCCCGGTGTACGAACAGATAGCTGCGAACAAACGGAAGACCGCGGGGCTCGTCGCGCTGTTCGTGATCCTCTTGTTCGCGGTCGGCTTCATCTTCAACTACTTGTTGAAGGGCGGCGTCGTCGGCTTGGTGATCGTCGCGATCATCGTGATCGCGTCGTCGTTCTTCTCGTACTTCAACAGCGACAAGGTCGCACTCCGGATCGCGCACGCGCAGCCGGCCGATCCGACGGAGTACGCCCGCTACCACAACCTCGTCGAAGGCCTGTGCATCGCGAGCGGCCTGCCCAAGCCCCGCCTGTACATCGTCGACGACCCGGCACCCAACGCGTTCTCGACCGGCCGGAACCCGAAGCACGCGGCTGTGGCCGTCACGACCGGACTGCTCGAGAAGATGAACCGCGTGGAGCTCGAAGGGGTGCTCGCGCACGAGCTGAGCCACATCCGCAACTACGACGTGCTGATCATGACGCTGGCCGTGACGATGGTCGGGATCATCGCATTGCTGTCGGACTACTTCTTGCGGATCATGTTCTGGACCGGCGGGCGCGCCGGCCGTGACGACAACAACGGCAACAATCCGCTCGGCATCGTGTTCGCCGTCGTCGGCTTCATCCTGCTGATCTTCGCCCCGATCATCGCCACGCTCATGCAGTTCGCGGTGAGCCGCCGGCGTGAATACCAGGCCGACGCGTCCGGGGTGCTGCTCACCCGGTATCCGCCCGGGCTCATCTCGGCGTTGGAGAAGCTGAAGGCCGACCACACGGCGACCCACTTCGCGTCGAAGGCCACCGCCCATCTCTGGATCGAGGAGCCGCTCGACAAGGAGACGAACAAGGGCGACACGAAGTGGAACCACCTGTTCGACACCCACCCGCCGATCGACGACCGGATCCACGCGCTCGAGCAGATGTGAGACAAGGCTAGAGAGATGCGGTCGAGAAGAGGGACGGTCGTGGCGCTCGTCGCCGTCGTCGCGCTTGCGGCGTGCGGCGGCAGCAAGCACGCGGCGAAGACGCCCACGCAGGCGGACCAGGCGAAGAAGAAGCCGGTGGCGGTCGCACCGCTCACGGGGGTCGCCGACGCCAACGGCGCGAACAAGCGGTGCGCGATCACGGTGAAGATCGACAACACCGAGGCGGGTCACCCGAAGTACGGCGTCGAGCAGGCGGACGTGATCTACGAAGAGGTCGTCGAGGGTGGCTACACGCGGCTCGCCGCGATCTTCAACTCGCACACACCCGACCGCGTGGGTCCGGTGCGGTCGGTGCGCAAGACCGACCAGAGCCTGGTGTGGCCGATCGGCGGCGTGTTCGTCTACTCGGGCGGCGCGCCGTACGCGATCGAGTCGATCGGCACCGCGCCCGTCGTGCAGCTCGACGAGACGCGCGCCGGTCCCTTGATGTTCCGCGACGATTCGCGCCGCGCGCCGTACAACCTCTACGCGCACCTCAACCTGATGTATTCGAAGTGCGGACCGAAGATCCCGCCGCCCGCGCTGTTCACGTATCGAGCCCCGCACACGGCCGTCGGCGGCGTTCCGGCCACGTCGGTGCACGTCGGCTTCCTGAGCGGCTTCGACGTGACATGGACATGGGATCCCGCGACGGGAACGTGGAAGCGCTCCATCTTCGGGTCGCCCGAGATCACCGCGTCCGGACAACAGCTCGCGCCGAAGAACGTCGTCGTGATGTTCGTGCAGTATGTCGGCGGCGACGCGGCGCACTCCAACATCGGCGCCGAGGCCGAACTGACCGGCCAGGGCCAGGCGCTCGTGTTCACGGGTGGCCACGAGATCAAGGGCACGTGGTCGCGGCCCGACAAGACCGCCCCCGCGCAACTCCTGAACGCGGCCGGCCGGCCGATCGCATTGACGCCGGGCCAGACGTGGGTCGAGCTGCCCGACACGAGCTACAGCGTCACGAAAACTCCGTGACCTCGGTTCCGACCCGCGGACGTAGAATCCCGGTCATGGCCGACGAACGCACCACGGGAACCGCCCGCGTCAAGCGCGGGCTCGCCGAGATGCTGCGCGGCGGCGTGATCATGGACGTCGTCGACGCCCGGCAGGCGAAGATCGCCGAGGACTCGGGCGCCGTCGCGGTGATGGCGCTCGAGCGGGTGCCCGCCGACATTCGACGCGACGGTGGCGTCGCGCGCATGAGCGACCCGTCGATGATCGAGGGCATCCAGAAGACGGTCACGGTCCCGGTCATGGCCAAGTGCCGGATCGGCCACTTTGCCGAGGCGCAGGTGCTGCAGGCGCTCGGCGTCGACTACGTCGACGAGTCCGAGGTCCTCACCCCGGCCGACGAGGCGCACCACGTCGACAAGTGGCAGTTCACCGTGCCGTTCGTGTGCGGCGCGACGAACCTCGGCGAGGCGTTGCGCCGCATCGGCGAGGGCGCGTGCATGATCCGGAGCAAAGGCGAAGCGGGAACCGGCAACATCGTCGAAGCCGTCCGTCACCTGCGCTCCATCCTCGGTGACGTCGACAAGATCAAGGTCGCGCGCCCCGAGGAGCGGTACGCGTGGGCGAAGGAGCTGCGCGCGCCCGTCGACCTCGTCGACGAAGTGGGCGAGCGCGGCGAGCTCCCGGTCCCGTTGTTCTGCGCCGGCGGCATCGCCACGCCGGCCGACGCTGCGCTCGTGATGCAACTCGGCGCGCAGGCGGTGTTCGTCGGCAGCGGCATCTTCAAGTCGAGCGACCCTGCCAAGCGGGCGCGTGCGATCGTCGAGGCGACGACGCACTACGAAGACGCCGACATCGTGGCCAAGGTGTCACGCGGACTCGGCGAGGCGATGCCCGGCGATGAGATCGGCACGCTCGACGTCAAGCTCGCCGACCGGGGCTGGTGACCGCATCGTGATGCGGAGGCCGCCAGGTGAAGGTCGGGGTCGTCGCGCTGCAGGGCGCGTTCCGCGAGCACGCTGAGGCACTCGGCGCGCTCGCCGTCGACGTCGCGCTCGTCAAGCGGCCCGAGCAACTCGAGAGCGTCGACGCGCTGGTACTGCCCGGCGGCGAGTCGACCACCATCGACAAACTCCTCGATTCGTCCGAGCTGCGGGCGCCGCTGACGGCTCGCCTGCGCTCGGGCATGCCCGCGCTGCTCACGTGCGCGGGTCTCATCGTGTGCGCGGCCGAGGTCATCGACGGTCGGCCCGACCAGATGCCGCTCGGCGTCGTCGACGTGACCGTGCGACGCAACGGCTACGGGCGCCAGCGCGAGTCGTTCGAGGCTCGGCTCGTCGTGCGCGGTCTCGACGACGCCCCCTTTCCCGGCGTGTTCATCCGTGCGCCCGTCGTGGAACGTGTGGGCACGCAGGTCGATGTCCTCGCCGAGTTCGAGGGCGCACCCGTCGCCGGCCGCGACGGCTCCGTATATTTCGCCACGTTCCATCCCGAGCTCTCCGGCGATCTCCGTCTCCATCAACTCTTCGTCAACGAGGTCAGCTGATGTCCGGTCACTCCAAGTGGCATTCGATCAAGCACAAGAAGGGCGCCGCCGACAAGGCGCGCGGGAAGCTCTTCGCGGTGCTCATCCGCCAGATCGAGGTCGCGGCCCGAACCGGCGGTGGCGACACCGAGTCGAACGCGACGCTTCGCACCATGGTGCAAAAGGCGCGCGACGCATCCGTGCCGGTCGACACGATCCAGCGCGCGATCCGGCGCGGGACCGGTGAGGAGGAGGGCGTCACGTACGAGTCGGTGACGTACGAGGGCTACGCGCCCGGCGGTGTCGCCGTGATCGTGCAGGCGCTCACGGACAACCGCAACCGGACGTCGGCCGAGATCAAGAACCTGTTCAGTCGCAACGGCGGCTCGTTCGCCGAGCCGGGCGCGGTCTCGTGGCAGTTCGAGCGCAAGGGTGTCGTCGATGTCGACAAGTCCGCCGACGAGGACGACCTCATGCTCGTCGCAGCCGACGCCGGCGCCGAGGACGTACAGGACGGCGGCGACACCTGGCAGGTGACGACGCCGCCGACCGATCTGCACACCGTGCGGACGGCGATCGAGGACGCGGGCTACAAGGTCACCTCGGGCGACCTCACGATGATCCCGACCACGGTCGTCGAGCTGAGCCAGGAGAGCCAGGCCAAGTCGGTGCTCCGGCTCGTCGACGTGCTGGAGGAACACGACGACGTCGAGGCCGTGTACGCCAATTTCGACATCCCCGACGCAGTGCTCGAGGCGGTCACGTCGTGACCAGATCTCGAGCGCGGGCGTAGGGTCGGCGAACCGCACGGGCCACCCGTCCGTATCCGGTGTGGGAGGGGATCACATGATCGAGGTCGGTCAGGACGCGCCGGACTTCACGCTGCCCGGTGTCGAGAACGGCGAGAAGCGCGACTACACGCTCTCGGAGTACCGCGGCCGTAAGGTCGTGCTTGCCTTCTACCCGGGCGACAACACGCCGGGCTGCACGCGCCAGATGTGCTCCTATCGGGACAATCTGACGGACCTGACGGCGACGGGCGCGGTCCTGCTCGGGATCTCGCCGCAGGACGTTGCGAGCCACGAAGCCTGGGCCGAGAAGAAGGGGTTCACGTTCCCGCTGCTCGCCGACACCGAAAAGAAGGTCATCGAGGCGTACGGCGTCGGTGCGCCCGTCATCGGTGTCCGTCGCTCGGTGTTCGTGGTCGACCCTGCGGGCAAGGTGGTGTTCACCGACCGCAAGCTGATCGGCGCCACGTTCGTGCCCGTCGACAAGCTGGTTCCGGTGCTCCAGGGCAACTGAGGCCAGAACCCGCAGCTAGTCTCCCGGCCCATGCAAGTCTCCATGACGGTGAACGGCGGCGCGCAGGAGCACGACGTCGAAGCGCGAACGCTCCTCGTGCACTTCCTTCGCGAGGACTGCGGGTTCACGGGCACGAAGATCGGGTGCGACACGTCGAGTTGCGGTGCCTGCACGGTTCTCGTCGACGGCGAGTCGGTGAAGTCGTGCACGATGCTCGCGGCGCAGGCCGACTGCGCGACGATCACGACGATCGAGGGCCTCGCCAACGGCGACGAGTGGCATCCCGTGCAGACCGCGTTCCACGAGAACCACGGTCTGCAATGCGGATACTGCACGGCGGGCATGGTGCTCGCGTCGGTCTCGCTGCTCGAAGAGATCCCGAACCCGACCGAACGAGACGTGCGGCTCGGCCTCGAGGGGAACCTCTGCCGCTGCACCGGCTACCACAACATCGTGAAGTCGGTGCTCGCCGCCGCCGAGGCGATGCGAGCCGCCCCGTGATCCCGGCCGCGTTCGACTACGTGCGCGCCGGTTCGGCTGCGGAAGCGATCGCGCTGATCGGCGAGCACGGCGAGGACGCGAAGTTCCTCGCCGGCGGCATGTCGTTGCTGCCGCTCATGAAGCTGCGGCTCGCGACGCCGTCGGTCCTCGTCGACGTCGGACGCGTGCGCGACCTCTCGTACGTGCGCGATGGCGGATCGCATCTGGCGATCGGCGCGCTCACGCGCCACCGCGACCTCGAGACGAGCGAGCTGCTCGCGGCGGAGTGCGGCGTGCTGCGCGCGGTGGCCGCGCAGGTCGGCGACAACCAGGTGCGGCACCGCGGGACGATCGGTGGCTCGGTCGCGCACGGCGACCCGGCGAGCGATCTTCCCGCCGCGCTCCTCGCGCTCGACGCCACCTTCGTGGCGCAGGGCCCGGGCGGCACGCGTTCGATTCCGGCCGACGCGTTCTTCGAGGGATTTCTCGAGACCGCACTCGCGCCCGACGAGCTGCTCACTGAGATCCAGGTCCCGAAGACCGGCGCGAACGGCTTCGACTACCAGAAGTTCAACCGGCGCGCGCAGGATTGGGCGATCGTGGGCGCGGTCGCAACCCGCGTGAACGGCAGCACGCACATCGCGCTCGTGAACATGGGCGGCACGCCGCTGCGCGCGACCGCGGTCGAGACCGCGCTCTCGCAGGGCGCGTCCGCGGCCGACGCGGCACGCGAAGCCGCCGTGGGTACGGAGCCACCCACCGACCTGAACGCGTCGCCCGAATACCGCGCGCATCTCGCGCAGGTACTTGTTCGGCGCGCGCTCGAGGCGATCTGAACACCGTTCTCCCTGCGGTCGTCCTCGCTGCCGGGCGGGGCGTGCGGTTCGGTGGAAACGCGCCCAAGGTGATGAGCGTGTGGCGGGGCCGGCCCCTCGTCGCGTACGCGCTCGACGCCGCGCGCGACGGCGGCTGCGCACCGGTCGTGCTCGTCGTCTCCGATGACAGGGTCGCGAGCGTGGCGGCGCCCGATGTCGTCGTGGTCCGCAACGAGGCGCCCGAACAAGGCATCGCCTCGAGTCTGCAGTGCGCACTGCGACACTTCGAGCCCGATCCTTCGGTTCCCGCGGTCGTCGTCGGTCTGGCCGACCAACCGCTGATCGGAGCGGCGGCGTACCGGTCGGTCGCGGCTGCGTACGACACGGGCGCGCGTCTCGCGTATGCGTCGTACGCCGGCGTCCGGGGCAATCCCGTGCTGCTGGGTCGCGAACACTGGCCGGAAGTGATGACGCTGACGGCGGACGAGGGCGCGCGTGTCCTCTTCCGCAGGTACGGCGGCGTCGCGGTACCGTGCGGCGACGCGGGAGCGGCGGCCGACGTCGACACCCCCCAGGACCTCGCCGAGCTGGAGTCACGATGGAGATCACTGACAGCTTCCGAGTGAGCACCCCGATCGACGCAACGTGGAAGGTGATGCTCGACATCGAAGGCATCGCACCGTGCCTGCCGGGTGCGCAGCTGCAGGAGGTCGAAGGCGACGAGTACCGCGGTGTCGTGAAGGTGAAGGTCGGGCCGATCACCGCGCAGTACAAGGGCGCGGCGCGCCTGACGGAGATCGACGAGACGAATCACCGCATCGTGATCGACGCGTCCGGGCGCGACACGCGCGGCCAGGGAAACGCGAAGGCGACGATCGTCGTCACCATGGCCGCGGAAGGTGCGGGCACCAAGGTCGACGTCGCAACGGACCTGTCGATCACCGGCAAGGTCGCGCAGTTCGGCCGGGGCGTGCTCGCCGACGTGTCGTCGAAGCTGATGGGCCAATTCGTCGAGAACGTCGAGCGCGACGTGCTCGCGACCGCGGGCGGCGGCGACACGTCGCATGCCGGCGGTCCGTACGAACAGGCGCTCGAGAGCGTTCCGGGCCTCGTTCACGGGAACGGCGCGGGAACGGCCGCAGCCGCGCCCGGCACGGGCGGCGCCCGGCGCATCGACTCGCCCGAAGCCGAGCCCGTCGACCTCCTCGACGTCGCGGGGGCACCGCTCTCGAAGCGCCTCGTGCCGATCGGCATCGGCGCGCTCGTGCTCTTCATCCTCTGGCGGGTGCTGCGCCGCAGCTGACGCCGCCGCCTCCCGGGCGGCTCCGGGGATCCAACCGGTCGCGGCGACCACCCCGTACAGTACGAACCTGTGTTCGACCCCGCCGGCCCGGTGCTCGGCATCGACCCCGGAGTTTCCCGCTGCGGCTACGGCGCGGTCGTGCGCGACGCCGGCCGCCTGCGGGCGATCGCGGCAGGGGTCATCCGCACCTCGCCGTCCGACCCGCTGCCCGAGCGGCTGTTCGCCCTCGACCGTGAGCTGCGCGCGCTCGTCGCCCAGATCGGCCCGTCGACGCTCGCCGTCGAGCGCGTGTTGTTCCAGGCCAATGTGCGCACTGCGATGTCGGTCGGGCAGGCGAGTGGCGTCGCGCTCGTGATCGCGGCCTCCGAGGGCGTGCCCGTGGTGCAGTACAGCCCGAACGAGGTGAAGCTCGCGGTCACCGGCGACGGGCGCGCCGACAAGCTCGCCGTGCAAACGATGATCACGCGACTCCTCGGCCTGCGCGAGGTCCCGAAGCCTCCGGACGCGGCTGACGCGCTCGCGCTCGCGTGCTGCCACCACGGCCGGGCGCGCATGCTCGAACGGATCCCGTCGTGATCGGCTCGTTGCGAGGCACGGTCCTCGAGCGCATGCTCACCGGCGAGGTGCTGGTCGAGGTCGCGGGCATCGGGTATCGCGTGTTCGTGCCGACCGGCGCGGTGGCGGCGCTCGAACCGGGAACCGACATCTTTCTCTACACACACCAGCACGTGCGCGACGACGCGGTCACACTGTTCGGTTTCGTGACGCGCGACGAGCGCGACACTTTCGAGTCGTTGATCGGCGCGAGCGGCGTCGGCCCGAAGCTGGCGTTGGCGATCCTCTCGGTGCACTCGCCGCCGAACCTGCGCCGCTGTCTGGCCGAGGACGACGTCGACTCGCTGATCGCTGTACCCGGCGTCGGCAAGCGCACCGCGCAACGACTGCTCGTCGACCTGAAGAGTCGCCTGGTCGTGCCCGACCTCGACCTCACCGCGCTCCCGGGGTCGGCGACGCCGAACGCTCGGGCCGAGGTGCGCGAGGCGCTGGCCGGACTCGGTTACTCGGGCGACGAGGTGCGCGACGTCTTCGCGCAGCTGAACGACGAGGCGACCGTCGAGGAGATGTTGCGCGACGCGCTGCGAACGTTGGCCGGAAGGACGTAGCGGCGAGTCATGCGCGAAGAGCTGCTCAGTCCGGAAGCAGGGGAGGCCGAGGTCGCGGAAGAGACGACGCTGCGGCCGCGTCAGCTCGATGAGTTCGTCGGCCAGCCGCGCCTGCGTGAGCACCTCGAGATCATGCTCACCGCGGCCCGCAAGCGCGGGCAGGCCGTCGATCACGTGCTGCTCGCCGGACCGCCCGGTCTCGGCAAGACGAGCCTGGCGGGCATCATCGCCAACGAGATGGGCGCGCGCCTCACACCCACGAGCGGGCCTGCGCTCGAACGGGCAGGCGACCTCGCCGCGATCCTCACCAACCTCGACGACGGCGACGTGCTGTTCGTAGACGAAGTCCACCGGCTACCGCGTGTGGTCGAGGAGAGCCTGTATCCCGCGATGGAAGATTTCCGTTTCGACGTCGTCATCGGCAAGGGTCCGAGCGCGCGCACCATCCGGCTCGACCTGCCGCGTTTCACGCTCGTCGGCGCGACGACCCGCACCGGTCTCATCACCGGTCCGCTGCGCGACCGGTTCGGGTTCGTAGCCCGGCTCGACTACTACGCCACCACCGAGCTCGCGCAGATCCTGCGCCGCGCCGCGTCGATCCTGGGTGTCGACCTGGAGTCCGACGGTGCCGAGGAGATCGCGCGGCGGTCGCGCGGCACGCCCCGCATCGCGAACCGGTTGCTCAAGCGCGTCCGCGACTACACGGAGGTCCGCGCCGACGGCCGCGTAACGGCCGCGACCGCGCGCGACGCGCTCGCGCTGTTCGAGGTTGACGCGCTCGGTCTCGACAAGATCGACCGGGCGATTCTCGACGCGTTGTGCCGGACGTTCGTCGGCCGTCCGGTCGGTCTCGGCACGCTTGCGGTCGCGGTCAGCGAGGCGCCGGAAACCGTCGAGGACGTCTACGAGCCGTTCCTGCTCCAGTGTGGCCTGATCGAACGCACGCCCCGCGGCCGCGTCGCGACACCGGCCGGCTTCGCGCACATCGGTTTGCACGCGCCCCAGGTCCCCGGCGAGGCTCCCGAGTTGTTCTAGAGGTCGGCCCGGCCGCGAACGCTCGAGAGGTTGCCGTGGAGCTCGTTCAGTACGAAGTCCGCGATCGCGTTGCCCACGCCACGATCTCGAACGGCAAGGCGAACGCCCTCTCGCCCGATGTCCTCGCGGGGCTGAGCGATGCGCTGACGCGAGCCGAGGACGCGGGCGAAGAGGAGGTCGGCGCGCTGCTGATCACGGGCGCGCCTGGAATGCTTTCGGGTGGGTTCGACCTGCAAGTCATGCGGTCGGGGGCCGAAGCCGCGGGCAAGCTTGTCACCGACGGCGGCGAGCTCTTCATCCGCATGTACGGCTCTTCGCTTCCCGTCGTCGTGGCGTGCACGGGTCACGCCATCGCCGCGGGGTGTCTCCTGATGATGGCTGCCGACCGGCGCATCGGCGCGCGCGGCGAGTTCCGGCTCGGCCTGATCGAGACCCAGCTGGGCATGGTGTTGCCGCGATGGGCGGTGGAGCTCTCCGAGGAGCGGCTCTCTCGCCGCCACTTCCAGGACGCGACGGTGGGAGCCAAGATCTACGACCCCGACGGCGCGGTCGCAGCGGGATTCCTCGACGAGGTGGTGCCGCCGGAAGCGCTGGCCGGCGCGGCCGAAGCCGAGGCCCGGCGCTGGGCCGAGCTCCCGCGCGCGGCCTACCGCGGACAGGTGAAGATGTGCCGCGGCGCGCGGCTCGGACGGCTGGCCGATGCGATCGCGGCGGACCGGGGCCGGGCGTTCGACATCCCGTCTCCGTGACAGGGGTCCGACCGGGGTCGGTGCTAGCTTCGGGAGCCGTTTCCTCGACGAGATAAGGGTGTTCTTCCGTGGTGGCGATCTTCCCCGTTCTCATGGTGGGCGCCATCTATCTGCTGCTCTGGCGACCGCAGCAGAGGCGGATGGCCGCCGTGCGACGGCTGCAGTCCGAGATCCAAGAGGGCGACGAGGTGCTGACGACGAGCGGGATCTACGGGACGATCGTCAGGTTGGGCGACGCCGACGCCGACCTCGAGATCGCGCCCGACACGGTGATCCACGTCGCGCGCGGGGCCATCGGGCAGCGACTCGACCCCGAACCCGCACATGACGCCGAGCCCCGCGATGGAGAACAAGGGGCGGACTGAACCGTGCGGCGCAAGATCATCATGCTGTCGCTGACGGTCGCAGTGATCGTCGGCGCATTCGTGTACACACTGCTCGGGTCGAACCGGCCGGTGCTCGGCCTCGACCTCCAGGGCGGCACGTCGATCGTGCTCGCGCCCGTGAAAGGCTCGGACCTGTCGACCCTCGACACCGCGGTCGCGATCATCCGCGCGCGCGTCGACGGGCTCGGGATCGCCGAGCCGAGCGTGAGTCGCCAGGGCGACAACATCGTGATCGACCTGCCTGGGGTGAAGAACGCGGCCGAGGCCGACCAGCTCGTCGGCAAGACCGCCGAGCTCCGGTTCCGCCTGGTGCAGGACACGATCCCGTACGCGAGTGGGGCCGCACCCGCGACCACCACGACGGTGAGGGGTGCGACGACCACCACCGCGAAGGGTGCGACGTCCACGACGGTCAAGGGTGCGACGACCACGACCACCGCGAAGAGCCCGACCACGACTGTGGCCGGACATTCGGCGCCGGCCGCCACGTCGATCAACGCGGTCCCGATCGCCGCGGTCCGGCCCGCCGCCGATCCCACGACCGTCGCGCCCACGACCGCGCCCAAGGCGACGACCCCCACGACTGCGGCCAAGCCGACGACGGCCACGACCGTGAAGGGCGCGGCGCCGACGACCGTCGCGACGCCCCCCGCGGATTGCAACAACGGGTCGTCGCCGCCGGTCACGAAGGACCTGCCGAACCAGAACGTCGTCCTGCCCGACAAGGACAAGCTCTACTGCTACTACATGGGCCCGACGATCCTCACGGGCCGGAACATCGGCAAGGCCGACGCGGTCGTGAACACGAGTTCCGGTGCATGGCAGGTCGACGTCACCTTCAAGAACAACGACTTCGTTTCGAAGATCGCCGGGCCGTACGTCAACAAGCAGATCGCGATCGTGCTCGACGGGGTCGTCCAGTCGGCGCCGACGATCAACGCCGGCATCACGGGCCGGAACGTCACGATCACCGGCAACTTCACGAGCAAGGACGCGCACCAGCTCGCGCTCGTGCTCCGCTACGGCTCGCTGCCCGTCCAGTTGGTGTCGCAGACCGCGCAGTCGGTGTCGCCGACGCTGGGCAAGGACCAGCTGCGGGCCGGCATCATCTCCGGCCTCATCGGCCTCGGGCTCGTCGCGCTCTACATGATCTTCTTCTACCGGCTCCTCGGCCTGGTCGTCTGGACCGGTATCGGGTTGACCGGGCTCACGTTCTTCTCGCTCGTGTCGTGGCTCTCCGCGAACCGGGGCTTGACGCTGACGCTCGCCGGCGTGACCGGCATCATCGTCTCCGTGGGTGTCACCGTCGACAGTTACGTCGTCTATTTCGAGCGATTAAAAGATGAGGTGCGCACCGGCAAGACGGTGCGTTCCTCACTCGACACCGGGTTCCACCGCGCTTTTCGCACGATCATCGCGGCCGACCTCGTGTCGCTCATCGGCGCCATCGTCTTGTACGTGTTCGCGACCTCGTCGGTGAAGGGCTTCGCGTACTTCCTCGGACTCTCGACGCTCCTCGACCTCGCGCTTGCGTATCTCTACATGTGGCCGTTCGTCTCGGTGCTCGCGCGCCGCCCGTCGCTCGTGCGCATGCGCGGCGTCGGCATCGCGGCCGGTCTCGACACGCCGGAGGTGGAGTCGTGACCGTGGCCACGCCGCGCTCCGCCGACGCCGACGACATCCCGGGCGTCACGCGCCGGCACCGCCTCTCCGACCTCTACCACGAGCGCACCAACTTCCAGTTCATCCAGCACAGCCGCCGCTGGCTGATCATCTCCAGCACGCTGATCGTGGTGAGCCTCGCGATGTGGGGCGTGCGCGGGCTGAACTTCGGCATCGACTTCCGCGGCGGAACGCAGTGGTCGGTCGAGATGGCGGGCGGGAAGCACGCGAGCGTGTCCGAGGTGCGCGACCTGCTCTCCAAAGAGGGCTTCGGCGACGCCAAGGTGAGCATCCTGACGCCGCCGGGCGGCGGCGCCCAGACCGTCCGGGTCGAAGCGCGCGTCATCGACGACCCGACCGTCACCGTCCAGAACGCGCTGGCGAAGTACGGCGGAGTCTCGGCCTCCGACGTCCAGGTCCCGAGCGGCACGGGCGGATCGTTCACGCTCACCACGAGCAAGGGCGTCACGCCCACCGTCGACGGCGTCAAAGCCGCGCTGGTCGGCACGCGCCTCACTGATCCGCAGGTCAAGGTCGACGGGCACAACGTCACCGTCACCGTCGACAAGCTTCCCGCGAGCCAACTGCAGTCGGTTTCTACCGTGCTGGCAAACTACGCGGGACGTAACTCCATCAACGATGTCAGCCTCACGACCGTGGGCCCGACCTGGGGTCACGAGGTCAGTCAGAAGGCCTTCAAGGCCCTGATCATCTTCTTCTTCATCCTCGCCGCGTATCTGTCGATCCGGTTCGAATGGAAGATGGCCGCGACCGCCATCATCGCGGTCATCCACGACATCATCTTCACGATCGGCGTGTACGCGCTGTTCCAGTTCCAGGTCACGCCCGCGACGGTCACCGCGTTCCTCACCATCCTCGGTTTCTCCCTGTACGACACGGTCGTCGTGTACGACAAGGTCGTGGAGTACCAGCGCACGCTCACGGCGACCGGGCGTTCCACCTACAGCGAGATGGTGAACCGCGCCCTGAACTCGGTGCTCATGCGATCCCTGTCGACGTCCCTCGTCGCGCTGCTGCCGGTCATCTCCTTGCTGGTCGTCGGTGCGGGCATCATGGGCGCCACCGCGCTCGAGGACTTCGCCCTCGCGCTCGCGGCCGGTCTGTTCATCGGCTCGTACTCGTCGATCTTCGTGGCGGCGCCGCTGCTCGCGTGGTGGAAGGAACGGGAGCCGCAGTACCGCGCCCTGGCCGAGCGGCGCCGGCGGGCACCGGCGACGGTCGCGGCCGCGGTGGCGTCGGTCGGCGTCCCCGTCGTGGCGCCCGACGAGCCGGGCAACGGCGACGAGCGGACGACGCTCGGCGTGCCGGGACCGCCGGCGGTGCCGCGCAACACCATCCAGGCCCGGGCTCGCCAGCCCCGCGGTCGCAAGCGCCGCTAGCGACGTCACCCCGCGGCCGGTCCGGCCAGCCCGGTCGCCTGCGTCCGCCTCACTACGCTGGAGCCGATGGATCCTGCGTGGCTGAAGGAACACGTCCGGGACGTTCTCGACTATCCGAAGCCGGGAATCGTCTTCAAGGACATCACGCCGCTGCTCGGCGCGGCGGACGCCTTCCGGGCGGCGGTCGACGCCCTCGGCGAGCCCTACGGCGCGCGGAGGATCGACAAGGTGATCGGAATCGAGGCCCGCGGTTTCGTGTTCGCAGCTCCCGTCGCCTACGGATTGCGCGCCGGCTTCGTCCCGGTACGCAAGCCCGGCAAGCTGCCCTGGGAGATCGAGCGTGAGAAGTACGAGCTCGAATACGGAACCGACCTGCTCGAGATCCATCGCGACGCGATCGTGCCCGGCGAGCACGTACTGGTTGTCGACGACGTCATCGCGACCGGCGGCACCGCCGCGGCGACGGCACGGCTCGTGGAGCGGCTCGGCGGCATCGTCGTCGGGTTCGCGTTCGTTCTCGAGCTGGGCTTCCTCAACGGGCGCTCGCAGCTCGACGGTTACCCGATCCACACGCTGGTGTCGTATGAGTAGCGGACCGCGGCGATGACCACCGCGCCACCCCGCCGCTCCGAGCAACGCTCGGTCGACAGCGCGCTCCGCCCGTTGCTCGACTCGGTCCGCAGCGGCGACGACGACCGCGACACCGCGCTCATCGAGGACGCGTACGAGGTCGCCCGCGACGCGCACCGCGACCAGGTCCGGCGCTCGGGCGATCCCTACATCGCGCATCCGCTGGGCGTGGCGATGATCCTGGCCGACCTCGGCCTCGACGACGTCACGCTCGCCGCCGCGCTCCTCCACGACGCGGTCGAGGACACGTCGGTCACGCTTGCCGATCTGGAAGCGCGCTTCGGTCCCGACGTCGCCGCGATCGTCGACGGTGTGACCAAGCTCGACCGGCTCGAGTTCGACTCGCGCGAAGCCCAGCAGGCCGCGACGATGCGCAAAATGCTCGTGGCGATGGCGAAGGACGTGCGCGTTCTTTTGATCAAGCTCGCCGACCGCCTGCACAACATGCGCACCATCGCCTCGTTGCCCGAGGCGAAGCAGAAGCGCATCGCGCAGGAGACGCTCGACATCTACGCGCCGCTCGCGCACCGGCTCGGCGTGCAGGACGTCAAGTGGCAGCTCGAAGATCTCGCGTTCGCGGTCCTGCACCCGAAGCGGTACGCCGAGATCGAGGCGATGGTGCTGCAGCACGCGGGGGAGCGCGAGCGCTACCTCGAAGAGGTGGTCGGCGCGGTGCGGGCTCGGCTCGACCAGCTGCACATCAACGCCGAGGTGACCGGTCGGCCGAAGCACTACTGGTCGATCTACGAGAAGATGGTCGTGCGCGGCAAGGAGTTCGCCGAGATCAACGACCTCGTCGGCGTGCGCGTCATCGTCGACTCGGTCAAGGACTGCTACGGCGCGCTCGGGTCGATCCACGCGTTGTGGCGTCCGGTGCAGGGGCGGTTCAAGGACTACATCGCCATGCCGAAGTTCAACCTCTACCAGTCGTTGCACACGACGGTGGTGGGTCCGCAGGGCCGGGCGGTCGAGTTCCAGATCCGCACAGCCGACATGCACCGGCGTTCGGAATACGGCGTCGCCGCGCACTGGGGCTACAAGGAGCAGCGCAACCCGGCCGAGGACCTCGTCTGGCTGCAGCGGATCGTCGACTGGCAGAAGGAGACGACCGACCCGACGGAGTTCATGCAGAGTCTGAAGATCGACCTCGAACAGGACGAGGTCTTCGTCTTCACGCCGAAGGGCCGCGTGATCACGCTGCCGACGGGCGGGACCCCGGTCGACTTCGCCTATGCGATCCACACCGAGGTCGGGCACCGTTGTATCGGGGCGCGGGTGAACGCGCGGCTGGTGCCGCTCGATTCGACGCTGGTCTCGGGCGACACGTGCGAGATCTTCACGAGCAAGGTCGAGGGCGCGGGCCCGAGCCGCGACTGGCTGCAGTTCGTGCACACGCCCCGCGCCCGTTCAAAGATCCGGCAGTGGTTCTCCCGTGAGCGCCGGGTCGACGCGATCGACCAGGGCAAGGACGACCTCGTCAAGGCGATGCGCCGCGAGGCGCTGCCCGCGCAGAAGCTCTCGGGCTCGCCCGTGCTCGACGCAGTCGCCGAGCAACTTCACTACGCGGACCTCGACGGGCTGTACGTCGGCATCGGCGAAGGGCACGTGTCCGCCAAGGCGGTCGTCCAGCGGATCCAGCGCGAGCTGCGCGGCGGCGAGGAGCAGTTGCCCACCACCGTCGCCCGGCCGCCGCGTGCGCGCGGCCACCGGCGAGCCGGCGCGGGCGTCCATGTCGAGGGCCTCGACGACGTCATGGTCCGGCTCTCCCGCTGCTGCACGCCGGTTCCCGGCGACGAGATCATGGGTTTCATCACCCGCGGCCGCGGCGTCTCGGTGCACCGCACCGACTGCGCCAACGCGGTGAGCCTGCGCAGCCAGGCCGACCGCGTGATCGACGTCGAGTGGGACAACGACGCACCCGGCAACTACACCGTGTCGGTCGACGTCGAGGCCCTCGACCGGCCCAAGCTCCTGCGCGACATCGCCGACGTGCTCTCGGAGCACCACGTGAACATCCTCTCGTGCACCTCACAGACCCAGACCGACCGGATCGCCCGGCTCCGGTTCGATTTCGAGCTCGCCGATCCCGGCCATCTCGACTCGATCCTCGCGGCGGTCAAACGGGTCGATTCGGTCTATGAGGCAGCACGAGTGCTCCCGGGCAACAAGTCGTAGCGCGCGTCAAGCCTGATCCGGGCCGATCCCGGTACGCGAATTGCCCGGTCCTGCTCAAGCGCCGCGCGGGAACGTCCGATTCCTGCCTAGCCAAGAGCCGACCTATGCGCGGTTGACGAACCGTGCCGGCGGAGGGGACTGCAACGTGGATCGGCATGCACGGAACGAGGGCTTCACTGTCATCGAAGTCGTCGTCGCCATCACGCTCCTGGTCGTGGTGTTGCTGTCCGCCGCATTGCTGTTCGAGAACGCGGTATCCGTTTCGGGCAACACCCGCAACCGCGTCGTCGCCGCGAACCTCGCCACGCAGGCGATGGAGAACGTACGCGGTCTTGCTGCCGATCCGACGAAATTCATCACCATTCCGCAGGGCCAGACCGTCACGCCCCAGACGGTCGGCGGGCTCACGTACACCGTGACGCAGAACGTGCAGTTCGTCGGCCAGTCCTCGACGACGAGTTCGTGCGACAGTCCGGGGTCGACGACCGGCCAGATCATGCAGGTGAACGAAATCGTCACCTGGCCCAACATGGGCGGGACCAAGCCGGTGCGCGAGGTCACCACGCTCGCTCCTCCCGTCGGCGCGTACTCGACATCATCGGGTTCGATCGCGGCCAAGGTCTTCGACTCCACGGGTGCGGTCTCGCAGAACATCAACGTGCAGGTCACGGGCCCGACGACCGTGACGCAGCAGACCACGAGCGAAGGCTGCGCCTACTTCGCCTTCCTGCCGGTCGGCACCTACACCGTCAGTGTCATCGAGGGCAGTGGCGTCGGCGACCAGGAGCTGGCCGCCCCGTCGCAGACCGCCTCCGTCTCGGTCGGTCAGACGGCCTCGGTGCAGTTCCAGTACGACACCGCGGCGACGATCACGGCGACGCTCCCATCGCCGACCAACACCGCGGGCGCGCCGCCCTACGCCACGGGCATGTCGATCTCGGTCGCCAATCCCGGACTCCAACCGTACGGCCAGTTCTCTTTCGCCGCGGCGACGACCGGCGACACGACGACATCACCTGGTCTATTCCCGTACGCGAGTGGCTACACGGTGTTCGCCGGCAACTGCACCGACAACAACCCGCTCGGCAAGGACACCAACCGCAACCTCTTCTACCCGACGGCAGCGCCGGTCCCGTTGACCGTGACGCCGGGCGGTAGCGCGGCGACGACCGTCTCGCTCTACAACGTGGCATTGCACGTGCAGAACGGGACCGGCGTCGCGGTGACATCGTCCACGCCGACCGCCGCCGAGTCGACGAGCTTCGGTGTGCCCTACACCGCGGTGTGCACGAACGGCACCGCGAGCGGCACCGCGCCGACGCTCGGCCTCGTGACGACCAACGCCACAGGTGACAGCGTCACCTCGCTCCCGCTCGGCCACTGGACGATCACCGCCACCTGCATCAAGCCCCAGGCCGCGTGCCCGACGGCCAACAAGACCGGCACGGTGAACATCTGGGTCAAGCCCGACGCGGTGTACGCGGTCGACGGAACCGGCGCCTCGACCACGCCTTACCCCGGCCCGATCACGGTGGTGGTGAATTGAGTCGGCGTCTGAGGTTCCTGCACCGCCGTCGGAACGAAGGCGGTCACACGCTCATCGAGCTCATGGTCGCGACGGCGCTGCTCTCGCTGGTGCTCGCTTCCGCGTTCGGCGTCGTCATCGTGATGCAGAACGAGGCGGCGCAGACCGGCGACCGCTTCACCGCCGAGGGCGAAGCGCAAACGATGGCCAGCCGTGTGAGCAAGGATCTGCGCACGGCGGTCGCGCCAACGAGCACGAGCGCCGCGTTCGCATCGGCCGATGCGAACGACGTCGTCTTCTACGCGAGTCTGAGCGACCTGAGCGCGGCCGGGAACGGCCCGGTCCGGCTCCATGCGTACATCTCGCAGGTCGGCACCACCGGCGTGTACGTGTTCCACGAGGATGCCACTCCGCCGAACTCGGGCGGGTCGCCGGGGAACTACACCTACAACCTGGCGAACACCGTCAACCGGCTCGACGGCCAATACCTGGACGCGACGCAGCCGATCTTCACGTACTGGCGTGCCGACGGGACGCAGTTCACGACCATGCCGATCACCGCGACCGCCGATCTCCGCAGCATCGACGCAGTCGGTATCACCCTGCGGGTCAGGGTTCACCCACGGTCGCCGTCGGTCACCATCACGACGCGTGTCCATATCCGTAACGTCGACTACAACCCGAACACGTGACGCCATGATCCAATTCTTCGTACGCCGATTCCAGAGGAAGCCTGACGGCTCCGTCGACGAGGGCGGCATCGCGATGGTGCTCGTCGTCATCGTGATCATGCTGATGACGCTCATCCCTCTTGCGCTGGTTCAGGCCGCGGTCGGCCAGCTCCCGCTCGCGCGGTACGACCAGGACCACGAGTCCGCCCTCGCTGCGGCCGAGGCCGGCGTCGACGACTACATGAACCGCCTCGCGCAGAACAGCAACTACTGGACGTACAGCGCGACGAACCCGCCCACGCCCGCCAACCCCGCGTTCACGGGCTGGGTGAAGCTGTCGGGCCCGAGCACCAACGGCGAGTGCTTCCGGTACAAGGCGGACTCGTCGAAGACCGCGGCGAGCGGCATCGTGTACCTGACGTCTTCGGGCAAGCGACTGACGACTCCTTCAGCCGGTTGCAGCTCCGCCGGTGTGATCCGGACGGTCGAGCTCGGCCTCCGCCGCCAAGGTTTCCTCGACTACCTGTGGCTGACGGACTACGAGATCACCGATCCCGCGCTCTCGGGTGCGAATGCATCGTCGTGCACGTTCCACGCGTGGGAGTGGAACTCGGGTTCGAACAAGTACGGGCCGAGCGACCCTAGCAACTGCAGTGTCGTCTACTGGACGACGCTGTCGGTGATGAACGGACCGGTGCACTCGAACGACGGCCTCTACGTCTGCGGCGCGCCGACGTTCAACGGTGACACCGACACGTACTACAACTCGGCGACGAGCAACAACGTGGCGAACAGCAAGAAGTTCGGCGGCTCGGGCGCGGTGTTGAATCCGCTGTCGTGCGCGAATGCGCCGGTGTACGCGCGCAACGGCGATCCGGCCGCGGGCTCGATCCTCCCGTTCCCGCCGGCGAATACGTCGATCAAGTCCCAGGCGGACACCACGCTCGGCGGTACAGGCTGTCTGTACACGGGCCCGACGACGATCACCCTTCTCTCGACCGGCAAGATGAACGTGACGAGCACTGCCACCAAGTCGACGAACACCCCTGGCGGTTGCGGCACGACCGGCGCCACCGGATGTCTGAAGACGTCGTGCACGAACCTCAGCCTTCCGGCGAACGGCGTCATCTACGTGCAGAACGTGCCGAGCGCCTCGACCGATCCGAACCACTCGACATGTTCCGGCTCGGCTTGCTACGGCGACGTCAGCATCAGTGGCACCTTGAACGGCCAGCTGACGGTCGCGTCCGAGGACGACATCGACATCACCGGCAATCTGACCTACCACCAGTACCCGTCCGGCACCGACGTACTCGGCCTCGTCGCGGACAACGACGTCGCCGTGGTGCACGCGGCGAACACCGACGTGCAGGACGACCTCACGATCGATGCCGCCATCATGTCGCTGAACCACTCGTTCTACGTGCAGAACTGGGCGAGTGGTGGCAACGCGGCCTGCTCGGGCACGCACCCGTGCGCGATTCCCGGAGCGCACAGCCTGATCATCAACGGCGTGATCACGCAGAAGTTCCGCGGCCCGGTGGGTACGTTCAACGGTTCGACCAATCCGCCGACGCTCACCTCCGGCTACAACAAGAGCTACACGTACGACTCACGGCTGAAGTATCTGAGCCCTCCGTACTTCTTGAGTCCGACGCAGTCGGCGTGGATCCGCATCTCGTATGCGGAAGTCACGCCGAACCCTGCTCCGTAGCCTTCGCGACGCCGCGAATCATCGTCGGTCGCGCGCGGCCTGCTGGCTAGCATGCCGCGCATGCCGGCGGATCGAGATGTCATGCGCGCGCCCAAGGGCATGCTCGACGTCCTGCCGCCGGAGTCGTCCCGTTGGATCGACGTCGTCACTCGCTTCGCGTCGCGGGCGGAGCGGTTCGGCTACGGACTCCTCCTGACGCCGATCGTCGAGCACTACGAGGTGTTCGCGAGGGTGGGGGAGACCACCGACGTCGTCCGCAAGGAGATGTACGACTTCGTCGACCGCGGCGGGCGCCGGCTCGCGCTGCGTCCCGAAGGCACTGCGCCCGTCGTGCGCGCGTTCGTCCAGCACCGGCCTGCGACACCGTGGAAGGTTTGGTATCTGGCGCCGAACTTTCGTGCCGAACAGCCGCAGGCCGGACGCTACCGGCAGCACTGGCAACTCGGCGCGGAGGTGATCGGGATTGACGATCCCGACGTCGACGTCGAGATGATCGAGCTGCTGTGGGGCTTCTGCGCCGACCTCGGCCTGCGCAACGTCCGGCTGCTCGTCAACTCGATGGGCGACGCCGAGTCCCGCACCCGCTACCGCGACGTGCTCATCGACTACTGGCGCGCGCACGCGGCGCTGATCGGCGGCGAGATGGAGCGCGCCGACGCGAATCCGCTGCGCATCCTCGACTCGAAGCGCCCGGACTGGGCCGACATGCTCGAGCGGGCACCGCAGCTCGGCGAATATCTCAGTGACGAATCCGCCGCTCACTTCGCGCGCGTGCAGGAGGGGTTGCAGTCTCTCGGTATCTCGTTCGAGATCGCTCCGCGTCTCGTGCGCGGTTTCGACTACTACACGAGCACCGTGTTCGAGCTCGCGAGCGGTGCGCTCGACGTCGCGCAGAACGCGATCGGCGGCGGTGGTCGTTACGACCGGCTCGCGCAGGAGATGGGCGGGCCGCCCGCACCGTCGATCGGGTTCGGTTCGGGCATCGAGCGCCTGTTGCTCGCGTGTGACGCCGAGGGCGTGTTGCCGGCCGCGGTCGCGCGACTCGACGCGTTCGTCGTCGATCCGGGTGGATCGGTCGACACGGTGCACCTGCTCGCGGAGCTGCGGGAGTCCGGCCTCGCTGCCGACCGCGCGTACGGGAACCGACCGATGAAGAAGCAGATGGCCGCGGCCGACAAGGCGGGCGCCCGTTGGGCCGTCATACTCTTCGAGCGGGAAGCCGGGCGCGGGATGGTCGTCGTTCGAGATCTGCGCAGCGAGGATGGGGCGCAGCAGGAAGTGCCGCGCGCTGAGATCGCCGCGTGGCTGCGGATGAGAAAGGACGAAGCCCCGTCATGATGCGAACGCATCGAGCCGGCGATCTGCGCGCCGACGACATCGGCGAATCGGTCGCGATCTGCGGGTGGGTCGCGAACCGGCGCGATCACGGCGGCAAGGTGTTCGTCGACGTACGGGACGTCGCCGGCATCGTGCAGGTCGTCGTCGATCCGCAGGAGGCCGGACTCGAGGTCGCGCACCGGCTGCGGGGCGAATGGGTCATCCGCGTGCTCGGCCGCGTGTCGGCGCGCCCGGCCGACAATGTCAACGACGAACTTCCTACCGGCGCGGTCGAGATCATCGCGTCGTCCATCGAAGTTCTGTCGGAGGCCGAGCCACCGCCGTTCCCCCTCGACGACCGGGTCGACGTCGACGAGGTGCTTCGCCTCCGGCACCGCTATCTCGACTTGCGCCGCGCGCCGATGCAACGCAACTTGCGGTTACGGGCCGCGGTGAACCGGGTGATGCGCGAGGCGATGGCCGCGCAGGACTTCGTCGAGGTCGAGACACCGATGCTCATCGCGTCGACACCGGAGGGAGCGCGCGACTTCATCGTGCCGTCGCGGCTCCGGCCGGGCACGTTCTACGCGTTGCCGCAGAGTCCGCAGTTGTTCAAGCAGTTGTTGATGGTCGGCGGTTTCGATCGTTACTTCCAGATCGCGAGGTGTTTGCGCGACGAGGACCTGCGCGCCGACCGCCAGTTCGAGTTCATGCAACTCGATGTCGAGATGACGTTCGCCGAGCAAGAGGACGTGCTCGACGCGGTGTCGGCCGCAGTGCTCGCGGCGGCGGACGTCGCGCGGCCGGGAGAAGCGCCGGTCTCGATCCCGCGGATGTCGTGGCGCGAGGCGATGGAGCGCTACGGCTCCGACAAGCCCGACGTGCGATTCGGCATGGAGCTCGTCGAGCTGACCGACGTCTTCGGCGACACCGAGTTCCGCGCGTTCTCGGGTGCCGAGGCCGTCAAGGGGCTGTGCATTCCCGGGGCGGGCGACATGACGCGTTCGCAGCTCGACGGGCTGACCGATCGGGCGAAGTCGCTGGGAGCGGCCGGCCTGGTGTGGATGCGTGTTCGCGAGCGCGAGACGCTCGAGTCGCCGGTCGCGAAGTTCCTGTCCGAATCGGAGCAACTGGCGTTGGTCGACGCAATGGGTGCGTCCGCGGGAGATCTGCTGCTGATCGTCGCGGGACAGCGCTCCATGGCGCGCGACGTGCTCGGTGCTCTGCGGCTCGATCTCGGCCGACCGCCGATCGCCGAGGGCGGCCTGCATTTCCTGTGGGTGGTCGACTTCCCATTGTTCGAGGCCGGCGAGGACGGATCACCTGCGCCGATGCACCACCCGTTCACGATGCCGCATCCCGAGGACATCGCCCGGCTCGAGACCGACCCGCTCTCAGTGCGCGCGCAGGCGTACGACCTCGTGCTGAACGGATGGGAGCTCGGCTCGGGCTCGGTGCGTATCCATCGCCCCGACATCCAACAGCGCATCTTCTCGTTGATGGGGATCGACGAAAAGGAGGCGCAGGAGCGGTTCGGGTTCCTGCTCGACGCGTTCCGCTTCGGCGCGCCGCCGCACGCGGGTTTCGCCGTTGGCATCGACCGCTTCACGGCGATCCTCGCCGGCGAGGAGAACATCCGCGAGGTGATCGCGTTCCCGAAGACGCAGTCCGGCGTCGACCCCCTGACCAACGCGCCCACCCCCGTCGACCCCCGACAACTCCGCGATCTCGGCCTCAAGACCCTCGACCCCAAATAACCCCCAACAGTTGGCAGAGAATTCGGCGGTAGCAACCGATTCTCCTGCCAACAGTTGGCAGAGAATTCGGGAGCGTCCACGGATTTCTCTGCCAACAGTTGGTGGCGCACCGGGTCTCTAGCTTCCTACCGATGGAAGCTCAACTTGCAGACTTCGAAACAGTTCTGAAATCCCAACACGGACTGGTCACACTGGGCCAGCTCGTCGACGGCGGCCTCACCGATGATCAGGTTCGCGGACTCGTGAGGCGAAGATTGCTGCGACGATTGCGTCCGCGGGTCTTCGGGCTCGTCGGCGCTCCGGAGTCATGGGAGCGTGGTTTGTTGGCCGCCGTGCTGTCGTTCGACGGATCGGTCGCGTCGCACTCCGCCGCCGCTCGGCTCTGGGGATTCGATCCCGGCCCTGAACATCGGTACGAGGTCACGATTTCACGTGAGAAGTACGTCACGATGAAAGGCGTCACGGTTCATCGATCGGGAACGCTCGTCGAGTGCCGCGACCTGGGCGTGCGTGCGGGCGTGCCATGCACGACGTTCGAACGGACCCTCTGCGATTGCACAACGATCCTTTCGCTTCGCCAACTCGGTCGGGTCCTCGATGATGGACTTCGCAGATCGGTCGCTTCGCTCGCTCGCCTCAGGGACTGTTGCGAACGAATCGAGTCCGGTCCTGGCCGTCACATGTCGGCCGTTCGAGGTTTACTTGTAGAGCGAGGCGTCGGGTTCAATCCCGGGGGCAGCCGTTCCGAGCTCCAGATACTCGACCTCTTTCGTCGTGCTCGGATCCCGACGCCAGTCCAGCAGCTAAGCGTGAAGGTCGGCGGACGAACGTATCGACCGGACTTTGCCTGGCCGGATCAAATGGTCTTCGCTGAGTACTACGGCCTTCCGTTCCACACTGGAGTCAGCGCCGTCGTCGCAGACAACCAGCGGTTGACGGCTCTCGTCGCTGCCGGCTGGCTCCCGCTGGTCTTCACGCACGCATCGTCCGATCGCGAGATTGTCGATCGCACAACCGCGGCGCTCGCTCAGCGGGGCGTTCGTGACCAACTCGGCGCGTGATCGCCGAGTCCGATTGGCGCGCGACAACCTTAGAGCGACGAAGCTCGACCCGTCGGCAGGATTTCCGGCACAGAGGCCCGGATTCTCTGCAAACAGTTGGCAGGAAATTCGGTTGCTCATGCCGAATTCTCTGCCAACTGTTGGGGGGATTGGGGGGTGCGTAGCCTGCGGATCGTGAGCCCGGGGCCTGATCTGTTCGCGTCGGCGGTGGAGGAGCGGCTCGCGCGGCGGGCGCCGCTCGCGGCGCGGTTGCGGCCGCGGACCCTCGACGAGGTCGTCGGTCAGCGCCACCTCCTCGGGCCCGGCAAGCCGTTGCGCGTCCTGATCGAGTCCGACCGGCTGTCGTCGGTCATCCTCTGGGGACCGCCGGGAACGGGCAAGACGACGATCGCCCGCCTCGTCGCCGGCGTGAGCGCAAAGGCGTTCGAGACGCTCAGCGCGGTGAGCGCGGGCGTCAAGGACGTACGCGAAGTCGCCGAGCGCGCTCGCGCCCGTCTCGGTGAGCGCGGCCAAGGCACGATCCTGTTCCTCGACGAGGTCCACCGCTTCTCCCGCGCGCAGCAGGACGTGCTGTTGCCGTTCGTCGAGGAGGGACTGCTCGTCCTCGTCGGCGCGACCACCGAGAACCCGTTCTTCTCACTCACCGGCCCGCTGCTCTCCCGCAGCACGCTGTTCCGTCTCGAACCACTGGACGACGGCGCGCTCGAAGAACTCGCTCGCCGCGCGCTGCAAGACACGGACCGCGGACTCGGGACCGAGCCGACCACCATCGACGACGACGCAGCCAGACACCTCGTCGACAAGAGCGAAGGCGACGCTCGTCATCTCCTCACCGTGCTCGAGACCGCGCACGCGCTCACCGTCCAGGACGGCCGCGACGCCATCGCGCTCGCCGACGCGGAGGCGGCGCTCGCGCTGCGCAGCGTCCGTTACGGCGACGACGAGCACTACGACATCATCTCCGCGTTCATCAAGTCGATCCGCGGCTCGGATCCCGACGCGGGCCTCTATTGGCTCGCGCGCATGTTGGAAGCAGGCGAGGACGCGCGCTTCATCGCGCGCCGGCTCGTGATCCTCGCGAGCGAGGACATCGGTCTCGCCGACCCCCAGTCCCTTCTCACCGCAGACGCCGCGGCGCGCGCCGTCGAGTTCGTCGGCCTGCCCGAGGCGGCCATCAACCTCGCGCACGTCGTCATCCATCTCTCGCTGGCACCGAAGAGCAACAGCGTCGTCTCGGCCCTGGGCGCGGCGACGAGCGCCGTACGTGACCGCCGTCCGGGTCCCGTCCCGATACACCTGCGGGACGCCCACTACCGCGGCGCGCAGATGCTGGGCCACGGCAAGGGCTACCGATATCCTCACGACGATCCAACCGGGTGGGTGCCGCAGGCCCATCTCCCCGAAGAGGTGGCCGGGGAGCGGTTCTTCCACCCTTCCGGCCACGGCGCCGAGCCGCGACTGGTCGACGAGTGGCGCAAGCGACGCGGGGAGGACCCGATTCGGATGACGGACGGCGCGACGGACTCAGAGGGCGCAGATGTCGACGAGTGACGTGCTCGCGGTGGTCGCCGCGACCGTCGTGACGATCCTCGTCGTCGCGCTCGCTGCGGTCCTGGTGGCGCTGACACGCACCCTGCGCGACCTGCGCGCGACCCTCAACGTCCTCGAGCACGACGCGATCGAGATGCTCGGCGACGCCCGCGCATCGGTCGAGGATGCCACGGTCGAGATCGATCGTGTCGAGCGACTCGTCACCTCCGCGCAGCGCCTCGGCGACGCGAAGCGCGCGATCGCGACTCCGGTTGTCAAGGCGATGGCATTCGGAACGGGCGTGTCACGCGCCGCGCAACGACTTCGTGAAGGTGAAGCCCCGCCGCCGCGTTCGCAACGACCGCCGAGACGCCGGAGCTCGGCGTCGTGATCAAGCGCATCGTGTGGCTGAACGTCGGATTCGTCCTCGGTGTCGGATCTTCGTGGGCGATCTTCCGGCGGCTCCGTCGGGTCGCCACGCGCTATGCGCCGACCGACGTCGTCGACCGCTGGAACACCAATGTCCGCGCCGCCGTCGCCGAGGGCCGCGACGCGATGCGAGCCCGCGAAGCAGCCTTCAAAGAAGGGTCGGTTCGCAGCGCCGGCAACTAATCTGGACCGGAAATGACCGACCGCCCGACCACCGCCGACGAGCTGCGCCGCGCCTTCGTGGAGTTCTTCACCGACCGCGCCCACACGCACGTCCCGTCGGCGAGCGTGATCCCCGTCGACAAGTCGCTGCTGTTCACCGTCGCGGGCATGGTGCCGTTCAAGCCGTACTTCACCGGCGAGGAGACCGCGCCCTACAAGCGGGCGGTCTCGGTGCAGAAGTGCATCCGCGCCGGCGGCAAGCACAACGACCTCGACGACATCGGCCGCACCAACCGCCACTTCTCGTTCTTCGAGATGCTCGGGAACTTCAGCTTCGGCGACTACTTCAAGGCCGACGCGATCCCGTGGGCGTGGGAGTTCTACACCGGCGTGCTGAAACTCGATCCCGACCGCCTCTGGGTGACGGTGCACGAGCAGGACGACGAGGCCGAGGAGATCTGGCGTGAGCGCGTCGGCTTCCCGGCGGAGCGGATCCAGCGTCTCGGTGAAGACAATTTCTGGCGCATGGGCGACACCGGTCCATGCGGGCCGTCCTCGGAGATCTTCTGGGACCTCGGCACCGAGTTCGGTCCCGACGGCGGACCCGCGACCGAGGCCGATCGCTACATCGAGATCTGGAATCTCGTGTTCATGCAGTACGACCAGCAGCCGGACGGCACGCGCGTCGCGTTGCCGAAGCCGAGCATCGACACCGGCGCAGGGCTCGAGCGCAACCTGATGGTCGTGCAGGAGAAGACGTCGATCTGGGACATCGACGTGTTCGCTCCGCTGCGCGCAGCCGCCGAGCACGTCACGGGCGCCCGTTCCGGCGCGAGCGAGTCGGTCGACGTGTCACTGCGCATCATCGCCGAGCACGCGCGTGCCATGACGTTCATGGTGAACGACGGCGTGCGGCCTTCCAACCAGGAACGCGGCTACGTGCTGCGGCGCATTATCCGGCGCGCGGTTCGGCACGCTTATCTCATCGGCGCGCGCGGCATCGTGATGCCGGAGATGATCGACGCGGTCGTGGCGACGATGAGCAATGCCTACCCGGAGATCGCCGCGTCACAGTCGGTCGTCCGCAAGATCGTCGAACGCGAGGAGGAGTCGTTCCGGGCGACGCTGCAGCGCGGGGTCGACATGCTCTCGGAGATCGTCGACAAGGACGACGTCACCGGCGACGACGCGTTCTTCCTCCACGACACACTCGGCTTCCCGATCGACCTCACCCGGGAGATCGCGGGCGAACGCGGGCGCGCGGTCGACCTCGAAGGCTTCGAGGCGCGAATGCAGGAGCAGCGCGTGCGGGCGCGCGCGGCGGCCGACGAGGCGGGCGCCGCCAAAGGCGCGCCCCTCGAGCTGTTCCGCGAGATCGTCGATGCACACGGCACGACCGAGTTCACCGGCCGGCAGGAGTATTCGTCGAATGCCAAGGTGATCGCGCTGCTGGTCGCGGGCGAGCGGGTCGGTCAGGCGACCGAGGGCATCGACGTCGAGGTCGTCCTCGATCGCACGCCGTTCTACGCGGAGTCGGGCGGTCAGATCGGCGACACCGGCACAATCACGACCGCGCCGGGGGCGGTCGTCGACGTCGTCGACACGCAATACGGCCTGCCCGGACAGGTCACGATGCACCGCGGCCGCGTGCGCACCGGCACCGTCACCGAAGGCGACGAGGTGGCCGCCGCGATCGACGGCGTGCGGCGTGATCGCATCCGTCGCAACCACACCGCCACCCACGTCCTGCACTGGGCGCTGCGCGACGTGCTCGGCTCCCACGTGCAGCAGGCGGGTTCGTTCGTCGGTCCCGACCGCTTGCGATTCGACTTCTCGCACCACGAGCCGCTCAGCCCGGACCAGCTCGCGCAGGTCGAGCGGCTCGCGAACGCACAAGTGATCTCGGACGCGCCGGTGCACCACTACGAGACGACCAAGGCCGAAGCGGAGCGCATCGGTGCGATCGCGTTCTTCGGCGAGAAGTACGGCGACATCGTGCGCGTGCTCGAGGCCGGCCCGTCGACCGAGCTGTGCGGTGGAACCCACGTGCACGCGCTCGGCTTCATCGGCCCGATCAAGATCGTGAGCGAGAGCTCGATCGGTTCGAACCTCCGCCGCATCGAAGCCATGACCGGCGACGGCGCGTTCGAGTACATCGAGTACGAGGAGCAGCTCCTCCGCCGCGCGGGCGACCTACTGCGCGCCGCGCCGAAAGAGGTGCCCGACAAGATCGAGCGCCTGTCCGAAGAAGTCCGGGCGCTGAAGGACGAGCTGCGCGGGCTGCGCGCCAAGGCGGCGGCCAACCGGGCCGGCGACCTCGCCGCGAAGGCGGAACGCGGCATTGTCGTGGAGCGTGTGGACGACCTCGGGTCGGCTGACCTGAAGCAGCTCGCGCAAGAGACGGTCCGCACGCTGGGCCGGGGCGTCGTCGCCCTCGTCGGCGCGACCGACGGCAAGGCCGCGATCGCGGTCGCGGTCAGCAACGACGTCATCGCCGAGGGTGCGTCGGCCGACGCGATCGCCAAGCCCGCGGTCGCCAAGCTCGGTGGGGGCGTCGGTCGCGGCGCGGACGCGGTGGTCGGCGGGGGACAGAACGTCGCGGGGATCGACGACGCGCTCGCCGTGGCCCGCGAGCTGGCGGCGCAGTGGGGGTCGTGAGCACAACGGCGGGCACGCGCGCACTCGGCGTCGATCTCGGCGAGCGTCGGATCGGCCTCGCGCTCTCGGATCCCTCTCGAACCGTGGCAACGCCCCACGAAGTCCTCCGGCGGACGGGCGACCGCGCCGCCGACCGCCGCGCGATCGTCGGCGCGGCGCAGGCCGCCGGTGCCGGTGTGATCGTCGTCGGACTGCCGCTCTCGCTGTCGGGCAAGGTCGGCCCCGCGGCGCGCGCTGCGCTGGAAGAGGTCGAAGCCCTGCGGGCCGTCGCCGGCGAGATCGACGTCGTGGTGCACGACGAGCGGCTGACGACGGTCACCGCGGAACGCGCACTCGTCGAAGGCGGCCTGCGCCGCGACGATCGCCGCGATGTCGTCGACAAGGTCGCGGCCGCGATCATGCTGCAGTCCTGGCTCGAACGACCGGGCGAAGGGGCGGGATCGTGACCCGGCGTCAACGCACGTGGGTCGTGCTGACCGCGCTCGTCATCGTCCCGTTCATCCTGCTCGTGGGCGCGTTCGGGTGGTTCTGGTGGCAGTTGAGCCCGCCCGGCGGATCGGGCTCGAAGGTCGAGGTGCAGATCGCGCGCGGCTGCGGGATTCCCTGCATCGGTGACGAGCTCGCGCAGCGCGGTGTCATCGGATCGTCGCTGGTCTTCACCGTCTACGCACGCTTGCACGGCGACTCCAACTTCAAAGCCGGTACCTACGAGCTGCACAAGAACATGGGGATCGACTCCGCGGTGAAGTCGCTCAAGAAGGGCCCGCACATCGCGTACGTGCGGCTCACGATCCCGCCGGGCTTCTGGCTGAGTCAGATCGCGGCCCGGGTCGGGAAGCTGCCCGGGATGAAGGTCGAGAACTTCGTCGAAGCGACGCGCAACAACGCCGTGCGTTCCGCGTTCGAGCCCGACGGCGTCAACAATCTCGAGGGACTGCTCGCACCCGACACGTACAACATCTCGGCCGAGGAGGACGAGATCGCGGTGCTGTCGACGCTGGTCCAGCAGTTCGACAAGCAGGCCCTGCAGCTCGGCCTCGCCAACGCCAACGTGCAGGGCCACGACGCGTACGACATCGTCAAGGTCGCGTCGCTGATCGAGGCGGAGGCGAAGTTCGACAGCGATCGTCCGTTGATCGCATCGGTCATCTACAACCGCCTTGCGCGCGGCATGCCGCTGCAGGTCGACGCGACGCTGATCTACGCGCGCGGGAACCCCCGCGATCGCACCATCTCCGAGAAGGACAAGCTGATCGACTCGCCCTACAACACGTACACGCACACCGGGCTGCCGCCCACGCCGATCGCGGCGGTCAGCGCGGCGTCGTTGCGCGCCGCGCTCGTGCCCGCGAGCACGACGTACCTGTATTACGTCGTCATCGACAAACAGGGTCACACCGCGTTCGCGTCGACACTCGAGGAACAGAACCGCAACATCGCGATCGCACACCAGAACGGCGTCCTTTGACGATTTCGGGCGCGACGCGCGTCGCCGGTGTCATAGGCGATCCCGTGCGGCACTCGTTGTCGCCCGCGCTCCACAACGCGGCCTACCGGGAGCTCGGGCTCGACTGGGTCTACGCCGCGTTCGAGGTCCCGGCCGGCTCGACCGGCGCCGCGCTCGACGCGATGCGCGTGCTCGGCCTGGCGGGTTTGTCGATCACGATGCCGCACAAGACCGCGGCGGCCGAGCGCTGCGACGACCTCAGCCCGGATGCCGCCGCGCTGCAGAGCGTCAACACCGTTTGCATCGTCGAAGGCCGCCTGGCAGGCGATTCGACCGACGGCGAGGGCTTCCTCCGGTCGCTACGCGAGGCCGGCCACGATCCGGCCGACGTGCCCGCGGTCGTGCTCGGCGGGGGAGGCGCGGCGCGCGCGGTGAGCCTCGCCCTCGGACGGGCGGGCGCGCACGTGACGGTTTGCGCCCGCCGGCCCTCTGCTGCGGCTGCGGCCGCGCACCTCGCCGGCGGTGAAGCCGCCGCCTGGGACGACCGGGGTCCGGTCGCGAAGCGGTGCGTCCTCGTCGTCAACGCGACCCCGATCGGGATGGCCGGCGCGGGCGCCGGCGCCGACCGCGGCACCGCGCCCGGAGCCGGGCACGAACCGGCGCTGCCGCCCGACGCGCTCGGCCCGAACCAGGTGTGTGTCGACCTCGTGTATCACCCCCGCGACACGTCGTTGCTGCGGGCCGCCCGCGAGCGCGGAGCCGCGGTCGTGGACGGTCTCGGCATGCTCGTGCACCAGGCCGGGCTGCAGGTCGAGGCGTGGACCGGGCGATCCGCACCGATCGCGGCGATGCGGGCCGCCGCCGAGGCCGCGCTCGCGGGTTAGCGCGACGGGCGATTCGGGCAAGTGCGACCCCCGTCACGTTTCGCGCTCAAGCCGCCCGGCCCCGGCGGTCGATGGACGGAGAGCATCCGTGGCTCACGGGGGAGATCATTCGTGCTGCAAGGAACGCTCGAAACACTGGCGCTGCCCGAGCTGCTCGGCCTGTTGTCGCACTCGCGCAAGACCGGGGCACTCTGGCTCGACGCCGCCAACTCGTCAGCCGTCCTCTACATCGTGGACGGACGCTGCTGCGCGGCGGAATCGTCCGAGGCGGGTGAGCCCGTCCGGGACCACGACGCGTTGCTCGCCCGCGTCATTGACGTGTGCTTCTCGGTCGAGCGGGCCGACGACGGCAAGTTCCGCTTCGGACCCGAGGAGTCGTCGTGGTCGTGCGAGGACACGGTCGACCTCGACGTCGCGATGGACGAGCTCTCTCGTCTCGTCGCCGAATGGCGTGACATCCAGGCTGTGATCCCGTCGCTCGACTGCCGCATCCGCCTCTCGGACGACCTCGGCGTCGACGAGCTCACACTCGACCGCGAGCGCTGGCAGCTCGTCGTCGCGATCGACGGTCGTCGCAGCGTGCGCGACCTCGTCCGCAAGACGAACCGTGCGGTGCTCGACGTCTGCCACACGATCCTGACCCTGGTGGACGCCGGTGCGGTGAACGTGGGCGCCCCGCCTGCGGCTCCTGTTGCGCCGCGTTCGAACGGCGCCGCGACTCGCGGCCGCACCGCCGAAGTCGACGTCCAGCCCGAAGCGCCCTACGGTCCCGGCGTCGAATCGCCGCATCCGGGCCCGAACGGAGCGTTCCCCGACGAGCACGAGCGCGTCGTCGACCCGGCCGAGAAGGGCCGCTACCTCAGCGCGTTCTCCGGGTTGCGCGACTGACGTTCCGAACCCGGTGCAATCCGTCGAAGCGGGCCCCGACCGGGCCCGCTTTCGCGTTCTCGGGCCGCGCAACCTTTGACTACGGACAGTGAGATCCTGATTCAGGCGGCCACGGACAGTGCCGATATCTCCCTCGTTCCTGTGGAGGGGAGGCGGTGCAGAAGTGTCTGACGGGACGCCGCTCGGCTCACTGCTGATCGAAGAAGGACTGCTCACCGAGGCGCAACTCGACGCCGCGGTGGCGGAGCAGGCGCGCACGGGCAAGCCGCTCGGTCGACTCCTCATCGAGCAGGGCACCATCTCGGAAGCCGAGCTCGTACGCACGCTCGCTCGCCAGGTCGGCCTCGAGTTCGTCGATCTCGGTGACCGCACGATCGACGGATCCGTCGCCGCGCTCATCAACGAGTCGCTGGCCCGGCGCTACCAGGCGATCCCGATCGGCTGGGAGGACGGGAAGCTCGTCGTCGCGATGGCGGACCCGTCCAACGTGTTCGCAGTCGACGACATCCGTGCCCTCGCCGGCGCCGAGGTCCGCACCGTCGTCGCCACGGCCAGTCAGATCATCGAGACGATCGAGCGCTACTACCGCATCGACGGCGACGTCGATGAGGTGATGCAGGCGGCGACCGACGAGGTCGACGACGACACGGAGCTGTCGTCGATATCGGAGGTCGTCGAGGACGCGCCGATCGTCAAGTTCGTCAACCTGCTCGTCAACCAGGCCGTCGGCGACCGCGCGTCCGACATCCACGTCGAGCCGAACGAGTCCGATCTCCGCATCCGGTTCCGCATCGACGGGGTACTGCACGAGGTGATGCGCTCACCGCGCAGCATCCAGGCGGGTGTGATCTCCCGCTTGAAGGTCATGGCCGACATCAACATCGCCGAGCGTCGCGTCCCGCAGGACGGCCGCATCAGCATGAAGGTGTCGGGCCGCAGCATCGACCTGCGCGTCGCGACCCTGCCGACGGTGTACGGCGAGAAGGTCGTCATGCGCATCCTCGACAAGACGCAGGCGATCCTCAAACTCGAGGACCTCGGATTCCTCGAGGAGTCGCACCACAAGTTCGAGGCGTCGTACACCAAGCCCTACGGCACGATCCTCGTGACCGGTCCGACCGGTTCGGGCAAGTCGACGACGCTGTACGCGACGCTCAACCAGCTGAACACGCCGGACCGCAACATCATCACGGTGGAGGACCCGGTCGAATACCGGCTGCCCGGCATCAACCAGGTCCAGATCCACGCGAAGGCGGGCCTCACCTTCGCCGGCGCGCTGCGCTCCATCCTGCGCGCCGACCCCGACATCGTGCTCGTCGGCGAGATCCGTGACATGGAGACCGCGATCATCGGCATCGAAGCTGCGCTGACCGGTCACCTCGTGCTCTCCACGCTCCACACGAACGACGCCGCATCGACGCCGATGCGTCTCGTCGAGATGGGCGTCGAGCCGTTCCTTGTCACGAGCGCGCTCGACTGCGTGGTCGCGCAACGTCTTGCTCGAAAGCTGTGCGACAAGTGCAAGGAGCCGTTCCAGCCGACCGAGGCGGAGCTGGTCGAGGCCGGCTGGCCGACCGAGGACCTCGAAGCGGGCGAATGGCCGACGCTGAACCGAGCGATCGGGTGCGGTTCGTGCGGACGCACGGGCTACCGCGGGCGGTTCGGCATCCATGAGGTGATGTCGATGTCGGAGGAGATCGAGCGCCTGGTCATCGAGCGCCGTTCGTCCGAAGACATCCAAAAGGTGGCATTGATGCAAGGCATGTTGTCGATGCGTTCCGACGGTCTGCGCAAGGCCGGGATGGGCCTGACGTCGCTGGAGGAGATCTTCCGCGTCGTCGTCTGAGCCGCGGTCGAGTGATCTTCGTCGCACAGTGATCTACAGGGTGGCCAGTGTGACGCCGATATCACCAGTGCCCGAGAGCCTCTGAGGGGGACCACGACGATGCTGGCGAACCAGGCGCGACGATTCGGAGAGACGCTCGTCGACCGACACGTTCTGTCACGTGACGATCTCGAACAAGCCATCGAAGAGGCCGAGCGGTCGAAGCAGCCGTTGCCTTCGGTGCTCCTGCGCCTGGGCCTGGTCGGGAGCAAGGACCTCACCGCCGCGCTCGCCGAGCAGATGGGCGTGCGCTTCATCGACTTCCTCGACACGCCCATACACCAAGACGCACCCGAGACGCTGTCGGCCGAGGTTGCACGCCAGTACGTCGCGGTGCCCGTCGACTTCGAGGGCCACAAGCTCGTCGTTGCGTTCGCGGAGCCGCCGGGCGACGAGGCGCTCACTGCTGTCGGCCACGCCACGAGCTTCGAGGTCATTCCCGCGGTCGCCGACCGCGGCGAGCTCATGCGCGCGATCGCCATGATCTACGGCGAGGGCGACGCGGCCGAGTTCAACCCGAACGTCCTCGTCGGCGAAGAGCTCGAGGACGAGCTGCACATCAACGACCTGCTCGACCTCGTCATCCAGTGGGGCGGGTCCGACCTCCACCTCACTTCCGGTTCACCGCCCGTCATCCGCGTGCACGGCGAGCTGCGTCCGGTGACGGAGCTCCCGATCTTCAACGGCTCGCAGATCCGCCAGATGGTGTTCTCGATCCTCACGCAGAAGCAACGGGAGAAGTTCGAGGACGATCTCGAGCTCGACACCTCGTACGCGCTGCCGGGCCGAGGTCGTTTCCGCGTGAACGTCTTCCTGCAGCGCGACTCCGTCGGCTGCGTCATGCGTGCGATCCCGTACGACATCGTCGACTTCGAACGTCTCGGCATCGCGCCGGCGGTGCAGAGCTGGGCGCATATGCCCCGCGGCCTCGTGCTCGTGACCGGCCCGACCGGTTCGGGGAAGTCGACGACGCTGGCGTCGCTCATCGACATCGTGAACCGGGAGCGCTCGGTGCACATCATGACGGTCGAGGACCCGATCGAGTTCCTCCACACGCACAAGCGCTCGCTGATCAACCAGCGCGAAGTGGGGGAGGACACGCATTCCTTCGCCAACGCGTTGAAGCACGTCCTGCGCCAGGACCCCGATGTCATCCTCGTCGGTGAAATGCGTGACCTCGAGACCATCTCGACCGCGCTGACCGCGGCGGAAACCGGTCACCTCGTGTTCGCGACCTTGCACACACAGGACGCACCGCAGTCGATCGACCGTGTGATCGACGTGTTCCCCGCCCATCAGCAGCAGCAGGTGCGGGTGCAGCTCGCGTCCGCGCTCCAGGGCATCTGCACGCAACAGCTCGTCCCGACCGTCGACGGACGCGGTCGGGCGGTCGCATGCGAGGTGATGGTGGCGACGCCTGCGATCCGCAACCTCATCCGTGAGGGCAAGACCCACCAGATCTACTCGATGCTCCAGGCGGGCGGTCGCTACGGCATGGTCACGATGGACATGTCGCTCGCGCAGCTCGTGCGATCCCAGCGCATCTCGCTCGACGTCGCGATCGAGCGCTGCGCCAACGAAGAAGACCTCCGGCGACTCCTGAACGGCTGATCGATCATGCCCGACACGTTCCAGTACAAGGTCAAGGACAAGAACGGCAAGCTTGTCGAGGGCTCGCTCGAGGCCGAGAACGCGCAACTCGTCGTGAGCAAGCTGCGTTCGATGGGCTACGTGCCTCTCGAGATTCAGCAGGCGGGCGGGAACGCGCTCCAGAAGGAGCTGAAGATCCCGGGTTTCACCGACCGGGTCAAGCTGAAGGACGTCGCGGTCTTCTCGCGTCAGTTCGCGACGATGATCAACTCTGGCCTGTCGCTTCTGCGTTCGCTCAACATCCTGGCCGAGCAGACCGAGAGCAAGCCGCTCGCCGCAGTCGTCAACCAGGTCCGCCTCGACGTCGAGAAGGGCGCGTCGCTCTCGCAGGCGATGACCAAGCACCCGAAGGTCTTCAACCGGCTGTACGTCTCGATGGTTCGCGCCGGTGAGGTCGGCGGTGCGCTCGACAGCGTGTTGATGCGTCTTGCCGACACGTTGGAGAAGCAGGTCGAGCTCCGCCGCAAGGTGAAGTCGGCCATGACCTATCCCTGTGTCGTCGCCATCCTCGTATTGACGATCGTTACCGCGATGCTGCTGTTCGTGATCCCGATGTTCCAGGGGATCTACAAGCAACTCGGTGGAACACTGCCCGCGCCGACGCAGTTGCTGATCAACATCTCGAACGTCTGTCGCAAACTCTGGTACGTGATCTTCGCGGTGGAGATCGGCGGCGCGTTCGCGTTCCGAAAGTGGATCAATTCGGAAGAGGGCCGCAAGCAGTGGGACGCGATCAAGCTGAAGGTCCCGATCTTCGGCCCGCTGGTGCGCAAGACCGCGCTCGCCCGTTTCTCTCGTACGCTCTCCGCCCTCGTGCGCTCGGGTGTGCCGATCCTCGAGTCGCTCGACATCGTCGCCGAGACCGCCGGTAACTACGTCGTCGCCAGAGCGGTTCGTGAGACGCAGGCTGCTGTGAAGCGCGGCGACCCGCTCTCGAAGAAGCTCGAGGAGCATCCGGTGTTCCCGCCGATGGTGGTGCAGATGATGTCCGTCGGTGAGGAGACGGGCGCACTCGACGAGATGCTGGACAAGATCGCCGACTTCTACGACCAAGAGGTCGAGGCGACCGTCGACGCACTGACGTCGCTCATCGAGCCGTTGCTGATCGTCGTGATGGGTGTCTGCGTCGGCGGCATGATCATCTCGCTCTACCTGCCGATGTTCAACATCATCAAGCTGATCAAGTGACGCCGCCGGCGTCGTGACAACGGCGGGGCCGATGCTCGCGATCGACGACACGGGGCGCGCCGGACGGTACGGCGAGGGTGAGCTCGATCCGCATCCCTGGCGCGGCGCGCTCCTTCTGGGACTGCTCGCCGTGGCGATCGGTATGTCGGTGTCGACCTGGGTCGCGCTCGCGCTCGGGCGGGGCGGATGGTGGATTCCGGGGGACGCCTGGTCGTCGTTGCGCGCGGCGCACTACATCCCGATGGGGACGTACCCGCTCATCTATGAAACCGGGACCATCCGCGATGTGTACGTCGCCGGACCGCTGTTGCCGTTGCTGCTCGCTCCCGTCGCGGTGATCAGCAACGGGTTCCGCATGCACGAGAGCTATCCGCTCGCGCAGCAATACCCGAACTCGTGGCTCGTCTTCGGACCTTACGCGCTCGCGTGCGCGGTCCCGTTGCTCTATGCCGCGCGCGCTCTCGCGACGCAGGCCGGGATCCGCGCGGGGCGCGTCGCGACACAGGTCGTGTTCCTCGTGCTCGTCTTCGTGCCGATCGCGGTGGTCTACGGCCACTACGAGGACGTGCTCGCGGTCGCGCTGCTGTGTCTCGGGTTCCGCGACCTCTTCGCGAAACGCGAGCTGCGCGGAGCGCTCTGGATCACCGGGGCGATCCTCTTCAAGCAGTGGGCCATCCTCGCGGTCCCGATCTACGTCGCCGCGTGCCCGCGACCGTTGTGGCGGCGGGCCGCGATCAACTGTCTCGTCCCGGCGGCCGTGGTGATGGGTTTCTTCCTCGCGGCCGACTACAAGTACGCGAGCCGGGCGCTGCTGCACCCGCCGACCTACCCGCAGATCGGACACGCGGCACTGTGGATCTCGGCGGCGTCGCAGTACCAAAAGGACGTTCCCGCGCGGTGGGGCGGTGTGGTGCTCGCGTGTGTCCTCGCGTGGATGATCCACCGCCGGCCCGATCCCGCGGTCGTGATCACCGCGCTCGGCTGTGCGTTGTTCGGGCGGGTTCTCTTCGAGTCGGTGCTGCACGGCTACTACCTCGCGCCGGGCATCGCCTTCCTCGTGCTCGGTGATCAGCTGCACGGCCGCCCGATCGTGACCAAAGTCACGATCGGCGCGCTGGCGCTCCTCATGTTCCCGTTGCATCCGCAACGGCTTCTGTGGTGGGCCGTGTTCTACGCCCTCGCGGCCGCGCTGATCGCCGGTCCGTTGCGGGATCTCGCCCGCCACGCTCGGCAGACGGCGGCGTCGGAGCCGTCGTCGGCGCGACAGTCGTCGATGCCGACGGGCGGGGCGCAGAGGTGACGCGCGAGCTCGCGTGATCGCCCTCAATCCGGCATTTCGTGACGACATCACCGCCGCCAACGAGCGCGCCGTTCATCGGCGATCTCCATGTCGCGCCACTGCACTAAAGGGCGGCGAGGCCAGGACCGATGAAACACGCAGCGCCGTCATTTGCGGGCGGATACGACCCTCCCCGGCGCACCCGAAAGGAGACAGCCCAAGTGCTTACGCTCAAGGGTCTTGCTCGGCGTCGTGGGGACGACGAGGAAGGCTTCACCCTCATCGAGTTGATGGTGGTGGTCCTCATCATTGCCATCTTGATCGCGATTGCGATTCCCACCTTCCTCGGTGCTCGTCAGCGGGCTCAGGACCGGGCGGCGCAGTCCGACCTGCGTAACGGTCTGACGGCCGAGAAGACCTATTACACCGACGGTCAGACCTACGCCACCGCGGCGCAGATGACCGCCTCCAACATCGAGACCTCCCTCAACTGGG